>JAAIGE0100594838.1_pt1 | contig 10481 bp, 13 predicted proteins | sample 6487951 | NCBI WGS metagenome assembly JAAIGE01 (sample SAMN13974128, study PRJNA590717) | phyllosphere metagenome | biome: tomato field; feature: multiple bacterial spot infested tomato fields; material: tomato leaves; isolation source: leaves from tomato fields | host: Solanum lycopersicum ... | reverse complement strand
GGCGGCTCCGTCCCGGTGTCCTTCGCGCGCTCGAAGACGGTGGTCGCGAAGTCGATGACCCGTAGCACGGTGACGCGCGGATCGGGTGATGCGCCGATGATCCCGAGCGTTTCGAGGAGGTCTCCGTCGATGACGAGGTGTTCGGTGCCGTGGGCGTGACCGATGGCGAAGATGACGTTCTCGTCCTGGATGACGTACACGCTGACGTTCTCGTCGCCGTAGGAGGCGATGAGCGTCTCGTCCTCCTCGAGGATGTCGGTCCCGATCGGACACTCTAGCCTTCCGTTGATGAGGACGGACCGGAAACGTGAGAGCGCGTGCGCGGCCTTGTCGGCATCCGCGCCTTCGATCCTCCGGATCGGGCCGAGGTCCGGCGTGACGAACGGGATCTCGGAATTCACGCGTTCGGTCATGCTTTCCTCCGGGATGAGATCTTCTCCGCAAGTCTCAGCATCCCCAGCGCATCGAGCGCTCCCACCGCATGGATGCGCGTCATGGGCGCGATGCGCACCGACGTCCCGAATGACGTGTCCTGGATGCCGATGTCGATCCTGCCGGGTTCCTTCAGGTACTCCGGATCGCTCGCCGCCGGATCGTCGTGCGCCCTGGCATCGTCGTCATGGACCAGATGCAGACCCTGGTGGCCCAAGGGAGTGCGCTCCACGGTCAACGCCACCATCCCCTCCACGGGCACGCCCATGCCGTTCACGCGCATGACGAGTTCGTCCCGGTCGATCGCTTCGGGCTCGGGCGCGCTACGCGCTTCGAGGCAGATCGCCTCCAGGATGCGGATCATGAGAAGGCCGTCGGCGATCTCTCCGCAGGGGTCGTCCTCGGTCGGCTGGTACGTCCTGCCGATCGCATCGTGGTCGCACAGGATCCTGATGCGCAGGATCTTCGAACGGCTTCCCGCGGGAGGTCGGCTCTCGAATTCGAGGGCGCTGAAGTTCTCGTCTCCGTGCGAGGCGAACTCGACCGCCGTCTCGCCCGACGTTCCGTCCTCCATCGCCTTCACGGCTGCACGTACGACGGGCAGCAGCGAGCGCAGGAGACGGATGTCGTTCTCCTCGGCGCAGTGACGCCAGGGGATGTCCGACGGTCTCACGCCGCGATCGCCGGATGATCGATGGCCGCATGTCCGCCGATCATCCGCTCGACCATGCGGAACGCGGCCATGGGGATCTCCCCGTGGATGGTCGTGGCGGCTCCGCCGCGGCATTCGACGACGGCGGCGATCCTGACGTCGCCGTCGAACCCGATGGCGCCGGGGAAGCGCTTGGAACGTTCGGCGGGACAGGATCCTTCCAGACGGGGGAACGCCCGTACGATCCTGTCCTTCAGGGCGGCCCATTCGAAGGGATCGATGTCGCCGCCCTCGCCGAAGTACTCGTAGTCGGCCCACCAGTCGACGACCTCGTCGAGATCGCCGTCGCGTAGTCCGGATTCCGATCGCGCTCCGGCATAGTCGACGAAGCGGTCCCGTACCAGGTCCCAGAAGGGATCTCCCGGGGGAGGGATCTCGCTCGTGGGCGGGAGCATCGCGGAGCAGTGGATGTACGAGCGGTGGAGCATCGTGTCCACGATGTCCTCGTCCGGCAGCAGCAGCGACGGCTCCGCCTCCACCACCACGAGCGTGTGGTCCTCGAGCGCGTGCGCACGGCGGTACTGCAGGATCTGGTCGTGACAGACGGACAGATAGACGCCGTCGAGCGGCATCCAGCGGTTTGCATCGTAGTTGGTGCGTTCCTCCGTGCCGGGCTTCAGCCCTTCTGCCGCGATGCTGCGCCCCCGTTCCACGGAGGTGCAGTGGACGAGGTGGAGGCGCGGCTTTTCTTCAGGATCAGGCGTCATGCCCGTCCCGGTCGTGCTCTCCCCCGTATCTCCTCCTCCACGCGCGCGATGGAGCGGAGGGTCTCGATCGCATCGTCGAGTGCGTACGCGTCGTGGTCGACTCCGGTGCGGAGCGACATCGGCCTGATGTGGAGATGCGGCGCGTCGGTCTCGATGTACGCGTTCCAGTGCATCATGATCGGAGCCTGGGACAGGAGACGTTCGGCTTCGCCCCGGTCCTTCACCGAGGATCCGGGAAGGATCGTGATCCGACCGGGCGCGAAGGGGCTTGCGAACGCCATGTCCGTCCATGTCAGGCCCTTCGACGCCGTCGACAGCATGGCGACGGCCCAGTCCTGCATCCGTCGCACGTCTTCGGGTTCGTCACCCCGGCCGTCGATCATCCTCATCGCCGCATGGACCACGAGCAGGGCCGCCTGGGGATCGTCCTGCGCGAATTCCTCAGCGAGACCGCGCACCCGCACCAGGCCGCGTCTCCGGCTCGGAAGGGCGTCATCCGGCGTGAACACGGATACGACGTTCCCGTCAAGACGGATGCACCACTCGCCTCTGATCCATTCGTCGTCGTCCCGTTCCCAGGATCCGCCGTTGCGTATCCGGGTGGTGACGAGGGACATGCATCGCAGGAAGGCCTGATGGCTTCCGATCTCGTCGTCCTTCACGACGATGTCGGGCCGTGCGATGGTCATCGCATGTCCGCCTTCACGCGTTCGATGGCTCTGAGCGTCGCGATCGGATCGGCATCGGGATCGATCTCGTATGCGGGTCCGCAGAGTCGCTCGACGCCGGAGACCGATATCCATCCCGCGTCGCTTCCCGAGGATCCGCCGGCAGCCCAGGACAGCGTCGTCGGAGCGGCGGTCAGCATGTCGGTGATCTCACCATCGGGTGGGGGCTGATCGTCGCGTTGGTGCTCGAGCTGCGACAGACCTGTCTGGAAGGGGGAGGGGAGCCTGACGAGGCCGGGCTTCGATCCGCAGGGATGGCGTGTCGCGGCCAGGGCGAGGAGCCATGCGTCGGCACGCCGCTCGTCGTCCCGGTCGACATGGAGGACTACGTCATGGATCATGTCGAAAGCGTGTCGTACGGCCGCCTCCCCCGATGCGAAGCGCTCCGGGCCACAGACGATGCCGAATTCGGCGTGACGCCGATCCCTCGGATGATCGTCGGTCTTCTCGATGCGGATGATCGTGTCGGTCTGGATGATGGTCCAACCGTTCCTGGCCCAATGATCGGCCCACCATTCCCACGGTGCGGGGTCGAGCGCCAGATCCTTGATGATGTCGAAGTGGGCATCAAGGATCGCCCGTGCCTGGGGCGCCCGATCGGGTATGACGAGGGTGGCGGGAGCTGCGGTCATGCGGGATCTCCGGACGCCGCGGCGATCTCCATACGGACCCGTTCGTGCGCCCGTAGCGTCGCGACGGGATCGCCGTGCGCATCGATCTCCTGACCGGGACCGCACATCGAGGATATGTTCGCGATCGCGCATCGACGGTTGCCCGAAGCCATCTCCGCGCACCATGACAGCGACAGGGGAGCGTGGGCGAGCAGATGCCGTATCTCGTCTCCGAGCGTGGGATCGTCGTGGGTGATGCTGGTGCATCCGCCCTCGACGAAGGGGGAAGGCAGTGCGACCGCGTCGGCCATCGAGCCGCAGGCGAAGGGGAACGAAGACAGGGCGATCATCCAGTCGACGGCACGGTTGTCGTCGTCCATGTAGCGGTGCTCCAGCACGATGCCGGTCGCGCGGAGCACGTGATCGATGACCTCCTTCGCCGATGCGAACGGGGCCTCGCGTCCCGGAACGCGTAGTTCATCGGCGATGGTGCCGTCGTCGTCCTCGAGATGCATGCGAACCGAGTCGGGATCGGTGGCGATCAGCCAACCGCCCCGTCTCCATCCGGAGCCGACGCGTCGCCATGATCTGGAACCCGTAGGGAGTTCGGATATGGCCCTTGCGATGTCGTCGATCATGCCGATGACGTGCGGTTGCCCGTCCGGTATCACGATGTCGGGCGTTCTCGTGCGGGTCATCGCGTATCTCCCGTCATGGCGCAGACGCGCGTTAGGACGATCTCGTCGCGCATCCGTGCGACGGTGTCGGACTTCGCCAGGTCCATCGCCATGTCCCACGGGTATACGGACAGCGCCGGATGTCTCGGATCGCGCGGTCGTCCCGTCAGGGTGCCGGACACCATGTGCGGGACGGCGGGCCTGAGTTCGATGGGCATCTGCCGGCCACCGACGGACAGTCGCATCGGGCGCCACGATGTGCCGGGGACGAAGGCGGCGAAGATGCCTCCGTCATTCTGCCGACTGTAGGCGGCCGCCTCGTCCGGATCGGAATCGAGGTGGTCCCTGGTGCGGTGGCAGGCGGCGCGGCCCGCCGCCAGGGCGTCCTCGGTGGAGAGGTGGCGTCCGTCGATCGAGGATCGGACCACCTCCAGGGCGATCCGGGCGATCAGAAGCGTCCGGCTGCGCAGCTGCTGCTCGGTGGAGGACCGCTGCAGCGTGACGATGCCTTCGACCCGGGCCTCGACGATGGGCGTGTGGTCCGCATCGAACAGCGCGATGCGTGCGCTGTCGCTGTCGAACGTGCCGGTGCCCTTCTGCGACAGCTGGAGGTACCGGTCCTCCATGATCCACCGGTCCTCGACGACGGATCCGACCTTGGTGGCGGCGGTCCCTTCTCCGTTCGCGACGCGTTCGGCGAATGCCTCGAGCGATCCGAAGAGGTGGAGGTCCTCCTGCGTCGCCTCGATTCCGTCTCCGACGATGATGGTGGGGGTCATCGATCCGTCTTCCTTCCTGCCGCGCGATCCAGAAGATCCCTTCCCAGCGCCATGAGGCGCATGCGCCTCATGGTATCAGTCTCGTCTATACGGAAGGCCTTGCGGTACGGTTTCAGCTGTATGGAGTACCCCATGACGGATCCGGGCGTGTCGCGTTGGATCACCCCCCACATCGCCGCATCCACGCCGATGAGGCGGGGTGCCGCTTGGAGGTAGGGGCGGTCCATGACGATCTGCTGCTCCCTGCCCATCCATTCGATGCGTCCGAAACTTCCCTCGGCCCAGGGTACGGGATGCTCGATCATGGTGGATGCCGCCTGGAGGAAAGTCGTGTTTGGCCGGTCCGGAGCGCGGCGCCGGATCTTCTCGTCGCGGAGGAGGCATAGCGACAGGGTTTCCTCGAGCGCCTCGTGCGGCGCCTCCTCCTCCGCGACGTAGTGTTCCGAGACGGCGGCCGCGTGCTCCATGAGTCCCGCGACCGTGGAACGGATGACCGCATCGTCGCGTGGATCGCAGATCTCGGCGTCCATGAACCGGATGGTCGTCTGGCGCTCCTTCTGCTGGACGAACAGATCGAGGGACGGCGCCGTGCCTACCACGATCGACCAGCAGAGGTGGATGACCGAACCGTCGTCCATCCTGTACTTGGGAGGAAGATCCGATCTGCCGAAGCCGAATTCGACGCCTTCGCCGCCGCCGAAGGCGCGCGCCAGGGGGAGCACCGCGGCGACGGACGACGCGAGATGCTGTCCCACGACTTCGGGACGCAGCGTGTTGCTCTGGCAGAACGAGCGTGGAGGGTTCATGCGCTTGGGCTCCTGAGGCGTTCGAGTGCTGCTTCGGATCTTAGGATGGACAGGGTGTCGATGGCGGTCCCGTCCAGCATCTCGACGATCGGACCCATGATGTACCGCGAACCGTCGCGTTCCGACTTCCTGACGGCGATGCCGCCGGGGAGGAGCTTCAGTGAGGGCGGACGACACGGTTTCGCTCCCTTCTTTCCGATCGGGATGCCCATCCGCACCGTCCCCTCGCCGAAGGGGCCGTCGGAGGTCAGTGTGATCAGTCCGGAATCCTGCATCCGCATTCCGCCGTGGATGCCGCATGCCTCGTGCATGACGGCGACCGTCGCCGGGTGGAGGGTGTGGACGGAGCGTTCGTTGGCGCGCGAGATGCCGATGATCGCGAGGAGCAGGCGCATCGCGAACGACGTCGGATCCCTGGCGATGTCGTCGTCCGGCAGATGGGCGTCCGTCAGGTGGAAGGCGCGTTTCGGACGTCCAGGTCCCTCGTGCGTCAGGGTGGTGCCGCTTCCATGGTCGATCCTGATGTCGCCGTTCCCCGATGGAAGAAGGAACGGGCCGCCGGTCGTGATCCATGCCGACCGTGCCGACACCGCTCCTTGGAGTGCGGTGATCGTCGTCATGGCGTCGGCTGCCATCTCCTCCAGGATGCCGTCGCGCTCCTTCTGGACGACGCGCAGGCCGTCATGGAGATCGGAGAGCATCATGCGGCCTCTTCCGTGCGGATGTCGGCCTCGAGCCGCATCCTGTCCAGCACGGACCATCCCGCGGCGTCGGTCGTCACCTTCTCGGACCACAGCGGTACGACCATGGTGGGCATGACCATGCCCCTGTACCCCGAGGTGAAGGAGACCACCATCGGAATGGCTCCGAGCATCGGTGAATCGCGTCTGGTCGATCGGTCGTGGTGCTCGACCGACGCCTTGGACCACGGAGTCGCCGTGTTGAGTGCGGCGTCCCTGCGTGGCGGTGGGACGCGGCCTCTGCGCCGCATGTCGGCGCAGAGGCGATCGTCGCTCTCGAGGATCGCCAGATGGGCCATGTCCCGGATGCGTCCGGGCGTGCATTCCGGAGCCCGCTCGGACGCTTCGGCGATGCGGGACACCATCGTGCCCATGGTGACGATGGATCTGCGGGCGGCACGTACGTCGAAGTCCGTGCCGCTGCGCGAGCAGCACATCAGATGGACCCGTACCGGTTCACCGCGTCCGCACAGTTCGATCGTGCGGTCGTACATCCCGCTGCCGCGTGTATCGCATTCGGTGCGGGTCACGACCGCTCCGTCCGACAGGCGGAAGGAGGCGTGGTTGCGCGGGTCCTGACCGGCGGTCGCGTATGCGCCGTCCATCGCCTCGGAGGCGGCTTCCGCGAGGCGTGCGAGCCCCTGCCGCGTGATGTCCGGCGGGACGGGCCGGTCCGGGGCGATGCGTCGTAGGAGGATCATGACGACACGGTCTCCTGCGCGCGCCGCAGCGAATGGAAGGCCTTGTCGGTCAGGACGCCCTCCGGACGTTCACCCAGGGCCGTCAGGGCCGCAGCGGCGCGCAGACCGGTCATCGGATCGTCGCCATGGTCGAGAGGGGTCGGAAGCATCCGGATGGGCTTCACGAAGAGTCTGTCGTCGGAGATCGACAGAAGCATGGAGGGACGCGTCGCCTTGGACAGGAAGGCCAGTCCTGCGGTCGTCATGGCGGGGACGTCGCTGATGCCGAGACCCATGTCGAAGCGCAGCGATGCGTAGGGCATGCCGTCCGGACATACGGAGACCACGATGGTCGTCATCGACGCGACCGCCGGCGTGAAGCCGAGACGTATCATCTCCGCCAGGGCGTAGGCGGCGGCGATGTCGGGTAGCATCACCGTTGCAGCATCGGGTCCGCCATGGGTGAACGCACGGATGCCCGAGGCGTCCTCCCGTTCCACCGGAAGCGATCGTGCGGGGTCCTCGACGACGCCCTGCGTGGCGGCGACGATCCGTCTCGCTGCGTCGGCGGCACGTCTGATGCACGGATCGAAGTCGATCATCCCCTGCGCGTGCGGTACGCGCTCGGGTCCCTCGAGGGCGATGGAGGGTATCCCGAGATTGTAGCGATGGAGATCGGCCTTGATGCGCAGGCTCGATGCACCGCCCATGTCGACGGCTTCGAAGAGAGCGGTGCCGCCCTTCGGGAACGAGATCGAGCATGCATCCCTTTCGGGGTTGCTGATCATCGACGGATCGTATCCCTGCCGCATCAGGCTCTCCAGCCCGAGGATCCGCAGGGCGTGTCCCTGACAGGCGATGAGGTCGACGCCCCTCTCCAGCAGGATGGTGGTGCTCATCGTTCGTCCTCCCGTGTGATCGTCGGCATGTCGTGCAGTCCCAGGTGCGCCAGCGCCCTCATCGTGGACATCGGGTCCTCGCTGGCGTCGCGTACCGTCGACGTGAGCCTCAGGCGCTTTACGTCGTAGGTCGACGCCGGCGCCCGGCGGACGTTGGACACCGGATCGCGTCCGTGCTGATCGACGCCTGCGATCATGAGACGCGTCATCGCCGGCATGCGTCCGACGACCGCCCTTCGGGTGACGTCGTCGAGGATCAGCTTGGCTCCCGAAGGGCTGACCGTGACGTTGAGGTCGGTGGGCCGTTCGCCGTCGGCGACGTTGACGTTGATGCGCATGTTGAGCGCGGCGAACGTGCTGCGTCTCAGCAGGACGGCGAGCGAGGAGATCGTCGTCCATGCGTCGTCGAGAAGGGCCGAGGGATGCGGCGACGTGACGGACGTCCGCGCGACGAGGGTCTCGTCCATCCGTGCGGCGGCGCCCCGGTGGACGGAGAGCACGGCCGCCAGGGCCTGGATCCGTGCCGCATCGGGAGAGACGTCGGCGGCCGCGATGCCGGTGGTGATGGGCAGCGCCATCGACGGCAGCCGCACCGAGAGGCGGGAGGCGCGATCCGGGGTGTCGACGAGGACGCTGAGCGTCTCGCCCGGGTCCTCGCCGGAAGCGGCGTTGCGACCGGGTGATCTGGCGCGCTTGATCTCGGCCCTGCATCCGTCGAAGCTGGTGGATGATCCGCGGTCGTGGACCGCGACGACGCCGTTGCCGAAGATCGTCCACGTCTTCGGCGAGGCGACGATGACGTCGATCATCCTCCTCATGCGGCGTACGGCCAGTTCGGCGTCGTCGACGTCGAGCGTATCGGCGATGCAGGTCGGGATCTCGAACGCCAGCGCCCGATCGACCAGGGTCGCATCGGTGGAGCGGAGTCCGTCCAGGAGGATGTCGTGGGCGTTCAAGCGAGGTCTCCGTTCCTGAGGTCTTCCAGGGCGGCGGCCAGCCGCAGTCGGTGCATGGCGTCGACCTTCCTGGTGTCGATGGCGGTCGAGTAGGAGTCCAGGATGATGTTGGTGCGGGTCATCTCCCGTCGGTGCGAGACGAAGATCCTCGTCATGTCCGGGAGCGCGGAGACGCCGCCGACATCGAGGTCGGTTAGGTTCCTCGGTCCGGTTCTCACGCCTTCTAGGCCCAGTGCCGCCGGAGCCCAGGGTGACGGACCGTGGATGCGGAGGACGCCGGTCAGACCGGGATGCAGGTCGACCATCTCCATGATCAGTCCGTGCATCGCGTTCTCGATGCGCGGATCGATGTCCGGCAGACCCTGATGCAGTGCTGCGTCGAGACATGTCTCGGCACAGGCCATGATGCTCCAGGGGGTCTTCGGAGCGTCCAGGCGATCGAGCGCGTCCGGGCGCGGCTCTCCCATGGAGCACATCTCGACGATGATCTCGTGGGTGTCCATGCCAGGAGCCCTTCCCCGGCGCAGGTCCAGTCTGGGACGATCCTCGTCGGCATCATCGTCCCATCCCTTGGCGACGAGCGATGTGATGACGCGGTCGTCATGGAACCATTCGTAGCGTACGGGGCCTCCGTAGCCGCTCTCGGGTGGTGAGCCGGCGCGCCCGGAATCCAGCATGGGGGAGAATGCGGACCGGTGGCGTCCGAGCTCCCGCATCGCCGCACGGATCGTTTCCTCGGGCAGTCCGAGATGCGCGGCCACGACGATGGACGGCCGGAGGCCGACGTCGGGGATGTCGCTCATGCGCGTGGATCCGACAGGTGCATGGCCAATGCACGCAGTCTCGCCTCGGGACCGTACCGATCGAGGTCGATCCGGGCGCCGGTCCGCTTGATGGTGCACAGGAGGGGAGCCGGCGACGAAGTGGACACGGGCTTGGGATCATGCGCCTGCATGGAGAGCAGGCAGGCGTCTCCGGGTTCGATGTCGACGCCGCCGGTGGGCGGCAGTGCCGAATGGACGACGGACACGCCCCGTTCCGGCATCGTGGAGAGTCTGCCGGGCCCGAGGATCTCCGATCCGGTCGTGTACGACCAGATGCGATCCGTGATCGCCTCCTTCTCGGCGATCGATAGGATCATGCCGAGCATGCGGATCTCCTCCTCCTCCGCTCCCGGTCCGATCGATCGTTCCGCGGCCGTCTTGACGGCGGAGAGCAGTCGCAGGACGGAGCCTTCCGGGTCCGAAGGACGGGGGAGGAGCCCGGAATCGTGGGATGCTCCCTCGATCATGATGCGTCGGGCGTTGCCCGGGCGCCGGATCTCGAGCTGCACATCGAGTTCGGCGCTGTTGAAGAGCCCGGTCATCGTCTGGAGGACGATGCGCCGGGATGGATTGCGCCATAGCATGACGCAGCGCGCCATGCTTCCGTCGACGACGGGAGCGGTGAGATCCATCGTCCGTCGGGCGATGATCTCCAGCGTCTCGATCTGTTCGATGATCGCCGTCGTCCGGTCCTGCGGCGTGGTCGTGTCGTCGTCCACGTTTTCGTCCCCCGTAGGTGTGTCGGAATCCTGGTTCTCCGGATTATCGGGTTGAAGCCATGAGGCTTCGAGCCGATCCGGTTCTCCGGCGCCTACCCGTAGGCGGCCACCGGCGTTTCCGGAGCGAGCCGGGCTCATGCCCGGCTTTCCTGTGACGGGCCTTATGGCCCGCACGCTCCCCTCGGGTCGAACCCCGAGGTGGCGGCTATGC
>JAAIGE0100476203.1_pt1 | contig 10481 bp, 4 predicted proteins | sample 6487951 | NCBI WGS metagenome assembly JAAIGE01 (sample SAMN13974128, study PRJNA590717) | phyllosphere metagenome | biome: tomato field; feature: multiple bacterial spot infested tomato fields; material: tomato leaves; isolation source: leaves from tomato fields | host: Solanum lycopersicum ... | reverse complement strand
TAGGAGTGATCCTCATTCTCATCGTAAGGGTTATTTTCCTCCTGAGGGACTGAACGATTCAGACAGATCAGTTCACCGTCGCGGGTATACTTCCAGATCGATCCGGCAAACATGTTTTCGTCGAACATGACGTTCGGGAAACGATTGGTAACGTATCGGGCGAAGGATTCCGTCATGCTGAATTCTTTCTCGTAGGGAATGAACAATCGTATGTTCAATTCAGGCTTGCGGAAAGGCACGTCATCAGGAGCCATAAAACTCCGGGCAATGGTTACCAGTGAATCTTTCTGGGTGATTTGATTCGTTAACTGAGCGGCTCTTTCACGAGCTTCTTTGGCCGTCCGGCCGCGACTCGAAAACTCTTCTACCAGCTTGATTTCCGTACCTTCGTACCCTTCCAGAGTTATCTGTGAGCTATAAAAGTCGTCGTACTGATCGTCCGACTGGTCATCGATGTTGAACACGGGTGTTTGGTCCATGGTAATGAACCGCGTTTTTTCCACGACTCCCCGGCGGGCGAAATTCGCTACGTACTGCGGAATCATGATTCCTGAGCCAATCGAACCAATCAGGAATAAGCCCAGTAAGGTTTGCCAGACCAGTGGTTTAAAGTAGTTCTGTTTGGTAAGTAAGGATAGTCCGGCCAGACCCATGGCCACAGCGGGCACCAGGGCAACCAGAAAAGCCAGCACAAACATCCAGGGCGAGGCATCCTTAATAAAGGTAATTGGCATTCCTACCGAGATGGGGACATCTTCCCAGCCCGCTATTCCGATGGCAGCCCCCAGACCAATGAGCAGGGTAATCACGCTGGCAATGCCACAGCCCAGCAGAATCAGCCCAACTACGATACGGGCTAAGACCAGCAGGAATTTGAAGAAGGGTCCGAGACCTTCAAAAATCGCGGCTAATGCCCGGAAGGGAAACAACAGTATTTTCGTCGCCGTACTTTCCACCGACTGGTTCTCCACGTTCAGCGTTCGCTTGATGTTGGTTTCGATGTTGTTGAGCGTAATGGGCTCCCCCTGCATTTTCATGCGGTCGGTCAGGGTTTTGGCAGTCGGAGTAATGATCCACAGGACAAAATACAGGATCAGTCCCGTACCAAAGAACAGAATACTGATGACCCAGACGAAGCGAATAATGCCTAAATCCCAGCCCGTATAGGCGGCTACCCCGGCGGCTACGCCCCCCAGAGCTTTCCGCTCGGGATCGCGGTACAGCTTACGCAGTTTCTCATCTTCTTCCAGATTCGCATTCCCGGGAAACGATACCCAGCAGGCGATGTAAATAATAAAGACGATGCCACTTAAAGGCCCGAAAAAGTCTTCCGTATTAGACCATCCGCCAAAAATAGGCAGACCAATGAACAGCAGTAAAGCCGCCAGACGAACCCACAGAGGATCAAAGTTCAGATAATGGGCAATACCGGCACAAACGCCACCCAATACTTTCCGTCGGGTATCGCGATAGAGTCGTTTATGAGTCGGAGGAAGCGTTTGCTGGGCTCCAGCGGTGGCAGAACCTGCCTGTGAATAGCTCTGATGGCTTTCTGAACCTGCCTGCGTATACGTTGATTTGGCAGTTCCAAAATCTTCTTCTTCTTCGATGGCTTCAAAGTCGGCGACAGTACCCATCGACTGAATCAGCTGATCTACATCTTCGGAAGTAATGGCCTGTTTTTCTTCTTTTCTGACCTTGTCGTAAAATTTCTCAGCGATACGGGCTTCGATATCTTCAATGATTTCGGCACTGCCTTCGTACGTGGAAAAATAACGTTTAATGGACTCCAGATAGCCTTGCAGGCGGTCATAGCCGTCCTCCTCAATGTGGAAAACAACTCCTGCAATGGTGATGGATATGGTCTTTTTCATTGGTTCAATGACTGAATGTTAGCAAGATGGAATGGTAAAATCGGAAAAGAGAACTGGGGTTTTCGCTACATTCTCCTTCCCTATTCAACCTTCGGTTCGTTCGTAACAATCTGATTTACTGACGTCTGCAACTCTTCCCAGGTAGACTGAAGCTGCGTGAGAAATTCCCGTCCACTGTCCGTCAGGATGTAATATTTTCGTGGGGGGCCCGACGAGGACTCTACCCACTTGTAATCCAGCAGTCCTGAGTTTTTCAGTCGCGTCAACAGGGGGTAAAGCGTACCTTCAACGACCATAATCTTTGCCGCTGTAAGTTCCTCCAGCATGTTTGAGGCGTAAACCTCTCCCCGCGAGATGATATGCAGAATGCAGAACTCAAGAATTCCCTTCCGCATTTGCACTTGAGCATTTTCCAGGTTCATTTCGCGTATTGTTTAAACAGGTTCAGACCCGATGTCCTCAGTACTAAGGATGGCATCGAAGCCAGAATCCTAATCCGGTTTCTGAGACAAAAGTAATAGCAGGTACTTTGTAATGCAAGGTAGTTGGTAAAATATTTTTTCTGACGGCTATCAAATGTCAAAACAGGGAAGTATTTTTGAAGAGAGGATGCCCTCCTGCTTCAATCATACCTATCAGACTGCTCCCATCGCATCCCCCTCTCCCATTGAAAAACAGGATACGTTTCACCGCGAAAACCATTGGATAATCATGTGATGAAGCTTGTAAAAATACCGTATAGTAATTATTGCTTCGTTTCTCACTACTGATCCAGCGTACACGTAAGTACCAGACATAACCACCTGAGCCTAATTATCCGAAGACTTTTATGCTAAAACGAATACGTACGTACAGGCTAACCTCATTAAGTATATTGTATACGCTATTAATTATAGGAAGTGTTTTTGTCATGCCAGACTATGGAAGAACGCCTGATTCATACGGGTATCTGGAATCCGCTGTTTCTATGGCCGAAGGAAAGGGCTACCAATACAAGTCAATCTGGAATTCTTTATGGCCGATAGGGTATTCAACCTGTATACTAATTATTTACCTTATTCTTCCTGTTTCTGTTCTATGGGCCTCTAAAATAGTCAACATCCTTTTTTTATGGGGGATTATCTATTTCTTTCATAAAAAGCATGCGGAGCGGGCATTTATTTTTGCTTTACCCGTAGGCTATTTATGTAAAATGGCAGCCTATTCATGGTCTGAAACGGCTTATATTGTTCTTCTTATCCTGAGTATTTATGCCCTGCATGAGTATCTCAACCGTACAAATCAGGGACTTGTATGGGATCGATTCAAATTTTATTTTCTGGCTTATGCTTCTTTCCTCATCCGATACATCGGACTTTTCATGGGCCTGGTAACGGGAGCTTTATCCGTGTACTACACCTGGAAGAGAGATTTCAAAAAAGCGAAATGGACCTTCCTGAATTCCGTTTTACTTTTCATGGGATACTATGGCTATTTCCTGCTTAATAAATACAAAGGTCAGCTCGTCTGGGGGGGTAATAGAATTGATGAGATTAAACCCTGGAAAGAAGTACTTGCATTGGTAATTCCTGGTCTTATGAACGAATTTATTTTACTAAGAGACGTAAGTTTGCCCGACCCTCTGGCCTGGATTGGTTTAGTAATTCAGCTTCTATTGATGCTTTATATAGTCAGCATTTATAGAAAAGAATTACTAACTATTTCATTTACTTTATCCAGACCAATGCTGCTATTTCTGACTGGATTTCTCTACCTGTCCATCATTTTTTATCTACGTTTTTTCAGTGCCTTCGATATGCTATCCTATCGTCTGCTTGCTCCAACCACCCTTCTCTGGCTCATTGCCGGACTGGATTGGCTTTCTAATCCCATCCGTAATGATTTATGGCGAAAAATAGAATGGCCCGTGACTTTGTTTTTATTAACCATGACCATTACTAATCTGCTTCCCAAAAACTTATCCAAACTAGAAGCCATTTTTAATAGGTTAACCGCCCACTGATCGTTCTTGCCCACCGTACGAATGTTCAGTGTTGATTCTCTCATTTATAGTCTACCTGTTAAGTAACCGGCATGCGATTAACCAGCCAAACCAAGCTCTTCCTTATTTTCTTAACAGTCACGGGATTAGCGTTATTAAGAATATTCCTGTCCAGTGACTATTGCCTCGTCAGTGATTCTCATTATTACATCCAGACCGCTGAACGATTCAAAGCAGGATTGGGCCCAACGATCATTTTAGAAAGTGGTGCCATCGTCTATAATTCTGCCTGGCCGCTTGGTTATCCAGCCTTTATTTTGCCTGGATTGTATTTGGGTTTCAATGGAATATGGGCTTCCAAACTGGTCAATCTTATTGTCATTATCTGGGTATTAGTTGAGTTGAAAAAAGTGTGGGTTGATAAAGCTCCGATTCTGGCTTTAGCTCTGTTTGCTTTCGTAAAAGTACTGGCGTTCAGCTGGTCAGAATCCTTACTGTTTGCGTTCACTCTTTCTTTAACTCACGGAATCTGGAATGCTTTTCATAAACCGATGACTTTCCAGCTATTTCTGGGTCTGTTCATCGCTGGTTTCGGAATGTTTTTCACCAAATATATTGGCGGTATTTCCGTCGTATTACTAGCCATAGCCGCTTTGCTGGCCTGCCTTACCCATAAGAAAAAGTTAATGTTTCAGTTTTTACTAGTAACGATACTATTGATTCTGAGTTTCGGCGGATATTTCCTTATGAATGCTACATTCAGTGACCATATTTGGGGCGGCACTCGTTTTATTTCCGTTGAACCCTGGCCTGAATGGACCGTCATGGTGATAAGTGCGTTAGTGAATGAGCTATTGCTGATTCGGGATTGGGATAATTTTTCTTCGATTGACTGGATAGGATTAGCCGGTCTTTTTATTCAGGGATATGTCATCTACAGGCTTTTAAAAATTAAAGCGGCTACTCCTGAACGATCCGACCCCTATTTTGCTGAGCTTTCGCAATGGTATTTAGTCGTCGCGTTGGTATTAGGCTTTACCCTCATCATTCTCCGGGCCTTTTCTCCGTTCGATCCCCTCGATATCCGGCTTTTGGCTCCTTCGACGTTTTTCCTGCTCCTCTTCGTTCTCGGATATTTTGCTGCTTTACCGAGGTACTGGAGAAAAGTTCAACGCTATATATTTTTTATATTTGCATTATCGTCCATTTGTGCCCTTTTACCTAAGAAATTCAATCCATTAAAGCCTTTGGAAAAACTCTCCACCCCCACCAAGATTTATTTATTATTCCTTTTCATGGGTCTTTTTGCTCCCTTTCTGACCTCAGCTCAGACGTTTGGTAACGAATGGATCAATTATGAACAATCCTATTTCAAAATTCCGATTGCCCGAAAAGGGGTATACCGAATAACTTCCGCTGAACTTCAGAAAGCCGGGTTTAATACCGGTGTTGATCCCCGGATGATCCAGTTATACTGGCGGGGAAAAGAGCAGGCAATTTTTGTAGAAGGGGAACAGGATCGAAAACTTGACGCCACTGATTACCTCGAATTTTATGCCGAAGGAAATGACGGAGCCCCCGACTCCCTGCTGTACATTCCTAACAGTGCTCAACCCCATCCGTACTTTAGCCTTTATTCTGATTCAACGGCCTACTTCCTGACGTACTCCGTTACCGGAAAAGCCGGAAAACGGATGGCTTCGTACCGGGATACTGATTTTTCTTCGTTAACTCCCGAGGCTTATCACCTGGAAGAAATTCTGAAACTGTATACCTCTGATTACCCCGTTGGTTTTGCCCGGCCGGAAGGAACGCTCGGAGGAGCCATGCTGTACAGTCACTACGATTATGGAGAAGGCTGGACGGGCCCCGTACGATCCATTAATGAGGAATGGCAGGAAAACTTTCCGATTAATGATCTGGCTACGTCTGCGGCCACTAAACCCCGCGTAGAATGGCTGATGACCGGCCGATTACCCGACAAGCACCGGCTTGTTTTTTCGGCAGGCTCCGCTTCCCGAACGCTGGGTGAAGGACTTTTTGAGATGTATTACACGAAAAAATTCAGCTTCCCCCTTGAGTTTTCAGATTTTGCCAATCAGAGCCTGGTATTAAAAACGGTCTCCAAAGGCGTTAACAATGCCACCCGGGACGCTTATTCCGCTACGTATGCCCGGGTAACTTATCCGCAGTTGACCCGCATGAATGGGCTGAGTTCAAAGACTTTCCAGTTGATTCCTCAATCAGCCGGACGCTCCTACCTCTCCATCCCCGGCAGCAACAACGCTTCGCTGATGGCCTACGACATTACGGATAAGAATGAAGTTCGCCGGATTAGTGGATCACCCTCGGATACTGATTTTCAGGTAATCATCAGAGAAACGCAATCGGCCCGGAAGGTTCTGGTTACCCGGGAGTTTAACTCCGTTCCTCTGATCTCACGCACGTCTTTTCGAAACATCAACCCCAAATCCCATAACTATTTAATCATTACGCATCCCGCTCTGCAAAAGCCTGCGGGTAATGAACCCGATGCCGTTCGGGCCTATGCCCACTACCGGGCCTCAGAAGCGGGGGGTAAATACGACACGCTGACGGTTCCCATTTTTCAACTGTATGATCAGTTCAACTACGGAGAAACCAGCCCGCTGGCCATTCGGCGTTTTCTGGATTTTATGCTCAGAAAAGGAAATCCCCAGTCTGTTTTCCTGATCGGGCAATCGGTGGATCCGCAAGGAATAAGATTCAGTCCGAATCGAAATCAGCTTGACATGGTCCCCAGTTCGGGCTGGCCGGGCTCGGATATCACCATGACGATGGGATTAAATAGTAAAGGAACGTATGAACCGGCCATCCCTATTGGCAGGCTTCAAACCAACAGTCCGCAAACCGTTCTGGATTACCTGAATAAAGTCAAAGAGCATGAGGCCCGGCCCATGACAGACTTGTGGCAAAAAAACATTTTGCACTTAAGCGGGGGTCGTAGCTCCTATGAATTGCTTTCGTTCCGTAACAATCTGAATCAGTTGCAACAAACGGCACAAAACAAGCTTTTAGGCACCCGGGTAGAATTATTGGGTAAGAAAACGGATGATCCCGTTGAATTTCTGAATATTCAGGAACAAGTCAACAGTGGGGTATCGATGATTACTTTCTTCGGACATTCCAGTCCTACCGTTTCGGACATTGAGATTGGTATGGCTTCGAATGAGCAGTTAGGGTATCGCAATAGTGGCAAATACCCTTTTATCTTCATGAATGGCTGTGCTTCGGGTAATTTTTACTTTCAGAATGCAAAAACCTTCGGGACCGACTGGGTAAATACCCCCAATAAAGGAGCTATTCTCTTTCTGGCATTAACCGATATCGGGTATCCCTTTATTCTCAAGGAATATGCGGATCAGATTTATAATGGTCTATTTTCTGACAGCACCACCTTCGCCAAGCCTTTTGGCTACATTCAGCAGCAGGCCGTCAAACGCTTTCTGGCGAACAACAGCGATTTTTATCGCATTGCTCACGCGGAACAATTTACGCTTCAGGGCGACCCTGCCGTCGTTTTGTACCCGGCTCCCAAGCTGGATTACGCCATCAAATCCCAGACCATTTTTGTTCAGGGCCTGGATAAAAAAGCATTAACCGCATCAGCTGATTCCTTCCGGGTAGGCATTGTCGTCAGTAACCTGGGTAAGCATGTCAGAAAACCCTTTTCGGTAAGCCTGAAACGAACCCTTTCCAACGGTCGTGAAATAGACCTGGGAACGAAGCAGTATGCTCCTATTGCCTATCAGGATACGGTTTATTTTACGGTTAATAACCAGGGCCACGCGGGCGGTAATACCCGTTTCGACGTCGTCATTGACGCCACCAACCAGCTCGACGAAATCTCCAAACAGAACAATAAGGCCAGTCTGAATCTGGTGTTGCCGGGTTCCCTGGCCCGCACCTTACTGCCCCACGATTTTGCCATGATTGGCACGCAGGAAAACGGTACGCCCACGGCTCGATTAGTGGCCGAGTACACGCCTGCGTCGGTGCCCGGCGGAACTCCTCAGATCATTTTTGAACTGGATACTTCCACGACATTTACCAGTGCGTTCAAGAAGACTACGACCTTGCCCATTACCACTACCGATGGCTGGAAGGTTTCACTGCTGGCCACGGACAGCACCGTTTATTACTGGCGGGTGCGGAGTGCCGATCAGGCTCTGAGCAATAACAACCAATGGTCTACGTCTTCTTTTACCTACGTTAAAGGCAGCACGGGCGGCTGGTCACAAAGTCAGCCGGCCCAGTTTGAAAACGTACTCGCGGACTTTGCCGTGCTTCAGAATAGCCGTTGGAATTTCACGGGAACCTCCACTGCGGCCACGCTGAGCTCGTCCCTCATTGGGCCCGCCCGTCAATGGGGCATTATTCGTCAACAGGTCCTCCGGAATGCTCAGCAGAAATCATCCTTAGACGTGTACGGTGTAGATCATCAGGGCAATGAAACGCTGCTGTATTCAAACCTCACGTCGTCACTAACGGACATTCAAAACGGCGTTGATGCGGCCAAATACCCTTATCTGCGACTGAAAGAAAAGATTAGCGGCCCGGCGGCTCCGCAACTGAAACGCTGGCTGGTGTCCTACGAAGAAGTCCCCGAAGGAGCTCTGCACCTCCAGGGACAGGCGGCCTATGTACCAAGCACCACCACGTACCTCACCGAAGGAGCTCCTTACTCGCAAAACCTGACTTTTGATCTCCTCAGTACGCAGCTGTTCAGCGATTCACTGACGGTTACTGAAGTCGTTACCAATGCTGCTTCCGGCTTAAGTCAGGCCAAACAGTATAGGGTCAAATCAGCGAAAAATATCCCGGTGAACGTATCGTATGCCAACCTGGCTTCCGGTGAAAATCGTATTGCCGTAACGGTCAATCCTCAGGTTTTAGCTGAAGTAAGTTATACCAACAACCTGATTACCCTCACTGCCAACGTCCAGCCAGACCGCTCGGCTCCCATTCTGGAAGTTACCTTTGATGGAAAAACCATTCAGAATGGAGCTTTCGTTTCGGCTAATCCAACCATTGCCATTCGGTTAAAAGACGAAAATAAATACGTACTCCGAAAGGATACTTCAGGCATTGATATGTACCTGCAACGTCAGCTGCCAGATGCCACGCCTCTGCAACGGATTTCATTTCAGAACCCCAATGTGAGCTGGCAAACCCTGGCTGATAACGATTTCCGGGCTATCTATCAGCCCAAAAATTTACCCGAAGGGACGTATTACTTCCAGGTCAATGGTTCGGATGCGGCGGGTAACCTGGCGGGCTCTACCCCGTACAACATTACGTTTGTCGTTAAGAAGGAGACCGGACTTCAGCAGTTTGTGGTCAGTCCGAACCCCTTAACCTATTACACTCGCTTTAGCCTGAATCTAACCGGCGAAACAGCTCCGGATGCCATGGCTATTGAGATTTATAACCTGCAGGGGCAATTACTGCGGATCATCAGCAGCGAAAATCAGCCTTTACAAATCGGAACCAATGAGTATTACTGGGATGGAACCGACCAGCGAGGCAGCCGATTACCGATAGGCACCTATATCTATAAACTAAAAATTCAGGATCAGGGGCAGGCGTATCCCTTCCTTGATCCCAATACGAAGACCAGCGGACGCGTCATCATCATCCGTTAAACCCATAAAAAAACCGGAGAGAAGGCTCCGGTTTTTTATTTTATCCCTAATCGATCTCTTTCAACGGAAACAGCAGCACCGGAACCGGACAGCGTAACAGCAGTTTTTTAGATTTGCTCGGATTCACAATCTGCGTAAACAAATTCCGGTGGTGAGTACTCATGACGAGTAAATCCGCCTCGGTGTCTTTCAGTAAATCCAGAATGCCTTCTTCCACGGAGTCTGACTTCCGTTGCAGCAGCGTAATGTGGTGTTCAGGCACCAGAGTCTGAATATCAGCCAGCATCTCGTCATCAGAAGCGATATTCGGTTCGCGGTCCGACTGAACATTGATGAGTTGAACGGCAGCTCCCAGGGAATCGGCCCACCGGAAGGTTTTCCGGATGGCTTCCGACTCGTTAAATTCCAATTGAGTCGCGTAGGCAATTCTGGTAAAGCCGTATTCTTCTACCTCGCCGGGCACCACCAGCAACGGAACATTCAGTTCATTAAATAACTGAGTGGATGAATTGCCGAAGAAATCCGTAAACCAGTTACTCGAATCGCTGGATTCCGTACGGCCCATGATGACCAGATCTACGGCTTTCTCTTCCGTAAATTCTTTGACAATGGACGTCAGCGGACCCAGCTCCAGATACGGCGTTACCGTTACGTTTCTGGCCTTGAGTTCTTCGGTTAATCGATCCATCTGCTCCTGAGCAGAAGTTCGGTAGGTTTCCTCCCATTCTACCGTCAGCGGCGGTCCGGTTACGGTTTCCGTCATGGGATACACGGGAAGATAGGTATGCAGCAAATGCAACACGGCTCCGTTTCGGGAAGCCAGATACACCGCTGTCTCTAAAGCGGGACGAGAATTTTCAGTGAAATCGGTAGCAACGAGGATATTTTTCATAGTAGTTTGAAGATTAATAGTCGAAAAGAGTAGTTTTTTTGTTAGTATAC
>JAAIGE0100058341.1_pt1 | contig 10482 bp, 10 predicted proteins | sample 6487951 | NCBI WGS metagenome assembly JAAIGE01 (sample SAMN13974128, study PRJNA590717) | phyllosphere metagenome | biome: tomato field; feature: multiple bacterial spot infested tomato fields; material: tomato leaves; isolation source: leaves from tomato fields | host: Solanum lycopersicum ... | reverse complement strand
GTCGCGACTGCGGCGAAGTGGACGCTCATCGGGCGCATCCGCGAGTCCGAGCATCCGCTCTGGTCGTCGTTCATCTGGCGCAACGAGGTCGCGGACACCTTCATCGAGATACTGGCCGCGCCGTGGTTCGCCGCGCGGGCGGGCGGCACCCCGGCGCTCGTGTGGTGGCTCCGCTCACTGGGGGCGCGCATCGGCGAGGGGGTATGGTGCGAGACCTACTGGCTCCCCGAGGCCGATCTGGTCCGGATCGACGGGGCAGCGACCGTGAACAGGGGGTGCGTCGTGCAGACACATCTCTTCCACGACCGCGTCATGGCGCTCGGGTCCGTCCATCTCGAGCAGGGGGCGACGCTCGGCCCGCACAGCATCGTCCTCCCGGCCGCGACCATAGGCGCGGGCGCGACGGTCGGACCGGCGTCGCTCGTCATCCGTGGTGAGGTCGTTCCGGACGGTTCGCGCTGGAGCGGCAACCCCATCGGACCCTGGCGCGAGGTGCGGGTGTCGGAGTACCGGGTCCCGCTGGCGAAGTGACGATGACAGACGCACCGGCCGAGTTCCCCGACCCCTACCTGCCACAGCAGGGCAGCGACGACTACGCCGTCACGGCGTACGACCTGTCGCTGGACTACCGCGTCGCAGGGAACAAGCTCCGCGCCACCGCCGCGCTGACGATCCGCGTCCTCCGAGATGCGAAGGCGCTCGTGCTCGATCTGTCGGGCTTCCGTGTCGAGCGTGCGACCGTCGACGGCCGCCGTGCACGCGCGACCCGCTCCGCTCACAAGCTCACGTTGACCCCGTCGTCCGCCCTCGCCGCCGGATCGACCGTCCAGGTCGTCGTCGACTACTCCGGAGCCCCCGTTCCCCGCCGGTCCCCGTGGGGGATGCTCGGATGGGAGGAGCTGTCCGACGGCGCCCTCGTGGCGTCGCAGCCGTCCGGCTCCTCGACCTGGTTCCCCTGCAACGACCGCCCCGACCACAAATCGACGTTCCGGATCGCCATCACGACCGACGCCGACTATCGCGCCGTCGCCAACGGCCGGCGCGTCTCGGCGGACCGCCGCGGCGGGCGCCTCGTGAGCGTCTTCGAACAGCCGGAGCCGACCAGCACCTATCTCGCGACCGTGCAGGTCGGTCGCTACACGGAGGTCGAGGTCGATCTCGACGGTGTCCCGGGCAGGATCAGTCATCCGGCGGATCTCGCGCGTCGGGTGCGTCACGATCTCGCCGCGCTTCCGCGCATGATGGCGGTGTTCCAGGAGTGGTTCGGTCCCTATCCGTTCGCAGCATTCGGCCTGGTCGTCACCGAGGACGCGCTGGAGATCCCGCTCGAGGCGCAGAGCCTGGCCATCTTCGGTGCCAATCACATGGACGGTCAGAACGGGAGCGAGCGTCTGGTCGCGCACGAGCTGGCCCACCAGTGGTTCGGGAACAGCGTGGGCCTGCGGCGCTGGAGCGACATCTGGCTCAACGAGGGCTTCGCCTGTTACAGCGAGTGGCTCTGGTTCGACGCCGAGGGGGTCAAGTCGGTCGGGACCTCGGCCCGGGTGTTCCATCGTGGACTGGCGCGTCAGCCGCAAGACCTCGTGCTGGGTGACCCGGGGCCCGCGTCGATGTTCGACGACCGTGTCTACAAGCGCGGAGCCGTCGCGTTGCACGCCGTTCACCTGGCGCTCGGCGACAACGGGTTCCGCGATCTCCTGCACCGCTGGACCGCCCGCTTCCGCTTCGAGACGGTGACGACGGACGACTTCCTCGCTCTCCTCCGCGAGGCGGGCATGGCGGATGTCGACGGCTTCGAGCGCGCATGGCTCCGCGAGACGGCCCTGCCGCCGTTCCCGACGGCGCCCTAGGGCGTTCTTCGGTCCCTGCGTTTCGCTTCGCTCAACGGGCGGGGCCCGCCCATTGAGCGCAGCGAAATGTAAGGGCACCAGGGTCAGCCCGAGCGCCGCGCCACCGCCAGCGATGCCGCGAGTCCGGGCCCCACGTCCACCGTCAGTACCTCGAATACGACCCCCGGCCGGTCCGCGATCCGCGCGACCCGTCCACCTTCGGCGTCCGCGATTCGCACAGCATCCGGAGACACCCGCAGTCCGCGTCCATCCGCCTTGAGCACGGCCTCGATCTCGCTCCACCGGCCTAGGGTCTGCTCGTCCGAGAGATCGGGCTCCGCCAGAAGGGCACGGACGGCGTCCGCCTTCTCCGAACCGGCCGTCGTGATCTCGAGATCCAGCCCGATCCCCTCGATCCCCGTGACCCGGGCGTCCTCGTCCGACACGACAGCCACCGCCGTCACTCCGCCCGAATGGGACACGGACACCCGGTAGCCCGTGACTCGAACCGGCCCGTGCGGACCGCCGCAGTCGCGGCACACCGCATCGATGCGCGGGGAGTGGCCCGCCTGGTCGTCGAGGTGCTTCCCCGGCGCCCCTGCCGCGATCACCTCGCGGATGAGGTCGCGCCCGGTGAGGAACCCGGCCCGCCGCGCCGTCGGGCGGTCGTCGAGAGCGAGCAGGTCGGCGCCGCTCATCCGTGTCCGCAACGACACGGCCTCGGCCTCATCCACATCGGTCCGGATCGCGACCTCGACGCCCGCGACGGAGCAGACGAACGGCCGCGGAAGGCCCATCGCTCACTCCGTTTCGCCGGGGATGGTCAGCCTACGCTCACGGATCGGTCGTGTTCTGCTCAGGAGACGCCCGGAGTGGTGGGTCAGACTCGATGACTCGCCGAGATGAGGGACCCTCCGCGACAGACCAGGCCATCCCCCGACGAAAGAGCCACCATGTTCCGCTACCTCAAGTACCTGCCCGTGCTCATTCCGGTCGCCCAGAAGATCCTCCGCAACCCCAAGGTGCGCGAGAAGCTCAACCTCAAGCCCCTTGCTCCCGAGAACGGCGGTCGCCGCCGCCGCTGATCGGGGAGGCGCCCGCGCGAGTCGATGAAAGGATCGACTCCGTGAGCGCAACCCTCGTCGCCAAAGGTCTCTCCGGAGGCCACGGTCACCGCACCCTTTTCGACGGCCTCGATCTGACCGTGGCCCCCGGCGACGTGATCGGTGTCGTCGGCGTCAACGGAGCCGGGAAGTCGACGCTTCTGAGGATCCTGGCCGGCGTGGATCAGCCGCAGGCCGGAACCGTTGCTCTTGCGCCCGCCGACGCGTTCGTGGGTGCCCTACCCCAGGAGCACGAGCGCCTCCCCGGCGAGACGGTGGCCGCGTACGTCGGTCGCCGGACCGGCTGCACGCAGGCGACCGATGAGATGAACACGGCGGCGGTGGCGTTGGGAGAACCGGCCGACCCGGCACCCGGCGCGCCCGATCCGGCGGACGTCTACTCGGTCGCCCTCGACCGTTGGCTCGCCAGCGGGGCGGCCGACCTCGACGAGCGCCTCCCCGTCGTCCTCGCCGACCTCGGCCTCACCTCCGATTCGGAGGGGGGCGTCGGGCCCGACAGTCTGATGACAGGTCTCAGCGGGGGGCAGGCGGCCCGCGTGGGCCTCGCAGCGCTGCTCCTCAGCCGCTTCGACATCGTGCTGCTCGACGAGCCCACGAACGACCTTGATCTCGACGGCCTCGCCCGACTCGAGACCTTCGTCCAGGGTCAGCGCGGGGGTGTGGTGCTCGTGAGCCACGACCGGGAGTTCCTCGCTCGATGCGTGACGAGCGTGCTGGAGCTCGACCTCGCGCAGTCCTCGCACCGCCTCTTCGGCGGGGGATACGACTCCTACCTCGAGGAGCGCGCGACCGCCAGGCGCCACGCGCGCGAGGCATACGACGAGTTCGCGGAGAAGAAGGCCGACCTCGTGGGTCGCGCGCGGACCCAGCGCGAGTGGTCCAGCCAAGGTGTCCGCAACGCCATGAAGAAGGCGCCCGACAACGACAAGATCCGCCGCAAGGCCGCCACCGAGTCGAGCGAGAAGCAGGCGCAGAAGGTGCGGCAGATGGAGAGTCGCATCGCGCGCCTCGAGGAGGTCGAGGAGCCACGCAAGGAGTGGAAGCTCGAGTTCACGATCGGGTCGGCACCCTGGTCGAGTGCCGTCGTGGCGACCCTCGCCGGGGCCGTCTTCCGCCCTGGCTCGGGCGATTCGGCCGATCCGTCGACCTTCACTCTCGGACCCGTGAGCCTGCAGATCGAACGCGGGGACCGGATCGGCATCACCGGCCCCAACGGCGCCGGCAAGTCGACGCTGCTGCGCGGTCTGCTCGGCAACGAGTCTCCCGTCGAGGGGCAGGCCTCGCTCGGCGCGAGCATCGCGGTCGGCGAGATCGACCAGGCCCGCGCGCAGTTGGCGGGTGGTCGCGCCCTCAGGGTGGCTTTCGCCGACCTCGTGCCGGACCTGCCCGAGGCCGAGGTCCGGACCCTCCTCGCCAAATTCGGGCTCAAGGCCGATCACGTCGATCGCCCGGTCGATGAGCTCTCGCCGGGCGAGCGCACCCGGGCGGGTATGGCCCTGCTGCAAGCCCGTGGCGTGAACGTCCTCGTCCTCGATGAACCGACCAACCACCTCGACCTCGCGGCCATCGAGCAGCTGGAGGAGGCGTTGGAGAGCTATGACGGGACCCTGCTCCTCGTCACGCACGACCGGCGGATGTTGGAATCCGTCCGGCTCGACCGCACCTGGCGAGTCGAGGCAGGCCGGGTCACCGAGTCCTGACGGCGGGAGGAACCCCGCGGCGGACTTCTCCGGCCCGATCGTGAACTGCAAGTCGACACCGATATGCGGGTGCGTGCGACCCCGAACCGTCGAGCAACCCTCATAATCGTTTGACGTGCCCTCAGGCGGGGGCTCGTGGGCGAGGGGGCAGAGCGTGGGGCTCGACATCACGACGCTTCGGCTCGCCTACGCGGCCGTGGCCATTCTGCTGCTCGTCCTCTTCTTCTCCGCCTATCGCGGAACCCGCTCGCGGCTCAGCCTCTGCTGGACCGTGGCCCTCGCCTGCCAGGTGGGCGGTGCGACGCTCTACGTCCTCGTCGACCTCCCTGTGGGGGCCATCGCGGTGCCCCTCGGCGACCTGCTCATCGCGCTCGGTCTCGTCTGGGCTCTCGAGGGTGCCCGGAGCCTGCGCAACCTGCGGCTGCCGCGCTGGATCTTCTTCGTGCTACCGCCGGTCGTCGCGCTCGTGACCGTGGTTCAGGAGCTCGTAGGGGAACAGGAACCCGGGGCCGTCGCCCGCTACGTGACCGGATTCGCCGTCACCGCGATGTCCATCTGGGAAATCCAGCACGCGGATGCCCGGCATCGGCGAGTGAAGCGGCCCCTACTGGTGGCCTCTGTGATCTTGACCGTCTTCTTCGGGATCCGCGTCATCGAGCTCCTCGCCGATCCGGCCGCGACGAGTCCGCTCGCCGCCGTCGCGACCGACACCACGACGACGTTCGTGCTGATCCTGACGCTGGTCATGGTGTCGTTCTCCATCGCCGCCCTGAGCCACAGCGACGCGGAGGAGCAGCTGCGCTCCCGCGAGAGACTGTCGGCCCTCGAGCTGAGTCAGGGCGCCCAGGTGCAACAGGCCCTCCTGCCGTTCCACCGTCTGGAGGGCGTGCAGTACCCGGTCTCGGGCGCATGCGTGCCCAGCAAATCGCTGAGCGGCGACTTCTTCGACTGGAACGCCGACGACGATCACCTCGTGATCACGGTCGGCGACGTCATGGGCAAGGGCGTCGGCGCGGCGATGCTCGGCGCCACGGTCCGCGCCGGTCTCCGAGCCGTGCGTTCGGGCGGGCCCGGCACCGACGTTGAAAAGGTCATGGAGACGCTGGGGGACGATCTCGTCAGAAACGGGTCCTTCGTCACCCTGTTCCACGCCTACCTCGACCGCGCGTCGAGCACCCTCACCGTTCTCGACGCCGGCCACGGCCTCGCCCTCATCGCGCGACACGACGGGACGAGAGAGCGGATCAGCTCCGTCAACCTCCCACTGGGACTCGGGCTCGAGAACGAGTGGGCCGTGCGCACCTTCGAACTGGGCCCCGGCGATCGCCTCCTGGTCTTCAGCGACGGTGTGCTCGAACTGTTCGACGGCTCGCTCGACTCCCTTCTGCTGGCGGCCGACATCGCACTCGCCCCCGGTCTGACGACCATGGACGAGGCCGTCGACCGGATCCGCGAGATCGCGGATGCCGGCGCGCACGACGACGACGTCACGGTCGTCGCCCTCGAGCGCCCGCTCGCCCCCGCGCGGGAGCACTTGATTCAGTAACCGACTGCGATAATCGTCATCACCGCAGGTGGTGCGCTTTCGTACTCCAGGTCGTTGCGAGGAGGCGCGGACGTGTTGGACACCTTGACTCTGCAGATCGTCTTCGCCCTCACGGCGCTGGTCTCGGCCGCCCTCTTCTACACGAGCTACCGGGTCACCGGGTCCCACTACAGCCTGTTCTGGACCCTCGCGCTGCTGTTCCTCATGGCGGGCGGCGCGGTCTACATCTTCCAGGGAACTCCCGTGCAGGCGGTCGCCCTCCCCCTGGGTGACGCGCTCTCCGCCGTGGGTCTCGGTTTCGCCTGGTGCGCGGCTCGCGCCCTCCGACTGCGCCGGCTGAGCGTGTGGGCCTTCATCGCCCCCGGCCTGCTGGTCGCGGTGGCGACGGCGGTCGACGACCCCGCATCCGACGTGACGGCCGGGGCCACCGTGCGGTACGCCACCTTCGCCGTGCTCTTCGCCCTCACTGCGCGTGAAGTCTGGAAGGTGGAGGCGCAGTTCTCTCGTGTGAGGTGGTCGCTGCTGGCTGCGGCGTCCGTCCTCGCCATCTATTACGCGGCTCGATTCGTCATCCACGTCGTCGGTCCGTCGGCCGGCGAGGTCCTGAACACGGTGGCGTCCGAGGCATTCGCCACCCTGGTGACCGAGATGTCGCTCATCACCGTGTCGTTCGGGATGGTTGCCATCAGCCACGCCGAGCTCGAATCGCGCCTCAGGGCGACCGCGAAGACCTCGGCGCTCGAGATGAGCGAAGGCATGCAGGTGCAGCAAGCGCTGTTCCCGGTGCAGCGTCCGAGCGGCGCCCAGTTCCCCATCGCGGGAGCCTGCGTGCCCAGCAAGTCCTTGAGCGGTGACTTCTTCGACTGGCAGGCCGATGCCGAGCATCTCATCATCACGGTCGGCGACGTGATGGGCAAGGGGGTCGGAGCGGCGATGCTCGGGGCCACGGTTCGGGCGGGTCTGCGCGTGGCTCGCCACGGCGATCCCGTGGCGGACGTCGTGACCGTCATCGAGTCGCTCGGCGACGACCTGGTGCGCAACGGTTCGTTCGTGACCCTCTTCCATGCCTACCTCGAGCGCTCCACGAACGTCCTCACCGTCCTCGACGCAGGCCACGGTCTCGCCGTCATCGCACGCCACGACGGCAGCCGTGAGCGCATCAGCTCGGTGAACCTCCCATTAGGCCTGGACGTCGACAACAGTTGGGCGGTGCGTGAGTACACCCTGGAGCCCGGCGACCGCCTGCTGGTCTTCAGCGACGGCGTGCTCGACCTGTTCGACGGCACGGTCGCGTCGCTGGACGGGGCGATCGACGTGGCGCTGGCGCCCGGATTCCGCGGGGTGGACGACGTGGTCGACCGCATCCGCGAACTGGCCGACGCGGCCGCTCACGAAGACGACGTCACCGTCGTCGCTCTCGAGCGTCCGTCGGTCGCGACGGTGGTCGACGCGCCGATCTAGGGACGTGCGGGGCGGGTCACGCGGGGTGAACCGAGTGCGTCGGATGTCGTCAGCGCGTGCGGATGCGCAGGCACTTCGAGACGATGACGCGCCCGTCGTCGAGGGTGACGCGTCCGCGCATGCGCGACGGCTTCAGCCTGAACCGGCTGATCACGGTTCGCAGCACGTCGACGGGGACCCGTGCGCAGACGAGCGACTCGCCGGCTCCGACGACCTGATCGCGCGAGGTCGCCTGCCGGTCCGCGGGGGTCACCACCAGCTCCTTCGGCGGTCGACGGCGCCCGAAGACGATCCCGCTGTCGCGGACTCCGACAGCCTCGCTGCTGAGGTTGATGACCGTGACCCTGAGCTCCCGCGAGGTGAACTCGATGTAGGCGCTCAGGCGGGTGTCGTCCCATCGGGAAAGCGCCCTGGTCGAGGTCACAGCGCCTGCGCGGGCGAGCTGGAGCATGGTCACCCGTCGAGGATGCCCGACGTTCGTCGCCGACACACCATCCGCAAGGATGATCTTGTCCCGAGCCCTCCGATTGGGGCGCTTGCTCAGCGGTCGAAGAAGCCGCCCAGGTCGCCGAGGCCCGGGAACTCGAAACCCTCGCCCAGTCCGGAGACCTGTTCGCCCGCCGAGCTCATGAGATCGCCCGCGCCTCCCGTGAACTCCTCGAACCCTCCCGCGAACTGCTCGAAGTCGACCCCGAGGTCGGTCGCCTGCGCCAGGAGCGGGGCGGCGACGCTGCTGAGCACGGCCCCGCCGGCGACGGCCGCGAGCAGCCCGCCGGCCGCGCCGATCCCCAGACCGGCGGCCATTCCCGCGCCGGCGGCGCCGGCGGTTCGTGCGCCGCCGCTCGCGAAGACCTTCTTGAGGAACCCGGGCTGACGAGCCTCGCCGCGGGTCGCCGTGCGAGCCAGCTGCTCGGGCGAATCGGTGACCGGCTGCTCGTTCGGCGGCAGTTCGGCACGGAGTCGCGCGGCGACCTGCTGTCGCTGCTCGGGCGTGAGGCGCTCGAACGCTTCCCGGTGCACCTGTTCCAGCTGACCGGGCTCCGCCGTCTGCAGGAGGTAGTCGTAGCGGGCGATCGCGGCTTTGTCGGTCGCGCTCTGCACCGTCGAGGCCGGGGCCTGCGATCGCTGCGCGCGTGTGGCCACCGGCTCGGGTGTGCTCGTCGCGGGGCGCGAGTCCCCCGTGATGCGGTCCGCGGCGGAACGCACCATGTCCCGCCAGTCGCCGTGTCCGGAACCGCCGGCCGGGCTCTGGGCGGACGACCCGCGGTGGGGGGTCTGGTGGGACGAGCTGTCGCCGGCCTTCTCGAGTGCCTTCTGGGCGAGGGAGATGAAACGGTTGAGCTTGCTCACGGATGTGCCTCTCTTCGGTGAGCATCAATCGTCTACGAGTCGCATTGGCGCTGTATTGGAACGACCCGACGAACCCCTCCGTGTCGTGTCGGAGGTGGCCCGTAGTGTCCGACACGCCGAACCGTCCGACTCCACAGATATCGGTACCTGTGGAAGAACCTGTCCACACATTGGAGAAACGCCTGATGTCGCGCCATCTTCATTCCACATGGCCCTGTGTAGAGGCGACACGCCTAACCCATCATCTAGTGGTCGCTCGAGTTCCCAGGCCGCATATGTAGTATCGATCTGCGGCCGGGGGGCCGCAGTCCGAGGCCAGCCTCGGGCACAAAAGCATCAGACCCGGTGTTGTATCGAAAGCAGGTTCTCACTCCCCTCGAGGGGTGGAATCGGCATCGCTGCAGCACCGGGGAAGCAAGGGGAGAGAGGCAACCATCATGGCGATCACCATCTACAGCAAGCCGTCCTGCGTTCAGTGCACGGCCACCTACCGCGCCCTCGACAAGAAGGGCATCGAGTACGAGATCTTCGACGTCTCGGTCGATGAGACGGCACTCCAGACGGTCAAGGAGCTCGGCTACATGCAGGCTCCCGTCGTCGTGACCGACGACGGTCACTGGAGCGGCTTCCGCCCCGACCGCATCGAGGAGCTCTCCGCGAAGCTCGCGTGAGCCCTGCCATGACAGGGGTCGTCTACTTCTCCAGCACGTCCGGGAACACCCACCGGTTCGTCGAGAAGCTCGACCTCCCCGCGCGGCGCATCCCGATCTATTCGCGAGATGCGCCGCTCATGGTGACCGAGCCCTATGTGCTCATCGTGCCGACCTACGGGAGCGGCAACGGCAACGGAGCCGTACCCAAGCAGGTGATCCGATTCCTGAACGAGCCGAGCAATCGTTCGCTCATCAAGGGAGTCATCGGCGCCGGCAACACGAACTTCGGTGCGACCTATGGCATCGCGGGCGACATCATCGCCGCGAAGTGCGAGGTTCCGCACATGTACCGCTTCGAACTTTTCGGAACCCCCGACGACGTCCGCGTCGTACGGGATGGATTGGAGACCCTGTGACTGCGACTCTTCCCGCGACGGTGGCACCCGTTCAGCTGGATTACCACACGCTGAACGCGATGCTGAACCTGTACGACGCCGACGGGAAGATCCAGTTCGACGCCGACCGTCAGGCCGCCCGTCAGTACTTCCTCCAGCACGTCAACCAGAACACGGTCTTCTTCCACAGCCTGAAGGAGCGCCTCGACTACCTGGTCGAGAACAACTACTACGAGCCCCAGGTCATCGACCAGTACTCGTTCGACTTCATCGCCTCGCTGAACGACCGCGCCTACGCCGCGAAGTTCCGCTTCCCGACCTTCCTCGGGGCGTTCAAGTACTACACGAGCTACACGCTCAAGACCTTCGACGGCAGCCGCTACCTCGAGCGCTTCGAAGACCGCGTCGTCATGACGGCCCTGAC
>JAAIGE0101363446.1_pt1 | contig 10489 bp, 8 predicted proteins | sample 6487951 | NCBI WGS metagenome assembly JAAIGE01 (sample SAMN13974128, study PRJNA590717) | phyllosphere metagenome | biome: tomato field; feature: multiple bacterial spot infested tomato fields; material: tomato leaves; isolation source: leaves from tomato fields | host: Solanum lycopersicum ... | reverse complement strand
GCTCCGGCAGGCTCTCCTGCTCGTTGTAGACCGGGATAACCACAGAGAGTCTGTTGATCGGTTTATTCTCACCCATATCAGACTCCGGCAATGTCATTCAGCGCCTGAATGACGCGCTCGACATCCTGGTCCGTCATTGAGGGAAACAGGGGGATCGAACACATCTGCTGGCTGTTGCTTTCACTGGCGGGCAGACGTAAATTGGGATAGCGCTCGCGATAATATTTGTGGGTGTGGGCGGCCCGGAAATGCAGGCCGCTGCCGATATTGCGCGCCTTCAGCGCCTGCATAAACGCATCACGCGACAGGCCACACTTGCGTTCATCAATACGGATAATAAACAGATGCCACGCATGCTGATGAGGCCAGGCGGGCAGGGACAGCGGCGTGAACGGCAGCGCGCGCAGCGCGGCAAGATAGCGTTCGGCAATCTCGCGGCGGCGTGCAATAAAACCGGACAGTTTCTGTAACTGCACCAGCGCAATGGCTGCGCTGATGTCAGGCAGGTTGTATTTAAAGCCTGGCATCATCACTTCTGCCTGCGGCAGACGGCCCTGCGTCTGGCGATCAAAAGCATCAACGGCCAGACCATGAAACTTCAGGCTGCGTATGCGATCGGCCAGCGCGGCGTCATCGGTCACCACCAGGCCACCTTCCGCACAGGTGATATTTTTAATGGCGTGAAACGAAAAAATTGCCGTGCCGCGGTGTCCGATCGGCTTTCCGTGATAGGTCGTGCCTGCCGCATGTGCCGCATCTTCAATGATGGCAATGTTATGCTGCTCAGCCAGCTGATAGATCGGGTTAAGATCGACCGGTGCGCCAGCGTAATGGACCGGAATAATAGCGCGGGTCCGGGGCGTAATCGCCTGCGCAATCAGTTCCGGCGTCACCATCAGGGTGTCAGGGTCGACATCGATCATGACCGGCGTGGCGCCCAGCAGCGTGATCAGATTCAGCGTGGAAACCCAGGTCATGGAGGGCGTAATAACCTCATCACCTGGCCCAATTCCCATTGCCATCAGCGTGACATGCATTCCGGCGGTGGCAGAGCTGACGGCAATCGCGTGCAGGTTGCCGGTCAGCCGGATAAAGGCCTGCTCCAGTCCGGCGCACTGAGCGCCGGTTGTGATCCAGCCCGAGTCAAAGACCGCTTTCACGGCTGACAGTTCTTCATCACCCAATGAGGGACGGGAAAAAGGCAAAAAATCCATGCTAAAACTCCTGCAAATCAAACCCATAAGCGCTCGCGCGAAAATAATCAGGCACAACGCCGGAAACAGAACTTAAATAGCGCGTCATCATCCGCCGGCAGGGATGTTATTTACCCAGGCTTCCATTTCTGGAATAGGGGTTACCGGACAGGTAATACAAACTAGCGCACGAAAGTTAACTGAACATTAAATGAAGGGAATGAATAACAATAAATTAATGCAGGGTTCATTTGGTCATTTCTGAAAAAGTTCACTGATGCGCGTTAATATCCACCCCTGGCACGCTTCTTTTTGATTGATTGATGATTTGTTTATAAAACAACGCAATCCGCCGCTAAATTATCAGCTTTCGATTCCATTCGGTCAGCGAGCCTCTCAGATAAAAATAGCTCACTGAAGAACGCAGATGATTAATCGCCGCCTTTTTACAGTCCCGGCGAACGCCGCAACTCATATTTTCACCTTAATGTATTCTTAATATTTCTCGTTATTTTCGCGCTGAGACGGCGTTCATCGTTAACATTTCGTGAACCTCAGATGACAGCACTTTAATATTTGTCACATACGTCACGACACAAAGGTAAAACAGTGTTACAAAGTCAATAAAATCGCGGTTTCAGGCGTCAGCGTTTGATCCCGCTCAGAATGAGAAAATAGTGATGAACCGTGTCGCCTGCCTTTACGCTTTCCTCGCCTTGTTCAGCCCGGCGCTTTACGCCGCGCCGGTAACATATGCCATCGCCCCTGAAAAAACGTCGATTGGCCTTTCATGGCGTGCCTTTGGTCATGACTTTTCTCAGGCGACACTGCGCGGCGTGACCGGCACGGTGACCCTGAATCCTGACGAAGAGCGTGATGACCATATTGATGTCACCATTCCGGTGGCGACGCTGGTGGCCTCAAACAGGCTGTTAACCTGGCAACTGAAAAGCGATCTGTTTTTCGATGCAGAGCATTACCCGCAGATTCACTTCGTCAGCAGCCGCATTGCCTCGATGGGGGGCGCTGATTACCGGATTTTCGGGTTGTTAACGGTCAAAGATGTCAGCCGCCCAGTGGTGATGCTGGCCACGCTCGACAGCGGACAGGCCTTTGACCCCGCCTCAGATTCGCTGGCCCTGCATGCCTCGACCGCGATTTCCCGCACGGCATTCCGGGTGGATCGGCTGGTCGGCGTGGTGGATGATCGCGTCAACATTGCACTGACCATTGCGGCGGAAGTGAAGCGGCCGCTGTCCTCACCGTTAACCTCGTCCCGATAAGGGTTGTCCCTTAACCTGACTCGCAAGATAAACGCTCAGGTCAGGCTAAAAAACTATATCCAGCCTGAATACTAAAATAAAAAACTATATATTCGGTTTTCGGAGCTTTAATCTTTTATGAATTCGGGGTGGCGTTAATATTGCTTCTGGTGTGGCTTAACGTTTATGAACTGCGTGTTCAGAGAGAACCGGACAGCCTGCATCAGTCAATTAACAGGCAGGCAGAAAGATCGCAACGGGGCGGGCCCGACGGATATTACGGCACGCCAGGGCAGATCTGCGTACTGACGACATTATGAGAATCTGGTTTGGAACACGCTTTGTCCCCGATGCGCACGACAACAGAAAGAGTGCTGCATGCCATCGTCTTTGAGGTGGTCGCCAATTGTCTGGTGTTCATCATTCTGATGATCTGCGCCTCCGCGGCGCCTGCGCAGTCGGCACTGTTGACGGTAGCTTCATCAGCACTGGCGATGGGATGGAACTATCTGTTTAACCTGTTGTTTGACCAGTTCCTGTTGCGAAAAGGCATGAAAAAAAGCTGGCGGATAAGATGCCTTCACGCCCTGTTATTTGAAGCGGGGTTGTTAGTGGTATTAATCCCCTTTGCCGCATGGTGGCTGGATATCTCGCTGCTTTCAGCGTTGAAGCTTGAATGCGGTCTGGTGCTGTTCTTTCTGGTTTATACCTGTCTGTTCAATCTGCTATGGGATTATGGAAGAGAATTGCAAACACATTATGAATAAAGTCTATTATCTGGAAAAGTTAAGAAACTGCCCCTCCAGGGATATCCTGGATATCGTGACAAGCTATATGCGTAAAAAACTGCCTTATGACGATCTCTCTTCCTTTGAAGGTGCCTACGATCATCGCAAAGCCGAGTTGATAATGAATGAGACATTCACTGAAGTACCTGCAGATGTCTGGCGACTGGTCTGCTGATCCGGTCAGATAATCAGCAGACAGGGCATCACGTCATCCGGTAATGACGTGATGCCCGGCGAGCAGGAAACAGTGCGCGATCAGAAATGGTATGACAACCCGATTAGCCCGCTGTAATCCGTATTAAAGACGCCCCCAAAACTGCTATCAACTTTTGCATTCACAGAAAGGTCAGGGAGAATTTCGCCCTCCAGCCCGATACTGCTGCGGTAACGGTTATCAGACCAGGCGCTGTAGCGCCGGTCAGACTGGCGATCGGAGAGCGTGGTCGTGGAACCCTTTTTTCCCGGTGAAGCGTGATAAGAGAGGCTGGCACTGAGATTAACCTTTGGCAGTAAAGTCCCCAGGCCGCGTTTCTGCACCATCACCCCACTGTTGGTGAAGCAGGGCATGGCTGAACTTAATGAGACCGTCGCATCTTCCCCCTTAAGGCTATAGCCGGACAGGATACCGGCGCTGACGCCGACAAAAGGCGCAACAGAGATCGTGTCGTCGGCCAGACGAAACTGATAGCCGGTGCGCAGACTCCCCGCCACTATGTGACTCTCCTTTTTCACCCCCGGGATGCGTAATGCAGGATCGAGGCTTATTTCCTGAGTCAGAAACATATAGCGGCTGGCGGCATCCGTAAACCACCCGCTATCAGAGTGCCATGAATGATAGACCCCCACGGTGGCCAGACGGTGTTTCTCCTGTCCCCCTCCTTTCACCTCACCCAGGGTGTAGCTGGCACTGACGCCTGCCGTGTGCGCACCGCCGCGCCTGTCCCAGCCGACATTCAGCGTCTGCTGGTCACTCGTCAGGCCCAGAAAATGCCCTTGTGATTGCTCAATTGCGGCCCAGCTGCCGCTGCGATCCGGGGAGGCGCGCAGACTCTCTGTCCGGTTGTGCAGCTGGCTGACGGCCTCACTGATAATATATTGCCGCGCAGCCATCAAAGCGCGGGTTTGCTGAATCAGTGGCTGGTTGTCATAAACCGTGAACCACTCATCCGGATTGAACGCGGTTTTTTGGGTGTCCTCTTCGGCTTTTACTGTAGCCTGCGCCTCTGCTTGCGCTTCAGGCTTTGCTTTCTCTTTTTCAGCAGCGGCTGGCTGCTCTGCTGGAGCCTCGGGGTCAGAGGTCTCATCCGTTACCGGTGTGGGCTCTGGCGTTACGTCTGCAACAGGGATGACGTCTGATACAGGTGCGGGTTCCGGAACCGGGGTAACATCCGGCAGAGGCATCGGCTCTGGTGCCGGCGTGACATCTGTCACCGGCGCGGGCTCTGGCGCGATATCCGGTAGAGGGGGCGGCTCCGGCGTGGCATCGGGTTCTGGTTCTGGTTCTGGTTCTGCCGTTTTACGGCTTTCAAGCACCCATAGCACGCGATTGTTATTGTCTTTCACCTCATAATTTGGCGTGTAAACACTGAATCCGCTGTAACTGTCAGCAAAGGAGAAGTAGCTGTGTGACGTGCCAGCAGGGGCATCCACCATCACCAGATCCTGAGATAAGGTGGCCTGCCCTTCGTTGCCCAGTAACAGGCTCACGTCCAGCAGATTATCGCCTCCGCTGACAGCGTTTTTAACCATCAGCCGATCGTTTTCACTTGTTGAGGGTTTAGCGCCCAGCAGCAGCTTCAGCCCGGTTGCGTCCAGGGTATCAACGCTCAGCGTTTTGGGACGCCAGCTACCCGCTGGCACCATCGAAAGCGAAGCGCCACGCTGTGCCCGGAGCGATGTGACGTTACTGTGGCTGGTCATACTCCAGTTTGCGTCTGACGCCAGGGTCATCTGGCTGCTGCCGGATGATGTCACCGCACCCTGATAATCTACTTTACCCAGATAGAGCGACGCATGGTCTGCCAGCCGGACATCACCTTCAACCTCACTGGCAGGCAGCCGCGTCAGTGTCTCTGCGCTTCGTACAGGCTGACTGCAGCGAGTCTCATCGGCGTAAATGGGAGCATAACAACGCCAGCTCTTCTCCCCTGTCAGCGGGCTGTCATTGTAGCCAAATGAGAGCGTGGCTGACTCAGCAGCAACAAAATTCGCTTTGACGCCAGCGTACTCTCCCGCCTGGAAAAAAGCCCCCGCACCCACCTTAATCTGCCTGGCGCTGAAAAGTGAGGTGCGCCAGTCGTCATCAATCACCACTCCTCCAGCATGCGCCACGGGCTGTCCCGACAGAATCAGCGTGCCATTATCCACATTCAGATCGCCATTCAGATTCATTCCACCGGTCAGGGCAGTAATGGCCGTCGCGTTGCGCGGCTGGATGTTAACGTTCATCGCGCCATTCAGGATATTTTCCCGTGTCTCACCAAGAAAACCGCGAAAAGCCTGAACGTTAAGTTGCGTCAGACGGTGATTGATAGCTTCCTTTGCGTAGGTACCAAGATAAGTCCAGGTTTTCGTCGACGATTTATCGGTAGGGAAGTACCAGTATGAGGCAGTATTTAACTGAAAATATTCGGTCTCCTTCGTATAGGGATTGTTATAAACATAAATGTTACCTGGCGTTCCTTCAGGAGTCCTGCTGCTGAAGGTGTAGAAAGGGACGTCGGCGGCGGTACTGCCCGTAATGTTGAGCGTCGCCGTGGTATCACTGTGGTTGACCAGTTTAGCCCCACCATCCGTATGATTAATTTTTTTGAAGGTCAACGCATTGCCATTTAAATCTAAACGACCACCGCGATAGCCAAAGAAAATCTGGTCAGTCGCGACCTGATGCTCATCGTTTAACACGACAGTTGGCCGGCCACTGACTAACGTCACGGCGGAAAAGGCCTGTTTGTTACCTGAAGCATCAGCCTGCTGATCCAATATAACGCTGCCGTCGCCCACATTCAGTGAGCCCGCATTCACGCCTTCAGCCTTCACGTGGAGCGTGCCCGCGCCAATTTTATGCAGCGCATCGCTGGCTAACCCGTTAACCTGCCAGACAACTTTTTTGCCGGCGTCTATCTCAACCCCGCCCCCTGCCCAGGTTGCGTTCACGCCGCTGGCTGAAGTCAGGGTGTAATCACTGGAAAACTGGAGTTTTCCCGCGCCCATGTTGATCGGTGTGCTTAATGTGATCAGCCCACCATCTCCGTTAAAGTGAAGATCTTTCGTGGCATCCAGTTCAGATGTGGAGGCTTTAGCAGGGGCGACGGACGCATAGGCTGAGGTCAGCCCCGACCAGGACCATGAAACGCCACCCTGTTTTATTGCATCGTCGTTCCATAAAACCGTGCCATTTCCGGCGCGATCAACAACGTCCGGCGAGGTATTGGCTGCCTGTACTGAAGCGACAAAATCACCGGGGATGTAACCTGCGACGGCGCGCTTGCGGTAGAGACCGCTGTCAGCGTCATAGCCGACGTGCACCGCAACCAGTTTCCATTGCTGCCCGATGTCGTCCCAGGCAAAAACCGGACTGCCGCTGTCTCCGGCATTAGCTCCGATTGACAGGGGTGTGGTATCTGCATCGTCAGGCCCAAGGTTGTAGTAGCGCAGATAGCTATTATTGGAAATGTCGCGCACGTTCGCCGCACTGATAGTGCCACCCGATTTCCAGTTGTAAGCACCCGTCAGGCGTACCCGCTTCGTCTGCTCATCATTAATTTGCTCCTGTGTTCCTGTTCCTGCCCGCGTATACCAGGCATAACGTGATTTATAGTCAGACAGAAAGTCCGCTTTGGAGACATAAGAATAGGGGGCGGCTTCAGTGACGACCTTATCAAGGCGTGGCGCATGGAAATCCTGCGTGCTGAGATCATTGCGATTGATAAGACGGTAAGCGGTGGCGTATCCGGCCCCGTTGCCAAACTCCACCGTTTTATAACCGGTATTGTGCTTAACACTCAGCACATAGGAAGGCGAGACGAGCGTCGCATAACCTGACGAAGAGACTCCGCCAAAATCGGGAACAGGAAAACGAAGATAGTCAGAAAGTGATCCCTCTTTTTTATAAACCGGAACATTCATTGCACCGGCATTATAGTTACCAAGGTTTTCGGCAAAATCCCGATAGGTCTGCACGTCGATATCATTAAGCATAATACCAGCATACGAAGCAGTGCAGTTAAAAAAGGTGCAGCATAGCGCCGCGCGACCGAAATATCTCAATAGAATATCCTCATGCGGCCATTATTATTTGCGAGAAGATTTTAATCTAACAAATAGTATCACCTGGCAAACCCCTCTCTGAATCCACAACAGGTACTGATATTGACCAGCATCAAAAAAAACAGGCTATACACCAGCAGGACATCGATAAGCTATTGAACAGAATGACAATAAAATAAAGACCAGAATGGAATGGTTATTAATTTAATATTAAATCAACATAGCCCTGAAAGGCTTTAGATTGAATAGCCGACTAAAAATAAAAGCAAACAGACACATATGGATAAGAAAAAACCAGATGCTGTCTGAAGACAGACCTGTTTTATATAAGGTAAAAAGAAAAACCCTTTCGTGACAGTGGGGGGAAACATAAAATATTAGCTCGGGAAGCCTTCGCCTGAATCGAAAAGATAACTCTATTCAGGCGAGGTCTGAAATTACTGCGGGTGGTCGCGGTGATACAGTGCCCATTGCTCAATACGCTCGCCAGACGGTAGCAGACAGTAAAGGGTACTGTCTGCCGGAGATATTCCCTTTACTTCCTGGCCGCCACGCTGAAGGCACCAGACGCTGGCAGGATTACGCATTATCATACGCTGCGGTTGCTGAGCGTGTGGAGTACAGGCTGTAAGTTGCAAAGCCAGCAGCATCACTGAAATGCCGGACATCTGTTTTATACGCATAATGAAAGCCTCGGGAATAACGTATTCAAAATAGGGAGTGAAAGGGTACCACTCTGATCGACAGCTGCCCTGTCGTCAGTCGTTTACTGTGACCCTGCGGCAGCAGAGAATCGTCTGCCCTGCTACCCGTCAATCGATCCGGAACAATTAAACCTCAACAGAGTTTATGACTCCTCTGTAAAGCTCCAGTAGAGAGAGATCGTTGATAAACGCGTTAAATTCCATATCACCCCGCAAGGCGAATTTTCGCATCACATTATATTTGTGCGCATAGATGGTTTTTTCTGACAGATCCAGACGTTTCGCCGTCTGTCTGACGCTGTAACCTTTTTTTAAAAGGCTGAGCACCTGTAACTGCACCACTGTTATGCGAGCGAACTCACAATGCAGACAATCCGCTGGCAAAAAAGCGTGCATCCTGTCCTGAAAGGCTAGCCAGGAACAGATGACTTTCTGAGATATCGTACGAACAGAATCAAGTCGTGAAATAACAACCAGAGAGCGATAACAGACCGGAAGCTGCTCTGTCATAATATCGTCAGTCTGATTAACAAAAACCATGATAATGCTACCGGGCTTCCGATCCCGGTACGCAGGTTGACACATATATAAACGCCATTGCGAAACATTGATCAGGATAAAATCAGCCTGCCTGAGATTGTGGCTGTCAAAACCCGATAAAAACTCCACGTTAGCTTCAGTTAACAATGCGCCCTCAATCACTTTTGAGATGCCTATCCTGAAGAAATAATTCTCTTCTGTACAAATGACTTTAAGATCCATTTTTCTCCTCAGGCATCTCAAAAACCTCCATAAATTCAGGTAAACTTCCCGTTAACCAGCACAAGCTCGCCTTTCTCTTTAAGCTCTTTAAGTACTCTGCAAATTGAACTTTTGGAAAGGTGCGAACTATTTTCAATCAGATACAGGGCAGAGAAACGTTTCTTCAGATGAGCCGGTAGTTTTTCCCAGCGTCCGATTAAAGAAATAACCTCATCGTAAGAGTTGCTCTTAGGCAGCTGGATGTAGTCCATCAGATCTGAATACTGTCCTGAAAGAACGGACATGGCATCGTTGAAAAGATCTTTCTCAAAAATCAGCCGCCAGAACACATCATAATCAATGAAACTGACTTTGCCGTAATCTATTCTCTCCAGATAAACCGGTGGCTCATCCAGTGCCGGTGTGACACCAACAACAAAAGGAGCAGAGACAATGTTAAGCACTTTATTTTCACTTTTGAGCTTGAGCAAAAAATCGCCATCAAGAATAAACATAACCCGACGCACATTATCTTTCGTCAGGTGGTAACGGCGTTTTCCGCGCGAGATCTCATCCGGATTAGCCACCTGCGTATATCCTGCTAGTGCATCAATGATTCGTTCATGATTTTCAGTCACTCTATACATAATAATCAACTCAATCTAACTAACACAGGTTAGTGATTAGTAGCAAAATTAGTAAAGCTGGTTTTTATAATCTTCTTTTTCGCCTGGTGTACGACAATCTTCCAGTTCACACTTCTGATATCGGATAAAATACGTAATTGGCTTGACTATAGTAAAACAGGAACTGTGAAACTCAACACCATAAACATGCGAAAAGGGAGAGTACATCGCCAAACAGTGGCGCAGCAACCATACATTACACCGCTTTAAAGTCACTCAATTAGCATATTAACCCATCATGCCGTGACTTACTGAAACTGTTATAACTTTTTTCTATAAAAGAGAACCCAACATATTCATTTGAAGTTTCATGTTATGAAACAGATACAGTATTAACATGAATGTATGCACTTCAATAAAGAAAGCCGATAAATGAAAAGGTCAGAATCACATTGGCATCATTGTTAATTCTCCTGGAAAATTAAAAATACTCAACATCACTCCCTGGAAATGATTAAACCATAACGATGTCAATTAGGAGATTTAAATTAAAAAACGCCATGCATTTAGATTTATGTTCTGATTTATATTTGATTTTCAGTTTTAAAATCCAATACACTCAGAACCTCTTTTCGGTGCGTTTCACTTCTCAGCACAAATGATAATGTTATGGCTGATTCCAGTAGCCTCATTCCAGCAGCGATCTCAGAAGCCAGCACCTTTAAAGCAGAGCTGGCGCCGCTAGTCTCATTGCCCTGAACGGGATATTAACAGGCGTCCCTGCAGGGAGAGAAAGTGAATCCCTGACACAATAGACTGCCTATCGGCATCACTGTTTCGCGTTAAAAGTTAATCTCTTGTGAGTTCTGAGCAGTGCTCTTATGAGATGACGTTTAACATTACTCG
>JAAIGE0101287043.1_pt1 | contig 10491 bp, 8 predicted proteins | sample 6487951 | NCBI WGS metagenome assembly JAAIGE01 (sample SAMN13974128, study PRJNA590717) | phyllosphere metagenome | biome: tomato field; feature: multiple bacterial spot infested tomato fields; material: tomato leaves; isolation source: leaves from tomato fields | host: Solanum lycopersicum ... | reverse complement strand
GGTGCTTGCCTTGCATGGCTGGCACTATTTCACCCACTTTTCCATCATCATGCTGGGTAAGCTGGCCGGTCATGCCATTTGCCTGCGCAACGATATGCCGCTCAGCCATGAGGCATACAAGAAAGGCTGGAAACAACGACTCAAGCAGTTCTCGCTGAAGTACATCGTGTTCCCCCGAATCGACTACTTCCTCTACATTGGCGAGCAGAACCGCCTGTTTTACAAAAGCTATGGTATTGCCGATGATCGGCTGGTCAGCTGCCCCTATGCCGTTGATAACGAACGCTTCGACAACGACGCGGCTACCCTTACCGATTGCCGGGCAAGGCTGGGTATCCCCGCTACCGATAAGGTGATTCTGTACTCCGCCAAGTACATCAGTAAAAAGCGGCCACTGGATCTGCTACGTGCGTTTCATAAGTTAAACGCAGACAACTGCTGGCTGGTTATGGTCGGCGAAGGCGAACTGCGCCCGCAAATGGAGCAGTACATTTCCGAGCACCAGCTAAAGCGCGTTATCCTGACGGGCTTTGTCAATCAGCAGGCAATTCCGTCCTACTACGCAGCCAGCGATGTGTTTGTCATGTGCTCATCGCTAGGCGAGAACTGGGGCCTGTCGGTCAACGAAGCCATGAATTTCGATCTGCCTGTTATTGCGTCCGACCTGACCGGTTGTTCGGATGATCTGGTTACCGACGGGTCAAATGGATACGTCTTTAGAACAGGCGACGTTGCCGACCTGACGGCAAAGCTGGAAAAAGTGCTGCTGGGTGATGAACTGTCCTGGCAGCCGGGTTCGAAGGCCATTATCACCAGCTACAGTTATTCGACCATCCTGGATAACATGTTGTTGATTCCTGAACTCAAGGGCGAGCTGGCCAGATGAACATTGTCTTTCTGACACATCCGTCCTTTCTGGGTTCGCTCAGCATGCCCCGCTATGCCAGCTATCTACTAAACGGCATGCAGGCACGAGGTCATACCGTGGAGTTGTGGTCACCCGAAGCCCGTATTTACAACTGGCCAGCGCCAGCCGGTGCGAAGAAATGGCTCGGGTACGCGGATCAGTATCTGGTCTTTCCCCAGACCGTCAAGCAGCGGATGAAACGCTTGCCGAAAGACACATTATTCGTACTGACGGACCATGCCCTGGGCCCCTATGCTCCGTTGGTAGCTGACCGCCCGCATGTTATTCACTGTCACGATTTTCTGGCGCAGCGCTCCGCGCTGGATGAACTTCCCGAAAACCCAACCTCGTGGACAGGCCAGCGATATCAGCAGTTTATTCGTCGTGGGTTTACAAAGGGCCGTCATTTCATTTCCATCTCAGCGGCCACGCAGCACGACCTGCACCGTCTGTTAGGCCACGAGCCGTTGTCATCGGAAATCGTGCACAACGGCCTGCTGACAACGCATTCACCGAACCTCGACTCAATACAACCAAACCATGAACTGCAACGTGACCTATCAATCGATCTGTCGAAAGGCTTTCTGCTCCATGTGGGCGGCAACCAATGGTACAAAAACCGGCTGGGGGTAGTCAAGCTGTACGAAGCATGGCGCGCCCGATCGTCGGCAAACCTGCCGCTACTACTGGCCGGGACAGCGCCAACTCAATCGCTACTTGCTTACTGCAACCAGTCGCCGGTGCGGCCGGACATTCATTTTTTGACGAACGCGTCCGATACCCTCATCAACCGATTATATCAGAACGCTACCGTGCTACTGTTTCCTTCATTGGCCGAAGGATTCGGCTGGCCCATCATCGAAGCGATGGCATCGGGTTGCCTGGTCATCACGACCGACGCGGCACCCATGACTGAAGTATCCGGGGGCGCAGCCTTCCTGATTCCACGCTTAGAGCATGATCAACCCATTGATAATTGGGCCGCTAGCGCAGTCGAACAAATCAACCACATTGTAAGCCTAACCGCTTCAGAACGGGGTGCTGCTGTTGCTGCGGGTCTGCTTAACGTACGACGATTTAACCCGGATATGCAGCTGGACAAGATCGAACGTTTGTATGAACGTATTGTCTAGGCTACGGTATAGCCCTATCGGCTTACGGGTTATCATATACATTACTTGGTTCTATTCCGGCACCTTATCGAATACGACCAGCTACTATGTACCCCACAATGCGCATCCTACACATTATCGCCAGTTTCAATCCGGTAACGGGCGGACCGGCCGAGGCAATTCGTAATATTATCCTTGAGTACAACAAGCTGGATATTAAAGCGGAAGTCGTATGCCTCGATGATCCGGAAAGCCTTTCTCTCGGGCCGCTTCCCTACGACGTACATGCCCTGGGTCATACCAACAGTGTCTGGTTCTACAGCCCCAACCTCACAACTTGGATCAAGGCTAACATCGACCGCTTCGACGCCGTTATTATTCACGGGCTGTGGCTCTATCCAAGCTATGCCGTGAGCAATGTACTACAGAGCTTGCGCATTGAAGCGGCCGATGGACAAGGTCTTCGTAAGGTTCCGCCCATGTTCGTGTTTCCGCATGGCATGCTCGATCCTTATTTTCAGCGGTCCGCTCAGCGTCGGCTCAAAGCAGCCCGCAACTGGCTTTACTGGAAGCTGATCGAGCGACGGGTCATCAATAGTGCCGACGCCTTGTTGTTTACCTGCGAAACCGAGTTGTTGCTGGCCCGCCAGACCTTTCGGCCGTACAAGCCCAAGAAAGAAATCAACGTAGGCTACGGCATCGTCGAGCCGCCGGCGTTCGATACGGCGATGACCGATGCATTCGCCACGGCGTGTCCGGCAGTAGCCGAACGACCGTATCTGCTGTTTTTGAGCCGTATCAACTACAAAAAAGGGGTCGACCTGCTGATCAATGCGTACGCTGAGATTGCCGCTGCCAAACCCTCACTAGACGATACCTTTCCCCAACTGGTCATCGCCGGACCGGGCATGGACAGCGCCTACGGCGAGACGATCCGTCAGGTAGTCAGCAAATTTCCCATCCTCGACGGACGAATCCATTTTCCGGGTATGCTGACTGGCGACGCTAAGTGGGGGTCCATCTACAGTTGCGAGGCCTTCATCTTACCCAGTCACCAGGAGAATTTTGGTATCGCCGTGGCGGAGGCTTTGGCCTGTGGAAAGCCCGTTCTCATCTCCGATCAGGTAAATATCTGGCGTGAAATCATGCAGGGGAAAGGCGGTATCATCAGCGACGATACGTTAAACGGTACGCAACGTATGCTGGAACAGTGGCTCTGCATGTCAACCGCGGAACAGCAGCAAATGGGTACCAATGCTCGGTCTGTATTCGAAACCTATTTCCGGATGGAACACGTTATTCACCGCCTGAATACCGTGTTTGAATCAATGACTTGATCAACACCGTGCGCATCGCCATATTACAAGGTGCCTTCCTGCCCGTGCCCGCAATCAGGGGCGGGGCTGTCGAAAAAATGTGGTTTTCGCTGGGCAAGGAATTTGCCCGACAAGGCCATACCGTAACGCATGTATCGCGACGGGTCGATGGGCTTCCAACTGCGGAAGTGATCGAGGGTGTACAGCATATTCGCCTTTCCGGCTTCGATACACCCCGCTCAGGCCTGCTTCTCAAGCTTCGTGATCTACAGTATACCATCCGGGCGCGTTCTATTTTCTCAGATCAGTTCGACGTGATCGTCTCCAACACCTTCTGGGCACCCATACTGCTACCCAGTTCGGCAAGACGAGTGTGTATGGTCGATGTACAGCGTATGCCCAAAAACCAGATGCGGCTGTACCAGCGTGTTGCCCGTTTACGCGCCAATTCGTCGGCGGTTGTCGATGCCATTCAACATGAACTGCCGACGCACTTGCATCATAAGGTAGTCATGGTACCGAACCCGTTACCCTTTGTGCCTACAACGTCAGTGCCCCACGCGCACAAGAAACCCGTCATTCTGTATGTGGGGCGCATCCATCCCGAAAAAGGACTGGAACTATTGATTCAGGCGTACAAACTAACTGACCAGTCGTACAGGCTAAAAATCGTTGGTCCGTACGACACAGCAGCCGGGGGCGGGGGAACAGCGTACCTGAACAGCCTGAAGTCATTGGCAGCACCAGCGGCTGTTGAGTTTATCGACCCCATTTATGACACCGACGTCCTGAATCAGCTCTACGCGGAAGCCAGCCTGTTTGTCTATCCATCGGTGGCGGAAAAGGGAGAGACGTTTGGGCTGGCTCCACTGGAAGCCATGGCCTGGGGCTGCGTACCAATCGTGTCGGACCTGGCCTGTTTTAAAGACTTTATCGTTCCGCAGCACAACGGTCTGGTCTTCGACCACCGCGCGCCAGATGCAATCGCCCAACTGGCACGAACACTCACCTACCTTCAGCAGGAAGATACGGTCCGGTATCAATTAAGTCAGCGGGCTATCAACGTTCGCGAAACGCATTCCGTCGCAGCCATCGCACAGCATTTTCTCAACGAATTTCACCGGATAAACGCCAGTCATCATGTCCGTATCACCTACTGAGTCGTACAGTCATGAGCAGACCGACCAATACGCCAGCCCCTGGAGCGTCGGTCAGCGAGTCAAGATGATGTGCTGGGACTATGCCTGGACCCTCTTCTGCGCGTGGACACCCAAACCGGCCAATCCGTGGCGGCTCTTTTGGCTGCGGCTGTTTGGCGCAACCATTTACGGTACGCCTTTCGTCCATCAGCGCGCCCGTATCCAGATTCCCTGGAATCTGATTCTGCACCACCAGGCTTGCCTGGGCGACCGGGCCAACGCCTACTCGCTGGGCATCATTGAACTAGAAGAAGGGGCCACCGTCGCGCAGGAGGTGTACCTCTGCACGGGCACCCACGCCTTCGATCAGCCAGCCATGAATCTGATTACGTCGCCCATCATCATTGGCGCCAACTCGTTCATCGGTGCCCGTGCCTTTATCATGCCCGGCGTGTCCATCGGTCGGCGGGCCATCGTCGGCGCCTGCAGCGTCGTGACGCGTAACGTTGCCCCCGGCAGTACTGTTGCCGGTACACCCGCCCGCCAGACCAGCCGATAACCACCTGTACTCATGAAAACGTTTACTGCGAATCTGCTTCCAGAGAAGACGTTATCACTCAATGATAAGCAAGATCTCCGAACCAGACTAGACGCCTTCTATCAGCGTGTAACGGACTACATTGACTTTAATAAAGTCAGTAACAAGCCACTTTATTGGGAGCCTATTGTGAAAGCTATTCGCCAGAGGAAGACCAATAACCGGCTAGTCCGAATTCTAGAAATAGGGGCAGGCCGTAGCGGATTCAGTGCTTTCTTAAGCGAGAAATCTGTTCGTGATCTGGTGCATTACACAGCACAAGACATTACTAGTCAGAATAAAGACTGGCTGGCGTCTCAGGCTGACGAGTTACTGATCGGCGATATCAGTACGCTACCGTCCAGACCTATCTACGACATCGTTTTCTCCACATTCGTCTTTGAACATGTCACTGATCCCGGCGCCCACCTTGGCAAAGTTGTTAAGTTGATAAACGACAAGGGCAGTCTGTTTATATTCTGTCCACGCTATGACGTTCCGGGCTATTTGTGTCCCAGCAGTCGTCATTTACGATTAACCAAGCAGATCGAGTTTTCTATACGTTGCAGCCTGACCCGCTTTACCTCCTTGTTGGTGCAGCGCCCCGCTTTCCTGATTCAAACCGATCTGGCGGCTTTTCACCAACCATTCTTTGAAGATTCAGACGCAGTTCACTGGGTATCGCTGTTTGACATTCAACTCTGGGCCAAAGCGAACCAGTTAAGCGTCCATCCCATTCAACTGATTTCGTTTCGTGGCACGAGCCTCAAGAACTGGTTTGTAAAACGTTGGCTGACCTGTGCGGTACAACTGCAAAAACAGTAATAATGCGCATTATGCTTGATCTAACCATTGCGATTCCGGTACGGAACGAAGCGCAAAACCTAACCGCCTGTCTGGCGCATATTGGCCACGGCCTGGCCAGGCAAGTCATCGTCATCGACTCCGGCAGTACTGACCAGACCTGTGCCATTGCCCGGACGTGGGGAGCCGACGTGATCGACTTCGCCTGGGATGGTAAGTTTCCAAAGAAGCGGAACTGGTTTTTACGCACCCACACCCCTGCCACCAAATGGGTACTGTTTCTGGATGCCGACGAACTGTTGACGGACGAATTCAAAGCGGAGCTGCGCACGGCGCTGTCGAGCGATCAAGGCTATGTTGGCTATTGGTTGCGCTACACGGTTTACTTCCTCGGCCAGCAAAACAAAGGTGGCTACTTCCTGCGCAAGCTGGCCTTGTTTCAAACCGGCGCTGGCGAGTACGAACGCATCGATGAAGATCAGTGGAGCCGGCTCGACATGGAAATTCATGAGCACCCGGTTCTGTCGGGCAAGATTGGTACGATACGCAGCAAGATCGACCACAAAGACCTGCGCGGTATCACCTCCTACGTCAGCAAGCACAACGATTACTCCAGTTGGGAAGCTGCCCGGTTTCTGCGCGTCCTGAACGATACAAGCGCCCGGCAGCACTGGTCGTGGATGCAGCGCGTCAAGTACGGGCTTATCCAGACGCCCCTGCTCGGACCGCTTTATTTCCTGGGCAGCTTTTTTCTGATGGGCGGCTTTCGCGACGGCACCCGTGGCTTCACCTTCGCCCTGCTCAAGATGACTTACTTCACGCAGATTTACCTGAAAATACGGGAGTTGAAGAAGGTACCACAACCACCTATACGGTCAGTCACCCCAGCCGCCCTGCCATCCTAACACGACCACATCGTCAACGCCGACAAGCCGTCGGCACAGCGTTTCCATACGAACAACACAGTGCATGAATATACTGATTTACGACATCAACTACTATCCGGAACTGACGGGCGTCGGTAAGTATACGGGCGAGATGGGGGCCTGGCTGGTCAAACAGGGGCACACGGTCGACGTCATTACGGCGATGCCCTACTACCCGGAATGGGAAATTCATCCTGCGTATAAGGGTAAGGGTTGGTTCACAGAGTACATAGAAGGCGTCCGCGTGCAGCGCTGCCCCTTCTACGTACCCAAAGAGGTGACGAGCCTGAAGCGCATACTACACGAGTTCTCTTTTGTGCTGAGCAGTCTGGTATATTGGATACCCGCCCTGTTCCGCAAGCGGTACGATGTCGTACTCTGCGTGGCCCCACCCTTTCACGTCGGCCTGCTACCAGTGCTGTACTGTAAGCTTCGCCGAACCTCGCTCTGGCTCCATTTACAGGATTTGCAGGTCGACATGGCCAAGGAGCTGAAGATGCTGACTAATCCCTTCTTTCTGAAACTACTATTTTACATCGAACGGTTTATCCTGAAACGGGCCACCGTCGTATCGACCATCAGCGAAGGTATGGTGCAGAAGACGGCCGAGAAAAACGTGGTGCTCAACCCTTGTATCCTGTTTCCCAACTGGGTCGACGAGACACACATCCGGCCGCTATCAGCTACGGAATCGCTACGAACGGAATTGGGTCTTTCCCAGGCCGATAAGGTCGTGATTTACTCGGGCAACCTGGGCGAGAAACAGGGGCTCGAACTGATTATCGAAGCGGCCCGCCAGTTTTCGGCGCAAACCGACGTCAAGTTTCTCATTTGCGGTTCAGGGGGTGGCAAGGCCAAACTGGAATCACTGGTTAGCCAATACAAACTGACCAATGTACTCTTTCAACCCTTACAGCCTTACGAGCGACTCTCGGCCCTGCTGGCAACGGGCGACGTTCACCTGGTGCTTCAGAAGAAGTCGGCGTCGGATCTGGTCTTACCCTCCAAGCTAACCAGCATTCTGGCGGCCGGGGGCTGTGCGCTGGTAACGGCCGTACCGAACACGACGCTGCATGATGTAATCACCAACAATCAGATGGGTATTTTGATCGAACCCGAATCGACCAATGCCCTGGTCGAGGGCATACAGCAGGCCCTGCACAGTGATCTGAGCCATGTTCGCCGAAACGCCCGCACCTACGCCAAACAAAATCTTGGTAAGGAGGCTATCCTGCACCGATTCGGCAACGAACTACTGCGTATGCGGAAGGACCTGACCCGCGCTTAATGCTATTTTACGATTTACGTTTACCCATGAGAGTACCGTCTAGTTACGCCTTCTTTTGCCTTTTTTTCGTCACTTCGCTGGTTCAGCAGCCGCTCTGCGCGCAGGTCAGTGCTCCCACCGAGCCGACAGCCGTGACCGCTGGCGCAACCGCACTGCCGGCCGCCAGCCAGAAGATTACGGCGGCCGTTTATCCGTTCCGTATCGCGGCCGAGCAGCAGTACCAGCCTACGCAGACGACACCCCGCCCCGTGGCGATTGCCAACTATACAACGCTTCTGTTTGAGTTGCTGCGGACCAGCAACTGGTTTGTTCCGGTTGAGTCTGCCAACATGGGGACGCTGCTAAACAGTCGTCAGGCGCAACCGCTTTCCACGTCGGAGGCCGGGAACAACGATGCCGCTACTGCGCAACAGCCAACCCTGATTCTGGAGTCGGGCCTATTCTCGAACGATGCCATGCCCGTATCAGCCGAGGCCGTACGCAGCAGTGGCCCGACTACGGCCCCCGGCCCATGGCGGCAGGACCGGGCTACTGTCTTTATCCGGGCCATATCGGTCCAGACCGGGCAGCTATTAAAAACGGTTTACTGGACCAAAACAATCCTGTCGCAACCGACCGGTACCAACACGTATCGGTACCTACTGTCCAACCAGCCGAATGCCCCCCTGACTGGTACAACATCCGTTTCGCCAGACCGAATGGCAATTGTGGAAGCGATGAAACAGGCCGTCGACGGCTTGATTATCGAAGGCGTTCGGGATGGTCTGTGGGCAACCAGTGCTATGCCGATAGCCCAGACGCGCAGCATGATTGCCGCCTACGAAGCCCGACGGCTGGCGCAAAGTGGCCTTGAGAAAGCAGACGCGCAACCGAAAGGCAATCGCCAGCGCCGTAGCCCTTCGTTTATCGACGTATCGCTCTACGGTGGCTTGAGCCGCTACACCGGTGATTACGTGAACCCGCTTACAAAGGGCGCGTATGGGCTGTCGATCGACGCTTACGCCATTCCATACCTTGGCGTTCAGTTGAATGCCGCCACGGGAACGCTGGCCAGCCGCGCTATTTTCAGCACGAACATTACCTCGCTGGAAGCCAACCTACTGGTTCGGCCACTTCCCTTCTGGCGCTTTACGCCACTGGTTGTCGGCGGGGTTGGCATGCTGAACCGTACCGGCTCTAGTCCACTGACTTTTGAAGGGCGCAGCTACCTGCAATACCAGGCAGGGCTAGGCTTTCAATACTCGCTGAGCACCACCGTCGGCTTTCGGGCCATGGTGATGTATAACCTTCCCCAGACAGATTTGCTGGACGGCAGGCAGGCTGGCGCACACAATGATTTCTACGTACGCAGCACCCTAGGCCTGGTCCTTCATTTTGGCCAGTACACGCGCCGATCCGACAAATAATCCCGATACACCCTGTTTTCGCTGACATTCACCGCTTTCGTTATGCCTGCTTTAGTACCAGTACCAACCCGCTTACTCGTTTACAGTATCTGTCTGTTCAGCTTTTTTGCGGCCCTGACGGGTTGTAAAGAGGATACGCTCATTACACCAACCAACTACCAGTCGGTGCGTGGTCGGGTAATCAATGTGGCCAACCAACAGCCCGTTTCGGGAGCACTGGTTACCTTGTCGCCATCCGGCCGGGCAGTTAGTACCAGTGCCACCGGCGATTTCCGGATCGATAGCGTCGCGGCAGGTACCTATACCCTCCAGGCAGTCACGACCAACTTCACGAGTCAGACAATCTCGGTACCCGTTACGTCCGACGCAACACCTTTCGTTACGCTGCTGCTGTCTGACACCCGGCTCCCGAACCAGCCGCCCACAACACCAACCCTGGTTTCCCCGACCCAGAATAGCGTATTATCGTCAACCGGCACGACCCTGCGCTGGCGGTCCAGCGACGCGAACGGCGACACGTTGCTATACGATGTACGGCTGTACAAAACAGGGACGACCACACCCATTGCCTCGTACACGAGTCTGCGGGCCGACAGCCTGGTGCTGTCTACTCTGGACTATAGCACCTCGTATCTCTGGCAGGTTATCGCCCGCGATCGGGTAAGCAGCACCAATGGGCCAGTCTGGGCGTTCAGCACACCCACGTTCCCGGCCTTCAACTATGTATTCAGCCGACTGGTCAACGGGCAATACCAGATTTTCGCGTCGAACGGAAATACGGACGCCGTGCAGCTCACCCGCAACGGCAACAACTGGCGCCCGCTTCCCAGCCCGAACCGGCAGCAAATTGCGTACATCTCGACGGCAACCAACAACCTGCAACTGTTTATTATGAATGCCGATGGCAGCAATCAGCGGCAGGTGACCACCGTCCCGATCAACGGTTTATATGCAACCGACCTGTCGTTCTGCTGGTCGCCCGACGGGTCGCAACTGCTGTATCCGAGCAATAATCT
>JAAIGE0100672509.1_pt1 | contig 10494 bp, 8 predicted proteins | sample 6487951 | NCBI WGS metagenome assembly JAAIGE01 (sample SAMN13974128, study PRJNA590717) | phyllosphere metagenome | biome: tomato field; feature: multiple bacterial spot infested tomato fields; material: tomato leaves; isolation source: leaves from tomato fields | host: Solanum lycopersicum ... | reverse complement strand
TTCGCATGCGCGAATCCCTGCGTTTCTCCGGGCGCATCGTCTCGGCCTCGATCAGCCGGGCCGCCAGATAGTTCACGGCGACGGACGCGATCAGCAGCCCGAGATATTTTGCGCCACCGACGGCATAGAACAGCAGGGTAACGACGATCAGGAAGAGCTGCCGGAATCGATCCGAGCGCGCGAACAACAGATGATAGAAGGCCAGCGAAACTGGCAACAATATGAACAGAAAGCCCACCGAATTGAATGGCATGGATCTTCCGCGTCCCCTTGCCGGTCGCATCGACCGCATCGGTCGCGCCGCGATCTGGCTCCCCGGCGGTCTTGTGCAGTGCAACGGAAAGCTTGTCCAGACCATGCGGTTGGCGTTGCCTTCGCGCCTGTGCAGTCATTATAGGAGGCGGCATTCGATCGCTGGTGCGGCGATCCCATATGGCTGGAGATTCCATGGACGTCGCACTTCCCGGGCCATCGACGCGCACGATCATCGATCGGATCGGACAGATCTGGCCCGAACATGCCGGATATCTCCGCAAGAGCTTCAACGGCCGGGACGCGCCGGTGCTCGACGTTTCGGAACAGCTCAGCTCCGCAATCCTCTCGCTTGCGTCAGGCGATGGCGCCAGGCTGGACGCGCTGATCGCCGATTACCGGTTCCTGTGTGAGGAGATCATCCTTCCCGAGGAATTTCATTTCCGGCGTAACGGTAGCTATCGCCTCGGCAGCTTCGCGGAGGCGAACCGCGAATGCTATTCGAATGGGCCGTTCATGGATCGCTACATGAACGGACTGCTGCTGTCCGTCGTGCTCTGGTCGAACCACGCCCATGCCTTCTCCCATTTCGTGAAAGGCTATCTGCCGCAATTGCACGACGGTGCCCGGCATCTGGAGATCGGGCCCGGGCACGGGCTGCTCCTCTATTTTGCGGCGGCGACGAGACGGCTGGGCCACATCGCGGCTTGGGACGTCAGCCCGACGAGCATCGCCAAGACCCGGCACGCACTCGATCTGCTGGGCATCGAGCAGCCGGTCGACCTGATCGTGCAGGACGTGTTCGAAGCGCCCGAACCGGGCCCGCATGAGCGGTTCGACAGCATCGTCATGAGCGAAGTCCTGGAGCATCTCGAAACGCCCGTCGAGGCGCTGCGCTCGGCGGCACGCTGGCTGGAACCCGGCGGACAGCTGTGGATCAACGTGCCCGCGAACAGCCCGGCGCCCGATCACATCTTCCTGTTCGAAAGCCTCGACCATGCCGAGCAGCTCGTGCGGGATGCCGGGCTCGAGGTCGTGGAGGCGAGGGCCTTTCCGATGTCCGGGGCGACGCTGGAACGCGCGGTCAAGCACAAGCTGTCGATCAGCTGCTCGGTCCTCGCGCGCAAGCCCGGCTAGGCGACGCGCATCGGCAGATCGGGCGCGGCATATCGCGTCAGGTCGAGCGACCACAGGGTGGTGCCGTCCGCCCCCTCGCCATCGGCCGAGAAGCCGAGCTTGCGAAAATGATCGCGGACGATGCCGTTCTTGGGCGTCGGGATATAGGTGCCGGTCAACCGTGTCGCCCCTTCGGCCAGCGCGGCGTGCGCGACATAGGCCAGCACGGCCTCTTCCACCCTGCGGCCCAGCACCCGGCAGCTCATCAGCCAGGTGTCGCAGTGCCAGCATTCGGCATCGCGGTCGAAAATGACGACGGAGATCATCCCATTGTCACCGAAACGGTCGGCAAGCCGGACCTGCATGGTGAACTTGGACGGGTTCGCCGCAATCGCCGCGACCTCGACCTCGCCATAGCGGCGGGTGGTGAGGTTGAACTGGTTCGACTTGTTGATCAGCTGGGCGATGCGTGCGCGGCCGGTCTCGTCGAACGGCGCGATGGTGCAGACCATGTCGAGCGACGCGAGATAGCCGCTCAGGTCGCTGGCCGCTTCCATCGTCGCAAGCCGCTTCGCATTGGCGCTGTACATGTCGGCGCGCGTGCGATCCTCCTCGCCGAACGAGATCGCCTCGAAATAGCCCGCCTGGCCGAGCAGGCGCACATAGTCGGCCGGGTTGGCGCCGATTTCCGGGACCGCGACTTCGGGCAGCGCCTGCCTGACCTGCTCCCGCTCGGCAGGATTGTCGTCGAGGAACACCAGGGCGTCGGTCCCGATGTTCAGCGTCGCCGCGATCTGGCGCAAATTGGATGCCTTGTCGGTCCAGTTCGCCAGGAAGACGGCGATATGTTCTTCCCTCAGCAGCATCTCGGCATGGCCGGCAAAGGGAAGCCGCGCGGCGCTATCCTCGTTCTTGGAGCAGACGGCCAGGACGATCCCGCGGCTGCGCAGGTCGAGTGCGAAGGCCTGGACGGCAAGGTGCGCTTCCCCTGTGCCCGATCCCTGCCCGAGCACGATACCGTCCAGCCCGTCATCCCCGATCACGCCGCCCCACAGCGTATTGTCGAGATCGAGCACCAGGCATTTCCTGCCAAGGCCGCGCGAGGCTGCGAGCACCGCGGCGAGCCCGTCGGCATATCGCGGCGTTGCGTCGAGCGCGAAGGGTATCTTGGCATCGTGCCACAGGCGCGGGTCCAGCCAGTTGTCGAGGCCGACCGCCGCGGCGATGAAGGCGGCATCGAAGATCAGGCCGGCGCCGCTTTCGAGTTCGCCCGCCAGCCGCAGGTTGAACTGGGCGAGCAGCCAGCGCACCGAACCCGCACGCTGGGCATCGAAGCTGCCGAACAGGCTTTCGGACGGGGAAACGAGCGTCTGGACGATCGGGACGGCGCCGAGATGCGCGCGCGCGCCGGCGCACAAGGCGCGGACATGGCCGATCGCTGCAGCTACCGCGGCCTCGGCCGCGTCGGGATCGAGCTGTGGGCGGTGCAGGCCCAGCGCCTGCGGATCGAAGGCAAGCAACACCGCGTCGGGCCGCTGCGACGCGAGGCGGGACTCGGGATCGAGCAACTCCTGCGCGGCCTGGCCATAATCGGTTTCGTGGACGGTCAGCACCAGCCCGTGGCGAAGCGCAGCCGCCGGAAGCGTCTTCGCGATGATCGACGCCGTGTGCGAGGACACGATGCCGAGCGTCATCCGGGCGGCGCCCGCAAACTCGCCGCCCCGCGTTGCAATCACCCGGCTGAGCTGTTCGGACTGGGTGGCGTCCAGTCCCGTGGCCGCCAGCGCACGCAGGGCCGCCAGGTCTGCCGTTTCAGCGCCGCGAAGTTCCTTCAACCGCGCGCGAAAATCGTCGGGCGCAGGAAGCAGCCAGGGCAGGTCGAACGGGTTCCGCATCGCGCGGCGCTTCGGCGATCAGACCCGGGTGACGATCTTGTCGACCAGTTCGCCGACCGTCTGCAGGTCGGCGATCTCTGCGCTGGTGAAGCGGATACCGAAGCGCTTCTCCACCGATACCATGAAGCTGATATGGCTCAGGCTGTCCCATTCCTCGATGTCTTCGGCGGACAGGGAATCGGAATAGTCGAGCTCGTCCAGGTCGAACACGTCGCACATGATCTCACCGACGATGCCGGTAACCTCTTCCCGATTCATCCCAACTCCCCTGATGCCGCATCGGCACGATGTCGCTGCATCGCAGCATACATGCATTAAACTGAACGATAACGGCGCGCGGTGCAACGCCGGAACTCAGCTCGGGTCAGACGAGGCCACCAACGATGCATAGAGTGCTGCAAGCGCGAGATTCATCTGATCGGATGTGAAGCGATCGAGGAATTTCCTGCGGCCGGCGCGGCCTAACTCGGCGAGCGATATCGGATCGAGCCCGGACAAAAGGCGGGCAAGCGACTGGGCGTCATCGGGCGGGAAGAGGTGACCGGTCACGCCCTCGTCGACCAGTTCGGGCAGCGCGTCGGCCGTACTCGCCAGCACCGCGCGTGACTGGCGCATCGCCTCGATGACCACCAGGCCGAAGCCTTCCCAACGTGACGGCACGACGACCGCGTCGCAGGCGGCGATGAAGTTGGGAATGCGGCTTCGCGGCTGCCAGCCATGCTGGACGATGTTCGGCCCCAGCGTGGCCGGATCGACGTCCGGGCCGACAGCGTGCAGCATTACGGGCCGGTCCTCGACCAGCCGCATGGCCTCGACCAGCGTGTCGAATCCCTTTTGCGGACCGGGGCGTCCCATGAACAGCAGGTTGATACTCTCGTACGACAGCTCCGGCACCGCGTGCTGGCGCTCCGCGATGTCGGCGACGCCGTTATAGATCAGCGGAAGCTTGTCGGGCGGGAGGCCGCGCTCGACCGCGGTTCGTACCTCGTAGCGCGAGATGCACGGGATCGACGCCGCCACCGGCGCCAGTAGCCGCTCGATCATCGTGTAGGCGAGGCGGGCCGCGGGCCGGACCTGCATGTTGAACGACCAGCCATGCGAGCAATAGACGATGATCGGTCGCCCGCGCCGCCGGAACAGGTAGGACAGGCGGATCATCGCTCCGGCGAAGGTGCCGTGCAGATGGACGATGTCGGGACGCTGTTGCCGGATCAGCCGCCGGGCGACCCGCGTCATCGCGATCAGCTGGCCCGCGCTGCGCCGCGCGCTGGGAAAGGTCTCGATCCGGTCACCGGGCAGCGCGCGCAGATGGTCGAGCTGGTCCGCGGCGGCGAGCAGGGTGACATTGTCGGCGCCCCAGCGCTGGATCTGCCAGGGAATGACCTCGCACAGATGCGCCGCGGTGCCGCCCTTCACGATCTGGGCGATATGAAGGATCTTCACGCGATGCCTGTCAGTCGTCGGCGGGCGCAAGGCGGAATGAATCGAACGATGCGGTGGCGCCGTCGCTCGGCGCCACGTCGCTGATCAACCGCAGCGCCTGAGCCGGGCAGCCGCTTTGGGGCACGGTGAATTGGACGCTGACCGTGGTCCAGTCGGAGCCGTCCGGCAGGTCGCCCGGGCGGAACAGCCGCTTGCGGCCTGGGTCGCACTCCAGCACGACGTGCAGGCTTTGTTGGGCGCCGTCGCCCGGGCGCACGTCGAAATCGAGCCGATAGCGACCCGGACGCAGGGCCAGCATCTGCGCCAGCACCGTCGACCGCCGCGACGCGTAGCTCTTCACGGTCAGAACCGGATCGCCGGACAGGTCCGACCGCGCGTCGCTGGACAGGATGACCGCCGGGGTCGGGCGGGTGATCCAGCCGAACGGGCCCTGGCCGGCTCCGTGTGCCGCGAATCGGTCGAAACCGCCGTCGATGATCTCGCGCGTCGGATCGCCCCGGGCATCGGGGTCGAGTCGCCGCCAGCTCTCGATGACCTGAGCGGCGTGACCGGCCTGGATCTGGTTGCGGAAGAATGCCTGGACATCCGCGCCGTCGGGAAGAAGGCCGTTGGCTGCCAGCGCGCCCATCAACTGGGTATAGGCGACACCCTCCTGCGCCGTGGCGGGGGTGAGACTGGCGAGGAAGCTGCCGGCCCAGGCTGGTTTGCTGGCAAGGCGGTCGACCAGTGCAGCACGGCCAGCCGGGGTTCCGACCATCGCAGCGAAGCCGCGAAGGACGACGGGATCCTGTACACCCTGCCGGAGTATCGCATCGCCCGCCTGCGCCGCGGGTACCATGTCCCCCTTTGCGAGCGAGCGTTCGAACACCCATCGCTGGATCAGCGTGTCCCGCCAGCCGAGACGGGCTGCCAGGGTGAAGGCGGTGTCCGCGATTGCGTCGTTACCCTTGGCGATCGAGGCGAGCCCGATCGTGCGCAAGGCGCGGGAGCGCTGTGACGAAATTCTCAGGGCGTCCGAGGCGCGGCCGATCGCCCTGTCATGATCTCTGACCAGAAACAGTGCCTCCGCTTGCCCGGTTGCGGCGTCGGCGGAGCCGGGCCAGAGGGTGGCGGCAAGGTCGGGGTTTCCGCGGGCCAGCGCCGCGTCCGACAGGCCGGCCTGGGCGACGGGCACGACGAGGAGAAGGGCGGCGAGTGCGAGGGTCGGCGCCCTTGCTCCGGATCGGACCGCCTCGACCGATTTCTCTTCGATGCGCTTGTCCGCGTGTAGCGCCGTGACGAGGGGGCGGAACAATAGTCCGGCAAACATCGCGCAGACTGCCATGCCCGCGAAGCTGCGCAGCGGATAGTCGCCCAGCGAATGGAGAACCAGGACAAGGATCGCAAGCAGGGCGGCGCGACCCAGTGTGCCATAGGGTTCCCGATCGCGGCGAGTCAGGATCGCCCAGGCCCGGATGGCGAACAGCACCAGCAGTGCAAGGACGACCCCAAACCCCAGGAGTCCGCTTTCGATCAGAATCTCGAGAAGGTCGTTATGCGCGCGATTGACGAACGTGCGGCCGACAAGGTCGAGTTGCTCGATCGCCTGATAGGAATTGACGAAGGTGCCGACTCCCGCGCCAAACGGGAAATAGGCCTGGGCCGCAACGAGCGCTTCCTGCCAGATCGAGTAGCGGCCCGCGTCGGCAAGCATGTCGAATCTGGACAGTGCAGTGCGCACCACGTCGTTCTTCAGGACAAGGATGGCAAGACAGGCGGTTACCGCCGCAAGCACGCTCATCGTCTTCCAGCCGAGATGGCGGCGAAACATCATGGCCATCAGCAGCAGCGCGCTCAGCGCGAGCAGCGCCATGCCGGCTCGAGAAGCGGTGGCGAACACGCCTGCCGCGAACAGCGCCGCCAAGCCCCAGCAGGTGAACCTCGCAACCGTCTCGGTCTTCGGGGCCAGGTGCGCGAGCGCCATCGACGCGATCGCGGCGACAACGAGAAATGATGCGTGGTGGTTGCGATTGCCGAAGACGCCGGACGGAAGACCCTTCACCGCATCGTCGAACAGATAAAGCTGCTGACTTCCTGATGCGATCTGGAGGATGCCAAGTACCACGCTGCCCAGCGCGAGAGCCACCAACACTTGCAGTAGCCGGACCCGGTTGGGCGCTGAAAGCCGAATGACCGACAGGAACATTGCCGCGGGGACGACGAGGCTCAGAAGCGCGCGCCAGGTTGCGTTCGAATCCAGCGTCAACGCCTCGGCCCGATCGCTGCCGATAAAGCCGGCGACCGCAACTGCGGTCTGGTGCCCGGGAAGCTGTATCCACAGCGCCTGGGGCATGGGGACGAGCTGGATGATCGGGACTATGACCACGAGGCCGCAGGCAACCCATGCGGTCCGGGGCCATCGATGGCCGGCGGATCGCCACAGCGTCCATGACAGAAGCAGGACCGAAAGCACTTCCACGATCATGCCGCGGACGGGAATCGCGGTGCCGCTGCCGCCCAGCCAGATTGCCGCCACGAGCACGGCTGCGGTTAGGCAAAGATCGGATTTCTCGGCCGCGCCCGACGACAACCGCCTCCGCCGCTCCCCGGCCTCGGGGTAACGTTCGGCAGCATCCGCCTGCATAACCTTCCCCCAAATATTCGATTGATCGTCCCCGAAGCCACGACAATGGCCTCAAGCAACTGACAGGGTCAAGGCGGACCGCGCCCGAATCGGACCACGTCGCGACAGGCTCGATGCTCAAATCGGGCGTCAGGGATGTACGACAAGGGTCGCTGCGCGAAATGAAGCGGAGTTTCTTGAAGCGTGGTTAAAAATATGCCACTGCGAAAATAGGTCCATTTTGAAGTGACAACAGCGGGTGCCAACCATGAGCATGAAGAAGTTCGTATTGGCGGCGTCAGCAGCTTCGCTGGTTACGTCCTCCACGATGGTTGCCGCGGCATCGGCTCCGGTTCGACCCTATTCGGTGCGGTTGGCTGAAACCAGGGCGACCGCGCTCAACGGCACGGCACTGAGCGGACGGGCTGGTGCGGTCCTGAAGGATCCCAACGCTGCGCTCCCCGGCACGCTGACGGCGATCCTGGCGCTGCTTGGTCTGAGTGTGGGGCTGGCAGTTGTCGCATCGACCGGCGATAGTTCGACGCCGGCTCCGACCCCCACTCCGACGCCGACGCCGACCAGCCCCGGCTGATCGGTCAGGTTAGGGGCGCGAATCGATGCGGGAGGGTCGAGCGGCGATGTTCGACCCTGCGTCCATCCCTTGTCGGCGCGAGGTTTCCGGGACAGGGCCATTGCGGTCGCGTTCGGCATCATCGCCGTCGCGGCCAGTTCGCGCGACATCTTAGCGAAAATCGACCTTCCACTGCTGAAGCTCGAGATTGCCGAAGCCCTTGATCGGCTCGGCACCGATGGCCAGCCCGGTCAGCCATTCCTTCCCCGTGATCTTGCCCTTGCCGCGCAACCAGTGAAGCGCGTGCAGCATGTCGATCTCGCCTGCGCGGACATCGTCGCCACCGGCCGCCGAGAAGGTCAGATAGGTGTCGAAGATGACGACCCGCCATTGGCGGCCCTGGGGGTCGGTATAGGTGCCATAGGCCTGGCCCTCGTCCAGAAAGCGCTTCGTGTCCTTTGACATGTGGAGCAGCCAGCCGATCTCGATCAGCTTGGACTCATTGTCCTGGGGATTCGAGCGGAGGTAGAATTCAGTGAGAACGGTCGACTCGCCGAACCTGAAATCTCCGGTCCATGCAAACCGGGTGCTGAGCGAGCTAATGGCGTCTACCTGACGCGGCTGCACAGCCTCCTCGGCCGCTCCGCCATCGGCATTGCCGTATGCCAGGTGATGATAGCCCCAGACCCCGACGCCGTTTCTCGGCGAAAAGGGCGGCCAGGCCCAGTTGAACCGGACATTATTCGGAAACGTCGCCGGATTGATCCACATGGTCTCGGAGATGTTCGACCACGCCCGCAGGACTGGCATGTCGGTGACCGCCCAAGGCTGGACATGGGCGAGATACTGGCCGGACGTGTAGGTTGTTCTTGCTGCGACCGAGATGCGGTCGCCCTGGCCGGTGAGCCGGAACAGGAACGGTGTGGCAAGCGCGAGGAGGATCAGCCCGATAAGGGCGGCGCAGACGATGGCGGCAAGTCTTCGATAGCGTCGCGCGATCATCATGTCCTGTCCCTGAGACGGCTCAACCCCACCAGGAACAGCAGGCGGCACGTGGCGAAGCTATCCCAGCGGTCCCGTGTTGCCAACCGGGCCGATGGCGAATCGCGCCTATATTGATTGTTTCATTGGTGACGGCGGGCCGATACTGGTGCGGCATGCACGGGGTAGGGGGCAAAGCCGAGATGCTGGAACGTCCGTCCGCGTCCCCGGGCAGCAGCGAGGACTATCAGTCGATCCAGGCTCTGCGGGCGCTCGCGGCGCTCATGGTTCTCGTCTATCATGTCGGGACGACGCTCTCGATGCTGCACGACGGCCCGGTGCGGCCGCACTGGCTGACCGCGGGCGTCGACATCTTCTTCGTCATCAGCGGGTTCGTGATGGTCGTTGCGACCCGCCGCCGCCCGGTCGGTCCGGGCCGGTTCCTGAGAGCCCGGGTGGCTCGAATCGTGCCGCTCTACTGGGCCGCGACGCTGATTTATGCGGGGCTGCTCATCCTCCAGCGGCAGGGCGGGCCGTCGCTCGAGGAACTGCTCAAGTCGCTGTTCTTCATCTTCTACACCAATCCGCGGACCGGGGAGCCGACCCCGCTGCTCGTCCCGGGCTGGTCGCTCAACTATGAAATCTATTTCTATGCGATGTTCGCCGCCTTCCTGTGGCTGAGCATCGGGCGGCGCATCCTGGTGCTGGGCGCGATCTTCGCGGTCATCTGCCTGTTCCGGCCGCTGGTTCCGCCGGACGACGCCCTGTTGTTCCGCCTGACCAGCCCGCATCCGCTGGAATTCGTGGCGGGCATGGTGCTTGCCTATGTCGCTCCCGCGGCACCGCGCCTTCCGGCCTGGAGCGGCCTGGTCTTGATCGCTGCAGCCCTTGTCGGGCTCTCGACTATCGAGACCGGCCTGTCGCGGGTAGTATTCTTCGCGCCGTTCTCGATCGCGATCGTCGCTGGTGCGGTGGTCGCCGAGCCCGTGTTCCGCGCCGCGGCGCTGGCGCCCGTGCGGCGGCTGGGGGACGCCAGTTACAGCCTCTATCTGACGCACCCGCTGGTGGTGACGCTACTCCTGCCGCTTGTGCCAGCACTCGGCGTCGCGGCGAGTGCGCTCCTGCTTTTCGCCGCGTCGATTGCCGCGGCCTTCCTGTCCTATCACGCGTTCGAGGTGCCCGTTGCCAGGCTTGCACGCAGATGGACCGGACGGGGCCGGCGGCCACCCACCCGGGTCGATAGACCGTCCAGGTGACTGGCCCGGCCGACTGGTAAGCGCCGCTCCGGCTATCGCGTCAGGCTCGGGCTCCGGCCGTGAGATCGAGGTGGAGAAACTGGTTGAACGGGCTCGCGACATAGTCGGCAAAGGCGGGGCCGCTGACGAAGCCGCGGCGGCGATACAGCGCCAGTGCCGGTTCGAACGCGGGGCCGCTTCCGGTTTCCAGGCTGATCCGGGACACGCCGCGCTCGTGCGCGACCGACAGGATATGCTCGAGCAGCAGGGCGGCGACGCCGCGGCGCAGATGGTCGGGATGGGTCCGCATCGATTTCACCTCGGCCATCGCAGCATCATGCTGTTTCAGCGCGCCGATCCCGCAGATCGCATCGCCGTCCCATAGGCTCCACACGGTTA
>JAAIGE0100522040.1_pt1 | contig 10496 bp, 8 predicted proteins | sample 6487951 | NCBI WGS metagenome assembly JAAIGE01 (sample SAMN13974128, study PRJNA590717) | phyllosphere metagenome | biome: tomato field; feature: multiple bacterial spot infested tomato fields; material: tomato leaves; isolation source: leaves from tomato fields | host: Solanum lycopersicum ... | reverse complement strand
CCAAGGCCGGATTGGAGGTTGATTCCGGAAGCTGAAGCTCGGTCAGGATGGTTTGTGCAGTTTCGTTTAAAGGCATCTATAGGTCAATTTTAAAAAAAGCTGCTGGTAATCCGGAACCGGATACCAGCAGCTGAAAAAGCATATTCCGGAAGTTTAGGCTTCTTCCAGGGTCAGTTTCTGGGTCAGGGTTTCTTCACCCTTCTGCCAGTTGCACGGGCACAGTTCGTCGGTTTGCAGCGCATCCAGTACGCGGAGCACTTCCTGTACGTTGCGGCCTACCGACAAGTCATTTACATTGACCCAGCGCACAATACCGTCGTTGTCGATGATGAATGTGGCGCGATAGGCTACCCGCTCGTCTGCATTGAGAATACCCAATGATTCTGCCAGGCTTTTGGACGTATCGGCAAGCATCGGGAAACGCAGGTCGCGCAGATCTTTATGATCGTTGCGCCAAGCCAGGTGTACAAATTCGCTATCGGTAGAAGCACCGATCAGCATCGTATCACGGTCATCGAACTCGCCAAAGGCTTTGTTGAATTCGGCAATCTCGGTCGGACACACAAACGTGAAGTCCTTCGGCCACCAGAAAATTACGGCCCATTTACCTTTCAGATCTTCCGAGCTCAGGGTGTCAAATTCTTTACCTTTCTCGAGCGATACCACGGCCTTTTTCTTGAATTCCGGAAAAGGCATTCCTACGGTTACAAATTGCTGATTCATGTTTTGATTTAAAGATTTCGGACGCGAAATTCGGACAGAACATTCATTGCAGGTGCTTCTTTCTATTCTATTCTTCCAAAGGGCCTATAACCGGAACCAATAAAAAAGCGATGCATACATAAACGCATCGCTTTTTTGAATTTAAATCCGTTTTCTAAAAGAACTACCCTTTACTCTACCACTACTTTTTGCGTTCGCAGGCCCGCTGCCTGAATCAGGTACGTGCCCGGTACCAGCTGCACCGTTGATACGGAGTTGGCATCTTGGAAACGGGCTACGGTACGACCATTCAGATCCAGGACAACACCAGTAGCTGGCTGACTGAAATACAACATCCCTTTCTGAACCGGGTTGGGATACACGTTCCAGGCGTTTCCGTAAACCAGCGGCTGCGCTGTTCCCAAGTATCCGCCACGAGGCGTGACTTCAAATACGGCGACCGTTCCGCTGACTTCGTTGGAGGTAATCACATAGCTTTTCCGGTCGCGCGACTGCTTGTGGGAGATGAACAGAATGCCTTCTGCACCTAAGTCACCGGTCGCGGTCAGCGTATCCCGGGTGTTGCGATAGGCTTCAAACACCGGTGCGGCCGGATTGCTAACGTTGAAGGCCATAAATCCACCGGTACGCTCCAGCGCTACAAAGGCATAAGCTGTATCGTTGATGCTGCCAATGCAGACGCCTTCCGGCTCCGGACCTTTGGCATCCGAACGGTCTTTAAAGGCGACGTTACTGTTGGAAACATTGAAGAGCTTGCGCAGGGCCGGATCGGCCAGGGTAATTTGTTCCAGCCGGTCGCCACTATTATATGCCAATGTACCATTTGCTGCATTCCAGATGCTGAATGACCGTCCGCCAAAGGCATAGATCACATCAAAATCGCCATCCCCGTCAGTATCGCCCAGTTTGTTGGTTACCGTGAGCCGGCCCAGGTTGTGAGAGGCTTTCAGCAGATCCTGGTTCCGGAAAATAGTGGAATCAAGCTTGTAGCTGCCATCTGCAACCCGTGCTTCTTCTTTCAAGGCACTGTAATCCCGTGCATCGCCTTCATTGGCGGTAATCAGGTAGGTCTGGCCGTTGACATTATACGACGCAATCGCATCGGGCATATACATCCCGCGCACCGGCCAGTTGGCAATTACCGCCCGGTTGTTCTGATCGCTCACGTCCAGCGCATTTCCGGAAAGGCTGTGATCGACGGTTCCCAGCGCCCGTACAGCGAGGACCGTTTTGGTCGGAATGTGAACCACAGCAACGGCGTTGTTTTCCTGTAAGGTTACATACGCAGTGTCGGAGGTTTTGTTGACGGTGATGTACTCCGGTTCAAAGTCTTTGGCCGCTGTGGCATTGACGCCGAAAATGCGAACGCCCTGGCTGCGAAGGATGGCTTCCTGTCCATTGTAAGCCGTAAAGCCAGCATTGATGGCAGTCGCGTTTTGCACGCCGTTTTGCAGATCCACGATGGTAATGCTGCCTTCCGGATCAACCGAATAATCCGATTCCGGTTCGCCTTCGTTGGCGGTCAGTACATACCGGCCGTTGGGTGAAAAGCAGATCATATCCGGAATGGGCCCGGCAGGCACCTCTTTCAAAAAGCGACCTGCGGTATCCAGAAATACAATCTTGCCGTTGGCCGTTTTCGGCGTGGCTTCGACGGCAACGGCGATCAATCCCTTGTATGCAGCGACAGAATTGATGCCGCCGCCATACACTGCCATATCAATACTGTCGATCGCCGCTAGCGCACCCGGGTTGGCAAAGGATAGCAGATGCAGCTTATTGTTCAGCGAGTTGACGACGTACAGGCGGTTGGAAAGTGAATCCCAGGCCGTAATCTCCGCCTAGCTTCCGGCACCACTAACCTTATAACTACCGCGGTGGGTAATCTGCAGGCGGTTCTGCGACTGCGGGGCCTGATAGTCATTGTCCACGATATAGGCCGTGTGTTTGTTCCGGGTACCCCGGTTGCCATTCTGCACCGTATCCAGTGCAAAGGCCAGGTATTCGGCGGCTTCCTGAAGCACATCGTTTACAATCCGGTAGCGGGCATACAAGGTATCCGGACTGCCCGAAGACCAGGTGAGTGCCGTATCCACTGCGGTCAGGTCGGCCGCACTGGCCGTTCCAAATCCGGACACGCGGCTTATCCGGACGGAAGTGGTTCCGGTAGCGGGCCGGTTGGTGATCACCACCGGCACCTTGAGCGTATCGGCAGCTTCATCGGCCATCTGGTAGGCCGAACCAAAAGCTACTGACGGCGGGTTGCTGGTAGCGCCAGCTACGACTTGTACCCCATCGAGACCGATGTAATCATCGCCACCGTTCACCCGGTACCGGAATCGCACCCGGATGGCACTGCTACTGGCCGGAACAGACACCGCTACACTGTCCCAGATTTTATTCGCCAGTGGTAGGTTCACGTAATTGCCCATGCTCCAGCTGGTACCGGTATTGTACTCGATCTGGTAGCCTACCGAATCACCGGTGCCGCCTACGATGTGCGTGAAATACTTGAACTTAAAGGTGTAGCTGGTCAGCGGATTGAGCGTAACCGGCGTAAAGTCGAGTGTATGGAGGTACGGTGCCGGCAGGATGGTCTGCGTGTACGGATTTTCCAGATCCCAGGCACCCCAAAACCGGCTGCCTTCAGCGGCGGCAGTGATGGCCACGTTCGTTCCGGAGGCGTTGCCCAGATACGTGGTGTCTTTCCAGATGTCGTTGAGCGTCGGGCCGTAGTAGTATGCGCCCGGAGTGGCCGTGAAGTTCCAAGCGGTTCCGGTGGAAGCGGTTTCAAAACCTTGATAGGCGACCTGCGCCTCTGCATTCCTGAATGCCAGGCTGGTCAGCAATAGGAGTAATCCTTTCTTCATGAAGCAGTACCCACAAACCACCACCGTGGTTGAAGGTCACACTGACTCCGTGGGTCCAGACGCTTACAACCAGAAGCTGTCCGAGCGTCGTGCCAACGCTGTCAAGCAAGTCCTGACCCAGCAGTACGGCGTAGAATCCAGCCGTGTTGACTCGGTTGGCTACGGCGAAACCCGTCCGGTTGCTGACAACGCCACCGAAGAAGGCCGTGCTATCAACCGTCGCGTTGAAGCTCAGGTAGAAGCCCAGGCCAAGTAATTGGTTTGAAGCTTCACGAAAAACCCGGCCTCGGCCGGGTTTTTCTTTTTCTGGGTTTCGTGTCGCCTGTGCCGGCTCTTTCGCTGCACCAGATTCAGCAGGTGTGCGATACCTGTAGGCGCAACTGTACTGCTCACTTTCTAGAGTCCGGCGCGCCCCTGTAGGAGCGGGCTTGCCCGCGAAAGGGCCGGCACCGGCAATACATCATCCGGTGTTTCCTCATCGGCAAGTCACGTTCAACCTTTTAGCAGGGTAAGCAGCACGATCAGGTTGATCAGCAGCGACAGCAGGGCCAGGGTGCGCCACACCTTCAGCGGCTCGCGTTCCAGTAGTGGCCGTGGCCGGCTGGGCAGTTCCTGGCGGTCGCCGCGTTCGAGCAGTAGTAACCAGTGTTCGGCAGTTTCGAAGCGTTGCACCGGGTCGGCTGCCACCGCTTGTTGAAGGTTATGTTGCAGCCATTCCGGCAGGTCGGGCCGGTAGCGTGCGGCGTTGACCGGCTGCCCGAAGCGCGGGCGCTGGAAGGCTTCCACCTCGCCATACGGGTAGTGCCCGGTCAGCAGGTGGTACAGCGTCACACCCACGGCATACAGGTCCTGGCGCGGGGTGGGGGGCTGGCCGTCGAATGCTTCCGGGGCAATGTACGAGGGTGTGCCGGGCAGCTCGTGCGTGGAGTCTTCGGAAAGGCCAGGGCAATAGGCCAGGCCAAAGTCCAGCAGGCGCAGCTGGCCATCGCGGCCCAGGTGCAGGTTGTCTGGTTTGATGTCGCGGTGTATCAGGTTGCGCCGGTGCAGTACGCCAACCGCTTGTAGCAACTGCCGTGCAAGCTCCAGCCACTGGGGCAAGGGCAGTGGGCCACTTTCGGCCAGCAGCGCCGCCAGGCTTTGGCCGGGGTACTCACGCATCACGTAGTACAGTTGCTGCCGCTGGCTGGTGGGGTGCAGTTCGGGAAAGTGCCGGCCGGCGACACGGCGCAGGAACCACTCTTCCAGCAACAGGCCCTGTGCAGCGCCAGGCTCCTGCGTTCGAGCAGGCGGTAGGGTCTTGAGCAGCCAGGGTTGGCCTTGGCTATCACGCACCCGGTACAGCAGGGACTGGCGGCTGTGCGCGTGCAGTCTCTCAACCTGCCAGCCGTCGATCACCTGGCCTTCCCGCAATGGTTCAGGCACCGGCCAGTGCTGCAGCTGCGCCAGGGTATCGCCGAGGTTGGCCGTACCCAGTTGCTCGACCTGTACCAGCAAGGCGCTGGCATTGTCCTGGCTACCGTTGAGGTGTGCGCTGGCGACCAAGGTGTCGGCAGCCAGCTGCAGGTCGGGTTGCTCACGCAGCACTGCCTGGATGTGCTGGTCGCCCAGGCTGGCCCAGACACCGTCGCTGAGCAGCAGATAGCATTCGCCCGCCTGCAACTCGCCTTCCAGGTAATCCACCAGCAGGTGCTGATCCAGGCCCAGCGCGCGTTTCAGCACATGCTGCATACCGGGCTGGTCCCAGACATGGTCTTCACTCAGGCATTGCAGGCGACCATCGTGCCAGCGGTACACCCGGCAGTCACCGACATGGGCCAGGGTAAAGCGCCGGCCACGCAGCACCAGCGCGCTCAGTGTGGTCAGCAATGGCTGACCGCTGCCTTGGGCACGCAGCCAGCGGTTCTGTGCCAGCAGCAGGCGGTCGAGGGCCTGGGCCACACTCCAGGTAGCCGGCGTGGCGTAGTAGTCGAGCGCCAGTGCCTGCAGGCTGGCCCGTGCTGCCAGGCCGCCGTCGGCACATTGGCTGACGCCATCGGCCAAGGCGAACAGGTAGCCTTTGCTGGCGGCCAGTTCCGGCGCCGGGGTGACCAGGCGCAACGCGTCCTGGTTTTCCGCGCGCGGCCCGGTTGCGCTGGCTTGGGCAAAACTCAGTTGCAGGCTCATCGGCGTGCCTCAGACCCGCGCGGCGGTAACGGCGGCCGAACCCCAGGTGGTGCGCCAGCGTTGCTTCACACCATGCAGGCCGAACCAGGCCAGCAGGCCAAGGCTGGCGAACAGCCACAACCCCATCTGGTAATCGCCAGTGTGCTGCTTGATGGTGCCCAGACCGGCTGCCAGCAGGAAGCCGCCGATGCCACCGGCCATACCGATCAGCCCGGTCATAACGCCGATTTCCTGGCGAAAGCGTTGCGGCACCAGCTGGAACACAGCGCCATTGCCGGCGCCCAGGCCAAGCATGGCGCTGACGAACAGCGCCAGGGCAGCGGCTGCAGATGGCAGGTTGAAGCCGACTGCGGCGATGCAGATGGCCGCCACGCTGTACATGCCCAGCAAGGTGCGAATGCCGCCAAAGCGGTCGGCCAGAGCGCCGCCGAGCGGGCGCATCAGGCTGCCGGCAAACACGCAGGCGGCGGTGTAATAGCCAGCGGTGACCGGGCTCAGGCCGTACTGGTCACTGAAGTAGCCGGGCAGGGCGCTGGCCAGGCCGATAAAGCCACCGAAGGTGACGCTGTAGAAGAACATGAACCACCAGCTGTCACGGTCGCCCAGGGCCTTGAGGTAGTCGGCCATGGCTTTGGGCTTGGGCCGCTGCGGGGCGTTGCGTGCCAGCAGGGCGAATACCACCAGTGCCAGTGACAGGGGGATCAGCGCAAAGCCGAACACATTGTTCCAGCCAAAGCCCGCTGCCAATGCCGGTGCCAACAACGCGGCGAACACCGTGCCGGAGTTGCCGGCGCCAGCGATGCCCATGGCCTTGCCCTGGTGCTGCGGCGGGTACCACTGCGAGGCCAGCGGTAGCGACACGGCGAACGAAGCGCCGGCAAAGCCAAGGAATACACCCAACAGCAGTGCCTGCTCATAGCTGTGCACACCCAGGTGCCACGCGGCGGCGAGGGCAACGATGACTACTACTTGACCGATCAGGCCGGCGGTTTTGGGTGACAGGCGGTCCACCAGCACGCCCATGGCAAAGCGCAGGATCGCCCCGGCCAGGATCGGCATCGCTACCATCAGGCCCCGTTGTTGTGCACTCAGTTGCAGGTCGGCGGCAATCTGCACCGCCAGCGGGCCCAGCAGGTACCAGACCATGAAGCTGAGGTCGAAGTACAGGAACGCGGCGAACAGCGTGGGCACATGCCCGGATTTCCAGAAGCTGGTACTCATCGAACACCTCACTCGGCAATGCAGCGGAACGAAAAAGACGCCGCTACCCGCTCCACGGGGGTGGAGGGGAGAGCGACGTCTTTGTCGGGATTCAGGTGGGGCAACCGCCGTTGGCTACCGGTAAGGATTGCAGAGCAAGAGATGGGCCAACTGTTGGCTGAGGTTGGCGCTCGATCTGACAGGCGCCGAAAATGCCATGGCTAGCCCAGCATCTCGTGCATGGCAATGATCTGCTCGGCCACCTGGATCAGCTTCTGTTGCCGGCTCATGGCCTGGCGGCGCATCAGGGTGTAGGCCTGTTCTTCATTGCAGTCCTTCATTTTCATCAGCAAGCCCTTGGCCTGCTCGATGCGCTTGCGCTCAGCCAGTTGCTGGTCGCGCGCCAGCAGTTGCGCCTTCAGCGCCTGGTCACTCTCGAAGCGGGCCATTGCCACATCCAGGATCGGCTGGAGCCGTGCGGCGTGGATACCTTCGACAATGTAGGCACTGACCCCGGCCTGGATCGCCTGGCGCATGACCCCGGGGTCGTGTTCGTCGGTGAACAGCACAATAGGCCGCGGTTGGTCACGGCTGACCAGTACGACCTGCTCCATCACATCGCGGTCCGGCGAGTCGGTGTCGATCAGCACCACGTCCGGGTGCACCGTTTCGACGCAGGCGGGCAGGTCGATGGTCAGGCCTGGGGCTTCGGTGACCTCGAAGCCGGCCTCGATCAAGGCTGCCTTGAGGCGGCCAAGTTTGTTCTGGGTGTCGTCGATCAGCAGGATACGCAGCATGCTCCTTCCCCTCATGCGCCAACACGGGCATCGGGCAGCTCGCCCAGCGCATGCAGGCTGAAACTGCGGGCATAGCCGTAGGGGTCGCTGCCATCCCAGCGGGTGCCGTCAATCAGCAGGCTGCTGCGCATCGGTTGTTCGGGGCACGGCACCCCCAGGCTTTCGGCTGCCTCGCTGTACAGCCCCCGTTGCTGGACCTGGCAGGCCACGCTGAGGTAGTCCGGGTCTTCGCGCAGTAGGCCCCAGCGGCGGAACTGGGTCATGAACCACATGCCGTCGGAGAGGTACGGCTGGTTGGCGCGGCCATGGTCGAACAGGCGCAGGGCATGCGGGTCTTGCCAGCGGTTGCCCAGGCCGTCCTGGTAGTCGCCGAGCAGGCGTGGCTCGATATGCTCGAGCGGTGTGTCCAGGTAGGTGCTGCTGCTGAGCAGTTGCGCCGTGCTGCGGCGGTTTTCCGGGCTTTGCTCGATGAACCGGCTGGCAGCGAGGATTGCCTTGATCAGCGCACGGGCGCTGTTGGGGTATTGCTCGGCAAAGGCACGCGCGCAAGCCAGGACCTTTTCCGGGTGGTCCGGCCAGATCGACTGGCTGGTGGCCAAGGTAAAGCCCTGGCCCCTGGCCACGGCATCGGCGGCCCACGGCTCGCCGACACAAAAGCCGTCAATGCGCCCGGCCTGGATGTGCGCAGCCATCTGCGCCGGTGGTACCACCACGCTGTCGACGTCGCGCAGTGGGTGGATGCCTTGGCTGGCCAGCCAGTAGTACAGCCACATGGCGTGGGTGCCGGTGGGGAAGGTTTGGGCGAATGTCAGGCGTGCGCCGTGCTGGTGCACCAGCCGTGCCAGTGCTTCAGGGTTGGTCACGCCTTTGCGTTGCAGCGCCGGGGACAGATTGATGGCCTGGGCGTTCTGGTTCAGCCCCATGAGCACGGCCATGTCGCTGGCGGGCACCCCACCGATGCCCAGGTGCACGGCGTAGACCAGGCCATACAGGCAGTGCGCGGCATCCAGCTCACCACTGACCAGTTTGTCGCGCAAGCCGGCCCACGAGCCCTGGCGCTTGAGGTTGAGGGTAAGGCCGTGCTGCTGGGCGAAGCCCTGTGTGGCGGCAACCACGACCGAAGCGCAGTCGGTCAGGGCCATGTAGCCGATGTTCAGGCTGGGTTTTTCCGGCGCGTCGCTGCCGTTGACCCAGGCCAGGGGCGTTGCTCGGGGTACTGTGTTCACAAGGTTCCTCGCCCATACTGATAAGGCTGTGGGCTGAAAGGGTGCAACCGATGTGCCAAGCGCTCCCACGATTTGCTGTCCTGTCAGCCCCGTGCTGGCTATAATCGCCCCCTCACTCACCCTGAGCCTTGCCCGCCCATGTATACCCTGGCCCGCCAGCTGCTGTTCAAGCTTTCCCCGGAAACTTCCCACGACCTGTCTCTGGACCTGATCGGCGCCGGTGGCCGTCTCGGCCTCAACGGCATGCTGTGCAAGCAGCCGGCGGCATTGCCGGTTTCAGTCATGGGCTTGAACTTTGCCAACCCGGTGGGCCTGGCTGCAGGCCTGGACAAGAACGGCGCGGCCATCGACGGCTTTGCCCAGCTGGGCTTCGGTTTTGTCGAAATCGGCACTGTCACGCCGCGTCCACAGCCGGGCAACCCCAAGCCGCGGTTGTTCCGTCTGCCGGAAGCCACCGCCATCATCAACCGTATGGGCTTCAATAACCTGGGCGTCGATAACCTGCTGGGCCGTGTACGCGCTTCGCGTTACACCGGCGTACTGGGCATCAACATCGGCAAGAACTTCGATACCCCGGTCGAGCGCGCCGTCGATGATTACCTGATCTGCCTGGACAAGGTGTACACCGCTGCCAGCTACATCACTGTCAACGTCAGCTCGCCGAACACCCCTGGCCTGCGCAGCCTGCAGTTCGGTGATTCGCTCAAGCAACTGCTCGATGCCTTGGCCGAACGCCGTGAGCAGTTGGCCGCAACCCATGGCAAACGCGTGCCGTTGGCGATCAAGATTGCCCCGGACATGAGCGATGAAGAAACCGCCCTGGTGGCCGCTGCACTGATGGAATCGGGCATGGATGCGGTGATCGCTACCAACACTACGCTGGGCCGTGAAGGTGTCGAGACGCTGCCCTATGGTGGCGAAGCGGGTGGCCTGTCGGGCGCGCCGGTGCTGGAGAAGAGCACCCACATCGTCAAGGTGCTGGCCGGTGAACTGGGGGGCAAGTTGCCGATCATTGCTGCGGGCGGCATTACCGAAGGCCGTCATGCTGCCGAGAAGATCGCGGCGGGTGCGAGCCTGGTGCAGATTTATTCGGGCTTCATTTATAAAGGGCCGGCGCTGATTCGCGAAGCGGTGGACGCTATCGCGGCAATGCCGCGGTAACCTGGCTACCGCGAAGACCCCAGCGCGGATACAGAATCGACCTCATAAAAAAGGGCCCCTTCAAGGGGCCCCTGGGCCTTCGCCCGCCGCCCGGATAGGGCGTGCATGGTAAATCGAATTCAGTGTCCTCGATCAGCCAACGGCGTGATTTTCGTTGAGTCTATGGATGCCAGCGGTGCCAGTCATTCCGTCCCAGTTATCACCGCGACCTTCGCGCCAGCCGTTAATCCAGGCTTGGCGAACAGAAGGAAGATTGAAGGGGCAAAGTTCGCGGGATTTGCCGGTGACCCCGTATTGGTAGCCACGTGAATATGCTCTTTCCAACGGATCACGCTTAAGTCTTCTCATAGGGTACT
>JAAIGE0100622160.1_pt1 | contig 10499 bp, 10 predicted proteins | sample 6487951 | NCBI WGS metagenome assembly JAAIGE01 (sample SAMN13974128, study PRJNA590717) | phyllosphere metagenome | biome: tomato field; feature: multiple bacterial spot infested tomato fields; material: tomato leaves; isolation source: leaves from tomato fields | host: Solanum lycopersicum ... | reverse complement strand
GGTCAGTAAACCCAGCTTCGACCCCAACCTGTTCGTGACCGGTATCAGCTTCAAGCAATATGCAGCGCTGCGCGATTCCATCGACCGGCCATTGTTCAACCGGGTACTGCGCGGCCTGTATGCGCCCGGTTCGACGGTCAAACCCGAAGTGGCAATTGCCGGGCTCGATACGGGTGTGGTCAATGCCTCGACCCGGGTATTCGATCCGGGTTATTTCCAGTTGCCGGATTTCGACCACAAGTACCGCAACTGGAACCATAGCGGCGATGGCTGGGTGGACATGGACACCGCGATCATGCGTTCCAACGATACCTATTTCTATACCCTGGCCCACAAGCTGGGTATCGACCGCCTGCATGACTACATGGCCATGTTCGGCCTGGGCCAGAAAGTCTCGCTTGATATGTTCGAAGAGTCTGCAGGCCTGATGCCTTCGCGGGAGTGGAAGCGGGCGACGCGGCGTCAGGCCTGGTTCCCCGGCGAGACGGTGATTCTGGGCATTGGCCAGGGCTATATGCAGGTCACGCCGCTGCAATTGGCTCAGGCGACGTCACTGATTGCCAGCAAGGGTGTCTGGCATCGTCCGCACCTGGCGGTCGAGGTGGGCGATGTGGCGCCTGTGGATGAACATCCGATGCCCAATATCGTGCTGCACGATCCAAATGAGTGGAATCAGGTCAACCAAGGAATGCAAATGGTTATGCATGACCCGCGTGGTATTGCCCGTGACGCGGCCAAGGGCGTGCAGTATCACATCGCTGGCAAGAGCGGCACCGCGCAGGTGGTTGCGATCAAGCAGGGTGAGCGTTACGACCGGCTCAAGACACTGGAGCGCAACCGGGACAACGCATTGTTCGTCGGCTTTGCCCCGGCCGAGCATCCGAAAATCGTCGTGTCCGTCATGATCGAGAACGGCGAGGCGGGCGGCCGGGTGGCCGGGCCGGTGGTCAGGGAAGTGCTCGATGCCTGGTTGCTGGACGATTCCGGCAAGCTCAAGCCGCAATACGCAGCGCCGAATAAGCCTGAAGGTCCTCCGCATGCTTGAGGATGTCATTTGCCCCGAGGGCCGGTTTCTCTGAGCAGAACCGCCAGTACGATGGCAAGCACGATGCCGGCCAGCAGGTAGTCGCCTGCCTGCTGGAAGACCGCAAGGCTCATGTCGCCCCCTGCGGCGATTCGGCTCAGCAGGTGGCCGAATACCGGTGTCAGCAAGGCGCTGAAGGTAAACACCAGAAAGTTAATTGCGCCGGTTGCGCTGCCTTTCACGTTGTCCGGGTTGACCTCCTTGATGATGGTGTAGGGAATCATCGCAGCTCCCGAACCAATGCCCAGCAGCAGGCCGAACAGATAAGGCGGGGCGATGCCGGCGGGCAGATACAGAATCGCGCTACACGACACCAGCATCAGCAAGGCTCCGCCGATCATGACCGGCTTGCGCCGCCCCAGCCGGTCCGAAACATAGCCCAGCAACGGACAACCGATCACCCAGCCCAGCGGCACCATGCTGCTGCGATTCACCGCTTCGGCATAGCCGATGGACAGGCCTTCGCGCAGGAATGGAACACCCCAGATCATGTCGCCGATGGTGGTCGGCAGAAACAGCAGGCCGGCGCTGAAACCACAGAGATAGGACTGAGGGTTGCTCAGCACCTGTCTGTAGGGTGTGAGCAGCGAACCTGCCGAACCACTGCTGTTGAGCGGCCTTGGATCATGGCCTTTGGGCGTCGCGATCAGCACCAGAAACGCAACCACAGCCAGGCAGGCTGCCGAAATGAACCAGAACTGCTCCCAAAGGATAGTGCCGTGAATCAGCGGCCCGACGCCGAATTGCCCGGCAAAACCGCCCAGCATGCCGAAGCATTGGGTAAACCCCACGGCGGTTGCCAGATAGCGCGACGGAAAACCATGCGTGGCCAGATAGACCGCCCCTATAAAGGAACAGGCCGAACCGGCACCTTGCAGCAGGCGTCCGATCTGCGCGGCCTGTAATTCGCCCAGGCCGAACAGAGCAGCACCGAGGGCAACCATCAGGATGCCCAGCGGAATCACATACTTGGCACCCAGACGATCCAGCGCAGCGCCCGCAATGATCGAGAAGACCGAGTAGGTGTAGTAATAGAGTCCGATCAGGGCACCGATTGCCACCACATCCTGGCCGAATGCCTGAGTCAGCTCCGGCATCATCACGCCGGGCGCAGAGCGCAGCGAATACTGAATGAAGTAGAACAGGACACAGAACAGCCAGGCAATGACAAAGCCTGCATGCAGCCGCTCGGAACCTGTGGACAGGGTTGGGGATGAGATGGAAGGCATAGGGGGAATGACTCGCTTACAGCATGTGGAGATTCCACACCATAGACTGACCTGGCGGGCATGGCCTTGCAGCAGGTCAATAAAAACGCGGTAACACCTGAAGCAGAGCGATTTCCTTTTGATAAAGGCACAGACGTACAAGGCTTGTGCGGACCGCTCATGCCTACTGTGGAGTCTGCATCTGGCAGCCTCTGGAAACTTCACATGAATCGCAATGACCTGCGCCGCGTCGATCTGAATCTGTTGGTGATTTTTGAAGCCTTGATGTTTGAGCGCAACCTCACCCGGGTTGCCGAAAAGCTGTTTATCGGTCAGCCAGCGGTCAGTGCCGCGCTGGGGCGTTTGCGCGATCTGTTCGATGATCAATTGTTGCTGCGCAATGGCCGGGCCATGGAGCCTACGGCCAGAGCCCTGGATATCCTCAAGGAAATCCGGCCTGCACTGGATACCATTTCCGGTGCGGTCAGCCGGGCCAAGGAATTCGATCCTGCCACCAGCACCGATGTCTTTCGCATCGGGCTGTCCGATGATGCCGAGTTCGGCCTGTTACCACCGTTACTCAAGCAGCTTCGCGAAGAGGCCCCCGGCATCATTGTGGTCATTCGCCGGGCCAATTACCTGCTGCTGCCTGCCTTGCTGGCCTCAGGGGAAATTTCGGTGGGTGTCAGCTACACGGTGGATCTGCCTGCCAACGCCAAGCGCAGGAAATTGCGCGAAATCGGTTGCAAGGTGATTCGTGGCGATGCCCGTCCGGGTGCCTTGAGCCTGGATGAGTACTGTGAACGGCAGCATGCGATGGTGTCGTTTTCCGGTGATTTGAGCGGCAATATCGATCTGGACCTGGCCCGGGTAGGGCGTGCCCGCAAGGTGGTATTGGCCGTTCCCCAGTTCAATGGCTTGCGCGCCTTGCTGGCCGGCACCGAGTTGATTGCCACTGTCCCGGATTACGCGGCCTGTGCGCTGGTGGAAGGCAGTGCATTGCGCGCCGAAGATCCGCCATTCCCCATAGTGCCCGCCGAATTGTCGATGGTCTGGAGCGGTGTCCATGACAACGATCCGGCCGAGCGCTGGCTGCGTTCGCGTATTGCTCACTACATGTCAGCGCCGCTGGATGTGAATGCCTGAGGTGCAAGACAGCACATACATTCAATTTCTGGCCTGTAATCAACGGCACTATCTCCCTCGGTCAAGCGCATCGTCTGGCCTGGAGATTTTCATTCGGTGTTTACGGAGCTGCCGGCCATGTCCGATCCCATTCGTCTCGACACACAAGCACGTGTTCTGAACAGCACAGTCTTCAATGAAGTCGTCACCCTGGTCATCAAGCACCGGATCAAGGCCGGACAAGAGCCTGCTTATGAGGCCTGGCTGCGCCGCATCGTCACCATTGCCGGGGGGTATCCCGGACATTTGGGCGTGGATGTAATCCGCAGCAAGTCCGGCGGTTTGCATCTGTTTACCTGTGTCCTGCGTTTCCATTCCACCGAAGCCATGCAGAGCTGGCTGGAATCCGATGAGCGCAAGCAACTGGTCCAGGAGGCTGCGCCTATGCTTGCCGATGGCGACCAGACGCAGGTCAATCCGCACAACGAGTTCTGGTTCAACCCGGTGGCGGATGAGGCTGGACCTCCACCTCGCTGGAAGCAGGCGTGCGTGACCTTTCTGGTCATCCTGCCGCTGAGTCTGTTGATTCCTCTGCTGTGGAAGCCGGTCTTTGCCCTCAGTCCATGGCTGTCGGGCTATCTCGTCAGCAATGCGCTGGTGACGGTAACCATCGTTCTGTTGGTGGTTTATCTATTGATGCCAGCGGCCACACGCCTTTTTGCATCCTGGCTGAAGGCTCCACAAGGAAAGTGAACCCATGAGTGATGACAAAACCGATTTGCAGCGCAGGCGCTTTATCGCCAAGGGCTCATTGCTGAGCGCCGCTGCGGCGATCCTGCCTGCCTTGCCATTCTCCGGTTATGCCGGTGCTTCCCAAACTTTTGCCAAAGGTGCTGCGATGAATGTCGAACTGATTCTCTTCAATGGTCAATTTCACACGGTCGATCGTGAAAAGCCAAAGGCCAGTGCCGTAGCGATCAGTGGCGGGCGGTTTGTCGCAGTGGGAACGGATGCTGAAGTGATGGCGTTGCGCGGCAGCGCCACTCAGGTCATCGACCTGAAACAGCGCACGGTGATTCCCGGTCTGAACGACTCACACCTGCATCTGATCCGCGGTGGGCTCAATTACAACCTGGAACTGCGCTGGGAAGGCGTGCCGTCCCTGGCCGATGCCTTGCGCATGCTCAAGGAACAGGCCGACCGCACGCCGACCCCGCAATGGGTGCGGGTAGTGGGTGGCTGGAATGAGTTCCAGTTTGCCGAAAAGCGTATGCCGACCCTTGAAGAACTCAATCAGGCGGCACCCGATACCCCGGTATTTGTGCTGCACCTCTATGATCGCGCCTTGCTAAACCGCGCCGCCTTGCGCGTGGCAGGCTACACCCGCGATACCCCCAATCCGCCCGGAGGCGAGATCGTTCGGGACTTCCAGGGCAATCCCACCGGCATGCTGGTGGCCAAACCCAATGCGATGATCCTGTATTCGACCCTGGCCAAGGGGCCGAAACTGCCACTGGAGTATCAGGTCAACTCGACCCGACAGTTCATGCGCGAACTCAACCGGCTTGGCGTCACCAGTGCCATCGATGCAGGCGGCGGCTTCCAGAACTATCCCGATGATTACGCGGTGATCGAGCAACTGGCCCGCGAAAAGCAGCTTACGGTGCGTATTTCCTACAATCTGTTCACCCAGAAGCCCAAGGAAGAACTGGCCGACTTCAAGAACTGGACCAGCTCGGTCACTCTGCATCAGGGGGACGATTTCCTGCGGCATAACGGGGCAGGGGAGATGCTCACGTTCTCGGCAGCCGACTTCGAGGATTTCCTTGAACCTCGCCCGGATCTGCCACCAGGCATGGAGCAGGACCTTGAGCCTGTGGTCCGGCATCTGGTCGAGCATCGCTGGCCGTTCCGGTTACATGCGACCTATGACGAATCCATCAGCCGGATGCTGGATGTCTTCGAGAAGGTCAACCGCGATATTCCGTTCAATGGCCTGCCGTGGTTCTTCGATCACTGTGAAACCATTACCCCAAGGAATATCGAGCGGGTCAGGGCGCTGGGCGGTGGCATTGCGATTCAGGACCGCATGGCGTTCCAGGGCGAATACTTCGTCGATCGCTACGGTGCCAAGGCTGCCGAAATGACCCCGCCGATCAAGCGCATGCTCGCCGAAGGCGTGCCGGTCGGGGCCGGCACCGACGCTACACGGGTTTCCAGCTACAACCCCTGGACATCGCTGTACTGGATGGTCAGCGGGCGCACGGTTGGCGGGCTTGAGCTGTATCCCGAAGGCCTGTCTCGTGAAACCGCGCTTGAACTCTTCACTCACGGCAGCGCCTGGTTTTCGTCCGAACAAGGCAAGAAGGGCCAGATCAAGGTCGGCCAACTCGCGGACCTGGTCGCCTTGTCGGCGGACTATTTCAGTGTCGAGGAAGAGTCCATCAAGTGGATCGAGTCGGTACTGACGGTCGTCGATGGCAAGGTTGTCTTCGGCTCCGGCGATTTCGAAAAGCTGGCACCTGTGAGCCTGCCTGTGCTGCCGGACTGGTCGCCGGTCGCAAAAGTCGCAGGGCACTGGCGACCGGCGTCACCGGTACTGGCCCAGGTTCACCAGTGCAGCGGCCCTTGCGCCGTGCACTCCCATAGCCACGAACGCGCCCGTCTTTCCAGCGTGCCGGTCAGCGACTTCCAGGGTTTCTGGGGCGCGTTTGGCTGTTCGTGCTTTGCGTTCTGATTGTTCCACCCTTGCATGCAACGATAAAAAACCGAGGAGTCAACCATGAGCACCCCGTACAAACGCTTGAACAAAGATGACGCAGCGGTTCTGCTGGTCGATCACCAGACTGGCCTGATCTCTCTGGTCCAGGACTTTTCGCCCAACGAATTCAAGAACAATGTCCTGGCTCTGGGCGATGTGGCCAAGTTCTTCAACCTGCCGACCATCCTCACCACCAGCTTCGAGCAAGGCCCCAACGGTCCGCTGGTGCCGGAACTCAAGGAAATGTTCCCGGACGCCCCTTACATTCCACGTCCTGGCCAGATCAATGCCTGGGACAACGAAGATTTCGTCAAGGCCGTCAAGGCGACCGGTCGCAAGCAGTTGATCATCGCGGGTGTGGTGACCGATGTGTGCGTGGCATTCCCGACCCTCTGCGCTCTGGCCGAAGGTTTCGAAGTGTTCGTGGTGACCGATGCTTCTGGCACTTTCAATGAGACAGTCCAGCAGGCCGCGTGGGCGCGCATGACTGCCGCGGGTGCGCAACTGGTCAACTGGTTCTCGGTGGCCTGCGAACTGCAGATCGACTGGCGCAATGACATGGAAGGTCTGGCCAATCTGCTGTCCCAGCGCATCCCGAACTACCGCAACCTGATCAACAGCTACACCGCTTTCACCGCCCGCTGAAACCGGCAGCCCCTCTACGTCGGCAGTGACCAGACAGTCACTGTCGACGCACCTTTTGCAGATTTCAAAAGATTATGTAGTGATCAAAAATAATCACTACATAAATGTTGACGCCTGCCTTTTCCTTTTGCATTATGCAGCTGTCTCCCTGATCGGGAGCGCTGAAAACGATGTACTGAACAGGCTCGGCAAGCCGTCGAGATGTTCCCCGGATGCAGGCTGCCCACAAGGCAGATTGATGAAGCTGACCCGGCATGGCCCGTCCGACAGGGCGAGCAGCTGGCGAAACGTCCTCATGATACTTGTGGCAGACCTTGTAACGGTCGCCAGCCAGGTCTTTGGCTTTCGCTACGCTCTCCTTCCGTGACGCTTCCCTGTTGTAGTGGCTTTATCTCAAGGCTACATGCATGTCCTACGGGTCGGGTTGCAAGACGTGAACATGACGCACTGTCTTATCCGACAGGCAGTTTTATATATCAATGGTCTTAAACAGGTTAACGAGCGAAGGAGCATCAACATGAATATCCACAATCATCCAACTATTGATGAGCTGGCTCGTCTGTTTGCAGCACGCAAAGATACTCTGGACAGCCATATCCTCTGGATCGAAAACTCGGGTGAAGTGCATATCGACCCCATGTCGCCCTGCACGGCAGAGGGCGAATTCCAGGAAAAACACCCTGAAATGCTTGCTTGCCTGAAGATGTTCCGCAGAGGGCAGGGCTATGTCGGCAAGAAAGCCGCCGCCGATAAAGAGTTCATGAAGGGCCTGTTGCAGAATCTGAAAGATGAATGGCAGCAAGCAAAAAAACAACAGAGTTTTGTTCGGGTTGCCTGACTGCAATAAACACACATGATTATTAAAAGTGCCCTCTCATTGAGGGCACTTTTTTAGACAGTGTACGAAAAGTAATGTCGTAGACACCGCCGTCAGCAAGCGAGTGTAACCATCGCTGCAAAGCTTTCCGCCAGTTTGCAGTAGCGTGTCGCCAAGCGCCGGTGCTCCTTTAGCCAGCCAAATAGCGGCTCAATGGCGTTGCGCTGTCGATACTTGGGCCTGTCAAACAGCCGTGGTAAACCCGGTTTGGGTTTGCGTTTCATGTCACGCAGTGGAATCACCGGCTGCGTTCGGTAGCGGTCGCAATACTGCCGCAAGGACTCCGCGTCATAGCCCTTATCGGCCAATAGCCAACGGCATCTCTTACGTGGCCGACCTCGATTGGAGGGAATGTGCACAGCATCCAGCAGTGGCTGAGCCTGTGAAATGTCGCTGACTTGCCCGTCTGAGAGCCTGAAGTGCAGCGGTACGCCGCAGGCGCCACTGACCATGTGAATTTTCGTCGTTAACCCACCCCGACTTCGTCCAAGCGCGTGGTCCCTCCGGCTCTTGCGCCCCCCATACGTTCTACGTCGGCAAGCTTAAGACTTGGGTGCATAACACCGGGCCTTGTATCTTGCCGGGTCGTGTACAGTCTCGTATAAATGTTGCTAACGGTCGTACAGAAACCACCCCTCTGCGGGATAATGGCAATCCAGTGTCTGCGGGCTTCGATCATGTTCTTGATGGCCATTTCGGTAGAGAAATTACCAATTCACGTTCGGTGTTTACGATTTCTCCGGATGAGTTGAAAGGAATTTTGCAAAGCAGTGATGTCGTGAAGTCTCCGGTTGTGGCACTGCCAGATGGCCAGTTTGTTAGAACAGTTGATGTGGGGCGTGTGATTGGCACTACTACGCTGAAGGAAGGTGGTGCTCCAACTTCTGTGATAAAGGTTTTTACCGACAAGGCTGGTAATTTGATCACGACTTTTCCGATTAAGGTGGATGATTGATGAAGGCTCTCTCTCCGAAAGTCTGGTATGAGTTACAAGCGGCTGTGACATCATTGGATGATAAGTCATCCGTCAGGGATGTACTTGGGATAATTCTTTCGTGGTTAAGATGTAATTATGAATGTTTCGCTGTTGAGCCGTTCTCTGTCTATGGTTTAAATGAGCTTTCACGTGTAAATGAAAAGTTGATGCCCGTTGATTTTTCGACTTTTAGAGTCGGCGATGTAAAGCACTTTAGAAAAGTGATTCTAGGCTATCGTGCCAAAGATGTAGATGCTATCGCGCGGTTTTTGCGCGATACGTTAGAGGGATTGATCACTATCGAAGTTGATGGGAAATGCCCTAGATGTGAATCTATGGGGCGGCGAATTTTTATAGGAAAACAGAACGGATTATTGGCTTTTCAGTGCAATGTCTGTGGTCACGCCCATTACTCAGACGGGTCCAAAGTCGAGATTGGGGGGTTAGAGTTTATAGATGAGGTAAGATTGCGAGAACTCGGTCTAGTCTAGTAGTGGAAAACAACTGTGATGTGTGGTCGAGCGGCTAGGAGGCTTCTTAGAGGTCAGTGATGCATATTGATTTTTCAAGGCTGTACAAAAGTTTGATGATTAAAAAACTATTGATTTTATTTGCTATCCAGTCGGTCGGCGATAAAAGTGTTAAAGGTGTTGGGGCAAGGTATATGCTCTAGTACGCTGTTGAGGCGTTCTTGCAAACAAGATTTGCATGGTCTGTGACGTTTGTGGAGAGTCTTGCGTATTATGCTTTTGCAGTGGTACACCATCGATATTTTTTACGATCGTCACGTACTGGATCAGTTGAAAACTCTCGAAAATTTGGGCTATCAAGTCTATGCATTTCATGAGCCCCTCTTACTCAAGGCAGGCGTAGCTCTTAGCTATGTATACAGGAGGGGGCTATCAGTTCAGGGAGCGATGTCCAAATATTCAGCTTAATGTATTTACGCGTGATGAATAAGAGAAAGGTGGGTTGTGAGTTACTCTGATATGTTGTTTGAGTTTCAATCTATACGTGGTCGAGCTGTTTTTGATAAGCAATTAGATGTTTACCAGGCTTATGCTTATACTTATGATGAAATGAGTGATTTTTTACATGCTAAAGATGAGCTTGTAAGCTTTAAAGCGTTTACGGCTTTGTTTGTTGTGGCAGCAATGGATCATCTGGAGTTTGTTGCTGATGATCCTTTTACACAGGACGTTTTTGAAGAGTTGAAGTGTGTTTATTCGAGGTTTTCTTCTTTAGGTTTGGCGGCTGGTGGCAGCGATGATGAGAAGCTTATGTTGGAGCATGTAAAGATGGTTTCTGTTTTTACGGGGGTTGGTGTGGGGTAAAGTTTGCTTTGGACGAGGTTTTTTATTTTTAGGGAGTGTTATGTTTTTGCTTTGTTTAATTGGCTTTTTGGAGGGGTTATATGTCTGAAAAAAAACCGTCCGGGTCCATTAGAGCAGCTCTAAGTTCTGGTTTTAACTCCTCAAAACCCCACCTTATAAACAACCTGCCCCCGCTCCAACGGATCCGGATGACACTCAAACCCCAATGATCGCGCCAGATTAAACATCCTCGCATTCTTTACCGAGTCTATCGAAAACATTCTATAAAACCCGTTCAACCGCGCAGCATTCATAAGATGTTGCATCAACAACTTGCCCAGCCCGAGGTCTTGCCATTTGTCGGCAACCACCACGGCGCATTCGCAGCAGTAGTCGCCTTCTGTCGCGGCGTAGTGGCTCAGGCCTATTTCGCTCAGTTGGTTGTTGTCTTCCATGACCAGGGCGACATAGGTCATGCGCTGTTGGTAGTCGGTGTCCATGATCTGGTCG
>JAAIGE0100462866.1_pt1 | contig 10500 bp, 9 predicted proteins | sample 6487951 | NCBI WGS metagenome assembly JAAIGE01 (sample SAMN13974128, study PRJNA590717) | phyllosphere metagenome | biome: tomato field; feature: multiple bacterial spot infested tomato fields; material: tomato leaves; isolation source: leaves from tomato fields | host: Solanum lycopersicum ... | reverse complement strand
CTCGACCGGCGTCTCGCGCTCGAAGAGCGACACGAGCACCGTGAGCTTGCCGCTCTCGGGCTTGATCTCGCTGATCGAGCCCGGAAGACCCGCGAACGAGCCCTCCTTGATCGTGATGGTCTCGCCGATCTCGAAGTCGACCTCGGTGACGACGCTGCGCACCGGAGCGGCTGCACCGCCGGTCGCGGCACCCGACTTGGCCGGAACCGCTTCTTTGACCTCGACGAGCGACTTCAGCATGTTGAAGGCCTCGTCGAAACGCAGCGGCGTGGGGTTGTGGGCGTTGCCCACGAACCCGGTGACGCCCGGCGTGTGGCGGACGACCGACCAGGTGTCTTCGGTCAGTTCCATGCGGACGAGCACGTAGCCGGGGATCCGGACGCGCGTGACCATCTTGCGCTGACCGTTCTTGATCTCGACGACGTCCTCCATCGGGACCTCGACCTGGTAGATGTCTTCCTCGACCTCGAGCGTCGACTTGCGCTGCTCGATGTTGGCCTTCACCTTGCGTTCGAAGCCGGCGTACGAGTGGATGACGTACCACTTGCCCGGCAGCATGCGCAGCTCGGTGCGGAACGCGTCGTAGGGGTCTTCGTCGTCACCGACGGTGATCTCGATGCCGGCGGCGGCCTCGAACTCGGACAGGTAGTCGACCGTCTCGGCCGAGACCTCGACCTCGGGCTCGGGTCCGTCGTAGGGCTCGACGTCGTCGGCCGCTTCGGCCTGCTGCTCGGCGCGCTCTTCGTCGAGCGAGTCCGTGAGCACCTCGGCGGCAGCCTCGGCCTCGGCGGTCTCGTCGATCTCCAGTGCGTCGTTCACGATGGCGTCGGCCTCCGGGTCGTCGATCTCGATGTCGTCCAGGTCGTTGTCGTCCTGCTCGAGCTCGTCGTCGACCACGTGGATCGCGGCGTGCTCCGCGGCGTCGGACGCGTGCTCCTGATCGGCGAGCACGTTGCCCTCTTGGGCCTCGTCGTCCTCGCTGGACTGCTCGGCTGCGGTCGCCCAGTCGACGTCGTCGGGAATGCGTTCAGACACTTGCGTTCTCTTCCATCAGTTTCGGATGCCGCGCGGCGGACACCCACGGGTCGTGCGGCGGGCTCGGCCCGTCGATCAGCCCGGGACGCCGAAGACGACGGTCGTGACCCAGACGAACAGGACGTCGAGGCCGTAGACGAGGGCCATCATCACGACGACGAAGCCGAGGACCACGGCGGTGAACTTCACGAGCTCTTTGCGGGTGGGGGTGACCACCTTGCGCAGCTCAGCGAACACCTGGCGGATGAAGATGACGATCCGCATGAAGAAGTTCGGCTTCTTCTCGCGGGGCACGCCGCCTGCGGCGACGACTTCGCCACCCTCTGAGACCATCGAACCCACCTGATACCTTCCGTGTGCCGGCTGACGCCGACGCGCAGGGCGGACAGGAATCGAACCTGCAACCTGCGGTTTTGGAGACCGCTGCTCTGCCAATTGAGCTACCGCCCTAGAGATCGTCAGACCTCGAGGTCGTCATCTGCATCCCGCCCCCGCGCCCTGAAGTGCGGGCATAGCGAAAGAATGCAGATTCAGACTGCGCCTACGAGTCTACGTCATGGTCCGGCCCGTCGCGAACGCGCGGCTCCCCCGCGCGCGCCGTGGGCCTCAGCTCGCCGTGCGGATGAGCTTCTTGTTGACGAACTCGTCGGCGGCCAGCAGTCCGAGCTCGCGCGACGTGCCGCTGCGCTTGACGCCGCCGAAGGGAAGACCGGCCTCGTCGGCGAGGACGACGTTGACGTAGACCATGCCCGCCTCGATCGCGTCGGCGACGCGAGCGGCCTGATCCGCATCGGTCGTGAAGACGTACGACCCGAGGCCGAACGGCGTGTCGTTCGCGAGCTCGATCGCGGCCGCCTCGTCGGCGACGCGATAGACGACCCCGACCGGGCCGAAGAACTCCTCGCGGTACGCGTCCATCTCGGGTGTCACGCCGGTCAGCACGGTTCCCGGGTAGAACGCCCCGTCGCGCCGCCCGCCGGTCACGACCGTCGCGCCCTGCGCCACCGCCCGGTCCACCTGCTCGGCCAGCCGTTCGGCGGCCGTCAGCGACGACAGCGGCCCCAGCACCGTGTCGTCGTCGAACGGGTCGCCGACCGTCGCTCCGGCCAGCGCTGCCGCGAACTTATCGACGAACGCGTCGTACAGGTCGTCGACGACGATGAACCGCTTCGCCCCGTTGCAGGACTGGCCCACGTTGTCGAGCCTCGCCTCGGCGGCCGCCGAGACCGCGGCATCGAGGTCGTCCGTCGAGAGCAGGATGAAGGGATCCGACCCGCCCAGCTCGAGAGCGACCTTCTTGAGGTTTCGCCCGGCGATCTCGGCGACGGCGGCACCGGCCCGCTCCGAGCCGGTGACCGAGACGCCCTGCACCCGCCGGTCGGCGATGACGTCCGCCGCCTGGTCGTTGGTCAGGTAGAGATTCGTGTACACCCCCGCCGTGAAGCCCGCGTCGCGGTACATCGCCTCGATGGCCGCGGCCGACTCGGGGCACTGCGGGGCGTGCTTGAGGAGGATCGTGTTGCCGACCGCGATGTTCGGAGCCGCGAATCGCGCCACCTGGTAATAGGGGAAGTTCCAGGGCATGATGCCCAGCAGCACGCCGAGGCCGCTGCGCCGGATGACCGCGGTGCCCTCGCCGTCGATCGGGATCGGGGTGTCGCCGGTGATCTCGTCGATGTGATCGGCGTAGTACTCGGTGATGTCGGCGGCGAAATCGACCTCGCCGACGGCGGCCGACAGCGGCTTGCCCATCTCGCGCACGATGATCGCGGCGAGGTCGTCGCGCCGCTCGCGGTGCAGGTCGGCGACGCGTCGCAGCAGCGCGGCCCGCTCGGCGGGGGCGGAGGTGCGCGCCCAGCCGCGGAAGGCCTCGTCGGCGGTGCGGACGGCGTCGTCGACCTGCTCGTCGGTCGCGACCTCGTAGGTCGACAGCGTCTCGCCCGTGGCGGGGTTGGTGACGGCGTACGTGCTCATGCTCTCTCCTCGTTTCGCGCGGCTCGTTTACCCGGGTCTCAGTCCACGGGGATCAGGGTGTACTTCGTCGACAGGTACTCGTGGATGCCCTCGAGCCCGCCCTCACGGCCCACCCCCGACTGCTTGACGCCGCCGAAGGGCGCCGCGGCGTTCGAGACGACTCCCACGTTGAGGCCCATCATGCCCGTCTCGAGCCGGTCGATCATCCGGTGGCCGCGGGCGAGGTCGCGCGTGAAGACGTACGAGACGAGGCCGTACTCGGTGTCGTTGGCCAGGCGCACCGCCTCGTCCTCGTCGTCGAAGGTCGCGATGGCGAGCACCGGACCGAAGATCTCTTCGCGAAGGATGTCGCTGCCCGCGGCGACCTCGGTCACGACGGTCGGTTCGAAGAAGCTGCCGTCGCCCTCGAGGGCCGACCCGCCCGTGCGGACCGTGGCACCGCGTGCCACGGCGTCGGCGACGAGCTCGCCCGTCTTCGCGACCGCTTTGTCGTCGATCAGAGGGCCGATCTGCACACCCTCGTCGGTGCCGCGCCCGATGCGCATCGCAGAGACGCGCTCGGTGAGGCGGTCGGCGAACTCGTCTGCCACCGAGGAATGCACGATGAAGCGGTTGGCGGCCGTGCAGGCCTGCCCGATGTTGCGGAACTTCGCGAGCATCGCGCCGTCGACGGCCGCGTCGAGATCGGCGTCGTCGAAGACGATGAACGGCGCGTTGCCGCCGAGCTCCATCGACACCCGCAGCACGCCCTCGGCGGCCTGCGAGATGAGCTTCTTGCCCACGGGGGTCGAGCCGGTGAACGAGAGCTTGCGCAGCCGCGGGTCGGCGATGATCGGTGCGGCCACCGCGCTCGAGCTGGTCGCGTTGACCACGTTGACGACGCCGGCGGGCAACCCCGCCTCGTGCAGGATCTGCGCGAACAGCACGGTCGTGAGGGGCGTCAGCGCGGCCGGCTTGACCACGACGGTGCAGCCCGCGGCGAGAGCCGGCGCGATCTTTCGCGTCGCCATCGCGAGGGGGAAGTTCCACGGCGTGATGAAGAACGACGGGCCCACCGGGCGCTGCGAGACGACCATGCGTCCGGTGCCCTCGGGGTTCAGGCCGTATCGACCGCCGATGCGCACCGCCTCTTCGCTGAACCAGCGCAGGAACTCGCCGCCGTAGGCGACCTCGCCGCGCGACTCGGCCAGCGGCTTGCCCATCTCGAGCGTCATCAGCAGGGCGAGGTCTTCTTTGCGCTCCTGTACGAGGTCGAAGGCCCGCCGCAGGATGTCGCTGCGCACCCGGGGTGCGGTCGCCGCCCAGTCCGCCTGGGCCGCGGCAGCGGCGTCGAGAGCGCGGATGCCGTCGGCCGGGCTCGCATCGGCGATCTCGACGAGCGTGCGCCCGGTGGCGGGATCGGTGACGGCGAACGTGGCGCCGTTCTCGGCATCCACCCATTCGCCGCCGATGAACAGCCCGCGCTGCAGGCTCGCCAGAAGCCGGGTCTCGTCGTCGTGCGTCATCGTGCTGCTCCTCTCGTCCGCCGGCTGGCGGGCGCATCCATGGTCAAGGTCTCGCCCCGGAAGAACGCCGGGCGCTTCACGGCCTGCCAGATCATCACCGCGACGCCGATCAGGATCACTCCCACACCGAGGATGAAGACGAGGCCGACGCCGCCGATCTGCGAACCGCTGCCGTACGCGGGGTCCATCGTGTCGATCAGGGTGGTGACGAACAGCACGGCCAGGATCACACCGCCGATCAGCGGGAACAGGAAAGTGAAGAAGACGTTGCGCGCCGAGTCGAACCACTGCCGGCGGAAGTACCAGACGCAGGCGAAGGCGGTGATGCCGTAGTAGAAGCAGATCATCATGCCGAGGGCGAGGATCGTGTCCCACAGCACGTTTTCGCTGACGATGCGCATGACGACGTAGAACCCCGAGGCGACGATCGCCGAGACGATCGTGGCGTACCCGGGGGTGAAGAAGCGCGGGCTGACCTTCGCGAAGCGCTCGGGCAGCGCCCCGTAGTGGCCCATGGCGAGGAGCGTCCGCGCCGGCCCGACGAACGTCGACTGCAGCGACGACGCCGAGCTGGTGAGCACCGCCAGCGAGACGAGGAAGGCGAGCGGCCCGAGGACAGGACCGGAGAGGTGGAAGAAGACGTTCTCTTGGATCTCTTCGTTGCCGAGGCCGTATTCGCCCGTGCCGACACCGGCGAACATGATCATCGAGATCGCCAGCAGCAGGTACAGCACGACGATCGTGACGACCGTCAGGGTCGCCGCCCGGCCGGGCGTGCGCTCGGGGTCCTTCGTCTCTTCGTTCATCGTGAGGGTGACGTCCCACCCCCAGAAGATGAAGATCGACAGCGACAGGCCGGCGGCGAACGCGCTGAACGACTCGACGGCGAACGGGTTGAACCACGAGAGGTCGAAGGCGGTGGCGTCGAACGCCTGACCCGACGAGGTCTCGATGATCGCCGCGACCGCGAACAGCACGAGGACGACGAGCTGGAACGCGACGAGTCCGTACTGCAGCTTCTGCGTCGTCTGCATGTCGCGGTACGACACGAACGTCGCTGCGGCGACGAACAGCACGCACACGGCCACGTTGATCCACGTCACGGCGGCCAGGTCTGCGATCGCCGACTGCCCCGTGATCTGCGCGATCAGCAGGAACAAGAAGTCGACGGCGACTCCGGCGAGGTTCGACAGGACGAGGATCGTCGCGGCGACCAGACCCCATCCGGCCATCCAGCCGACCCAGGGGCCGAACGCGCGCGTGGCCCAGGTGAAGCTCGTTCCCGAGTCGGGCATGCGGTTGTTCAGCTCGCGATAGCCGAACGCCACGAGCAGCATCGGGATGAAGCCGACGAGCACGATCGCGGGCACCTGGGTGCCGGCCACCGACGCGGTCGGACCGATGGCCGCCGTGAACGTGTACGCCGGCGCGATGCACGAGATGCCGATCACGACGGCGCCGAGCAGTCCGACGGTGCCGGCGCTGAGGCCTTTTCGAGAGATCCCGCCGGTCAGCGGATCGCCCGTGGCCGCTTTCGCGGTGTCACGGCTGGTGCCACGACTGGTCATGCTCACGCTCCTTTGCGCTCGCTGCGGGTGCGAGGCACCACGATCATGGGGGCGGTGACGACGCGCAGCATGCGCGCCGCCGTGGATCCGAGGAACAGACGGCGCGGGCGGGCCAGGCGGCTCGATCCGACGACGACGACCTCGCCGGCCTGCCAGTCGAGATCGGCGACGGCGTCCTCGATGCCGTCTCCCGTGGCCACCACGGCGTCGACCGGTGCCGCACCCGAGAGCTCTGCCTGCACCGCCTCGATCACGCCGCGCGCGTGCGCGTCTCCGGCGAGGCGGATGGCGCCGGTCTCGAGGCCGGCGGGCAGATCGAGCGCGACCAGCGAGAGCAGACGCACGGGCGCCCCGGTCGCTGCGGCCAGCTGCACGGTGGTCTCGATGAGCAGTTCGGTGCCCTGGCGTGCACCGACAGCGGCGGTCAGACGCGTGATGCCGGTCTCGTGCGGAACTCGTCGAGCCCCCCGCGGGACGAGGGCGACCGCGACGTCGGACGAGTGGACGAGTTCGCTGGCCGCGGTGCCGAGCCGGTGGCGTCCGCGGTGGCCGCCGTCGCCCGCGCCGACGACGATGAGCGATGCGCCGAGCTCGTGGGCCGCGTCGACGAGGCCCTCGGCCACGGCATCCGCATAGCGCACGTGGGCACGATGCTCGACTCCGTCGGGCACGGCGTCGGCGCCCTCGCGCAGCCAGTTGCCGGCCTGCTCGCGCACGTGGCGGTCGTACGAGGCGTCGGGCGGAACCACGCCGCGGGCTCCGAGGGGCAGCACGAGAACGAGGTGCACCGCGGCGTCGGATGCCGCGGCCAGCCGCGACGCGAAGGCCACCGCATCGGCACCCGCCTTCGTCGCGGTGTAGCCGACCACGATGCGGCCGGTCACCCCCGCACCGCCTCGACGATCTCGGCGGCGGCACGATGCCCCATGCGGATGGCGCCGTCGACGTGCTGGTAGCCGAGACCGGCGAGGTCGCTGCACGCGACGTGAAGCGGTCCGACGAGCTCGCGCTGCTCGGCGCCGTAGCGCGAGAGCCCACCCAGGTCGAAGCTGGCGGCGTAGGCGCCGCGCGTCCATTCCTCGCTGCCCCAGTCGCTCTCGTAATAGACGACGGGGTTCTTCGCCTCGGGTCCGTAGTAGTGCGACAGCGACTCGAGGATGCGCTCACGCCGCTCGTCCGCCGACAGCCGGAAGAGGTCGTCGGCCGTCCGGTCCGAGACGAAACCGACCAGGGTCCCGCGCTCGTCGCCGTGATTGGTGTTGTCGTACGCCTCGTGGCACACCTCGTACGGGCTGAACGCGGTGCCCGAAAGCCCCTGCTCGCGCCAGAACGGCCGGTCGTACACGGCGTGCACCTTGATGACGAAGCCCATCGAGAAGTGCTGGTGCATCTGGTGCTTCAGACGCGGCAGCGGCGGAGAGAACGAGATGCGCGAGTAGAGCACCGGCGCCAGCGCCAGCAGCACCCGGCGCGCGTGGACCGTCAGTCCGTCGGCGTGCACCGTGGCCGCCGCATCCGTCCATTCGATCGTGCGCACCGGCTGGTTCAGTCGGACGTCGTCGCCGAGACGCTCGGCGAGCCGCAGCGGAACCTGCTGCAGGCCGCCGACGACGCGCTTGTCGAGGATGAAGTCGGCGTCGACCAGGTAGAGTACGAGCCGGCGGATGCGGCCATGAGCAGCGACTGCAGCAGCGAGAACGCGTGAGTGGGCTTGGTGAGCATCGCCGAGCCGGTCGGGAAAGCGAGGTTGCGCACCGCCTCGTCGTCGTCGGTCTGCGCTCGAAGCCAGCCCTCCCACGAGACGGCGTCCCACTCGACGGCGCGCGGATGGCTCCAGGGCTCGTCGGCGTCGATCTCGGCCACCATCGCGTCGAGGCGCGCGGAGATCTCGTCGATGATGCGCTCGGTCTCGGGCGCTACGGGAAAGGCATCGCCGGTGAACCGCACGGCCTCGCCGCTCGGACCGACGTAGACGCTCTCGCCCTCACGGTAACGGTCATAGGTGTCGAGGCCCAGCTCGTCGAGCGTGTCGATGAGGGCCTGCTGATCGGGCGAGACCCACTGGCCGCCGATCTCGAGCAGAGCGCCGTCGATGCGATCGGTCCAGAGCCGGCCGCCCACCCGGTCGCGAGCCTCGAGCACGACGACCGAGAGCCCGGCCTTCTTCAGGTCGTTCGCGGCGGTGAGGCCGGCGGCACCGGCTCCGATGACGACGACGTCTCGCGTGATCTCAGTCATTCCCACTCCTTCGTTCGATGCTGATCGGGCCGGCGGTCGCCGTCACGCCCGCCCGAGCGCGGCGGCGACGACCGCGAGCCCCTCGTCGAGCAGATCGTCGCCGATCGACAGCGGCGGGAGGAAGCGGATGACGTTACCGAACGTTCCGCAGGTGAGCACGATGACCCCCTCGGCGATGCAGGCCTTCGCGACCGCCGCCGTGAGCGCCGCGTCGGGTGCTCCGCTGCTCGGGTCGACGAACTCGGCGGCGATCATCGCGCCGTGGCCGCGCACGTCGCCGACGCGGGGGTCGCTCGACTGCAGCTCGGTCAGGCGCGTGGTCAGCCGGTCGCCGATCTCGCGGGCGCGCTCGATCAGACCGTCGTTCTCGAACGCGTCGATCGAGGCGAGGGCGGCGGCGCAGGCGATCGGGTTGCCGCCGTAGGTGCCACCCAGCCCGCCGGGATGGGGGCCGTATGCCGGTACTGCAGATGCTCCACTTTCGACTTTCGACTTTCGACTTTCGACTTTCGACTTTCGACTCACACCTCCATTCCCACCCAGTCCTGCGGCGCGAGATGGCTTATGAGCTCGGCTTCGCGGCTACCGGGTAGCGGTTGATAATCGTAATCCCAGCGGACCGTTGCCGGCAGGCTCATGAGAATGCTTTCGGTGCGGCCACCGGTGCGCAGGCCGAAGAGCGTGCCGCGGTCGTGAATGAGGTTGAACTCCACATAGCGCCCGCGCCGGATCTCCTGCCAGTACTTCTCCGCGTCGCCGAAGCTCAGGTCACGACGACGGTGCACGATCGGCAGGTACGCCGGCAGGAACGCGCCCGCGCAGGCCTGCTGCATCGCAAACAACCGCTCCGCATCCGCCGCATCGGTCGGACGCAGATGATCGTAGAACACACCGCCGATACCGCGCGCCTCGTTGCCGCGGTGCCGGTTCGTGAAGTATTCATCACAGCGCTGCTTGTAATCGGGGTACAGGTTCTCCCCGAACTGGTCCAGCGCATTCCTGACGGTCGTGTGGAAATGCTTCGCGTCCTCTTTGAAGAGGTAGTACGGCGTCAGATCGCAGCCGCCGCCAAACCAGGAATCCTGCACCTTGCCCGCCTCATCGTAAAGCTCGAAGTAGCGCCAGTTTGCATGAACGGTCGGAACCATCGGGTTGAAGGGGTGCAGCACCAGGCTGAGCCCGCAGGCATACCAGCGCGCGCCGTCCATCTGGAGCTGCGCACGCATGGCGTCCGTTACGACCCCCTGAACCGACGAGGTGTTTACCCCGGCCTTTTCGAAGACCGCGCCGCCACTCATGATCCGCGTCCGGCCGCCGCCGCCGTTTGCCTCGCCGCGCTCGTAGCGGTCTTCACGAAAGGTGGCCTGCCCGTCAAGGACCTCGAGGCTGTTGCAGATCTCATCCTGCAGACTCAGGATATACGCATCCCATCGTTCCCGGAGCGGCGCTATCGGATTCATTTCGGTTGCCAGGATTTTACGGCGTCAACGAATGCTTTTGCATGATCCACCGGGATGTTCGGCAGGATGCCGTGGCCGAGGTTCGCGATGTAGCGCTGCGGACCAAAGTCGTCGATCATCTTGTGTACGGCCGCGGTGATCTCCGGAATCGGGGCCAGCAGGCGGGCCGGATCGAAGTTGCCCTGCAGTGTGATCTCGTTGCGCGTCCATTGGCGGGCGAGCTCCGGCGTTACGGTCCAGTCGAGACCGATACCGGATGCTCCAGTCTGTGTGAGCTGATCCATCGCGTACCAGCTGCCCTTCGGAAACAGGATTACTGGCACGAGCGGCTGCAGCGCGTCGGCGATCTGCTTCAGGTAAGGGAATGCCCAGCGGTTGAAATCCTCCGGGCTCAGCAGTCCGCTCCAGCTGTCGAATACCTGCACCAGATCCGCGCCGGCACGGGCCTGCATCCGGAGGTAGTCGATTGTGACGTCGGTGATTTTCTGCAGCAGCGAATGCGCGGCCTGCGGCTGGGTGTAGCAGAACGCCTTGGCCTTATCGAAGGTTTTGCTTCCCTTGCCTTCAACCATATAGCAGAGAATGGTCCAGGGCGCGCCGGCAAACCCGATCAGGGGTACGCGTCCGCCGAGCTCTGCCTTTATCAGCCGCAACGCATCGGCGACATATTCCAGATGGCCGGTGGTCTCAGCCACGTTCGCATTCAGGGCGTTGATGTCT
>JAAIGE0100016030.1_pt1 | contig 10500 bp, 9 predicted proteins | sample 6487951 | NCBI WGS metagenome assembly JAAIGE01 (sample SAMN13974128, study PRJNA590717) | phyllosphere metagenome | biome: tomato field; feature: multiple bacterial spot infested tomato fields; material: tomato leaves; isolation source: leaves from tomato fields | host: Solanum lycopersicum ... | reverse complement strand
GCGAAGTTCCCCTTCTCGGCCAACGGCAAGGCCAACGGCCTCGGCGAGCCGGTCGGTTTCGTGAAGCTGATCGCGGATGCCGAGCACCTCGAACTCCTCGGCGGTCATCTCATCGGCCCCGACGTGTCCGAGCTCCTTCCCGAGCTCACCCTCGCCCAGAAGTGGGACCTGACCGCGCTGGAGGCGGCACGGAACGTGCACACGCACCCCACGCTCTCCGAGGGCCTGCAGGAGGCATTCCACGGCCTCGCAGGCCACATGATCAACCTCTGATCATCGGGGAAGACCTATCGAAACGCATGGGTCTTCAGTAACCTGACGATCACGACTGACGCCGCCCCGAACGAAGCCGGGGGCGGCGTCAGTGCGTTAACGAACGCTGCGGTCAGAGCCCGAGGGCGCGTTCGAGCTTGGACCCCGACGTCGAGACCTCTCCCCCCACGGCACGGACCAGCAGGTCCGCCGCATCGAAGAGCGCGTCGCGGGCAGCGGCATCCGTCGGCGCCGCGGGCCCCAGCTCGAGCTCCCACTCGCGCCAGGTGGTGTCGACGCCCCGGCGGACATCCGTCGCGGTGACGCGGTCGTCGACGAACTCGGCCAGGAGCCCGCCGGCGGTGTCGAGCAGGGCGTAGGCCGTCCGGGAGTTCCGGATCCGCGCAAGGGGTGCGAACGGCGGATCGGCGATCTCGGCGAGGACACTCTCGATCGCCGGCGGGACGACGATGTTCTCGGGGTCGCCGTCGTCGAGGGGCCACCGGGACTCGGCCTTGCCCTCGGGCGTCACCCGCTTGATGTGCCACCCCTCGTCCGGGCCGCCGCTGCGGCGACGCAGGGCGACACGAGCCCGACCGAGCGAGCCCTCCGCCGTGTCGAGGTAGTGCGCGTCGAGTTCGCGCGGCTCGGGCGCGCCGACGACGGCGACGCCGGGAAGCCGTGCCCAATCGGGCAGAGGCGTCCCGGCGTCGACGTCATAGGTGCGCTCGATCTCGAGCGAGTGCTCCGGCTCAGTCGTCAAGGGTCGATCGGTCGTCGCGCTCGTCTGCGGACGGGTCGATGTCGTCCTGCGAGGCGACGAAGTGGAAGTCCGCGGATGTCGGGCCGTCGCCCTCCCCCGTGTTCTCGTCGGCGCCCGATCGCTCGTAGGTGATCTGCGTCTCGCTGTAGGGCAGGATCAGTCGATCCGTGTCTTCCTCGAGCGGGATGACCTGGCCGTCGAGCGGGCCGCCGTGAAGTCGTGCAATAGCCATAGTTGTACCTCCGGATCCGACTCTAATCGCGGGAGCGCACCGGCCCGGGATGCCTTGTCAGCGCTCCGAGCCGGTGATATCCCCCGGGCTCAGACGATCGGCGGAGTGTGCCAGATGCGGTCGATGTAGTCGCGCATGGACCGGTCCGACGAGAAGAAGCCGCACCGCGCGACGTTCAGGATCGCGGCGCGCGTCCAAGCATCCTGGTCCGCGTAGAGGGCGTCGACGCGCTTCTGGGCCGCGATGTAATCGGTGTAGTCCGCCAGCGCCATGAACGGGTCGTGGTGGATCAGATTCGACACGACAGGCTCGAAGACGGATGCATCACCATTCGAGAACGCACCGGAGGAGATGAGATCGAGCGCGCGGGACAGATTCTCGTCCGCGCGGACGAAATCGATCGGGTGGTACCCGCGCGTCTGGAGATCGGCGACCTCGGGCTCGGCCATACCGAAGAGGAAGAAGTTGTCGTCGCCGACGAGTTCGCGGATCTCGACGTTGGCGCCGTCGTCGGTGCCGATCGTGAGCGCGCCGTTGAGAGCGAACTTCATGTTGCCTGTTCCCGACGCCTCCTTTCCGGCGAGCGAGATCTGCTCCGAAAGATCGGCGGCGGGGACGACGCGCTCGGCGAGGGTGACGTTGTAGTTGGGCGGGAACAGTACCGCAAGGCGCCCCTCGACGCGCGGGTCGTCGTTGACGACCGAGCCGACCGCGTTGATGAGATGGATGATCCGCTTGGCCATCGCATACCCGGGCGCTGCCTTGGCGCCGAACACGAACGTCCGGGGCGTCACCTGATCGGCCGTGACCCGTCCCGAGGCGATGGCGTCGTACTCCGTGATGATGTGCAGGAGCTTGAGCGTCTGACGCTTGTACTCGTGCAGCCGCTTGACCATGACGTCGAGCAGATGATCATCGGCGACCGTCAGCCCGTCGCGCTCGGCCAGAGTCCGTGCGAGGGTCCGCTTGTTCGCGGCCTTGACGGCCCGGAAGGCGGAGCGGAACTCGGCGTCGTCTGCGTACTCCTCGAGTTCGCGCAGCCGGTCGAGGTCCGTGAGCCAGCCGGCACCGATCGTGTCGGTGATGAGCCGCGAGAGCCCGGGGTTCGCGAGACGCACGAAGCGGCGCGGCGTCACTCCGTTCGTGACGTTGGTGAACTTGCCGGGGTAGAACTCGTCGAAGTCCGGCAGCACCTTCTCGCGCAGCAGCTGCGAGTGGAGCTCCGCGACGCCGTTCACCTTCGATCCGGCGACCGTGGCGAGGTACGCCATCCGGATCGCACCGTCGGGCGAAACGATCGACATCCGCCGGATCCGCTCCGCGTCGTCACCGAACCGGTCGCGGACCTCCTCGAGGAACTCGTCGTTGATGCGGTAGATGATCTCGAGGTGCCGGGGCAGCAGCCGGCCCAGCAGGTCCGCCGGCCACACCTCGAGCGCTTCCGGCAACAGGGTGTGGCACGTGTAGGCGAAACACTGCTGCGTGATCTGCCACGCGGCATCCCATTCGAGCTTCTTCTCGTCCACGAGGACGCGCATGAGCTCGGGCACGCCGATGACGGGGTGCGTGTCGTTGAGCTGGAAGATGACGCGGTCGGGGAGGTTCGCGAGGTCGAAGTCTGCCGGCAGGATGAGGTTCACGAAGTCGCTGATGGATGCCGCGACGAAGAAGTACTGCTGCTGCAGCCGCAGCTCCTTGCCCTGCGGCGTGGAGTCCTCGGGGTAGAGCACCTTCGAGATGTTCTCGGCGTAGGTCTGCGCGCGGACGGCCTCCTGGTAGTCGCCCGCGTTGAACACGCGGAGATCGAAGCCCTGCGTGGCCTGCGCACTCCAGAGCCGGAGCGTGTTGACGCGGCCGTTGTGATAGCCGGGGACCATGTAGTTGTAGGGGACGGCGAGGACGTTCCACGCCGGCTCCCACCGGGTCCGTTCGATTCCCCCGTCGTCGTACGTCTCGGTGTAGCCGCCGAACGAGATCGTCTGCGCGGCCTCGGGATGCGGGAACTCCCAGGGCGAGCCGAGCGCGAGCCACGAGTCGGCCTGCTCGACCTGCTCCCCGTCGACGAACGTCTGCCGGAAGATGCCGTATTCGTAACGGATGCCGTAGCCCACGCTCGGGACGCCGAGGGTCGCGAGCGAGTCGATGAAGCACGCGGCGAGCCGTCCCAGGCCGCCATTGCCGAGCCCGGGCTCGACCTCCATCGCGCGGACATCCTCGAGATCGAGGCCGCACGCCACGAGCGCTTCATCGGCGATGTCGGTGAGGCCCGTCGCGAGCAGGTTGTTGTCGAGCTGGCGACCGAGCAGGTACTCCGCCGACAGGTAGGCGACGCCCTTGGACTGGATCGTGCGCTGACGGCGGACGTCCTCGAGCCAGCGGGCCATGAGGTAGTCACGGACCGTGGCGGCCAGCGCGAAGTAGCGATCGTTCGCCGTCGACGTCGACAGGGCGACCCCACGGCCGTTGTTGAGGTTGCGGAGGAACTGCGTCACGAAACCGTCGACCGTGGGCTCGGGTGCCTGGACGGGGGCGAGGGCGATGGGGTGACTCGGTTGAAGGCGCTGGTTCTTCACGCTTCGACGGTACACACCCCGCACGGCGGCATCGAGTGGATGCGTCAGAGTTCACACAGCGGTGATGCGACCGTGACGCCGGGCCTCACCCGGCCCGCTCGGCGGCGAGCGCTTCGCGCGCGGCGTGGAGCTCGTCGGCCGCGGCCTTCACCTGATCCTCGGCGGTCTGCACGCGGCGCTCGATGAGGGTCGTCGCTCCGTGGACCCGTCGCACGCGATCCTCGCTCTCCAGCGTCGCGGCGACGATGTAGGACGAGGCGATGAGGATCACCTGGCACGACAGATTGATCCACAGGAGCAGGGCGATGAGCGTGGCGAACGAGGCCAGCAGCGGGTTGGACCCCGCGCCGCCCACGAACAGGCTCGACAACTGCTGCAGGACGGTGAGCCCGAACCCGCCGATGAGCGCGCCGACCCAGAGGGCGCGGGCGGGGGCGCGCACCCCCGACAGCGTGCGGAAGAGGAGGGCGACGACGACGGTGTCGAGGATGAAGGTGACGAGGATGCCGACCCCGGCGCTGATTCCCACGGTGAGGGGACTGTCGGCGGACACCCCGACGAACTCCGAGACGAGCCCCACTCCCGCCGTGCCGAGGACCGTCGCCACGGCGGCGGCGGCGAGCCCCGCGCCGATCACGATGGCGAGGACCAGGTTCCGCGCGAGGACGATGAAGAAGAGCGTGTCGTCGTGCACTTTGTCGGCGAGGGTGCGCAGGGCCGTCCGGAGCGATCCGATCGCCCCGATGGCCGCCATCACCAGACCCACGAGCGACACCGCGCCCGCGAGGGAGAACGCGACCGGCTGGCTGAGGCTCTCGGGTTTGATGATGCCGTCCTCGCCGACGAGGCCGGGGATGACGCTGTCGACGGCGTCGATGAGGCCCTGCCACGCCTGCGGGTTCCCCGCGAGCCACAGCGCCGCCACCGAGAAGCCCAGCAGGACGCCGGCGAACACGCTGAAGAGGGTGCGGTAGGTGACGCTGTCGGCGAGGAGGGGACCGCGACGCTCGCTGTACCGCAGGTACGCGCGCACGATCCGCCAGGACAGCGCCTTCGCGATCAGGCGCGGGACGAGCGGGGTCTTCGTACGGTCGGCCATCCCCTCACGCTACTGACGGAGGGATGCCGGTCGGAGACCCTTGCGCCGCGACGGGGGATCTGGCATCCGCCGGCTCAGAGCCCGACGCGGTCGGCGATCGCTCCGCCGAACACGATGCCCGTCCAGGCGCCGAGCAGCATCCACGGCCCGAAGGCGACGGCGGTGCGCCGGCCGGCCCTCCGCGTCGCGAGAAGGATCACTCCGTACAGACCGCCGAAGACGAAGCCGGCGAAGGCGCCCACGGCGAGCGCCGACCAGCCCGCCCATCCGAGTGCGATGCCGAGGACGCCCGCGAGCTTCACGTCTCCCCCGCCCATACCCCCACCCGCAGCGCGGAGCAGCAGATAGAACGCGAACAGGACCGCGCCTCCGACCGCTGCGCGCAGCAGGGACGACCACGGCGCGCCCGCCAGACACGCGATCGCCAGCAGTCCGCCGAGCACGGGGTACCCGGGCAGGACCCAGGCGTTGGGCAGACGATGCGTTCGCGCGTCGATCAGGGCCAGAGCGATCGACACGACGAGGAGCCAGGCGTAGGCGAGCGCAACGGCGACGAGCGCGACAGGGCCGGGCGCCTCGGTGAACAGGCCGAGCATCGGCTCAGCCGTCGAACACGTCGAGGCGAGCACGGACCGCGTCGCCGTCGGAGATGCCCTCCCGCTCGCGCACCGACCGTTTCAGCGGGAGCACGTACACCCCGCGGCCGGCGTCAGGGAAGATCGACGTCCGCCACCGAGAGGAGCCGATGGTCACCTCCACGGGGATCGATCCGAACCCACGCCCCGGACGCGGCACCTCGCGGATATCGGCGCTCACCTCTTCGGGCAGCGGGATGAAGTACCAGTCGTCCCTCCGCGACTCCCAGCGGTACAGGACTCCGGTGACGTCGACGATCATGTGGTCACGGTAGCGACGTCGCGCGCCGGGCGGCGGGCGGCATCCCCACCCCTGCGTTCACCACTGCGGGTGGATGTCGGCGCGGAGCCTGCGGTCGTAGACGTCGACGACCGCGGCGGCGAAAGTGTCGAGGTCGGCGGGATCGATCGACCCGGCGGCGGCGTTGCTGCGAGCCTGCGTCGTCGTCCGGGCCCCCGGGATGACGGACGTGACGCCGGGGCGGGACGCGATCCAGGCGAGGGATGCCGCGGGCAGCGACACCCCGTCGGGGAGGGCCGCGGCGAGTTCGTCTGCGGCGACGAGCCCGGTGTCGTAGTCGACGCCCGAGAAGGTCTCCCCGCGGTCGAACGCCTCACCGTTCCGATTGAAGGACCGGTGGTCGTTGCCCGCGAACGAGGTCGAGCTCGTGTACTTCCCGCTCAAGAGGCCGGAGGCCAGCGGAACACGGGCGAACACGGCGACGCCGGCTGCTTCCGCAGCGGGCAGCACCTCGTCGAGCGGCTTGAGCCGGAACGGGTTGATGATGATCTGCACGTTCGTCACACCGGGGCGCGAGATGGCGGACAGCGCCTGATCGCACGTCTCGACCGAGACGCCGTAGGCCGCGATGGCTCCGTCGGCGACGAGGGCATCGAGGGCGTCGTACGTCTCGTCGGCGTCGATGACGGCCGACGGCGGACAGTGCAGCTGCACGAGGTCCAGGGTGTCGACGCCGAGGTTCGCCCGCGATCGGTCCGTCCACGCGCGGAAGTTCTCGGGGGTGTAGTTCTCGGGCTCCTGCGCGACGCGACGACCCATCTTGGTCGCCACGGTCACACCGTGGCCGGGGTGCGCGGCCAGGAACCTGCCGATCAGCGATTCACTGCGACCGTCTCCGTACACGTCGGCGGTGTCGAAGAGGGTGACCCCGGCCTCGACCGATGCCGCGAGGACCTCGAGGGCGTCGGCCTCGGATACATCGCCCCAGTCCGCTCCGAGCTGCCAGGTGCCGAGGCCGATGGTGGACACGGAGCGGCCGGTGGCGGCGAGGGGGCGCTGATGCATGCGGCTCACCTTACTTCGGCGCCGGGCGCTTCAGGGCCGGATGCCGCCATGTCTCCGACCGCATCGGCGAGGTGCCGCAGGACCGTCGCGACGGCCGGCACCCGCGCCGCGCCGCGCGCGGACACGGCGTGGAGCTCACGTCTGTCGCGTGACGCGAGTGGTCGCGTGAGGATGCCCCCGACGAGCGGGAAGGATGCGACGGCGAGCCGCGGGAGCGTCGCGACGCCGACTCGCTGGGCGACGAGCTGCTCGACGGCCGCGACGTTGTCGGTCTCGAACCGGATGCGCGGGGTGAAGCCCGCACGAGAGCACGAGTCGAGGAGATGGCTGCGGCACCGGGGGCATCCTGCGATCCAGTCGTCCGCGGCGAGGGTCTCGATGTCGACGATCACGTCGGAGGCGCGCGGATGCCCCTCGGGCAGGATCAGCAGCAGGTCCTCCTCCCCGATCCGTCGGGCGTCGAGCCCGCGGATGCTGTCGCCGTGAGCGTCGGTCCCGTCGCCGGGGTGGCTGAACGTGAGGGCGATGTCGGCGCGGTCGGCGCGGACGGCTGCGACCGCCTCTGGCGGCTCGGCTTCGACGTAGGTGAGCGAGACGCCGGGGTCGGTCTCTGCGAGGCGCCGCATGAGCCGTGGGAGGACGGTCGGCGACGCGGAGGGGAATCCGACCAAGCGGACCGTACCGGTTCGACCGCCGCTCAGATCGGCGAGCTCACCGGCGACGGCGCCGAGAGCCGTCGTGATCGACGCAGCGTGACGGGCGAGGATGCGACCGGCCTCGGTGAGCCTCATCCGTCTGCCGACGCGCTCGACGACCGGCATGCCCAGACGTGATTCGAGCCGACGGATCTGCTGACTGACCGCCGGCTGGCTGTAGCCGAGCGCGGCCGCGGCGGCGGTCACCGACCCCGCATCGCCGATCGCCTTGACGATGCGGAGTTCGGCGACGGAAAGGTCGGGCAGCGAAGACGGCACACCGATATATAACGCGACGTCATGGACTCGATGCAACACCTGCCGTGGTGCACTCTGACGGATGTCGGGACGATGGACGCATGGCCCTCTCCCCCGCCGACGTCCGTGCCGCGTTCCCCGATGCTCGGGGATACGTCGCGGCCTGCACCGCCGGCATCCCGACCCGCGCCACCCGCGCCGCTGTCCGAGCGGACCTCGACGCGCTGCCGGACCCCGTCCGGTACGCCGCCGTGGCCGAGCGGTGCCGTACGTCGTTCGCGCGACTCGTCGGGGTCGCGCCGGAGTCCGTCGCCCTCGGTGCACAGACGTCGGCGATGGTGAGCCTGCTCGCGGCATCCCTCCCCGACGGCGCGGTCGTCCTGTGCCCGGACGGGGAGTTCTCCTCGCTCGTCCTGCCCTTCGTGCACGCCGGTCGCGGCATCACGGTGCGCACCGTCCCCCTCGAGGCGCTCGCCGCGTCGATCGAGCCCGGCGACACGATGGTCGCCTTCTCGATCGTCCAGTCCGCAACGGGAGCAGTGGCCGACGCGGACGCGATCGTCGCCGCCGCCCGGGCCCACGGGGTGCGCACCCTGTGCGATGCGACGCAGGCCGTCGGATGGATGCCGGTGGCCGCCGGCGCTTTCGATGCGCTCGTCTGCCACGCGTACAAGTGGCTGTGCGCGCCGCGCGGCGTCGCGTTCCTCACGGTCACCGAGGACTTCGCGGCCTCGATCCTCCCCCGCCAGGCCGGGTGGTACGCGGGAACCGACCCGTGGGCGTCCTGCTACGGCGGGGACGCGGCACTGGCGGCATCCGCTCGACGGTTCGACGTCTCGCCGGCGTGGCAGGCCTTCGTGGGGGCGGAGCCCGCGCTCGCGCTGTTCGCCGACGCGGATCCGGCCGCCCTGCGCGACGAGGTCACCGCGCTCGCCGCGGCGTTGAGGTCGCGCCTGGGGCTGCCGCAGCCCATCCGTGCGACGCCCATCGTGACGTGGCGGGACGAGAACGGGGCCGATATCGCGCGTCTGCGGGAGGCCGGGGTCGTCGCGTCGAGCCGGGCGGGCAACGCACGCGTCGCACTCCACGTGTTCAACGACCTGCGCGACGTGGACGACATCGCGCGGACGCTCGGACGCTGACCCGGATCAGGCTCGGTCGGAGCGGAGCTCGATCGCGATCTGCGACGCGTCGATGACGGCGAGCTCGTGCGCGAGGACGTCGGCGTCGAAGGTCCCGCTGTCGCGTGCATCGAGGAGCACCCGACGCTGAACCGCCAACACCTCGAGTCGTCGAGCGCTCTCGACCTCGAAGATCTGGGACCGGTCCGCGTCCGCCGGTCGTTCGGCGGCCGGAACGGTCGCGGCGCTGTCGCGGAGGAGTTCGAGGATGTGACGACGCTCCTCGTGTTCGCGCTGCCGGGTCTCCTCCTGCGACCCGGCGGACGTGAGGGCCGTGACCATGGGGGCGACTGTGGCTCCCTGCCCGACGAGCGAGACGACGGCGACCGCGAACGCGACGAGGATGAGGACCGACCGCTGCGGCGTGCCCTCAGGCAGCGTCTGCGCGGCGGCCAGCGTGATCGCGCCCCGCATGCCCGCCCACACGACGAGGGCCCCTTCTCGCCACCCCAAGGGCGCCTCCTGGAAGTAGCGGATGTCGGCCAGCCCCCGGGTCACGCGCGGTCCGAAGCGGCGGACCGTGTCACGCGAGACCGTTCTGCCCCGGCGCGCGAAGGCGTCGACGAGCTTCTTCTCGCCCTCCTCGCTCTCGAGCCGCTGAGCGATGGTCTCGAGTCGAGGCTGCAGCCGCCGCACGCGTCGCGCGCTCGCGGACAGGAGCGCCAGGAGCGGCGCGACGTACGCCGCGCGGACGACGATGGTGAGCAGCCATGCGCCCGCTGCGATGAGGAGCGCCGGCGCCACACCGGCGTGCACGGCTTGCACGTCCGAGATGATCGTCGTGAGCTGCAGCCCCATGAAGAGGAAGACGAGCCCTTCGAGGATCAGCTCGATCGTGCGCCAGTTCTGCGCGTCCGACAGCCGGTTGCGCGCCGAGAACACGCGCGGTCCCCCGACACCTGTGATGATGCCCGCGACGACGGCGGCGACGAGGCCCGACGCCCCGAGGAGCTCGGCCGGGATCGCGGCCAGGAACGGCACGGTGAACGACAGGACGGTGTTCACGGTCGGATCCGTCGCCCGGCGACGAACGGTCAGGTTCAGCCAGCCGACGACGGCACCGATGAGCACAGCGATGACGACCGCGTAGGCGAACGTGCCGACTGCACCCCAGAACGAGAAGGATGCCGCGGCCGCGGCGATCGCCGTCCGCAGCAGCACGAGCGCCGTGGCGTCGTTGAGCAGGCTCTCGCCCTCGAGGATCGCGACGACGCGCTTCGAGACCGGGGTGCGTTTGATGATCGACGTCGCCACGGCGTCGGTCGGGCTGACGATGGCGCCGAGCGCGACGCCCCACGCGAAACCGAGGTCGGGGATCACGATCATGAAGAAGAGCCCGAGGGCGAGCGCGGTCCCGATGACGAGGAACACCGACAGCCCCGCGATCGCTCCGAACTCGCGGCGGAAGTGCATGGCGGGCATCGAGACGGCTGCCGAGTAGAGCAGCGGCGGCAGGATGCCGAGGAGGATCCACTCCGGGTCGAGGACGAAGTCGTCGAAGACCGG
>JAAIGE0100841492.1_pt1 | contig 10501 bp, 13 predicted proteins | sample 6487951 | NCBI WGS metagenome assembly JAAIGE01 (sample SAMN13974128, study PRJNA590717) | phyllosphere metagenome | biome: tomato field; feature: multiple bacterial spot infested tomato fields; material: tomato leaves; isolation source: leaves from tomato fields | host: Solanum lycopersicum ... | reverse complement strand
AGCACGCCCCGCCTGAGGGCATCCTGGAATTGCAGCATAATCTTTCTGCCGCCGCGCCCCATAAAGTCCGGTAGAAGCCCAGCCTCCCAGGCAGCGTGCAGGCGTTCGCCAGCAGCGGGGAGATCCGCCATTAAATCGGCATGGTCCTCCGGGCGCGCATACGTGCAGTACGCGGCGGCCTCCTGCTCCTCGCGGTCGAGATCCTCTAAGACTGCGATGCGCTTATCAACGAGCTCCATGATGGCATACCCATCGCGGGGATGCATTTCCTTGACGCACAGGTCATAGAGATAATTGCGAAGTTTCTGCAATCCAGCGATGCGCTGTCTAGTCTTTAGGTCTGTCGTATCGAACCCCGTGTACGGGTCGGGGCCGGGAAGCTTTGGGAAAGGGATCTTAGTCATAGGTCACCTGCATGGGGGGTCAGTCGCCGGATGAAAGGTCGCCCGGTCCGGAGGCGCAGCGCGCGTCGGTGAACTGGCTCTTCCGCGCCTCGGTGCGCTCGTCGATGATGAAGCTCGCGCCCGGCTTAGGCGAATCCCACCCGCCGCCAATGGCGACCATGCGCCCGCGGCCAGCCTCGCCGCGTGCGGTGAGCTGCGTCGTCTCGCGGTCCGTGCGCGTGTCGATGAGGCCGCACGTCACCGTCACGCGCCAGCCCTGCGCCGGCCCGGGGACCGCGTCGACGCGGGAGAACCGCACCCTGTGGGGTCCGGCGGGCACACGCACGTCGTAGAGCCACCGGTCGTCGGGCTGCGGGAAACGGGCGGGCTCCACCGCGGCGGCCGGGGCCGCGGCGAGCGCCAGGGCGAGGATCAGAGCACCGCGTAGCATTGGCCGTTCTCCAGGAAGTGGACGAGGGAAGCCTTCAGGACGACGAAGCCGTCCGGGGTGACGAAGTGGGGGCCGTCGTAGGGGTCGAAGCGCACGCGGATGGCCGACGGGTACCGGGGGGCCTCGCAGGGAATCCCCCTGGCGTAGGCGCAGACGGCGCGCTGGCGCAGGCGCTGCACGCGGGCGACGGCGGCGGGATGGACGACGAAGCGCACGTTCATGAGGGTGATCTCCCGGACGTACCGGGAGACGCGGCCGCCATCCCGGACGGACCACGCGCGCGGGCGCAGGCGCCGGTTCCAGTAGACGTCGACGGTCATGACGCCCTCCGGAGCGGGCCGAACGCCGCCGCGACGTTCTCGGCCTCGTAGGCCACGCGGCGGGCGTCGTCGGCCGACACGTGCCCGGCCGCGGCGAGGCGGCCTGCTTCGAGGACGCGGTCCCGCAGGCCGCGGCCGGTGTGCGGGCAGACGCGGCCGGACTCCCAGAGAGCCTGGATGCGTGCGGCCGCGTCGGAGATCTCGGACGGGACGGTGTCGAGGCGGGCGGAGGGGCAGCACATAGTCGCCTCCCGTCACATGCGCGTCGCGAGGGCGTCGCGCGCGGCGACGATTCCCTCGGCGAGCTGACGGAGCGTCCGCACGCTGCCGTCCCGCCAATGCGCGGCGAGGACGGCTTCCTCCTCCGGATCGGGTCCGGGCAGCCACGCGTCGTCGAGGCCGCGCTCGGCCCGGATGTCCGCGAAGATCGCGCGCGTTAGGGCCGGGAGCGAGGCAGACGTGCGCGGCCCCATCTCCAGCACCCGGAACCGCGAGAGCAGCGCCGCGTCGAGGCCGACGCGGGTGTTCGCCGTCGCGATGTAGGAGACGGCGCTGAGATCCACCGGGCATTCGAGGTAGGGGTCCTGGTACGCCCGCGCGGTCTCCCGTTCGGTCAGGGCTAGGACGCCGTCGACGAGCTTGCCGTTGTCCGCTCGCGTCCCGGCGCGGGAGAGCTCGTCGAGGACGACGAGGACGCTCGCAGCCTCGGCCCGCCGGATGGCCTGCAGGGGCACGCAGGCGCGGCCGGTCGACCACTGCCTCGACGTGCCGATGAACGAGGAATCGCTGACCCCGGCGCACCCGTAGACCGTGACGTTCAGCCCGAGAACCTCGCCGAGCCGCCGGGCGAAACGGCTCTTGCCGGTGCCGGGCGGCCCCAGCAGCAGCGTCGGCGGGATGGCGACGAAGGCCCGCCCGGCGAGCGGTCGAAGGATCGCGTCGATGACCGCCGTGTCGTCCGGGAACTCGGCGGCGAGCGTCGCCCGCGCCGCGGCGAGGTCCGGGACAGGGACCAGGCGGAGCCGCCGGCCGGCAATCGGGGCCCATTCGTTCCTCGGCGTCGAACCCGTCGCCCCGCCGGGCCGGCTCTCGCCCGCCTTCGCCAGGCCCGGCAAATGCTCGACGCCGGCCAGCACCAGCAAGCTCGGCCCCGTCTCCAGCGCCGTCTTCGCCACCTTCGCGGCGGCCTTCTCGCGGGCCTCAGTCACCAATGCCGGCTCGGTCTCGGGCGCCCCCCGGGACGCGTCCCCGACGAGGCGGCCGCCGCGGGCGAGCGTGATCAGCAAGGCCCCCATCGCCCCGCGGCCGGGCCTCCAATCTAGCGCGGCGTGGACGTCCTCGGCCATGCCAACGCTCGCCCGGACATAGCGGTACCCGTCGGGCCCGCCGAGCAGGTCCGGCAGCAGCCCGCGGATGTACTCGCGCGCCGGAGGATGGCCGCATTCCCAGAGGCAGAGCGCCAGGACGCCCGCGAGCAGGCGGAGGTGCTCGTCGACGTCCTGTTGCTCGTCCGAGTAGTCGAAACCGAAATCTGCGGAGAAACTGCTCTCGCGCAGCCAGCCGGTGACGGTGTCGAACGCCGCGCAGACCTGGACGGCCAGAGTTTGCTCGGCTTCCCGACGGTCCCGCTTCACGTCATGGGCGTACGAATCGAACGACAACCGCAGGGCGCGGTAGATGCCGACGACGCGGATGTCCTCGCCGAACGCGGCCGCGTTCCGGAGCGAAGGGATGTGCCGGCCGTAGCGGGCGGCGAGAAGGAGGGCGGCAGGCGCGAACGGGAAGCTGCCGCGGCGGGGCGCCTCGGCTTCGCCCGAGAGATATCTCTCGACGGCGCAAGCCCGCGCCCCCTCATCAAGGGGGGTGCTCGTCATGATCGGTCTCCATGGCCGTACGCCCCGGATGCCGTGGGCGCGCAGTTCAAACGCCGGTGTACCCCGGCATGTCTTACTCGCTAGTTAACGACGACGAGCTCCGTTTCCCCAACCGGAATGCCTCGCGCTCGGCGAGCACTTCGTCGACGGCGGCCAGGGCACGCCGCAGCGTTTCCTTCGCGTCCATGTCCCGGCCGATGATGTCGATCTGCGACGGTCGACCTGTGTGATAGCGCTCGACAGTATTCGCTTCCTGGATCTCTTCGACGCACATGAGCGCATGCCCGAGGGCGCGGGGATGGGAATGCGCGGCGGCCTGGCCGAGGAAGAGACAGACGTATTCGGGGAGTCCGAATTTCGCGATGCGGTCCCGGCTCGTCGTCCTCTTGTTGAGTTGCATTAGGCGGGCGAGCGACGAGACCCACTCATGGCCGAGCACTGCTGTCGCCGCCTCGTTGACGGCATCGACGAAGGCGGATCCAACCTCCGCCATCGTGACGTGGCGTTCTCCTGCGTAGAGGTCTTGGTCCCGATACGTCAGGGGGACGCCGTCGAGCGTCCCGATGCAGACGCCGTCGTCGGGCTGGGGCATGGGCTTCAAGACGATCTTCACGGCGGGAAATCCTGCGGGGGGTGGGAATCGATGAGGGGCGGCCCCGGTCAGGACCGCCCCTCGGATGTTAGCACTCGCGGGAGCGAGGGACCTCAGGCCCGGCGGGCCTCGTTGAGCTGGTGCTGCAGGAGCTCTGTCTGCATCTCGATGAGCGCTGCCTGACGGGGATGCCCCGCCTTGCCGCAGTAGCCCCGGGGCGGAAGCGAGGGGGCCGGCAGGTACCACTCGCCCTCGTCCTCATCGAGGTGCCAGTCCCGGTTATCCCCGGGCATCCCTCCCCACGCGCCGCCGACCGTCTCATGCCCGCCGGCGCCGATGCCGATCACCGCGTCCTCGATCCACTTGGCCTTCACCCGGGCGAAATGCGCCTGGTGGCGCCTGCCGCTGTCGTGCCAACGCCAGAAGGCGCAGAAATCGCCGAGGCAGGTGGAGCCGCTGTCCGCGCCTCCCCTGAACGTGCGGTTGACCCCGGCAACTGGCGTATCGGCCTGCTCGGTGTCGGGGCTGCGGGCCTCGGGGCACCACACGGTCTCGGCCTGCTGCACGGTGAGCAGGGCGGTATCAAGTTGGCTCATTGTCGTGATCCCTCTCGTCAGGACGCCCGGAAACCGTGGCGACGGAGTGCTCGTCGGCGCTCCCCGCTCCCCCGCCGGGCTACGACGGGGGAGAAGGCAGCGTCGCGCTTAGGCGTCGATGGCGTCGAGCCGGCGCTCGACCGCGGTGCGGAGCTTCTCGGCCGTCATCGAGCGGGCGGTCGGCCCGGTCGGGACGAGGACCGTGGCCTCGCGGACGTAGGCCCGGTCGTACTCGCTGCGGCGGTAGACGCCGACGCGGCAGACGAAGCGCCCATTGTAGCGGACCTCGCCCTCGGTCATGAGGCGCAGGCCGTCGTCGTATGTGTAGTAGTCGTTGTCGAAAGAGATCTTGGTCGTCATGACCGCCTCCCTCAAAGAGCGATGGGAGCGAGGATCTCGCGGACGATAGCGTCCGCGTTGCAGTGCTTGCTTCCGCTGTTGCACAAAAAGCCGTAGGCCCAGTAGGCTCGACCCGCCTTCGTGTCGAGGAACGGTCCGCGACCGCAGCCCTTACGGTCGACGTAGAGCTTCACCGGTCCCTTGCTCGGCTTCACCCCGGTGACATCCAGGTTCACGTAGTCGCGGACCAGCTTCCCGTCATTGGACTCCCATCGCTCGACGCCGGTGACCTCGTAAGGAGCGTCCCACCCCATGAGGGGCATGACGACCCGCCGTCCAACTAGGACGGCAGCGAGTCCCTCGACGGTGGACAGGTCAGGCTCGGGAGCCGGGGCGGGCTCGGGCTGCGGGACGACCGGCGTGGGCTCGGCCTCGCGAGCCTCCTCAATGACGCGCTGCGCCGGGGGCACTGGCGGCAGGCTCGCGATATGCGCGATGAGGCATAGCTGCACCGGAGCGGGCGCGGACGGCTCGACGGGCTCCGGCGCGCCGCCGTCGGCCTGCTGCGGGGCCGCTGCGGCGCCTTCGAGCTCGGCGAGCTCGTCCCGCATGGCAATGCCATGGTCGTGGAGGCGGGCGAGTTGGGCGCGGAGTTCCTCAGGCGAGGGAGCGAAAATCCCCCACCCGGCGTCGATCTCGGACTGGGTCTCCAGCATGAGGCGGTCGTTATCCGCGATGAGCTCGCGGAGAGCGGCGGCGGCAGCGCGGCGCGCCAGGGCGGCGCGGGCGCGGGCCCAGGCCATACGGAGGCCGTTGCCGAGGCAGAGGCGCACCGAGCACGCCGATGCAATGGCGCCGGCACGCGCGAGGCGCCAGGCGTCGCGGAAAAGCGCGGAAAGGTCGACGCGCTGCGTCTGTATGGTGGCTGTGGCCATGGTTCGATCCCGCTCGTCGTGGATGACGCGGCTAAGCCGTCGTCGTAATGTCGTTTGTAGGGCGACATTAACCTGCCGTCAAGGTCCCCTCCGCCGGGCCGGTAGGTCCCTCGCGTCGCGAATCGATAGCCTCCCCTGAGTGGCGGATTCGCGAGGCGGACATGGGCGCGGGCATTCGGGTTCCGGACGAGACCTTCATCAAAGCCGCGTTCAACGCGGCGGAGGACGCCCTCCTTAAGAGGGCCGGCTACTGCTTCCTCCTGGAGATCGAGCGCTCCGACGAGGCGGGATTTGCCCTCGCGGCGACGCGCAACGACGGAGCCAGGGCGCGTTTCGACGTCGACATCCCGAGGAAGGTAGCGCCGGAGAAGCTGACCGCGTTCGAGCGGGTCCGGCGTGACCGCCAATGGTTCAAGGTCCAGCTTAACAGCATCGTCGAGAGCCTCTGCCTCGGCATCGTCGAGGACGAGCCCGAGGCCGCCGCACAGGCGGAGCCCGAGCAGCGCTTCGCCGTCGTCCTGACGTTCGGCTCCCGCCCCGACGTCGTCCTGACGCCCGCCGCCGGCGTGCCGGCCGACGAGGCGACCCGCGTCTACTGGTCCTTCATCGCCGCTGCCTCGGCCATCGGCGGCCGCCCCGCCATGCTTCCGCTGGGGGCCTGAGCCATGGGCACCTTCTGGCACAAGCCCGGCTGGACCGCCGCCGACCGCGACGCCGACGGCGAGATCCGCGCCGACGCGCTGCGGCCGGGCATCTACTGCGAGGACCAGGCGGCCCTGGCGCAGCTTCGCCGCGGCGCCCGCGTCCGGAGCCGTGAGATGACCGCGACGCCGAGCGGCTGGCTCCTCGACGGACAGGCCGTCTTCCTGTGCACGCCCGAGCTGGCCGCCATGTTCCGGGCGACCGCGACGAAGGGACCGCCCCCGGCGTCAGAACCGGAATGGGTGGCGGGCATCGCGGCCGACGCGAGGGCATTTGCTGCACGGCTGGATCGTCAGCGCCCATATCCGTCCACCGACAAAGTGACCCGTCAGCAGCGCCGAGCCGCCGAGCGCGCACGGAGCCGCCCGTGAACGTCGTCGCTTTCCCCGCCATCGAGCAGTACCGCGCGCTCCTGGCCCGCGGGAATCCCGAGACCGCCCGGGGCGCTGCCAACGACGACCTGTTCGTCGGCCTCGCCCTCTCCGGGGGCGAGGCGGCCGCGACCGCGCGCGCCTGCCGCGCCAGCGACCTCCGCCGCGTCGAGATCGAGCTCGTGGCCCCGGCGAGCGACGAGACCGCCGCCTTTGTCCTCGACGCGGTCCTGGAGGTCCTGGCGCACGGCGGATGCATACGCGACAGCGCCACCGCCCTGCGCGACGTCCCGCCCTACACCACCAGCCTCGATGCCGCCCGGGCCTTCGTCGCCCGCACGCTGCCCGGCTTCTTCCTCGTCTCGGGTTCCTGCGCGCGGTTCGGGCACGCCTCCGTCGGCCCGGACTACGGCGGCCCCGACGGCGAGCGCCTCCTCAGGGAATGGCCCCGGGACGGCGTGGCCGAGGTCGGCTGGCACGAAGAACTGCCCCATGCCGACGGCCCTCACCGGGAGCCCTGCGCCATCCTCGCGGCCGCCGGCCGTGCGCTCGCCTACCCTAACGAGAGAACCTGACCGGTGGACCGTGTCACCCGCGAGCCCTTTGAGGACGCCGCGCCGTCCATCACCGGGAAGGGCCCCTTTCTTCAACCACAGTATCGCCGCTAAATTAGATGTTGACCGATACTATAAATAAAATTTCAACAGAAACGCATTCACGACTCAACATGTACTCACGGCAGCAAAGCAAGCGGCAACAAATTTGGTATTCAGTGCTGCTGATAAGACATTTACCATAATCAACAAATCAAGGGGTGCCAAATCCATCTACGCAGGCTTAAGTTGCTCCGATATGATGTTGAAGCAAGGGCATCTCATTCCGCATGCGCCGGAACGCCACCCGCGAGGAGCATTTAGGCTAATGGTAAGGACGAAAGGTCGTCGCCGGTTGACCTGCCATCACGAAGCCGGACACGCGCTTGCGCGATGGTATTTCGGACATAAAACGGATCGCGCCTTGGTCCTTACCGTTGACGAGGTTCGCGCCGGCAAGGTCTTTAAAAATCGTAAGGGCATAGTAGTCGTCGGCTGCGAGGGTATAGTCGAGGGATATGATATCCACGGTTATCCGTATGGGCGTATACCGACCGCAGGATCTGCAGAGGAGCAGGATCGCGCCGATTATCTCCGTGCCATCAACCGAGATATGGAGCTTGTTAATTGCTTCGCAGGCTTTATAGCTGAAGCACACTACCGACATGCGTCGGTAAGCGCCTGTATGTTGGCAGGCGGCATACAGGACATGAAACATGCCCAGTTTCTGGTCGATGCCTGGGATTTGCCACACGAAGAACAGCGGGAGATCTTACAGCTGTCCCAAGCAAGGGCCACCGCCCTTGTTCAGTCTAAGCCGGGGGCCGCTGCTATCAAGGCTGTAGCCGATGCGCTTATGCAGCGCGGGCGCCTGACCGGTAAGCAAATAGCTCGGCTATGCCGGGCCGCCTATGGCGGCCGAGAGTGCGCTTTTGGCGCCTGGTACGCACACTGGCCAGCTATACCTAAGCAGATCCGAGCAGGCTTTATTCCAGAGCGGGGATTGTAGGCTGCGCAGCATCCTGCCAGCTAATAAAATCAGATGTTGACGCGACCGGCCCACTGTCCCCTCCCCTTCCCTGAGAGGCAGCGGGTCGTAGTCCGTCAGCCTATCTTCTCTGATTGGTATCGGTTCCCCTCCCCTGTCTATCCGTGAAATCAGCCGCCGCACGATGACCGTGACGTTATCGCAGCGGAACAGGGTCATTTGCCCCATGCGAGCCTTCGGAGGAGTCGCCATGGCAGCCCGAAAGGCACGGGAGTTCACCATCGCCTGTTTCGGCTTCGCGCCGATTTTGTTGAAAAACTCGCGGCCGATCTGGATCGGGCACCAATCGGCTGAGCAGACCGCTCCCACGTGGGGGCGGTCCCGGCCGATCAGGCCGGGCTCAGCTGCTGGAGCGGGATCAGCTTAGCGAGCTTCCGGAGGTTCTGGGCTGCTGCGGCGAGGTGGAACTCGTCCCGAGCGCCGTTCGGTCCCCGCAGCCGAAGCCGATCCAGCTTCAGGATCCGCTTGAGGTGGGCAAACAACATCTCGACCTTCTTGCGCTCACGCCGTGAGGTGCGGCCCTCGTCCGAGGCGCAGATGTCGCGCGCCATCTGCCGGGCGCCTTCATGGATCGAGCGTGGGACCTTGCGGGCGGGTGTGTTGGGGCAGCATCGCGGCTTCAGCGTGCAGGGCTCGCAGTCGCGCTGGCTCGCCCGGTAGCGCATCATCCCATCGTCATCGACGAGCGGGAACGGCGTCCGATAGACCTTCTGGCGTGGCCGCAACTGATGGCCAGCTGGGCAGGTGTAGGCATCAGCTGCAGGGTCGTAGCTGAAGGCTGACCGGCTGAAGGTGCCATCGCGGCGCTCGGACTTGTCGAAGACCGGGATGTGCGGCTCGATCCCGCGCTCGTGCACGAGCCAAGCGAGGTGCTCAGCCGACCCGTAGGCACTGTCGGCCGCAAGCCGGGCTGGCCACAACCCGAAGCGCTCTTGCGTCCGCGCGATCATGGTGCGGGCTGCCCCGACTTCCGCCTGCCGGATGGCGCGGCTGGCCTCGACATCGACGATCACGGCGTGGTCGAGGTCGATCAGGTAGTTGGTGGCGTAGGCAAAGAAGGCATGACCTTTCAGCGCGCCCGTCCACTGCGCCGCCGGGTCGGAGCGGGAGACAAACTTCGGCTGGGTCTCGCTCGCTGCTCCCCAGGCGGCTTCGTCGAGGGTGTCGAGGTACTCGCGCACTGACCGGCGGGTCCGGGCGAGATCGGTCCAGTCAACGGTCTCCGAGGCGTCGGCAGAGCGCTGCTTGTTGGCATCGGCCCGGATCAGGCTGGCATCGACCGCAAAACCCTCGCCCCCGACGAGCCCCTCCTCGATGCAGCGTTGCACGGTGACCTCGAACACCTCGCGCAGCAGATCGCTGTCACGGAACCGACCGTGCCGGTTCTTCGAGAACGTCGAGTGGTCCGGCACCCGGCCGTCAAGGCCGAGCCGGCAGAACCAGCGATAAGCAAGGTTGAGGTGGACCTCCTCGCACAACCGTCGCTCGGAGCGTATGCCGAGGCAGTAGCCGATGAGCAGCATGCGGATCATGAGCTCGGGGTCGATCGAGGGCCGGCCCGTTGAGGCATAGAAGGGCGCCAGGTCCCGCCGCAGGTTGCTCAAGTCGACGAAGCGGTCGATGGCGCGCAGGAGGTGATCGGCTGGAACGTGTGTATCGAGGGAGAACTCGTAGAACAGAGCGCCCTGCTCGACCTGCCGCGGACCCATCATCTGCGTCAATCCTCGCCTCACAACGAGAGTGAATCACCCCGCACCCGCCGCCGCAACAGCCGAGTTTTTCAACACAATCTACTCGCGACCGGACATTCCCGACAGAGCTTGCGAGGAGCCGCTTTGGGTCAAAAGCACGGGTCAACACAGCACGCGGCAAACTCCGGAGCGATGTCGCAAGCTCCCCCTCTAGGTTGGGATCGATAGCCTCTCGGGAGAGCAGCTATCCTTAGAGTCCGTTAGGAAAGAATTAATCCATAGTAATTGACGCGAGGAGTCGGCCGATTGATGCGAACAGCATCGCACCTGCCGAGACATGGAGGAACGTTTCGTAGTCCGTCTTGAGGCGCCGCGAGCCCGTGAGAGCACCTATGCTCTGCTCGACCTTCCACCGCTTTGGCAGAAGAACAAAGCCCTTCGCCCCCTCCGGTCGAAGGACGACCTCGACCGCACGCCTCAACCCGGATTGAACGGCATCAATGAACCGTTTCTTGTACCCGCCATCGACGACAATGGTCTCCACCCAGGGATAAAGGCGCACCAGACGCTTGACCAAGGCGAGGCCTCCATCCTGATCCTGGACGT
>JAAIGE0100359036.1_pt1 | contig 10505 bp, 6 predicted proteins | sample 6487951 | NCBI WGS metagenome assembly JAAIGE01 (sample SAMN13974128, study PRJNA590717) | phyllosphere metagenome | biome: tomato field; feature: multiple bacterial spot infested tomato fields; material: tomato leaves; isolation source: leaves from tomato fields | host: Solanum lycopersicum ... | reverse complement strand
TGAGGCCGCCCGACGATCCGCGCCCGTACAGCACGGCGGCTGGTCCCTTGATGACCTCCACCCGCTCGACATTGGACAGGTCGCGAAAATAGAGACCATCGTCGCGGAAACCATCGACATATTGGTCGGCGATCGCGGTGAAGCCACGGATCGTCACCTGATCGCGCTGGCCATCGCCGTGAGAGAAGGACACGCCCGGCACATTCTTGAGCGCATCCTGCAACGACAAGGCGCGTTGGTCGCGCAGCACCTCGGCAGGAACGACTGCGACCGACTGCGGCAGGTCTTTCAAAGGAATGGCGATTTTTGCCGCGCTGGTGTCCGTCGGCACATAGCCGTCGTTCAGATGTACGCCGGTAACAACGAGCGAGCCGGTCTGGTCATCTGGCGCATCCGCAGCACGAGCCGCAAACGCCCCGCCTGAGGAGAGGACCGTGGTCGCGCAAAGAAGCACAAAACGGCTGCGAAAAAGATTGATCGACATCAACACCCCCAATGAGAATGCGAGCGCCTATCAATAGCGGAGGCATGATGCAACTATTGTTGCTAGATTGTAGCAGGCTGTAACCTGCCTTTCCCCGGACTCTCATGAACACAGTGTCAGGCGTTGAGATATTCCCATACCTTGGACACCACGACCGATCCTTCGCCGACGGAGGAGGCGACGCGCTTGACCGATCCGGCGCGTACGTCGCCTACGGCAAAGATGCCGGGCTGCGACGTGGCGTAGGTTGATGTCGCGCCTGCCGCATCGCCGGTGAGGACGAAGCCCCTGTCGTCCAGCGCGACAAGCCCCGAAAGCCAGTCCGTATTGGGCGCAGCGCCGACCATGACGAACATCGCGCAGACCGGCAGCGTCCGCTCGGTCCCATCCTCGACGCGGCGCACGGTCACGGCGTCCAGCCTGTCGTCACCATGCAGATCGCTCACCTCCACCCCATATTCGATCGTGATCGCAGGGTCCGCATCGAGCCGGGTCGAGAGATAGTTGGACATCGACGTGGCGAGCGATTTGCCGCGCACCAGCAGGCGGACATGATCGGCGCTGCGGCTGAGATACATCGCCGCCTGCCCCGCCGAATTGCCGCCGCCCACGACGATCGCTTCGGCGCCATGACAATAGCGCGCCTCGTTTTCCGTCGCGGCATAATAGATGCCCGCCCCCTCGAACTCGGCGAAGCGGGCGAGCGGCAGGCGGCGATATTGCACGCCGGTCGCGACGATGACGGATCGGGCGCGGACGCTGTGGCCATTGTCGAAGGTCACGCAGAACTCCGCATCGTCCAGCCGTTCGAGCGCCGACACGCGGCGCGGCATGACGAAGCGCGTGCCGAACTTCATCGCCTGAACCTCCCCCCGCCAGACGAGGTCCGCGCCCGATATGCCGGTCGGGAAGCCCATGTAATTTTCGATCCGGCTGGATGTGCCCGCCTGTCCGCCGATCGCGATATCCTCGACGACCAGCGCACGCAGCCCTTCCGCCCCGGCATAGACGCCCGCCGCGACGCCCGCAGGTCCGCCGCCCACGATCACGACGTCGAACGCTTCGCACTCCTCCAGATGGCGGTCTAGGCCGAGCAACTGCGCCACCTTCTGCGGCGTCGGATCATCGACCACCATGTCGCGCCCGAAGATCACCGACGGGCGATCATCCTGTATCTGGCAGCTTTGCGCGACCTGCCTTGCCTCTGCGCTGCCGATCGGATGCGACGCAAAGGGCAGCTTGTTGCGGCTGGCGAACTCGGCGATGCAGCGCACGTCCCTGTCCTCCTCCTCGCCGATCAGCACCAGACTGCTGTCGCGCGAGTCGAGCTGCCGCCGGCGCCGTGCGGAAAGGACGGTGATGATGATGTCGGACATCTCCGGGATTTCGGACATCAGGCGCAGCATGGCGGGCCGGGGCACCTCGATCACGGTCGTCTCCGTGACCGCGCGCATCGGCATCGACCACGCGCCACCGTTCAGGAACGAGATTTCCGCCATGAACTGCGTCGGGCCAAGCGTGGAGGGAACATGCCGTTCGCCGGTATAGGGATTGACCACCTCGATCTCGCCTTCCGTGACATAGACGAAGCTATCGACCGGATCGCCCGGTTCCACCAGCATCGTGCCCGCAGGGTGACGAACGACCCTGCCCTCCGCCCGGATGGCATCGACATGGGCGGGGGCCAGCGGTACACGCTGCATTTCGTTGAGGTCGCGACCGATCGTTTCCATGGCTCACCCGTGATGATGCGCGCCCGGCGCACGCGCGCTCATCAAACCCTGCCTTACACCCATGCGCAAGGATGCACTTGGCAATTCAGGCTGCGATGCTATCGCTGGACCGGGGTTCGGAGCGAAAGACGGATATTTCGCCGATATGAGTATGCACGTATTGCTGGTCGAGGATGACAGGCAACTCCAGCGCCAGCTGGTCGATCAACTCACACCGTTCGGCCACCGCATCGATACCGCGGATGACGGTTCGTCGGCGCTGGCGATGGTCGGACAGAGCGCGTTCGACATCGTCATTCTCGACTGGATGATGCCGGGGGTCGATGGCATTTCGGTGCTGCGTCAGATGCGGCAGGGCGGCATGAGCGTGCCCGTGCTGATGCTGACGGCGTTGGGACAGGTGTTCGACAAGGTCGAAGGGCTGGAGGCGGGCGCCGACGACTTCGTGGTGAAGCCGGTCGATCCGCTGGAACTCAATGCGCGCATCAACGCGCTCGTCCGTGCACGTCGGACAAGCGAACAGCCCGCCGATACGATCACCGCAGGCGATATCGTCATCAGCCCGACGCGGCTGCGCGCCTGGCGGGCGGGTCAGGCGCTCAACCTGTCGCAGACCGAATTCAAGATGCTGCTCGAACTCGCCCGCCAGGCCGGGACAATCGTGACGCGTCAGATGCTGATCGAGCGGATATGGGGTCATGACTTCGTGCCGACCACCAACATCATCGACGCGCATATCCGCCATTTGCGCGTCAAGCTGCTGGAGCATGGCGACGATCCGATCAGCACGCAGCGCGGCATGGGCTATTCCCTGCGCGCATGAGATGGCGGCTGCAATCGCTGCGCGGCCTGACCATCGCGTTCCTCGCGCTGTTCCTGACGGTTACGGCGGCGGCGGGGCTTGGCACCTTCTTCGCGACCCTGTCGATGATCACCCATCTGGTCGATCAGCGGGTCGAGGCGGAAAGTCATGCGCTGGTGCCGGACGGCGAGATGATCCCGCTCGCCGACCTGACGCAGCGGATCGCGCAGGCGACCAGCGCCCGCGATACCGGCGACCTCGGCATCTGGCTGGGCGACGGATCGGGCGCGCGGATCGCGGGCAACGTCAACTTCACCCGGTCGCCGCCAGTCGGATGGTCGTCGCTCGACCGGCGCGACCGGATAGAGGGGCTGAGCGAGGGACGGGTATTGGTGCGCGAAATCGGGGCTGGGCGGCGGCTGGCCGTGTTCGCCGAAACCGAGCCAATCGACCATTATTTCTCGGTCCGGCGCTGGCTCTACATATCCGGTTTCGGCGCGATCATCATCGTCGTGCTGGCGGGCTTGCTATTGTTCCGGCGCCTGATCGGCCAGCGGATCGAACAGATGCGGGTGACGGCGGAGTCGATCATCGAGGGCGACCTGGCCCGCCGCGTGCCGATCGCGGGGGATGGCGGCGAATTCGACCGGCAGGCCGCCGCATTCAACCATATGCTCGACCGCATCACCGCGTTGATGGCGGAAATCCGCAACGTGTCCAACAACGTGTCGCACGAGTTGCGCACGCCGCTCGCCCGGTTGCGCAATCAATTGGCGCTGATCGAGGAACGGCCAGAGGCCGCCCCGTTGCGCGACGATATCGGCACGGCGCTGGAACAGGCGGACGATCTGCTCGCGATGTTCGCCGCGTTGCTGCGCATCGCCGAGATCGAGAGCGGATCGCGGCGGGCGGGGTTCGCGCCGGTGGAGATCGGAACCCTGACGCGCGATATGGTAGAGGTCGCCGGCCCGCTTGCGCAGGATAAGGGGCAGACACTCGTCGTGGCGCACTGTTCGCCCGCCACCATCGCAGGCGATCCGCAACTGCTGTCGCAGATGATGCTGAACCTGATCGAGAATGCCGTCCATCATGCGCCCGATGGTGCGCGGATAGAAGTGGCGGTCACGCGATCGGGTGACGGCGCGGTTCTTTTTTCCGTGACCGACAATGGTCCCGGCATTCCCGCAGAGGATCGCGCATTGGTCATGCGGCGCTTCGGGCGGAGCGAGGATGCGCGCAGCCGCAGCGGTCATGGGCTGGGCCTGCCGCTCGCCGATGCGATCGCGCGGCTCCATCATGGCACGCTGGCGCTGGAGGATGCGGCCCCCGGCCTGCGCATCGTGGTGCGACTGCCCTTCTAACGACACGAAAAAGCCGGGGCAGCGGACGATCCGCTACCCCGGCTCAAAGACCCGATCAGGGAAAAATCAGAACTTGATGCTGGCGTCGATGCCGTAGGTGCGTGGCGCGTTGAAATTGCCATAGTCGCCCAGCACGTTGGCGATGCTGCCGGTCGTGACGTTGCCCGTGGGCGCGCCCGGCAGGCTGTTCGACGGATCGCGGCGGAACACATATTGTTCGTTGAAGAGGTTCCGGCCCCACAGGCTGAGCGTCAGGTTGCGACCACTACCCGTGCCGATGTTCGCCAGCGAGATGCGACCGTTGAAGATCAGCGACGCGTCATTCTTCGTCGCGAACTGGTCGAAGGCCTGGGTCGCCTGCGAATAGTTGCCGTCGAAGTGGAACTTCAGCGCCGTGTCGCCGCCGCCGACCGGAACCGCATAGTCGATCGATCCGCTCGCCGCATTGCGCGGCGTGAAGACGATGTAGAAATTCTGGTTCACGCTGGTCGAACGACCTGCCGAGTCTGTCGCGGTGATCAGGACCGGCGGAATCTTGGTATAGGTGTAGGCGTAGCTGGCGTTCAGCGTCAGCCCGTCGATCGGCTCGATCGTGAAATCAGCCTCGATACCGCGGATCTTGGTGATGCCCGGCGCATTGATCGTGACCAGATTGTTGAAGCTGCTGGTGCCGACGAACTGGATCGAACTGATGTCGACCTGGCTGTTCTTGCGGTCCATGATGTAGCCGGCAAGGTTGAAGCGTGCGCGCTTGTCCCAGAAGTCCGACTTCAGGCCGACTTCGTAGGACTTGACGTCTTCAGGATCAAACGCCTGATAGTTTGATGTGCGCGAGCTGGCGCCACCTGCGCGGTATCCGGTTGCATATTTGGCATAGACGTGCAGATCCTGGCTGACGTCATAGGCCACCGTCGCCATCGGATTGAAGCGGTTCCACGTCGCATCGAGCGGCGCGTAACCGACGCTCGCGGCGGGCGGGGTGACGTCATAGTTCACGTTGCGCGAATAGTGCAGCACGCCCTTCTTCTCGTCGCGCGTGTAGCGGCCACCGACCGTGATGTGCAGCGCATCGGTCGCATTCCACGTCGCCTGACCATAAGCGGCATAGCTCTTCGACCAGACTTCCGACGCGCGGTCGATCGAGCAGCCGTTGACGGCCGAGCCGACGAAGTTCGGCGTGGACGCTGTGCAGAAGGGGATGGTGACATAGTTCGCGCCGGTGATCGCGCCCGCCGCGTTGCGGATGGCGACCGCGCCCATCGAGCTGGGCGTCGCGGCGTCGTCGCTCACATGCTCGTTGAAGTAGAACAGGCCCGCGACATAATCGACGCTGCCGATGGTGCCGACGGCCTGCAATTCCTGGCTGAACTGGCGCTGGCGCAGGTCGGCGAGGCTGTAGCGGCTGAAGGCGCAGGGTGCGGCCTGGGTGCAGGCGGCGGTCAGGTTGACGACCGGCGGGCGATGCGCGCCGCCGCTATTGTCCCACTGGGTCGCGTCGACGCCGCGCCATGCGGTGAAGGAGCGCAACTCGATCGCGTCCGACAGCTGCCACTTGAGCGCGTTGGTGAAGCCGTGCGTCTTGTCGACGCTGACCTGCTGCGGCACGCCGATGTCGGCGACGCCCATGCGCGTATCGCCATTGACGACGAGGCCGGGGAGCAGCGGCTTCACCGGGCCGCCGTTGATCGTGGTATAGGCGGTGCCGGGCAGCGTACAGGCAGGCTGCGACGCCTGCGTGCCGTTGGCGCAACCATTGGGGTTATAGTTCAGCAACTGGCTGTAGAAGGGCGTGTTTTCGTCCTTCGCAACGTCATAGGCGAAGTCGTTGGTGATCGTGCTGGTCGGCTGCCAGCGGACGGCGGCACGCAGCCCCTTGCGGTTGTAATAGTTCCAGCCGGCCTGACCCGCCAGCGGGTTGCGGGTGGTGGCATCCTGATGCTGGATCACGCCGTCCAGCTTGACGCTGAAGCCCGCGACTTCGGGCAGGTCGATATGCGCGTCGGCGGTGCGCGCGCCGTAATTGCCGGTGCCCGCCTCGATACGGCCACCCAGCTTGCCGGTCGGCGCGCGACTGACGATGCTGAGCGCGCCGCCTTCGGTATTGCGACCAAACAACGTGCCCTGCGGCCCCTTCAGCACTTCCACGCGCTCGACGTCGAACAGCGCGGCGTTGAGGCCATGCTGGCGTCCCAGATAAATGCCATCGACGTAGATGCCGACGCCCTGTTCACGCGCAGGCTGATTGGCGTCGAGCGGGACGATGCCGCGAATACCGATGGTGAGCGCGCTCTGGCGTGCTTCGAACGTCGCGATGCGAAGCGAAGGAACTGCGCCGTCGGCCAGATCATAGAGGCTCTGGACGTGGCGATCCTTGAGCGTCGCGTCACCCAGCACCGCCATGGAGATCGGCGTTTCCTGAAGATTGGTTTCGCGCTTGGTCGCGGTGACGACGATTTCGGTCAGGCCGGAATCGGCGGCGGGCGATTCAGCGGCGACCGCATCGGCAGGCGCGGGTGCCTGAGCGAAAGCACTGGTTGCAATCACGCCGGACAGGGCGGAGCCTGCCAGCAGCACGGCTCGAGCAAGGCTATTTAACTGCATGAAATATAGTCCCTTTTGTGATTAGTATCGGTGTTCCCCCGCGCTGATATGGCGTCTTCGAGACAGTTGGATTTAAGTTTGGAGACATGGCCGGCAAGCAGTCTTCATCTTCGCTTCATTTTTCGAGCAAGACGCTGGAAAGGTTCGAAAATGAATCTGATCGGGGATCGGCAACCGCACTGGAAAAACTTGCGCGCGGGGTTGCATCCCCTGCCCGCCTTACCCATCGTCCCCCTGCAACCATGGGAGCGAAGGTTTGGAGACAGTTTCGATCGTATTATTTCTGCTGGCGGCGGTCGTCGTCAGCGGCGCGGTATCCCGGATGCTGCCGATATCGTTGCCGACGCCGCTGGTGCAGATTCTGCTGGGCGGCATCATCGGCCTGTCGACATCCTACCGGGTGGAACTGGACCCCGAACTCTTTCTGTTTCTTTTCCTGCCGCCGCTCCTGTTCCTGGACGGATGGCGCATTCCCAAGGATGAATTGTTCAAGGACGTATCGACCGTCGCCGAACTCGCCTTCGGCCTCGTGCTCATCACGGTCGTCGGCATGGGCTTCTTCATCCATTGGCTGATCCCGGCCATGCCGCTCGCCGTCGCCTTCGCTCTCGCAGCGGTCATATCGCCCACCGACCCGATCGCGGTGTCCGCCATCGCCGCCCGCGTGCCGATCCCCAAGCGGATGATGCACATATTGGAGGGGGAATCGCTGCTGAATGATGCGTCGGGCCTCGTCTGCCTGCGCTTTGCGGTGGCGGCGGCGCTCACCGGCACCTTTTCCGCCGGGACTGCATTCGTCAATTTCCTCTGGGTCGCGGGCGGCGGCCTCGTCATCGGTATCGCCGTCACGGTCATCGCCACGCGGGTCAAGGCATGGGTGATGAAGCGCTGGGGCGAGGATAGCGGGTCGCAGATTCTCGTCAGCCTGCTCATCCCCTTCGGTTCCTACCTGCTCGCCGAGCATTTCCATGCGTCGGGCATCCTGGCCGCCGTCGGCGCGGGCGTCACCATGACCTTTGCCGAAATCTCGCGGCAGGCGCTGCCCGAAACGCGGATGCGGCGCAATTCGGTGTGGGACATGATCCAGTTCACGCTGAACGGCATCATCTTCGTGCTACTGGGCGAACAATTGCCCGCCATTCTCGCAGGCGCGAAGCAGACCGTGGCGCTGACCGGCCACAGCGCGCCCTGGTGGCTTGGCGTCTATGTGGTCGCCATCGTCGCGGGCCTCGCCGCGCTGCGCCTGTTGTGGGTGTGGGGATCGCTGAAGCTCACCATCCTGCGCAAGCGGGGATCCGGCGCGAGCGTCCACAGCCCGGACTGGCGGCTGATCGTCGCCATGTCTGTCGCGGGCGTGCGCGGCGCGATCACGCTGGCAGGTGTGTTGACTTTGCCCTTCGCGCTCAATGACGGCACGCCTTTCCCCGCGCGCGATCTGGCGATCTTCCTCGCGGCGGGTGTCATCATCCTGTCGCTGCTGATCGCGACGATCGCGCTGCCGATCTTGCTCAAGGGGCTGACCATGCCCGCTGAGCCATCGAAGCAAGCCGAGGAGGACGAGGCTCGGATCGCATCGGCGGAAGCGGCGATCGAGGCGATCGAACGGCATCTGCACGACCTTGCCGCCGGTAGATCGGACGCGGATCTCTATGCCCGCACAGGCGGCAAGGCGATGGACTTCTACCGCGAGCGGATCGAGGCGCTGGACGACGATCGCGTCGAAAGCGCGCGGGAGGAAAGCCAGCTTGCGAGCGAATATCGGCTCGTCGGGATCAAGGCGGAGCGCGCCGTTCTGAGCCGCCTCGCCCGTGCGCGGCAGATCGGCAGCGAGACGCTGCGCAAGCTGACGCGCGAACTCGATCTGGCGGAAGCGCGGCATCGGCAATAGCGCAGCCTCAGAGCAAGTCTCGCACTTGCTTTCGCATCATGTCGGCGACGGCTCCGATCCTGGCGAGTTTGGCCATGTCGCGATGAATGACGAGCCAGAAGCTGCGGACGATCTCCACATCGGAGGGGAGGACGGTTTCCAGATCCTCATCCGCCGCCGCCAGGAAATCGGGGAGGACGCCAATCCCCGCGCCCTCCAGAACCAGCCGTCGCTGGATGGTGATGCTGCTCGATCGCAATCCGGGATGAAGCCCGGCTGCGACCTCGTCCAGATAGTCCAGTTCGGGCGAAAACAGGAAGTCGGGCACGTAGCCGATCAGGACATGGCGTTGCAGATCGGACCGGCTGGCGGGGCGGCCTTTCCGATCGAGATACTGTTTCGACGCGTAAAGATGCAGCCGATAATCTGCCAGTCGCTCCACCATCAATAGCCCGCGCTGTGGCCGGGCGAGCATGATCGCCATGTCCGCTTCGCGCTTGGACGGATTGAGAAAGCCCGATGCGGTGATGACGTCCACCGATATGTCGGGATGCGCGTCCTTGAAGCGGGAAAGGCCCGGCGCCAATATCCATGTGCCGAAACCTTCCGCGACGGACACGCGCACCTGACCGCTCAGCCTGTGGCGCTCGCCCTTGATGTCGGCCATCGCGGAGATGGTGGACAGTTCGACCGCCTCCGCATGGGCGAGCAGCATCTGCCCTTTCGCGGTCAAACTCCTCTCCGTGCCCGACTGCTCAAACAGGTCGGCGTCGAGAGCATCGCCAAGGCGCCTCAGCCGCCGTCCGATCGTGGATGCGTCGACGCCGAGCGTGCGCGCCGCCGTGGCAATCCGCTTGAGGCGCACCACGGCGAGAAATATTCGCAGATCATCCCAATCCAGTTGCATCCCCGCTCCGACATTTTTGCATGAGGCAGATGCGAGAATAGGGAATTGAACGCATTTTTGCCATCTGCCATTCTGCGGCAAAAGCGGAGAGAGATGCTATGCGCGAAATCGGCCATACACTGGCGTTCGGTAATTCCGGCGGCGCGGGTCGCCATGCCGATGTCTTCGACCCCAATACGGGCAAGGTTCAGGCGCGGGTCGCACTGGGCGATGCCCCCCTGCTCGACCGTGCGGTCGAGGCTGCGAAGAAGGCTCAGCCCGAATGGGCGGCCACCAATCCGCAACGCCGCGCCCGCGTGATGTTCAATTTCAAGGCGCTGGTCGAAAAGTCCATGGACGAGCTGGCGCATCTGCTCAGTTCCGAACATGGCAAGGTGATCGGGGACGCCAAGGGCGACATCCAGCGCGGCCTGGAGGTCATCGAATTCTGCTGCGGCATCCCGCATGTGCTGAAGGGCGAATATACGCAGGGCGCGGGGCCGGGCATCGACGTCTACAGCTTCCGCCAGCCGATCGGCATCGGCGCTGGCATCACGCCCTTCAACTTTCCCGGCATGATCCCGCTCTGGATGTCGGGCGTCGCCATCGCCACGGGCAACGCCTTCATCCTGAAACCGTCGGAACGCGACCCGTCGGTTCCGGTGCGGCTGGCGGAACTGTTTCTGGAGGCGGGCCTGCCCGAAGGCATCCTTCAGGTGGTGCAGGGCGACAAGGAAATGGTTGACGCGATCCTCGACCATCCCGATATCG
>JAAIGE0100296856.1_pt1 | contig 10513 bp, 5 predicted proteins | sample 6487951 | NCBI WGS metagenome assembly JAAIGE01 (sample SAMN13974128, study PRJNA590717) | phyllosphere metagenome | biome: tomato field; feature: multiple bacterial spot infested tomato fields; material: tomato leaves; isolation source: leaves from tomato fields | host: Solanum lycopersicum ... | reverse complement strand
GACCTCGGTGCCGCCGTACTTGCTGTACAGGACGCGGTCGCCGACGGCGACGTCGAGCGGAACGCGGTTGCCGTTGTCGTCGATGCGGCCGGGGCCCACGGCCACGACCTCGCCCTCCTGGGGCTTCTCCTTGGCGGTGTCGGGGATGACCAGGCCACTTGCGGTGGTCTGCTCGGCCTCGACCTGCTGGATGACGATGCGGTCCTCGAGCGGCTTGATGGAAACCGACACGGTCTACCTCTTTCTTGCTGGTGGGGTCCTGCTTCAAGACTCATCAGCACTCGCTTGCCGAGAGTGCTAACGCCCAGTGTAGGGCGAGGCTGGCACTCATGCAACGCGAGTGCCAGCCGCCGTTCATCCCATGCCGCACCGTCGATCCCCCACTCCCCTACCCCCCTCCGATGCCCGATCCCCCTATCTCCGAAACCGACCCCCTCACGACCCCTCGGGCCATTCCCGCGCCATCACCGGAGGAGTAGGAAGAACGGGGGACAGTCGGTGCGACGACGCATCGCAGGTGGGGAACACGGAGTGGGGCGTGTCGGATCGAGCACTACACGTCGCCGTCGACATCGGCGGTGACCGCGTCACAGCAGCAGCCGGGCGGCCGGATCTCGCGGAGCGTCCCGCGATCGTCCGACTCGGCCACAGCGCTGACGCAGCGTCCTCGGCCGTCTTCGTCAGCGACGACGGGCCGGTGTACGGGGACGCGGCGGCCCGACGAGCGGCCGGCGCTCCGGACAGGGTGCTCCGGGATTATGCGGCTCGCATCGGCGACGAGGTCCCGCTGACGGTCGCCCGTCAGGCGATCCGGGCCGAGGAGGCCTACGTCGGCGTCCTGCAGTGGGCCGTCGGAGCAGCCGTGGATGCCGCAGGCGATGTGCCGGAGGCGATCACCGTCGTCCTCCCTGCGGCGTGGGGCGACCACCGTCGCCGCAGTCTCGCGGACGCACTGCGGGCGCACGGCATCCGAGCGCACTTCATGACGACCCCCGAGGCCGTCGCTCACCATCGGATGCGCACCCTCGACCGCGATCACGACCTCTTCGCCCTGTACGACCTGGGGGCGACCTCGTGCGACCTCGCGATCGTCATGGTCGAGGGCGGAACGGTCCGGGTGCTGGCCACCCGATCACTCGCGCAGTTCGGGGGCGCGGACATCGACGACGCCGTGTTCGCGCACCTGCGCGAGATCGCGCCCGCCGTCGCCGACGCGGGGTGGGTCGGCCTCGCCGCCGCACGCCGCGAGTGCGCGGCGGCGAAGGAGGCGCTGTCGTTCGACACCGAGACGGTCCTCCCGATCGCGGTCCCCGCGGGCGAGCACCTCGTGCGGCTCGTCCGCGACGAGCTCGAGGCGCTCATCGAGGAGGACGTGCGCGAGAGCGTCGCCGCGCTCGAGGACCTCTGCGCCCGCGCCGGTGTCAGCCCGTCGGACCTCAGGGGGGTCGCGCTTGCGGGCGGTGGTTCGCGGATGCCGCGGGTCGCGCAACTGGTGTCCGAAATGCTCGGGGTCGGCGTCGACGAGGACGCCGACCCGCAGAGCCTCGCCGTCCGAGGGGCGGCCGGATCGCCCCTGCCGGTGGGAGTGCCGGACCTGCACGAGACGGAACCGCAGCCTCTGGAGCCCGCCGCGCCGAAGCCCCGCAGCGCCTTCGCGCGCGTGCTCTCGGCCATGATGCGAGCGCTCCTGCCTCCCACCCTCCCCGCCGAGACGCAGACGCGTGCGGGGACCCGAGTTGCGGCGGAGACGCCGGTCGACGCCCGCGGCGAGGCTCCCCCACCCCGCCCCGACGCGTCGCGGAGCCCGGGGGCCGCCACCGGCCCGTCCGGCGATGCTCAGACGTCTCCGCCGCCTCACTCGTCCGTTCCCCTGGCGGCGGCCAGGCCGATCCCCGTGGCGGCGGCCAGGTCTCGCCGCGATTCCCGAGCGGCGGTGTGACGTGTACCACGACGCCTGGCCGCACACGGGATCCACGCGCGCCGGCGCCCGCACGCCCGCTGCGGCGACCACGCGCATCCCCTCGCAGGTGCTCGCCGCGACCCTCGCGGAATCGGCGGTGACGCCGCTCCTGGCGGTCGACCTGCCCATCCGTGGCGTCGTGACCGGCCCGGTGGGTTCCGGCAAGACGGCCGCGCTCGCGGCGCTGCGGGCGGAGCTCGGGGAACGCGGGATGCCGATGGCCGAGCACCCGTCATCGGTGGCGGACGGCGAGGTACTCGTCATCGACGACGCCGATGCCCTCTCGGACGCGGACCTCGTCGCGCTGCGCAGGATCGTCGCATCACCGGACGCCGGCGTGGTGGTCGCACACCTGCCGCGGCCTCGGGGACTGCTGCGCGAGATCGTGGCCGTGCTCGAGAAGTCCGCGCCTCCCGTGCTGCTCGGCGACGTCGCACCCGACCGCATCGCGGAGGCCACCCGCATCCCCATCGCCTGTTCCAACGCAATCGTGGAGCAGACCGGCGGCCTCACTTGGCTGACGCTCGCCGCGGTGGACGCGCACGATCCCGGGATGTGCGCTGTCGATCCGACCCATCGCACGCTCGCCGGCGCGCTCCGGGGCGCCGTCGCACACCGACTCGAGTGTCTCGACGACCACCACCGTGCGCTCCTCGAGGCGATGTGCGTGCTGCCCGCATCGGAGCTCGCTTCGCAGGCGACCGGGCCGGTCAGTCTCGACGAGATGGTGACCGACGGATGCACCGCTGGGTTGCTCGCCCCCAACGGCGCGCCGCCGCCGATCGTCCGGGCTGCGGTCCGCGCGTTGACGCCCGCCCACCGGGTCCCGGTCGGGGATGCGCCGCACGTCGGGCACGAGAGCGCGTGGCCGGAGGATGCGGTATCCACACCGGCCGCACTCGTCGCCCGAGGCGACCGCATCCGGGGCGAATCGCCGACGCAGGCGCTGGCGCTCTACCGTCAGGCGGCGTCCCTCGTGGCAGACGAGGCGGACGCTGCACTCGCCATCGGCATCGCCGCCGTCGGCGCCGGTGATCTGGATGCCGCCGGCGCGGCGTTCGACGTCCTCGTCCGCCTGCCGGCGCATCGCGAACACGCCGCCGCGTCCGACGCATCGACGGCTGTCTGGGCGGCACGCGGACTCCTCGACGTCGGCGCCGGCTCCGGGCCGGACGGCGCACAGGATGCACCGGCCCGTGCCCGGCGGGCGCTGGTCGCCGTCGGGATGGGACGGCGACCCGAGTCGGCGACGGCGCAGCGCGCGTCCGAGGCGCCCGACACCCTCGCCGTCGCCTCCGACGCGCTGACGGCGGCGCTGTCGGCGTCGCTCTCCGACCGGGTCGTGGCCGCGGTGGACGACCTCGTCGTCGCGTCGGAGATGTACAGCGCGACCCACGCCGATTTCCCGCTGGTCGAGCCGCCCGCAGTCGTGGCGGCAGCCGCCGCCGTCTCGATCGGCCGACTCGACCTCGCCGCGTCGACGCTGGACTCGGCGCGACGGCGGCGGCAGGGCGGGCCCGCGGCACGGGCACGGCTCGCGCTCTGGCGCGCGTGGGTGGCGATCCACGCGGCCGATCCCGCCGCAGCATCCGCCCTCCTCGACGAGGCCGCAGCCTCCATCGCCGAGCCGACACCGCGAGACCGGCTGATCCGTGCCGCGTGCGAGACGGCCCTTGCGCGGCGCTACGCGGGCACAGCCGAGCTCACGCACGCCTTCGATGCAGCCGCGCGCGAGCTGCACCAGCAGCACGTGGACCTCTTCCTCTTCCCCTTCCTCGGCGAGTTGCTCCTCGCGGCGGCGAGGGTCGACGACTCGGGGGCGGTCGCCCGGCACGCGGATGCCGCCTTCGCGACGCTCGCGCAGGCCGGTGAACCCCCGCTGTGGAGCCCGCTCCTGCACTGGAGCGGCATCCAGCGCGGCATCATCCTGGGCCGCCCCGACGCGCTCGCCCCGCACGCGCACGCCCTCCTCGACGCAGCCGCGCACAGCCCGTTCGCCGCGCGACTGGCGACGGCGGGTCGGGTGTGGACGGACGTCCTGGCGGGCCGGGTCGACGTCGCTGCCGTGCAATCGGCCGCCCGCGACCTCGCCGTCCACGGGCTCGCATGGGACGGCGCGCGCCTCGCCGCGCACGGCGCCGCCCGCACCGAGGACCGCGCGGTCTCCGCGCAGCTGTTGGCCTGCGCTCGCGACCTGCACCCGGTGCAGGGGCCCCGCTCCCCGCACCCGGGCGACGAACCCGCGGAGCTGCCGCAGCCCGGGTCGGTCCTCAGTGCCCGTGAGGCGGACGTCGCTCGCCTCGTCCTGCAGGGGAAGACCTACATCGAGATCGGTCAGTCGCTGTTCATCTCACCGCGGACCGCCGAGCACCACATCGCACGCATACGTCGCCGGGTCGAAGCCACCTCGCGCTCCGATCTGCTCACGAAGCTCCGGGCGATGCTCGGCGACGACGCAGGAACCAGGACCACCAGTCACACCCAGGAGGGCACATGAGTAACGTGATCGCGACGATGGCGAACGCGCTGATCGAATTCATCCTGAGTCTCATCCGAGACCCCGAGGCAGCAGCGGAATTCGAGGCGGACCCCGAGGGCGCGCTCGAGGCCCGCGGCCTGGGCAATGTCGGGTACAACGACCTCTGCGCCGCGCTGCCGGTCGTCTACGACAATCCGCAGGTGCTCGTCCACAGCGAACCGGGCATCCTGCTGCGCCCGCCCGCCGACCCCGGCGGCGTGTCCCCCACGCAGGTCATCCAGCAGCTGCACGAGCTCATCACGAACACCTCGTACGTGACCAACAACTCGACCGTGCTCGACCAGTCGGTGAACCAGAACCTCTGGGCCGAAGGCGACATCCTGCAGATCTTCGACAACGAGGCGATCGTCGCGAGCGGCCAGGGCTCGACCGCCGCAGGACGGGACGTCGTCGACGACGACAGCACCGACTCGTCCACCACGGTCACCGTCGGCGGCGATGCCGTGGTCGACAGCACCGTCGACACCGACACCGCCGTCGGCTCGAACAACGAGACGACCGTGACGGGTCCGTTCACGGACGGCTCGGCGCCGGTGACGGGCGGCGAGGCCGCTCCGGTGGCAGCGCAGCCCTCGGAGGGCGAGTCGACCACCGACGTCGTCGTCGATCAGCCGGCCGATGTGCCCGCGCCCACGGCCGAGGCACCGGCCCAGCCGGAAGCGCCTGCCGACCACGCCGCGCCGGAACCGGCGGCGGAGGAACCGGCGCCTGCCGAGACCGCAGCAGCCGAGCCTGTCGCGGAAGAGCCGCCCGTCGAGCAGGAGCAGCCCGTCGAGCAGGAGCAGCCCGTCGCGGACGAGCCGATCGCCCTCGCGACGGTCGACGACGGACCCGACCCGTACGCCGCGGCAGACGAGAGCACGGCGCTCTCCGAACCGATCGCGTTCGAAGAGTCGACGACGGACTCGGAGTACTGATCGCCGATGACCAGCCCCCAGACGGGCTCGCAGAGCCCGTCGCCCTCCCCCAGCCCGTCCGGTCCGCTGCGGACCGGACGGGCGCAACCCGCCCGACCGTCGGTGCACGCGCCGAATTCGGCGCCCGTCGTCGCACACGTCGCGCCACCGTTGTCCTCGCGCCTCGCGGAGGCGTTCTGGAGCTTCGGACTGGCGGCCGGGGCGCTGGCGGTCGGCTACTTCTTCATCACCCGCACCGACGAGCTCGCGCACATCAAGAAGCGGGTCGAGGCCGTTGATCCGGACAGGGTGGCTGAGAGCGTCCAGGCGACCGCCGACATCCTGTTCTGGGTGCTCTTCGGCACCTATCTGACGCTGCTGCTCATTCAGGTGTGGGCGGCGGTGGCCTTCGCGAATCGCCGGTCGGGAGCGCGGGCATGGCTATGCGGAACGCTGGTCGCCTTCGGCGGGCTGTGCGTCGTCGCGCTGGAGTTCACCCGCCCGGGGAACGACGGGATGCCGCTGCGGACGTTCGCGCTCGCCTACGCCGGCATCATGACCCTCGCCTTGCTCGCGTCGCTCCTGCCTGCCTCCCGAGCGTGGACGCGACGCCGTTTCGACGTCCGACGGGGCCCCGCGTCGGTGGGTGGCGCCGACCTCTGACAGGATCCCGTCGAGGGTCCGGGCGGCGACCGAGCACGCCCGCACTGCGCTGCGCGGTGAGTCGGGCCGCTCGCTGATCCGCCGCCATGTGTCGCGGAGCGCCGCGGCGAGGGCTGCGATCTCCGCGTGGGATGCGTCGGCCCGCGCACCGACCCGATCGGCGGGGTCGGTGCCGTCGGCGCCGAGGATCCGCTCGAGCTCGTCCGTCTCGCGCGGGGGCAGCCCGACGCCGGTCACCCGGATGGCCGCGAGGAGGTCGAGTTCGCGCAGCTCGTGCGATCCGTCGACGAGCGCATCGAGTGCGTCGCGCAGCGCCCCGTCCCGACCGGTCCGCGGCTGATCGCGGAGCAGGTCGTCGAGGAAGGCCTGCAGTGCGCGGACCTTCAGGGCGGCGGCGCGGCCCGCGAACTGCCGCCGGACGATGGAGCGCAGCTCCTCGAGCCCGCTCTGGACGACGAGCTGCTCCGCGAGACGCTGCGAGGTCGTGGCGCCGCCCCTGACGAGGGCGACGCCGAGACGGATGCCGGTGATGCCGAAGCGGTCGATGAGCCCCCGCCGCGCGCGCGACCCGAGTGTCGCCGCCCCTTCGCGGACGAACCGGTCGGCCGAGAGCAGCAGGCGGTCGCGCTGATCGCGGTCCCAACCGGCGATCTCGCGGAGGGCGACGAAATCGCGCTCCGCCATGCAGCGCGCGCTCTCGGCGATGAGTCCGGCCACCGGCATCACGCCGATCGCCAGCGGTCGCATCTCCGGGAGCTCCCGGTACCGCGCCGCGATGCCGCGCGCGGACAGCAGAGCGTCGAGGCGCCCACCACCCACCTCGTCGGCGCGGGAGAGGACGGCGAGCGCGTTGACGCTGTTGCCCGGTCCGCTGTCGGCGTCGCGGAAGGCCGACAGGAACGACAGATCGGACGGGTGCAGGTGCCGGAGAAGGTAGACGATGGCGTCGGCGTCGGACGGACCGCCCGCCGCGGGCGTGAGGAAGGTGAGGCTGCGGTCGGAGATGCGTTCCGAGACGGATTCGATGCCGGGGGTGTCGATGAGCACGAGGGATCGCAGACTCAGTGCGGGCCACCGGATGTCGATGTGGTCGATGTCGTCGGGGTCGATCCCGCGGAGGTCGAGCCGCAGCCGCCCATCGGTGCGCGCGAGGGCGAGCGATGACGTGCGACCGCTGCGATGGACGGCGTCGACGCGCGGCGTGGCGCCGTAGCGGTACCAGGTCACGATGCGGGTGCATTCCCCGGCATCGGTGGGGGCGATCCGCTCGCCGATGAGCGCGTTCAGCAACGTCGACTTGCCGGCCTTGACCATGCCCGCGATGCCGAGGCGGAGCGGTTCGTGCAGCCTCGTGCGCCATGCCTGCAGGTCGGCGACCGTCGCGTCGTCGTCCCGGTAGAGCGCCAGGGCCTCATCGAGGAGCGCGTCGGCTGCAGCCAGGATGCCGCCGGTCACACGGTCCCCCGCTGCGCCGGCGCCGCCGCGACCGCGGCGGGAGTCTCCTGCGGCGCTTCCACGGCGGCGGGCAGCGCGTTCTTCACCCGTGTCAGATACTGCAGTCGCTTGGTCAGCTCGGCGACCCGCGCGTCGCGGTCCTGCGCGAAGGTGGCGGCGGGCTTCCGGGCGGCCTCCGCGGCGGCGGTGAGCGAGCGGTGGATCTCGTCCGCTCGGGTCCCGAAGTGGTCTCGCGTGGCCCGCTGGATGGAGCGGAGACGGTCGCGCAGCTGCTTACCGACCTGGAAGGCGATTTCGTCGATGTACCGACGGACGAGGTTCTTCGCCTCGTTCTGTCGTCGCGTCAGGCGGGCCTGCGTGTCCTCCCGGTACGCCCGCCGACCGACCAGGACGCCGGCGAGCAGCGACAGCGGGTTCAGCACCGCGAGTCCGATGACGCTCGTGGCGAGACCGACCATGAGCACGCCGCCGTATGAGCCGCGGACGCCGATGTAGATCTTCTCCCCGGCCGAGAGGGTCGGGGCATCGAGCTCGGCCATCTCGTCGACCGGGTCGAGGACGCCGGTGATGTCGCCGACGTCGAGCTGCGGGATGTCCTCCTCGCCCTCGAGGAACTGCCCGGCGACCTCCTGCGCCAACCATCGCTGACGGTCGTTGGTCCAGACGAACGTGTCGGCGACGGCCTCGCCGACGCGCTCGTCGAGCCACTGCGCGAACTCTCCCCAGACCGGTCCCGGATCGCCGGCTTCGATGGCTTCCTCCGCCTGCCGCTGCACGCGGCGCAGGCGATCGCGGAGGTCGTGCTCGGTGTCGGCGATGAGGTCCGCGACACCGTCGGTGAGCGTCGTCTGCCATCGCGATGAGCGGCTGCGGAACTCCTCGGCCTGCCGCTTGGCGTACTCGAGGCGCTCGATGATCTCCGGAGTCCGCTCGGGATGCTGGAGCGCGGTCAGCTCGGATCGCACGGCCATCGACAGCTGCTCCACGACGTCGTGCAGGTCTGCTGCGGCGGCTCGGCGTTCGAGCTCGCCGGCTCGGTGCAGGACCTCTCGATGGAGGTGCTGGATGAGTTCGGGGAATCCCGACTCCTCGTTCAGTTCGCGATCCTGCCGAGCGGCGGCAGCGAGACGGAGGTCGCTCGAGACGGGGAAGACCGGGATCTGCCCGACGCTCTCGAGGTGGCGCTCGTCGATTCCGGCGATCTGACGCCACTGCGGGTACGCGTCGGTCTTGGTCACCACCGCCGACACGTGGGGCGACACGCGCACCGCCTGCGACAGCAGACGGATCTCGGGGGCCGTGTACTCCTGCGAGGCATCCGACACCATCAGCATGGCGTGCGCACCCGACAACGCCGTGAGCGCGGAGAGCGCTCGGAACGCCTGCGCGTCGCCGACGCCGGGGGAATCGACGAGCCGCAGCCCGTTCTTGAGGATCTCGCGCGGCACCAGGATTTCCGCTCCGACGACCTCGCCGCCGGCGAACCGCGGCGCCTCGGCGGCGACGTACTGACCCACCTCGTCGATGGGCACCTCGTGCCGGGACAGATCCGGCTTGGAGGGATGCCGTACGAGGACCGCGGCGGACGGCGTCTCGCCGTACCCGACCACGGTCGGGATGCGCGTCGCGATGTCGTCGTCGACGGGACAGACGGGCGCCCCGACGATCGCGTTGATCAGCTTGCTCTTGCCCTGCTTGTACTCGCCGACGACGAGGACGCGGACGTACGGGTCGGCCAACCGGGCCCGTGTCGCCGCCAGCCGGTCGGCGAGATCCTCCCGCCCCCACTCGCGACTCGTCTTCGTGACCTCGTCCGCCACGCGCACGAGCGCGCCGGGAGTCTGTCCCAGCGCGCCCTGCTCCCCCACCGATTGCGGCATGTGCGTCCCCTCGCATCCACGTCGTTGCGGATACTCCCCCAGCGGCACCGTACCGACTCCCCGTCACGTGGACAAGGGATGCCGACGGATGGCGCTCCAGCATCCGCAACGACGTGACCCGTCCCCGTCCCGCACCCGGGAGGGGTGCGGGACGGGGCTAGGTCGTGACTCAGAACGCGGTGTCCGCGTCAGCGTCCGGGACCTCGACGTTCATACCGCCGTCGTCGGCCACGGAGTTGTCGTCACCCGTCGTCCAGATGTTCGTCGAGTCGTCGTCGGTCCACGTCGTGGTGGGCGAGAACTCGGCGTTGAACTGCTCGTTCATGGAGTCGGAGATCGAGGTGTTGATCTGACTCATGTCGGTCATCGACTCATCGACGTTGAACGAGTCCGAGATCGACACATTCGTGTTGATCGAGTTGTCCGTCGTCGAGTTGTCCATCCAGTTCGTCGAGTTGTCGGAGTTGTCGGAGTTGTCCGAGTTGTCCGCCCAGTTGCTGGTGTTGTTCGAGTCCGTCCAGGTGTTCGTGTTGATGGTGCTGCCGATCACGGCGTCACCACCCACGTTGTAGTTCACGGAGCTGTCGGTGGAGTTGTCCCACCAGACGTCCCCGCCTGCCGCGATCGAGCCGTCGCCGCTGGCCACGTTGGCCGACGAGCCGGAGCCGATCGAGACGTCACCACCGGCGCTGATGTTGCCGTTGACGGACTGATCGACGTTCGTGGAGTTGAACGACACGTTGCCCGAGACGCTGCCGAGGCCGGCCGCGGGGGCGGCGCCACCGTCGCCGAAGGTGGTGTTGTACTGCCGCACGCCGACGTTGTACTGGTCCCAGTCGATGTGCTGGTTGTACGAGTTCTCGTTGCCGGAGTTGGTGTTCGAGTTGTCGGAGCTGTCGTTGTACGAGTCGTTGACCGAGTTGTTCGAGTTGTCGGAGTTGTCGGAGTTGTCGGAGTTGTCGTTGTTCGAGTCCGTCCAGCTGTTGCCCGAGTCGTTCGTCGAGTTGTCCGAGTTGTCGCTGTTGTCGGAGTTGTCGCTGTTGTCGGAGTTGTCGCTGTTGTCGGAGTTGTCGCTGTTGTCGGAGTTGTCGCTGTTGTCCGAGTTGTCGCTGTTGTCGTT
>JAAIGE0100014457.1_pt1 | contig 10516 bp, 20 predicted proteins | sample 6487951 | NCBI WGS metagenome assembly JAAIGE01 (sample SAMN13974128, study PRJNA590717) | phyllosphere metagenome | biome: tomato field; feature: multiple bacterial spot infested tomato fields; material: tomato leaves; isolation source: leaves from tomato fields | host: Solanum lycopersicum ... | reverse complement strand
GTCACGCGGCCGTCGGTGAGGCGCTCGATGCGGACGCACTGTTTCGACGGCACACCGCGCACCTTCCAATTACCAACGGCGGAGCGCGACACCCCGAGCCGGTCAGCCAAGGCATCGCGCCCATCAAGAAAGTCGGCGGCCTCATCCAGCGGGTGAGGCGGCTTCGCGCTCGCGCTGAGCGCCACAGCAATGTCGGTCATGGCGCGCAGATTAACACGTTACGTGTTTATTTCAAACACCATGTGATGACACATTTTGTGTTCAATCGTCTGCAATGAAAACTGTAGGCGAACGAATCAGGCAAGCGCGCGAAGCCCGGAAGCTCAGCGGGAGCGCGCTCGCGGACATGGTGGGCTACAAAAACCAATCCGCAATTGGCAACCTGGAGAACCGCCCAGGCGCCAGCGGTGGCAACAAGATCGGTGCGATTGCCGCCGCCCTCGGTGTGACGGCGGACTGGCTCTTGAACGGCCCGGACTCTGAAGCGGTGCCATGGATCGAAGACAGTGCAAAGCATCCCGCCGGCAGCAATGCCGTGCATCAGACCCAACCACAGTACGAGTCCGAAATCCTGAGCCTTTACCGGCACTTGAACGCCACCGGCCGGCAGGAGGCCATCGACTACCTGCGCTATCTTGTGCAAAAGCAGGACAAAAGCGCAGCCATACCAAGGGAAGGTCATCCCCTTCCCGCCAAGAAAAAGGCCGCCTGACCTGCATCCGTGCTGATATTGTTGCCACCTCAGCATCAACGATGGGAGGGGCAAAAATTGATACTTACTGGCGGCACCTTCGGCGTCAATGGCGGCGCCCGCTTCGGCCCGGACAACACCCTGGAGATTCGAGCGTCCAGAGGCGTGCGCTTCTCTGGAGAAGACGTCATATCCGCTGTAGCCAGCACCTCCAAGAACACTGGCTTCAGCATCCTGTCTTTCGTGGCCCTGGCCTTCCTGCTGTCGCTGGTGCTGGGCTTCTTCCTCTCGGTCTTCGGTGTGGTCATCGCACTTGTCGTGGCTATTGCCGCATCGTTCCGCACCCGCGTGCAGCATGTGGTCGATATGGAATTCACGTCTGGCGACAGGGTCACAATCGAATGCAATGCCGCCGAGGCAGACCAACTATTGCAGCTCAGGCGAAGCGCCCCCAACACCTAACAACAAGCCCGGATGCTCCCGGGCTTTTTTTCGCCCGCCCCAAACACGTTATGTGTTGACATGACAAACACACTGTGTGATATTCGCCCAACGTTAACACGAGGGCCGCAATGCACACCGCCAGCACCACCCAGCCGAAAGCACCCGACAGCTACAACGCTTGGCTGCCCGCCGAGCTCCGCGCATTTGCAGACCGCGACAACAACTGGCGCGGAGCCCACCAAGATGTGGTCGTGCACGGCATTGAAGCCACCGATCGCACCGTACCTAACCCTGGCGCCTACTGCTACGAGGGCAAGGGCGAAGACCTGATCTGGGTCGGCTGCTACGGCGAAGGCGTATGGCTGCGCCCCGAGGAAGTCCTGGAGATCGCCGAGGCCTTGCGCCTGGTGGCCCACGCCCACATTGATCGGGTGTTCGCCAAAACTGCCGCCGAGCGCGGCATTGCAGCACCCGTGAGCCAAGGCAGTGCCGCATGACCACGGCCACCGCAACCGCCACCGCCGCCACCCCGGCCCAGGCCCAGCCCACCCAAAACGCCTGGCTCCCCGCCGCCCTGCGCCCGCACGCCGTCGCGCTGTTCGGCCAGCCGCGCACGCACCAGAGCATCCAGCTGCACGGCATCACCCTGGCGGACCACACGGTCTACATGCCCGGCGCCGATCTGCTGCAGGGACTGGACCCTGAAACGCTGTGGCTGGGCATCGACTTCGAGGGCCGCACCCTGCGCCCCGAGCAGGCCCTGGAGCTGGCCGAGGCCCTGCGCCTGATGGCCATCGCCCACCTGCAGCGCGTGCATGAAGTGCGCACCGCGGCTGCGGCTGTGGAAGGCGGTGCCGCGTGAACCAGCCCTGCCCCACCCTCGCCCGCAAGGCAGCCGCCGCCAGCGTCACCCTGGCCGCCACCACCAAGGCCGACAACGACCAGGCCACGCGCCTGCTCGACCGCTGGCAGGCCCTGCCCCTGGCCGAGCGAGACCGCCTCGCCGCGGCCGAGCTGCGCAGGCTGGCCGCGCAGCACCGCTACGGGACGCTCGCTTACTTCGCCCTCATCCACGCCGAATGCGCCGTGGCCGCCAAGGCCTGAGCCGGCCGCGCCCGCGCAGATCACTCCTTTTTCGCCCCTCCACCACCACCCACCGGAGTCATCCACCATGACCACGCAACCCGCCACCGCCGCAAGCACCACCACCCTCCCCACGATCGGCACCCACCTGCCCGCAGAAGGCGGCACCCTCGCCGCCATCCTGGCCCGGGCAGACGGCCGCACCTACGGCCTGATCGTGTCCCACGCCAAGCACGAACGCACCGGCGCCTGGGGCGAATACGGCCAGGACGTGCCCGGCGCCCGCGGCATCCACGGCCTGGCCAGCACCAACGCCATGGCCGAAGCCGGCAGCAACCTCGCCAGCGTGGTGCGCGCCATGGTGCTCGACGGCCACGCCGACTGGTACATCCCCAGCCGCATGGAACTGCTGGCCGCCCACGAAGGCGCCCCTGAGCTGTTCGACAAAGACGGCTGGTACTGGAGCAGCACGCAGTCCTCGCGCAGCAGCGCCTGGTGCCAGGACTTCGAGTACGGCTACAGCAGCGCCAACGGCAAGGACAACGAGTTTCGCGCTCGCCCCGTCCGCAGCATTCAACTTCAGCCCTTCACCCCTTCGGCACTCGCCGGCCAAGGCCCCGCACCCATCGGCGAAGCCGATCCGCGCGAAATTTCTGCTGCCGCAGCCGTCATCGCTGCCTGACCGCCATGCTGCGCCGCTGCATCGTCACCGTCGGCAGCCTGCAATACGCGGGCCTGTACCCCAGCACCGGCGCCGCCGTGCTGGACGCTCTGGCGCGCTTCGGCGAGCACGTCCGCATCAGCGCACGGAGGGCCACGTAATGCCCCGCGCCCGCGCCACCGCGTTCTTCGCCCTGCTGGTGGATGCCCGCCCCGCAGGCCGCCTGCCGCAGCCCACCGCCCTGCCCCAGATCACCGACACCCCGGCCCGCGAATTCGCCACCGGCTGGTGGGCCGGCATCGCCGTGGGCGGCGTCAGCGGCGTGGCCCTGGCCGTGCTGGCGGGGTGGCTGCGATGAGCGCCACCGAAGCCGCCGCGGCCCTGCTGATCGCCATATGGCTGTCGCTCTCCGGCTACTGCATCGCCCGCGCCCTGTTGCTCACCACCTCCTGAGGACCGCCGCCATGCCACTGCAACACACCGGCCTGCTCTTTCTCAGCGCCACCAAGCCCGATGCCCGCACCGACGCCGACGGCTTCGCACTCACCCTGCGCGCGCTCGACGTGCTGGGCGCCCGCGCCAAAGAGCCCTACGTGCTGACCTGGCGCGGCCCCGAGGCCCAGGCCTTCTGGCAGCAGCACCAGGCCGACCTGCAGCCCGGCGCCGTCATCGACGTGGCGCTGACTCACGTGCGCGCTGCCGCCGGCACCACCCGCCCGGTCATGCCCGTGCTGGAGGCGCGCGTGCAGCGCTTGGCCCTGTGCCCCAAGCGCCCAGCAGGAGAGCGCTCGCAGCTATCGAATCAAGAGCAAACCGCCCACGCGGCCTGAAACCGCCATGGCCCAGCAACTCAGCGCGTCCAACGCCCACACCACCGTGATCGTCAGCAAGCACCACATCGAACAGCAGGCCCGCGAGGCCGCGCAGCAAGGGCTGTCCCTCAACGACGCATGCCCCTACCCGTTCACCACCGAGGCCGGGCAGCACTTCACCGCCGTCTTCCTCATTGCCCAGCGCGCCGCTCTGCCGGCCCGCCCATCCGCCGGCCAGCCGGCCTGACCCCGCCACCACAGGAGCCCTCCATGTCCGCAGCAGCACCCGCAACCACCGCCAAGCGCCCGCGCACCGCCATCGCGGCCGTGCCCAAGTCCACCCAGGCCACCGACGGTGCCCGCGCCGTCTCGGCCCATGACGTGCTCAGCGCCGCAGGCGCAGGCATCGCAGCCCACGAAGCCGGGCGCGACCTGCAGAGCGAGCGCAGCATGCGTGCCGCCCTGACCGCCTTCAACGCCATCGAAGGCACGCACCTGTCCGAGCGCCAAGGCTGGCAGCTGCAGGCCCTGCTCAAGATGACGCACGCCGCCGCGGCCGACCGCAACGGCACCTTCGATCCCAAGGACGCCACCAGCGCAGCCGCCTACGCGGCCCTGGGCGGCGAAGCAGCTGCAGCCGCAGCGGGCGTGACGGTGCAGCCATGAGCATTACCCCCACCACAGAAGCAGCTGATGCAGACGGCGAAGCCTTCCGCACCGCCGCGCGCCTCGGCCTCACGCTCCGCTTCTACGGCGGCTGCGCCCAGTCCAGCATGCCCGGCACGCCCAGCGCCTACGAGGTAGAGCCTGGCGCCGACCGCGCCGCAGCCATGCGCACTGCCATTGCTCGCGCAGACGCTGTGATTGCGAGCGGAGGCAAGGCACCACCGGCGCCACAACCGGCCGAGCCGCCCATCGCCGTCTTGCGCCGCGAGATCGGGGAGTCGTCATGGTTCGACCATTCACCCATCCGATTCGGGTCCGACGAATACAAGGCAATGCAGCGCGACCCGCACTGGGACTACTGCCCGGTGCATCCCGCCACAGCGGCACCTGACGGCGATCCGATGGCAAGGGATCGCCGTGCATGGCTCAACAACGCTGACATGGCGGCACTGGAGCGTGTAGACGAGCTGTTTCAGGATGGCGAAGGCTACGACGTGCCGGCCGAGCAGATGAAACGCATGGCAGAGCTTGGAGTGATCCGACATCACAACGCCGGCCGCTACACCATCACATCTTTTGGGCGCTGGGTGCTTGGCTCCACGCTGCTACGCCAGCCGCTGGAAACCTCTGCCGAGTGCAATGACCGCCTGCGTGAAGAGCACCGCGCCGCCCTGGCTGCAAAGCAAGGCGGTGCCGCATGAGCCACTGGATACTCCTCTCCGACGGCCGAGAGCACTACCTCTCCGGCATCGACGCACTGCAGAACACCTACAGCCTGCAGTCCATCGCCCACCGCCTGGCCATCATCAACCGCTTCACGGGCGCCACCAGCCGCCCCTACAGCGTGGCAGAGCACAGCCTGCTGTGTGCAGACATTTCCGAAGCCGCCGGCCACCCCGCGTACCTGCAGCTGGCCTGCCTGATGCATGACGCGCAGGAAGCCATCACCGGCGACCCGAGCAGCCCTGTCAAATGGACCCTTGGCGAAGCGTGGAAAGCCTTCGAGGCACCGCAGGAACGTGCGTTGCGCCGCCACTTCGGCCTGCAGGCCGCGTTTGCCTCGCACCACACCAGCATCCACCAAGTGGACATGATCGCCCGGGCCACTGAGCGGCGCGACCTCATGCCCTACCAGCCCGGCACGCACGCACCGTGGCCCGCCCTGGACACCCCGGGCAAAGAGGTGCCGCCCGCGCCCATCAGCCTCACCACGGCCAAGCGCGAGCAGACCCACTGGACCGAGTGGCGCGACCAGTTCCTGGCGCGCTACGAGCTGCTGGACGGCCTGGTGCGGGAGCAGCTGCAGGCCTACATGGAAGCGGGGGACGAGGCATGAAAGAGCGCCCCATCCTTTTCAGCGCACCTATGGTGCGCGCCCTGCTGGACAGCACCAAGACGCAGACGCGGCGCGTGGTGAAGTGGCGCGATCTGCAGCCAGGCCTGAACCTCGCCTTCTCGGGCCTTCAGGTCCACAGCTATGTGCCCGGCCTGTTCACGCTCGAAAGCCACAGCCGCGCAGGCATAGAGAGCCGCAGCTCGGCAACACGCTGCCCCTACGGCCAGCCAGGCGATCGGCTCTGGGTGCGCGAAAGCGTCGGCTATGTGCCCACGGCTTGCGGCAGCGAAGAGCGCGTGTTCGCTGCCGACTACACAGATGGCAGCGACAAGGCCGCGGGCGTTCGCTACAAGCCGAGCATCCACATGCCGCGCGCAGCCTGCCGCATCGTGCTGGAGATCTCCGACGTGCGCGTGGAGCGCCTGAAGGCCATCAGCGATGAGGACTGCATCGCTGAGGGCTGCAGCAAGAACCACAACGGCTACTACTGGGGCGGCCCACACCAGGCCGGCGGCCTGAAGCAAATGGCCACCGAGAAGCAGGCCTACCGCGACCTCTGGGAGTCGATCCACGGCCCCGACAGCTGGTCCGCAAACCCCTGGGTGTGGGCCGTGTCGTTCAAGCGCGTGGAAGCCCGCAAGCCATGAAAACAGCCCAACGCCTCGCCGCCCGCTCCAAAGCCGCAATGCGTGCACCTGGCCAGTGGGACACCCTGGCCCCTATCGCCCTCATCATCAGCCGCCAGCCCATGGCCGCCAACGACATGGCCGCCGCCAGCGTGGAGGTGCGCAGCGCCTGGCACCGCCTGTGCAACGGCAGCGGCACCGTCGAGCTGCTCAACCGCCTGGTGATGGCGATGAACATCTGCGCCCACCGCGCCGAGATCATCGGCCCCGACGCCGCGGAAGTCGCCGAGCGCGCCCAGGCCGCCATCGCCGCCATGCAAGACCGCTACAACCGCCTGGGCCGCATCGGCCCCGACGCGGCAGCACTGGCGCACGTGCCCCTGGCCCTTCGCCTGTACGACGAAATGCTGCGCAACTGCAGCGTTCACCAGCTTAACGAATCCCTGGCCGCCATCGAACAGCTGATGCACTCGCCGCAATGAACAGATTACTTGTGATGAACCCTGAAGAAGCCAAGGCTCTCAGCCTCTCCAAGCGATTCAAAGAGCTGACGCTCAAAGCTATCGAGCTGCCGCACCTGATCCTGAATAGTCTGGCGGCGCATTCGCGCACTGAGCGCCTGCTCGGCCGTCTCGCTTGGAACGAAATTCTTTGGCAGCGTGCGAAGGCCGGTACGCGCGTAAGCGATCTGGTTTGCGATCTCGAGCATCGCCATGGTGGCAGCCGGTGGAGCCGCTTTGGCGAGCATCACATCAATGGTCCGCTCGAGACTTTCAAGCCGCTCAATGGCCGTCTTGGGGTGTCTCTTGTTTGGATCACGGCCAGCCAGCTTGGCCTCGACAGAGTAGCCGGCCATTTCGCAGTGGACGGCCAGTGCGTGATATGCACGGACCAGTTCAAGCGACGTCTTCAACTGGTCGATGTGCTTGTCCAACTGCGCCGTTTGCCGCTGGGATTGATGCTGCTCCTCTACGTGTTGGAGTTGCCGTCTGAGCAGCCTACCGGCGTAAACGATCGATCCGATAGCACCGAATGCCTGAACCCAGCTCGCCAGAGAAGACGAGTCAGCGGGCCAGTAAGTGTAGAGCCCAGGAAATGCCGCATGCAGAGCAAACAGGCCGACAAAGCCAGCAAGCGCAGCCGTCGTGACTGCAGCCGCATCCAGTTCAAAGCTCACCCTCATCACATCCCCTCAAGTCTTTCAGGCAAGTAGAGCATGAAACGCGACGACTTCACCCTGCAGCTCGCCTTCCCCGGCGAACTCATCATCGATAACTTCGCTGGCGGTGGCGGCACCAGCACCGGCCTGGAGCGCGCCTTCGGCCGCCCGGTGGACATAGCCATCAACCACGACCCCGAGGCGCTGGCCATGCACGCGCTGAACCACCCGCACACGCAGCACCTGTGCGAGTCGGTCTGGGACGTGAACCCCATCGAGGTGACGCGCAACCAGCCCGTGGCGCTGGTGTGGCTGTCGCCCGACTGCAAGCACTTCAGCAAGGCCAAGGGCGGCACACCCGTGGCAAAGCACATCCGCGGCCTCGCCTGGGTGGGCATGCGCTGGGCGGCCCTGTGCAAGCCGCGCGTGCTCATGCTGGAGAACGTCGAAGAGTTCCAGACCTGGGGCCCCTTGCTGGTGGGCGCCGATGGCAACGCCCGGCCCGACCCGGCCCGCAAGGGCAAGACTTTCCAGTCATTCGTGCGCCAGCTGCGCGGCCACGGCTACACGGTGGACTGGCGCGAGCTGCGCGCCTGCGACCACGGCGCACCCACCATCCGCAAGCGCCTGTTCCTGATCGCGCGCCGTGACGGTCTGCCCATCGTGTGGCCCGAGCAGACCCACGCCGAGCCCACTGACCGCCGCGTGCTGGCCGGCAAGCTGGCGCCCTACCGCACGGCTGCCGAATGCATCGACTTCGATCTGCCGGCCGAGAGCGTGTTCGGCCGCAAGCGCCCACTGGTCGACAACACCATGCGCCGCGTAGCGAAGGGCCTCATGCGCCATGTGCTCAGCAGCGCCAGCCCATTCATCGTGGGCGCGGGCGGCCGCATGGGCCAGAGCCCGGCGCGCAGCGTGCACAGCCCTGCACAGACAATTACAGCCAAGGCTGACAGCTGCGTGGCGCAGCCCATCCTGACGCCCTACCTGACCGAGCACGCCAACGCCAGCAACCAGCGCACCCTGGCGGCTGATGAGCCGCTGCGCACCCAGTGCGCGCAGGTCAAGGGCGGCCACTTCTCCGTGGTGGCGCCCACCCTGGCCCCGCTGCGCGGCACGACCGAACAGCACCTGATCGGGCACAGCGTGGAGCAGCCGCTGTCCACGGTGGCCGCCAGCGGCACGCACCACGCGCTGGTGGCCGCGCACATCACCAAGTTCAACACCGGCAGCATCGGCTCCGGCCTGGACGACCCGCTGCCCACCATCACCGCTGGCGGCACGCCCAAGCGCCCCAGCACCGGCATCCAGATGGGCATGGTGGGCGCCCACCTGGTGACAGTGGGCTATGGCGAGCGGCCTGGACAGGACGCGCGCACGCAATCCATCGAGCAGCCCCTGGGCACTGTGGTGGCCGGCGGCATCAAGCAGGCCGTAATCGCAGCCCACCTGGTGGACATGGGGCACGGAGAATCCTGCAGCACTGGCGCCAAGCGATGGGGCAGCGGCGTGCGCGATATCCGCATGCCGTTGAACACCATCACGGCCAGCAGCACGCCGAGCGCCCTGGTGGTTGCCTGTCTGGAGCAGGCCAATGGCGGCTTCTACGAAGGCGACGGCCGGGCAGCGGATGCCCCCATGTCCACCATCACCGCCGCCGGCAGCAATCAGCGGCTTATCAACGCCTACCTGGTCAAGTACTACAGCGAGGGCGGCACCGACAGCGCCTGCAGCGCGCCCATGCACACCATCCCCACCAAGGCCCGCATGGGCCTGGTGCAGACGGTGCAGATGCCCGCCGCGGCACTGGCGCCCGAGCATGCCGAGCGCGCCCGCCTGTGCGCCGCGCTGCTGCACGATCACCTGCCGAGCGAGTTCGCAGAGCCTGCCGACATGGTGCTGATGCAGCACGCCGGCCAGTGGTGGGTGCTGGTGGACATCACCCTGCGCATGCTCAAGCCGCGCGAGCTGTACGGCGCGCAGGGCTTCCCGACCGGCTACCAGTTCGAGGAGATCCCTGACCCGGCCCTGCTGTTCAACGACGGGAAGCAAGCCACCAGCAACCCGCTGGCGCTGCCCCGCATCGCGCTCAGCACCACAGCCCAGGTCCGCATGTGCGGCAACAGCGTCAGCCCGCCCGTGGCCGAGGCCCTGGTGCGCAGCAACTTCGCCCACGAGGCCGCCTGGATGCAGGCTGCCGCTTGATGATGATGATGAGGACGGAAACCACTATGCAAACCATAGCAAACACCGCACGCCAGCCAAGCGCTGGACCCGAAAACGGCGGGCAATCCCCCATCATCACCCAGCTCAAGGCCGGCGCCTCGCTCAAAGTCAGCCACACCAACGGCCGCGCCTACCTGGTGGTCAAGAGCCGCGAGCACTACGCCGACACCGACGAAGTCCGCCGCCTGCTGGCCACAGGCCAGCTGCGCCCCAACGGCATCGACAGCAACGGGAATGGGGTGTTTGCGCTCAATGCGGGGAGGGCCGGGCGATGAACACCTTTTTTGCCCTGATGGCCGAGTACGGCACTGCGCAGATCCCCGTCGAAAAGTGCGCGCACCTCTTTGGCCTCTCCCCGAAGAAGGCCGAGGAATACGCCGGCCGGCAACAGTTGCCGGTGGCGGCCTTCCGAGTGGGGTCGCAGAAGAGCCCATGGCTGGTGTCCGCGCAAGACTTGGCGGCCCACCTCGACGCGGCCAAACAGCGAGCACAGGAAGACTGGGCCCGGCTCCGCGCCTGAGCCCTCTACCTATCGCTCAGGCACATTCTCCGGGCGCAGGTGGGTGTATCGCTTCAGCGTAGCCCAGCTCTCGTGCAGCGTGAACTGCGCCACCTCTTGTATTGAATAACCCCGCTCAAAAAGCCGGCTCGTCGCCTCGTGCCGCAGATCATGAAAGTGCAGATCGTCCAGCTCCAGCAGCCGGCAGGACCGCGTGAATGCCGCACTGACCGACTTCGCGTTGAACGGAAACACGTAGGCGCCCCGCTCGCCCTCTAGCACGGGCTGACGCTGGATGATCTCCATGGCCGCT
>JAAIGE0101243701.1_pt1 | contig 10517 bp, 10 predicted proteins | sample 6487951 | NCBI WGS metagenome assembly JAAIGE01 (sample SAMN13974128, study PRJNA590717) | phyllosphere metagenome | biome: tomato field; feature: multiple bacterial spot infested tomato fields; material: tomato leaves; isolation source: leaves from tomato fields | host: Solanum lycopersicum ... | reverse complement strand
GGCCTTGAGCGGTGAAATGACGCCACAGGTCGACACATCGATGTCCACGCGGAACGTGGCGATGCCGTCTACCGGGTGAATCTCCGTGTAGGTGTGAACTGTGATGTGGCTCTTGTCCAGGTGGGCCAGAATGGTTTCCGGCAAAGGACCTGGCGACTCTTCGATCTGGCTTTCGGTAGGCGTCACCGGCTGCTCGGAGATCAGAATGGTCACACTGGCACCCTGAGGATCGTAATCCTGACGCGCAATGTTCAGGATGTTGGCACCAATGATATCGACAACATCGGTCAGAATCCGCGTCAGGCGCTCTGCGTCATACACACTGTTGATGTATTCGACATAAGCCTGCTGGTCTTGCGGTGTTTCCGCATAGCAGATGTCATAAATGTTGAAGCTCAAGGTCTTGGTCAGGTTATTGAACCCGTGGAGCTTGAGTTTGCTTTTCACCGTTAAAAACTCTCTATATGTGTGCGGCGCCGGCCGCGTGATCAAGCATGCCCGTCAGATGAGCCCGGCTCAGCTGCGTAGGACGGTTAACACCTCTTCGCGTTGGCGATTTTGGTTGTCTGTTCGGGCGCGGCAGCAGAAAACCAATGCACGCTGCGCCCTGAAAAAGTGGCGCATTATGCAGACGTCCGAAGCCGTCTGCCAGAGTGTGCGCCGTTTTTATGATCGTTGGATGTCTGAAGGTCAGGCCAGTTCGACAATTTCATAATCGTGGGTAATCTTCACACCCGCATTGCCAAGCATGATCGAGGCAGAGCAATACTTTTCTGCGGACAGCTCGATAGCCCGTTTGACCTGGGCCTCTTTAAGCCCGCGACCCTTGACGACAAAGTGCAGATGGATTTTGGTGAAGACTTTCGGATCTTCGTCTGCCCGCTCTGCCTCAAGGAAGGCTTCACAGCTCTCGACCGGTTGGCGGGATTTCCTGAGGATGCTCACCACATCGTAATTGCTGCAACCGCCCAGACCAATCAGGACCATTTCCATGGGGCGAACGCCCAGGTTGCGACCGCCACTTTCGGGCGGGCCATCCATGACCACTACGTGACCGCTGCCGGATTCGCCGAGGAAGATGGCTTCGCCAGCCCATTGAATGCGTGCCTTCATCGCCAAGACTCCACTGCTGAAAAAGGGGCGCCAGCTTAGCACAGGGCCACCTATTACCTTGATCAACTGATGAAAAACGCGTTTTGCCGCTAACGTGTAGGAATATTCGCAAAATAGGTCTGCCGCTCGTCGAAAAGCTGGCGAGAATGCAGGTGCAGCCGATACCTACAGGTATGCCATTTGGCGCAGGTCCTTATTTCGGAAGTCACGCATGGCCGCACTCACACTTGCATCTAAAACAAAGAATCTGGAAAAGCTTCTTCCTCACGCACAACGCCGTCGCTACGCCGCAAAAAGCAACATCATCAATGCCGGTGATGGCTCCGATTCGCTGTTTCTCATCATCAAGGGATCGGTCACGATTCTGATAGAAGACGACGACGGGCGCGAGATGATCATCGCCTACCTCAACAGCGGCGACTTCTTCGGCGAACTCGGCCTTTTCGAACAGGCGGGTCAGGCGTCCGTGCGCAGCGCTTGGGTAAGAGCGAAGACCGAATGTGAAGTGGCCGAGATTGCTTACGGCAAGTTTCGCGAACTGACGCAGCAGGAGCCGGAGATTCTCTACGCGCTGAGCAGCCAGATGGCGGATCGTCTGCGCAACACGACGCGCAAGGTGGGGGATCTCGCGTTTCTGGATGTCACCGGGCGTGTGGCTCGCACCCTGCTGGATCTCTGCAAACAACCGGATGCGATGACGCACCCGGACGGCATGCAGATCAAGATTACCCGTCAGGAGATCGGTCGCATTGTGGGCTGTTCACGGGAAATGGTGGGACGAGTGCTCAAGGCGCTCGAAGAGCAGAGCCTGATCGATGTCAAAGGCAAGACCATGGTGGTGTACGGCACACGCTGACGTGCAATCGGGTCAGATATCTGCCAGCAATTGCCGATAGGCCGCCAGCAGCCTCGACATATCCGCCTCGGGAAACGCTTCATGTAATGCGATATGGCTTTCGGCCCGGACGCGTGCATCGAGCTCGCATATCAGGTTGAAGCGATTGACGGCTGCGACCATCTGCACCCGTTCATCATCCACCAACAAGGCGGCGTGAGCCAATACAACAGGCCGCGCGCCGCCCTGACTCTGACGCCAGCGCTGGGCCGTGCCAACCATCTTGCGGCCGTCAAGGTTGACGTTGAAACGACCGTCGCAAAACGCGCCAGCGACTTCACCCAGCGAGGCCTGACCGCCAAGCTCATTCAGCGTATCGAGAATGGGCTGGCACAGGCGGCGGTAAGCCGTTTCGATACGGTCCCGATCAAGGTCAGTCGAAGGCTGTGCGTAGACCAGCGCTATGTTAACGGTGGCAGATGACTGCGGTACCGGCTCGCCGCCGGTTTCCCGCAACAGGATTGGCCATCCGTTATCCGCCAGGGTTTCACTCGCTTCGACGAAGCCGGGAAGCCGACTCAACCGCCGCGGCATGACCAGTGCGTGATCGTTGGGGCGCCAGAACAGCACCCCATGTTCAGCCTCGCCTGCACACACAGCAGCCAGAAGATCCTGCTCGGCCTGCAATCCTTTTTCGACACAGATGTCGATGATCGAGTCTGACATACGCCATCTGGCTCCTGCTGCGTGTGAAGCGATCAGTCGAGTGTCGAGCCGCTCACCGGTACGCCACGCTCAGGGAAGAACAGGCGCTGCAGTTCCGTTCCGGGATGTTCGGCACGCATGAACGCTTCGCCGACCAGGAACGCGTATACATCGCTGATTTCCATCAACTCAACGTCGGCCCGGTTGAGGATACCGCTTTCGGTGATCACCAGACGGTCACGAGGAATGCGCGGCAGCAGGTCAAGCGTGGTTTCCAGGCTGACATTGAACGTATGCAGGTTACGGTTGTTGATACCGACCAGCGGGGTGTCCAGCGTCTTGAGTGCGCGATCCAGCTCATCACCGTCATGCACTTCAACCAGTACGTCCAGACCGACGCCTTTGGCAACGGCTGCCAGCTCGGCCATCTGCACATCGTCCAGTGCCGACACGATCAGCAGGACACAGTCCGCGCCCAATGCACGGGCTTCGACGATCTGGTAAGGATCGATCATGAAATCCTTTCGGATCACTGGCAGGTTGCACGCCGCCCGGGCTTCCCGAAGGTACGCATCCGAACCCTGAAAGAAGTCGATGTCGGTCAGCACTGACAGGCAAGTTGCACCACCGGTCTGATAGCTTTTGGCGATCTCGGCAGGCAGAAAGTTTTCCCGGATCACGCCTTTGCTGGGCGAGGCCTTCTTGATTTCGGCAATGACTGCAGGCTGCTTTTTCCTGGCCTGCTCCATCAGCGCGCGGGCGAAGCCGCGCGCAGGATCGGCTGCGGCAGCTTGCTGCTCAAGCTCAGTCAGGCTCACGACAGCGCGGCGGGCGGCGATTTCCTCGGCCTTACGGGCAAGGATCTTTTCCAGTACGGTTGGTACGCTCATTCTTCGTTCTCCTGCTTGAACACTGCCGTAAAGGCGCCCAACTCTTCCAGTTTTTCCCGGGCAAGGCCGGTGTGCAGCGCGTCATGCGCCAGTGCTACGCCTTCCTTGAGGCTCGTGGCGTGGTCCGCAGCATAAAGCGCAGCCCCAGCATTGAGCACAATCATTTCAGCTGCTTTCTGGCCGTTCTCGGTCTTGCGGCGCCCCAGGGCATCACGGATCAATTCAAGCGATGCCGCCGGGCTTTCCACCGCCAGGCCATACAGGCTCTGGCTCTTGATGCCCAAGTCTTCAGGCTGCACCCAGTATTCGGTCACTTCGCCATTCTTGAGTTCCGCGACGAAGGTCGGTGCGGCCAGACTGAATTCGTCCAGCCCGTCCTGCGAGTGCACCACCAGCACGTGCTTGCTGCCCAGACGCAGCAACACTTCGGCCAGAGGACGGCACAGCGCCTGATTGAATACGCCGACGACCTGATGGCGTACGCCGGCCGGATTCGTAAGCGGGCCGAGCATATTGAACAGGGTGCGCAGGCTCAGGTCACGACGCGGGCCTGCGGCGTGCTTCATTGCGCTGTGATGCGACTGAGCGAACATGAAGCCGATGCCGACGCTGTCGATGCAACGCGCGACTTGAACCGGCGTCAGGTTCAGATAAACACCTGCGGCTTCCAGTAGATCGGCACTGCCGCTCTTGCCCGAAACAGCACGGTTGCCATGCTTGGCGACTGTGCAACCCGCTGCCGCAATCACGAATGCGGATGCCGTAGAAACGTTGAAGATGTTGGCTCCGTCGCCGCCAGTGCCGACGATATCGACCACGCCGTCAAGCGACTGCAACTGAACCTGATCGGCCAGCTCGCGCATGACCGACACCGCACCGACGATCTCGTCGATGGTTTCGCTCTTCATGCGCATGCCCATCAGAAACGCACCGATCTGCGCCTCGGTGCATTGCCCGGTCATGATTTCACGCATGACATCGCGCATTTCGTCAGTGGTCAGGTCCAGCTGATTGACCACGCGATTCAGCGCAGTCTTGATATTCATGGGGGTATTCATAAAAAGTCCTTAACCCTGACGACTGCCGCCGCGCTGCTTGAGGAAATTGGCGAACAGCTCATGGCCCTGCTCGGTCAGGATCGACTCGGGGTGAAACTGCACCCCCTCGACGTTCAGTGTCTTGTGATGCAGGCCCATGATCTCGTCAACCGAGCCGTCGTCATGTGCAGTCCAGGCCGTCACTTCCAGAACGTCAGGCAGCGTGTCCCGTTTGACCACCAGCGAGTGGTAACGCGTGACGACCAACGGATGGTTCAAACCTTCGAACACGCCTTGGTCCTCGTGGATAACCGGGCTGGTCTTGCCGTGCATGACCTTACGCGCGCGCACCACGTCACCACCGAATGCCTGGCCAATGGACTGGTGCCCCAGACAGACGCCCAGAATCGGCAGCTTGCCCGCGAAGTGATTGATCACCTCCAGCGAGACACCGGCTTCGTTGGGAGTACAAGGACCGGGCGAAACGACGATGCGCTCGGGGTTCAAGGCTTCGATCTGCGCGATGGTCAGCTCGTCATTGCGGATGACCTTCACGTCGGCACCCAGCTCGCCCAGGTACTGCACGACGTTATAGGTGAAGGAATCATAGTTATCGATCATCAGCAGCATTTTGCTATTAACCTTTTGAATTTACTGGCTTTTATTTAGCCCCCTGTAATTCCGTACCCGCTTTTGTACCCGCTACTATGTTTGCTTGGTAACGGTTGCTTCGCAGGTGGTCGGAAATAAGCACAGGAGGCCGGAGTCGGCGGATTGAAAAATTCAGGTACGCCAACGCCAGCGGGCATGGGCCTTGATCACACGCATCAAGAGTCTGCTGACCAATGTCACGAAGGGAGTCTCATGTAGGGGTTGCAGGACAGTAGCGTACCCAATCCTACGGTGCAATATCATTGTACGATAGCAAAGTCCTTGATCTCAGGAAGGGTGGCATCCTTGATCGCACTGATGACCTGAAGCTTAGGGTCCTAGCGACGCATCGTCTGACCCACAACGAATCACTCACTTCGGACAACCCACAGCTGATCGAGCCTTGTGGTGTAGCTTTGGCTCATCATCTCGCGACGCATCGCCCACTCGGGATTGGCCGGCACGCTGCCCGTGCGCAGCGTCCCCCTGCCCCAGCGAGTATTGATTTCGTCCAGCACACCCATAACCTTCTCGGCAGCCACAGGCTGAGAAGCCGCGAACATATCGTCCGTGAATTCACCAGGCTGACGAAGATCCAGCAGCAGAACCTCAGCCTTGCTGTACTTAAAGCCTGACCTGAACAGACGGTTCACCGCCTCGGTTGCAGCCTTCGTCATTAACCGCACGTCGTTGGTGGGATATGGCAGTTCAACCAACGCACCATTGGCATACTTGGCTTCCTCCGGATTGAACATGCCGGTGCGGATGCTGACGCGGATTTTCTTGCACAGCGAGTTCTGCGAACGAAGCTTTTCAGCCGCACGCTGTGTGTAGGTGGCCACCGCCTCTTTGATAGGCTCGATGGCGGTCAGCCTCTGGCCGAACATCCGACTGCAGCAGATCTCCTGCTTTGGCGGCGCGGCCTCTCCCAATTCCAGGCATGGGGTACCGGCCAGCTCACGGGCAGTCTTTTCAACGACGACGCTGAACCGGTCACGCAAGGTCCGCGCATCGGCAGTGGCCAGATCCATTGCCGTGCGAATATTCATCGCCTCCAAGTGAGCTTTCATCTTCCTGCCCACACCCCACACTTCAGACACCGCCGTATTGCGCAGCACCCAGTTGCGCTTATGCATGTCACAGATATCAACAACGCCACCGGTCTGAGCCAGTAGGCGCTTAGCAGTGTGGTTCGCGAGCTTGGCAAGGGTCTTGGTCGGAGCGATGCCCACCCCGACAGGAATGCCGGTGCATTTAAGGACAGAGGAACGTATGCGACGACCGAACGCGGTGAGGTCTCCAGGGATTCCAGTCAGGTCCGCAAATGCTTCGTCGATGCTGTAAACCTCAGTGGCAGGCACCATTGACTCAATGATCGACATGACACGCTCGCTCATGTCCCCATAAAGCGCGTAATTACTGCTGAACACCTTGATGCCGTGCCGACGCAGCACATCCTTGATCTGAAAGTAAGGTGCGCCCATTTTCACAAACGGCTTGGCATCATAGCTGCGAGCGATGACGCACCCATCGTTATTGCTGAGGACGACTATAGGGGTCTTCTCCAGATCGGGACGGAAGACGCGCTCGCAGCTCGCATAGAAGCAGTTGCAGTCGATCAGCGCGAAGACCGGCTTAAACCTTTCCAAGGCGGTGCAGATTGAAATTGACCACACCCCAGATGACCAGGTTGTCACCCTCCAAAATGTGCCGGGTCGGATACGCGCCGTTTTCCGACTTGAGCATCACCACGCCGTCCTTCATGTATAGCCGCTTGCACATCGGATCGGAGTTGTTCAGGGCTGCCACCACCACCTCCCCATGCTCAGCGTCGCGACTGCGGTCAACGACAATCAGATCCTGGTCGTAGATCCCAGCCCCTACCATGCTGTCTCCGAGGATCTTCGCCAAGTAGACATGCGGCGCACGCACCTCAGCCATTTCATCGAGAGACACGTGCTTCTCAATGTAATCGACGGCAGGGGAAGCAAATCCTGCTGGCACCTGAAACGAGTACAACGGGAGTTTGACACCCCCTTCAGACAGTGGGCCGAGAATGACTACGCTCATGGGAAAGACCTTGTGATTAGGATGCTGTATGCATATACAGTTAACTCTGTGGTCTTTGCGCGGTCAATCGTAAGGACAGGCATTTTCGACGAATGACATCAGGGGTGACATCATGTGCGGACGCTATTCGATCTACGAATCCATGGACCACTACCTCAAGGAGCTTGCCCCAGAGCAGTTGGTCATCAACGGGTATGACCTCTGGCCTATCGAGCGATACAACGTCGCCCCGAGCACCAGAGTTGAGATCATCCGGCCCACTGAACAAGGCTTGAGCGTCGACAAGGTACGCTGGGGCTGGGCACCGTTCTGGGCCAAAGGCAAACGTCCGGCACCGATCAATGCGCGTGTCGAAACAGTGATGACTGGGAAGTTTTTCAAAGAGCTATGGCCGAATGGACGGGCACTGGCTCCAGCCAACGGGTGGTTTGAGTGGGTTAAGGATCCGGACGATCCGAAGAAAAAGCAGCCGTACTTCATTCGACTCAAGAGCCAGAAGCCGATGTTTTTTGCGGCACTGGCTGAGGTTCACCTCGGCCTTGAACCGCATGAGGGAGATGGGTTCGTGATCCTCACGGCGGAGAGTGATTCCGGGATGGTGGACATTCATGACCGCAGACCGGTGGTATTATCGCCGGAGGATGCGCGGGAGTGGGTTGAGCCTGGGTTGTCGGCTGCTAGAGCGGGGGAGATCGCTCGACAGGCGTGTCGGCCTGTCGAGGATTTTGAATGGTTCAAAGTAAATAACTCAGTGGGTAACGTTCGCAATCAAGGCCCACACTTGATCCAGCAAATCAACGATAGCGAATCATTAAATTTTTAATACAAAGCTTTAAATACGAAGAGCGAAGAACGAAAAAACATCAAAACCTGATAACCCTTGGGCATCGAACAAATGCGCTTACGCGCGCTATCTCAAGCGATTTGCCGGTTAACGATCTGCTGAGGCACCCAAAGCGTCATCAAAAAAAAGCGGAGTGAAATCAACTCTGCGTGATGAAGACTCATAATTATCAAGCACAGCATCTACGTCCTCCTTCAACACATGGATGATTTTATCCTCATATTCCACGACAGTTTTATAAAGGCTAACCCTCATAGAACTTTCAACCTTTAGCCATAGATCATCCCGTTCCTCATCCTTTTCCAGCGGCCCAGTCAAAAGAATCAATTCAAAAAACAGGTATTTACCCAACCTTACAAATGCAATATAAAAGCAGTCGACAACCTCTAAAACAAAATCGCTCGCGAGTGTAAAAGAAAGACGCAGGAACTGCTCCACATTTGCAAATCTTGCGATGAGCGCACACAGGTAATCAAAGCGCGATTCAATCTCGGACACTTTCAACATTAATGGTTCAGAAAATTCAAAATAATTCTTCAAGTCTACTATGCTTTTAAGTACTGAGACACCGGCTGTGAAATCCTGAGGGGAATCATTATTTTTCAATACAAACACAGGTTTCAACCCGAAGAAACCAAGACTCATTTCGAGACCATTGGGCTCTTTGAGCAAATTAAATAAACTGAATACTTTCAACAAATCAACCACATTGTATTCTTGACCCTGCCCCACCGTCATAGCTATATTTATAGATTGTAAACCATAGCGCATATTAACTTCAAAAAGCCGTGCATCTATTCGGATCTTCCTCTGCTCCTTGGGAAGAAAACCGTTCACCCCCCCGCGGTAGAGATCCGCATCAAAGGCAAAAGATTTTCCGGTTGATCTGTCTCTAATCGTCACCTTCCCTACTTCGTCTGGCATGACCTGAAGCAAAGATAAGATCGCAGTTGATGCGGATAAATGAGGTATACTTGTGCTCAATCCAAATCTCACTAAAGAACCATGAACCGCTTCAACCTCGACACCGACACCGACATTCTTACCCAATGAAGCGTCTGCAAACTTTTCAAGCTGCTCCAAGTTAGAAATCGTGAAGCTTACCTTATAGCCACCACCTTCAAAGCCAGCAAGCTCTAACCACTTCTTTTTTCTTTCTGAATATCGAGACGAAGATAAACCCATGTAATTGCCTAACATCACTTTAAGCGTTAATGGATCTTGAATGGAAAATTCAGCATCAAACTTGATGCGCATTTTGCGCTTATTTAATTTAACAGCTGAATCTTCACCTACTAACTTTGTAACACGCTCTAGAACCTGACCGATCAACTCCTCATCCACATGCTTAACATAACCTCTTACCGGCAGGCTTTTATTATCGAACTCAATCAAAACATAAAAAGCCGGCAAAAGTGTAGTTGACATCTTCCATAGATTTGACAACTCAACATCTACATTTTTTTTACTTCCATCAGTAGATTTTATCTGTACTTTCGCCTCCATATTGCCTTGGTGGACCGTCAGTGCACTGTAGACATTTCCAGGCTGATCGACTTCTATCAGCAGATCCCAACCGTGCATGTCAGAGTCAGACGCGTTTGCGACTATACCAACCATATTGCACCAAGCTTTAAAAAAGTGCTCTCCACCACCACCAATATTCCTTTGACTCACGGACTACTCCTTAATTCCTGATACAACCTACTTAACCGTACGCATTTTCAAAATTCTTGCCATACTATCAAACAGTGACTACCTAAAGCTTTTGAAGGAAACATATCAGCTTGCTTTCTGAGAACAAGCATGCAAGATATTACAAATACATATGGCAATAAAATCAATGGTACTGCTATAAGATCGCAGATTTAAAAGATTTAGAAAAGCCCGCCCAGTGCTTCAGGCTCCCAGTTCATGATGACAAGCTCGCGACTGGCCACAGTATCGCTATTTCTTCTATTGGAGGTTGCATAACGAATATCCAACGTCTCAAAATGAAACCGCTCAAAAACCCGCCGAATGTCAGGATGGTCGTTGATACTGACCATCACCTTCCCCCTGCACCGCCGCATAAAATCAGCCATCCGCTCGTAATTATCAAATGGAAAATCCACACCATACCCAGCCGTCTGCCAGTACGGCGGGTCCATGTAATGGAAGGTGTGGGACCGGTCATAGCGCTCGGCGCATTCCAGCCACGACAGGTTCTCCACATAGGTACCTGACAAACGCTGCCAAGCCGCAGAAAGGTTCTCTTCGATCCGAAGTAGGTTAATGGCCGGACCTGTGGTGGCAGTGCCGAAGGTCTGCCCGCTGACCTTGCCTGCGAAGGCGTGGTGCTGCAGGTAGAAAAACCGGGCGGCGCGCTGGAT
>JAAIGE0101069249.1_pt1 | contig 10522 bp, 10 predicted proteins | sample 6487951 | NCBI WGS metagenome assembly JAAIGE01 (sample SAMN13974128, study PRJNA590717) | phyllosphere metagenome | biome: tomato field; feature: multiple bacterial spot infested tomato fields; material: tomato leaves; isolation source: leaves from tomato fields | host: Solanum lycopersicum ... | reverse complement strand
TCAGCGTGAAGGCCTCCGACGTGTTCATGGCCGTCGAAGCCTATCGCCTGCTGGCCAAGCAGATCGAACAGCCCCTGCACCTGGGCATCACCGAAGCTGGCGGCCTGCGCTCCGGTACCGTGAAGTCCTCGGTAGGTCTGGGCATGCTCTACCTCTGCGCCTTGCCGGCCACCGTGCAATCGGCGATTGCCTTTACGTCCCTGGCCCGCGGCAATATCCCTGCGGCTATCTGCAGCGCGGCGGCGTCAGTCATGGGCAAATCCGTTTGGGGTAAGTGCACCGTTCGGTTCGACCGGATGCGGGAACCGAACGCGCGAAAGTATCAGGCGCTCTTCAGCTTTGCGACGGCATCCACCAACTGGCCGACCGTCTCGATTTCGGCCTGCATGTTCATGGTGATGATGATATCGAACTCGTCCTCGATCGCGGCGACGAAATCCATCACCGTCAGGCTGTCCCATTCGAGGTCGCCCGCGAAGCTGGTGGCTTCGGTCAGGTCGACGCCCTTTTTGTTGAAGGGGGCGATCTGCGCCGCGACGCTGTCAAAGATTTCGGTGCGGTCGGTCATCTCTGTATCATTCTTTCCGTCAAGCAACGGCACATGCCGCCTCGCCCTGCCCTTTGGCAAGGGAATAAGGCGTCAATCGGGCAGCATCCGTCCCGAATGCGATGCGCTTCGCCCGCCTTAGCGGAAATTATCGGCGTAAGCCTGGATCTTCAGCGTCTTGGGCGGGGTCGTGATCAGCGTGAAGGCAATGCCATATTTGTCGGCATAGGCGATCGCGGCGTCTTGCGTTGGGAAGGTGAGCTTGATCTGCGACTGAGTGTCGCCCGATCCGGCCCAGCCGGTCAGCGGATCGGGGCGTTTTGCTTCCGCCTGCGCGAATTCCAGAACCCACTTGTCGGTCCGCGCCTTGCCGGACTGCATGGCGTTTTTCTGGATCTGATAGATGCGCGCGCTCATCGCGATGAAACTCCGTGAAATCGTCTGTGTCCGTTGCACCACCCCCCGCCGCCAAGTCAAGGCTTGGTGCGGGCATCGGCACGTTTGGTGCGCAATGTGGCGTTCGCCGCAACGGGATCGTCCGGCCAGGGATGGCGCGGATAACGCCCGCGCATTTCCTTCGCTACCGCGTTCCAGCTACCCGCCCAGAAACCGGGCAGATCGCGCGTCGTCTGGATCGGGCGGCCCGCTGGCGACGTGAGCGAAAGGACGAGCGGAATGCGCCCCGTGCCCACGACCGGATGATCGGCAAGGCCGAAGAGCGCCTGCACCCGCAATTCCACGCGTGGTCCGCCTTCGGCCGCATAGTCGATCGTATGAGTGCTGCCTGCCGGAGATCGGAAGTCGGGCGGGGCCAGCCGCTCGACCTGTTGCTTGCCATCCCAACCGATCAGCCCTTCCAGCACGCCCGAAAGCTGCGACCGGTCGATGTCGACAAGGCGGCGCTTGCCCGCGAGCAAAGGCGGTAGCCATTCCTCGATCGTCGCCGTCAGCGCTTGGTCCGAGAGCGCCTCCACTCCTGCGAATGCAGCACGCATCCGCAGCGATCGTGCGGCGTCGGACCAGGGCAGCAGAGCAAGGCCGCCCTGTCGCACGCCGCTCACCAGCGCTTCGACGACGGCGGCCGGATCAGGGCGATCGTCCGACCCGCTCGACAATCTGACCGCGCCCAGGCGGCGTTCGCGCAAGGCTTCGATCCCGCCATTGGCCGCGCGGAACCGCACCGATCGATGCTCAGCGATCCTGTCGCCGAACAAGGCCACCACGTCATCCTCGCTGATCGGCGCCGCAGAAAGGATGCGCGCGCCCGCAGCGCTCCCTTGGACTTCGCCGACAGCCAGCCATTCCTCGCGGGCCAGGGGAGAGAGCGGGTCGAGGCGGAAGCCACGCCCGCCGACACTGGCCCAGTCGGCACCGTCAGCGGATCGCCGCTTGGCGACACGATCGGGGAAAGCGAGAGCGAGGCAAAGGCCGGCCTGATGCTCGGCAGGGGCCACGACCGCCGCTTCAGCGGAAACGAGCTTCGCCCACCGCTTCGCCAATGCGCGGGCTGCTTCCACCCGCTTGCCGCTCTCGCGCCGCCAACGCTGGAGCCGCAGGGTCAGGTCCGTGTCCGGCCCGCCGATGCCACGTTCGCCCAGCAGCACCGCGACTTCCGCCGCGATCTGATTCATGCCCAGAGCACCGGCCCGCACCAGCATATGCGCGATGCGTGGCGACAGGGGAAGGCGCGCGATGGCCTTGCCATGGTCGGTGATGCGCCCGTCTGTATCCAATGCTTCGAGCGATATCAGCCGCTTGCGTGCCTCCTCGACCGCTGCGGCGGGCGGCGGATCGAGCCAGCGCAGGCTGGCGGGATCGTTGACGCCCCAAAGTGCGCAGTCAAGCAGCAGGCTGGAAAGACCGCTCTCCAAAATCTCGGGCGGGTCGAACGGCGGCATTCCTGCGGTCGCTGCGGCTTCCCACAGCCGATAAGCGACACCCGGACGCTGGCGAGCTGCACGGCCTGCGCGTTGGGTCGCCGACGCCTGGCTTGCCCGCTCCGTGACCAAACGCGTGACACCCGCTGCACGATCATATCGCGGTCGCCGTGCAAGGCCGCTGTCCACCACGATCCGCACGCCGTCGATCGTCAGGCTGGTCTCGGCGATGGAGGTGGCCAGGATCACCTTTCGACGCCCATCACGCGAAGGCCGGATTGCTGCACGCTGCGCCCCCGGCTCCAACGATCCATGCAGACGGTGCACCTCGAATGCGCCGCCCCCGATCCGCTCGGCGGTCCGCTCGATTTCCGCCACTCCTGGCAGGAAGGCGAGCAGATCGCCGTCCACCTCCTCCGCTATTGCCCGGCGAATGGCAGCGGCCATCTCGTCCTCGATGCGTTTTTCCGTCGCACGCCCGATATGGCGCAACTCCAATGGCTGGATGCGCCCTTCGCTCTCGATCACAGGTGCACCATCAAGCAGACGGGCGAAGCGCGCGCCGTCCAGCGTTGCGGACATGGGTATGATCCGCAGGTCGGGACGCAACGCACCCTGTGCATCCAGCGCCAGCGCCAGCCCGAAATCGCTGTCGAGGCTGCGTTCGTGGACTTCATCGAACAGCACGGCAGACACGCCGGACAGTTCCGGGTCATCCTGTATCCGCCGCACGAAAATGCCCTCGGTCAGCACCAGCAATCGCGTTGCCGCCGATGCGCGGCTATCCATGCGCGTCGCATATCCGACTGTGCCGCCGGGCTGCTCGCCCATCATTTCGGCGATGCGCTCGGCCGCTGCGCGCGCAGCCAGCCGACGCGGCGACAGCAGCAGCACCCGTCCGGTACACCATGGCTCTCCAAGCAATGCGGGCGCGACGGCCGTCGTCTTTCCCGCACCGGGCGGCGCCACCAATACCGCATTGCTGCTTTGCCGCAGCGTGGCGAGCAGGTCGGGCAGAACGGCATGGATCGGAAGGCTGCACATCGCCGCATTCTCTCGCGCCGATCCTGCGAAATCGCAAGGGCGCGGAAAATTCCCCTATTTCATGGAAACAGTCGTCTGTCCGCACGTTGCGGTGACAAAACGACTTAATCTATGTTGATCTGCGAAAACGTGGGTCGGAGTGCGAAAGAGGGGCGCGAGAGAATGGCGAGCTTATTGGGGGATGCGGAACGCTACCGTGCCCTCTTCGAATCGATGGATGAGGGGTTCTGCATCATCGAGTTCTTCGATGGTCCCTATGGTCCGTTGAGCGACTATATCCATGTCGAAGCGAACGCCGCCTATGAACGCCACGCCGGTATTCCCAACGTGGTCGGCCAAAAATTGCGCGAAATGGTACCGGCGGAGGCAGACGCATGGGTCGCGCGATATGGCGCGGTTCTCCACACCGGCCAGTCCATTCGATTCCAGCAGGAACTGGAGGCGACGGGCCGTCATCTCGACGTGTCGTCTTTCCGCGTCGGTCCTTTCGAAAACAGGCAGGTCGCGGTTCTGTTCAAGGACGTGACCCAGCAGCGTAAGGCGGAACAAGCGCTTCGCGAACTTAACGAGACGCTGGAGGCGCGCATCAACGAAGCGCTAAGCGAGCGCGAGGAGGTCGAAAACGCCTTGCGACAGGCGCAGAAGATGGAGGCGGTGGGCCAGCTAACCGGCGGTCTGGCGCACGATTTCAACAATCTTCTCGCGGGGATTTCCGGCGCGTTCGAAATGATCGGCGTGCGGCTCGCTCAGGGACGTACCGGCGACGTCGAGAAATATCTGGCGGCTGGGCAAGGCGCGACCCGGCGCGCAGCCGCACTGACGCACCGTCTGCTTGCCTTTTCCCGCCGTCAGACGCTGTCGCCCAAACCCACCGTCATCAATCGGCTGCTCGGCGATTTTTCTGAATTGGTTCGCCGGACGGTCGGGCCGCAGATCGAGGTGCAGACGATCGCGGCCGGCGGCCTCTGGCCTGCCCTGGTCGACGCCAATCAGCTCGAGAACGCGTTGCTCAACCTTTGCATCAATGCGCGGGATGCGATGCCCGGCGGTGGCAAGATCACGATCGAGACCGCGAACCGCTGGCTCGACGATCGTACCGCGCGCGAACATGGGCTGACGCCGGGACAATATGTGACTGTCTGCACCAGCGACACCGGTACGGGGATCGAGAAAACGATCCTCGACCGCGTATTCGACCCCTTCTTCACGACCAAGCCGATCGGGCAGGGAACGGGCCTCGGCCTGTCCATGGTCTACGGTTTCGCGCGCCAGAGCAACGGCCATGTCCGCATCTATTCGGAACCGGGGCAGGGTACGATGGTCTGCATCTACCTGCCGCGTCACCGGGGGGAAGAAGAAGTTGAAGAGGTGCTCCCCGTCGATCCGGCGGCGGAAGCCTTTGCGGGCCAGACCGTGCTCATCATCGATGACGAACCGTCCGTGCGGATGCTGGTCTGCGATGCACTGAGCGACCTTGGCTATCAATGTCTGGAGGCGGGGGACGGTCCGGCGGGCCTGCGCATCCTTGAATCCAAGGTGCGGATCGACCTGTTGGTGACCGACGTCGGTTTACCCGGTGGCCTGAACGGTCGGCAAGTGGCGGATGCCGCCCGGACGCTGCGCCCAGATCTGCGTATCCTGTTCGTGACCGGTTACGCGGAGAATGCCGTTTTGAACCACGGCCATATCGAGCATGGCATGGAGGTATTGACCAAACCCTTCGCCGTCGACGAACTGCGCCGCCGCGTGGCGACGCTCCTTCAGCCGGAATAGAACGCAGCGTCAGCCGAACAGATAGATGTGAATCGGGTTTTTCGGGTCCAGCAGCATCTTGGTCGTCAGCGCGAGTGACATGATGATTAGCAGCGGCTTGATGAGGCGCGAGCCGAACCGCATGGCGAGATGCGAACCGATCTGACCGCCGATCAGGCTGCCCGCCGCCATCGCAAGCCCTGCGATCCATATGACATGGCCGCCCGCGACCATCGTCAACAGGCCCGCCAGATTGCTCGCGAAGTTTGCCGCTTTGGTCTGCGCCGTGGCCCGCAATAGTGACAAACCGCCCAGCGCCAGAAAGATCGTGGTGTAGAATGCACCGGCACCGGGGCCGAAAAAGCCGTCGTAAAAGCCAATGCCGCCGATCAGCAGGCCAAGTCCGACCATCCCGACGCGGCTATGCCGGTCTTCCTCACCCAATTTGGGGGAGAGGGTGAAATAAGCGGCCATTGCGATCAGCAGCGCGGGCATCAGTCCGGCGAGGATCGACGGATCGACCCGCTGCAACAGCCATGCCCCGCTGGCCGATCCGACAAAGGCGGCAAGCACCGGCCATTTGTATGTCCTCAGGTCCATATGCCCGCGCCGGGCATAGGCGACACAAGCGCCGAAGGTGCCGAAACAGCTTTGCAGCTTGTTTGTTGCGACCGCCTGCACCGGTGGCACGCCCGCCGCCATCAGCGCAGGCAGGGTGATGAGGCCACCACCGCCAGCCATCGCGTCGATGCAACTTGCGACAAGCGCCGCGCCCATGAGGAAGGCGATGGTGTCGGGGGAGGGGATCATGAAATAGCGCAGACCTTCGGGGATGAGAAACGGACGAACGCCGCCCTATCCTCAATATGCGCGCGCTATGGCGAACTCGACTGCTTCGGTAAGGGCCGCCTTGGCCTTACCGGCATGGAACATGCCCAGCGCGTCGATCGCCCGCTGGCCATAATGGCGCGCGCGCGCAAGCGTATCCGCGATCGCGCCGGTGGAACGCAGCAGGTTCGTCGCGTGCGCCAGATCCTCGTCACTGATGCGGTGGCCGGAAATGGCCGCCTTCCAGAAAGCGCGATCCTCGTCCGATCCGCGCGCATAGGCGAGGATGACGGGCAGCGTCACCTTGCCGTCGCGGAAGTCGTCGCCCGCATCCTTGCCCATGGTCGCTTCGTCCGACTCGTAATCGATGGCGTCGTCGATCAGCTGAAAGGCGATGCCGAGGTTGCGGCCATAGACGTCGAGCGCATGTTCCTCCGCCTCGCTACGGTCGGCGACCACGGCGGAAATGCGGCAGGCGGCGGCGAAGAGGGCGGCGGTCTTGGCGTCGATGATGTCGAGATACTGGTCCTCGCTCGTGTCGATCTTGCGCTGGGCGGTCAACTGATTGACCTCACCTTCCGCGATGACGGCCGATGCGTTGGACAGGATTTTCAGAACCTTGAGCGATTCGGCTTCGACCATCAGCTCGAACGAACGGGAAAAGAGGAAATCGCCCACCAGCACGCTGGCGCTGTTGCCCCAAATGATATTCGCGGTCTTGCGGCCCCGACGCATACCCGATCCGTCCACGACATCGTCATGCAGCAGCGTTGCGGTATGAATAAACTCGACGGCGGCGGAGAGCTTGTAATGACGGCTGCCCGCATAGCCGACCAGATCGGCGCAGGCGAGCGTCAGCATCGGGCGCAGCCGCTTGCCGCCGCCCGCGATCAAATGACCGGCAAGCTCAGGGATCAGCGGGATGCGCGACTGCATCCGGTCGAGAATGACGGCGTTGACCTGGTTCATGCCGCCTGCGACCAGATCCATGATCGGGGTCAGCGACGGCGCGCCCTTGGCGCGGTCGATCGGGTGGACGTTACCGGAAGTGGGCGAAGTCATGACGTGCGACCCTTGGCGGGGGGAAAAGCAGATGGCAAGCGGGAATAACTTGCGCGCTGCGGCGGAAGGCGCAAAAAGCGCGCCGACTAACCTGAGGAACCACCGTGACCGACACCCTGCAACGCTATCGCCAGAGCATCGACAATATCGACGCGGCGCTGGTGTTCATGCTGGCCGAGCGGTTCAAGATCACGCAGGCGGTCGGCGAATATAAAGCGACGCATGACCTGCCGCCAGCCGATCCGGGGCGGGAGGAGCGGCAGATCACGCGGCTGCGGCAGCTGGCCGCCGACGCCAATCTCGATCCCGATTTCACCGAAAAGTTCCTGCGCTTCATCATCGATGAGGTGATCCGTCACCACGCGCGCATTCGCGAAAGCTGACTTTCACGCCGGTTCGGCAGGCGGCGCGCGACGCGGAGAGGAGCGTCCGAGCAGGACGCCGCCCAGAGCCAGCGCAAAGCCGACAAGCTGCACTGGTCCCAGCCGTTCGCCGAACAGCGCCCAGGCTTCGATCGCGGCGAGCGGCGGCACCAGCAGCAACAGCATCGACATCGCGGTCGGTCCCTGTCGCCGTACCAGCCAGACGAGCAGCGACAGCCCGCCCGCCGACAGACCCAACACCGACCAACCCAACCCGGCCCAAAGCATCGGCGAATGATCCCAGCGCCAATCGCCGACGATCAGCGTAGCGGCGATCGCCACCAGCGCGCCGCCCGCATTCTGCACTGCGCCCGACGCCCAGATCGGATCTCCGGCGATCCTGCCGCGCTGGATCACCGTTCCGCCCGCCATCGCGAGCACGGCGACGATTCCCGCGACGGCCGGTATGATCGCCACCGATCCCGAACCGGATCGTTCAATCGCGGGGACGAGCACGCACGCGACACCTGCGATTGCAACGCCAAGTCCGATCCATGTCCGCCCCGCCAGCCGCTCGCCGAGCAGCGCGACGCTTGCCAGCGCTACCATCAGCGGCTGAAGCGACCCCAGCAGCGACATGATCCCGGCGGGCATACCCTGGCTCACCGCCCACCAACTCAGCGTCAGGTACAGGCCATGCAGCATCGCGCCAGCACCAAGATGGAGCGCCAGCCGTTGCCCGCGTGGCAACGCCTGTCTCGCCCGAAGCGCGAAAAGTGCCAGAACCAGCGTCGAAAGCGTCATCCGAACTGCAAGCACCAGTTCCGGCGCTCCGTGAGGCACGACCGCGCGCGCGACGATGAAGCCGGTCGACCAGATCAGGACGAACAGAGCGGAGGCGGCAAGGGCGATCATGCGACGCCCCTTGGCGGATGTTGCCGCGCCTGTCGAGAATGGCTTGCCTAGCTTACAGCTTCGGTGTCGAGAGCATAGCCTGCCGACCGGACGGTGCGGATGATGTCCATGAACTTGCCGTCGCCGTTGATCGCCTTGCGCAGACGACGAATATGCACGTCCACGGTGCGCAGTTCGATGTCGCTGTCCTGCCCCCAGACGCTGTCGAGCAGCCGTTCGCGGGAGAAGACCCAGCCGGGATGCTCCAGGAAATGGCGCAGCAGGCGGAATTCGGTCGGACCGAGCGGAATGACCTGCCCGCCACGCCGCACCTTATGCCCGACGGTATCCATTTCGACGTCTGCGAACGTCAGTGTCTCGCCTGCGAGAGCCGGGCGCACGCGGCGCAGTACCGCGCCGACGCGGGCGACCAGTTCGCGCGGGGAGAAGGGCTTGGTCACATAATCGTCCGCGCCGGTTTCCAGACCGCGCACGCGATCCTCTTCCTCACCACGCGCGGTCAGCATGATGATGGGCACGTTGGCCGTGCCGCTCGACCGGCGCAGGCGGCGGCAGACCTCGATGCCAGACAGGCTTTCGACCATCCAGTCGAGCAGCACGATGTCGGGCACGTTTTCCTGCGCCATGATCAGCGCTTCTTCGCCGTCCACCGTATGGGCGACGTCGAAATCCTCGCGCTTGAAATGCCAGATGAGCAGTTCGGCGAGCGCCGCGTCATCTTCCACCAGCAGCATCTTCGCCCTTGGCATGGATCAGTCCTCCGCCTGCGCCGCGCCGCCGCGTTCGCGGTCGGGCAGGGTCTGGCCCGTGGCGGCATAATAGACCATTTCCGCGACGTTGGTCGCATGGTCGCCGATGCGTTCGATATTCTTGGCGACGAACAGCAGATGCGCGCATTCGCTGATCGTCTTGGGATTTTCGACCATGAAGGTGACGAGCGTGCGGAAGACGCTGTTATAGAAATCGTCCACCACCGTGTCGCGCTCGATCACCGCGAGCGCCAGGTCGGCGTCGCGCGCGGCGAAGGCATTGAGCGCGTCCTGCACCATCTCGCCCGCGACCTGACCCATGGACGGGAGGAGCGACACGGGTTCCAGCATATGCTGATTGGTGACGATTTGCGGCACGCGCTTGGCGATGTTCTTGGCATAATCGCCGATCCGCTCGACCACGCTCACGATCTTGAGCGCGGCAATGACGTCGCGCAAATCATTGGCCATCGGCGCGCGCAGGGCGATCACCTGCACCACCAGCTTTTCGACTTCTGCCTCGATCGCGTCGATGCGCTTGTCATCCGCAACCACTTGAGCCGCAAGTTCACGGTCCTGCCGTTGCAGTGCCAGCATCGCATTCTCGATCGCCGCTTCCGCGCGCCCGCCCATTTCGGCGATGAGGCCACGTAGCCGGTCGATTTCCTCGTCGAATGCCTTGATCGTATGTTCAGCCATATCTGTCTCTCCCCCGGATCAGCCGTAGCGCCCGGTGATGTAATCCTTGGTGCGTTCCGCCTTCGGGTTGGTGAAGATGTCGCTGGTCACGCCATATTCGACCAGTTCGCCCAGGTGGAAAAAGGCGGTGCGCTGCGACACGCGCGCGGCTTGCTGCATGTTGTGCGTGACGATGACGATCGCGTAGCGCCCGCGTAGCTCGTGGATCAGTTCCTCGATCTTCGCCGTCGCGATCGGGTCGAGCGCCGAGCAGGGCTCATCCATCAGGATGACTTCGGGTTCGACCGCGATCGCGCGACCGATGCACAGGCGCTGCTGCTGGCCGCCCGAAAGCGCAGTGCCGCTATCGTGCAGCCGGTCCTTCACCTCTTCCCACAGGCCCGCGCGCCGCAGCGATTTTTCGACGATGGCGTCGAGGTCGGCTTTCGCATGGGCGAGGCCATGGATGCGTGGACCATAGGCGATATTTTCGTAGATCGACTTGGGGAAGGGATTGGGCTTCTGGAACACCATGCCGACGCGTGCTCGGAGCTGCACCACGTCCATCGACGGAGCATAGATGTCGTCGCCATCGAGCGTGATCGTCCCTTCGACCCGCGCCGATGCGACCGTGTCGTTCATGCGATTGAGCGTGCGCAGGAAGGTCGACTTGCCGCAGCCCGACGGGCCGATAAAGGCGGTGACATT
>JAAIGE0100442261.1_pt1 | contig 10523 bp, 7 predicted proteins | sample 6487951 | NCBI WGS metagenome assembly JAAIGE01 (sample SAMN13974128, study PRJNA590717) | phyllosphere metagenome | biome: tomato field; feature: multiple bacterial spot infested tomato fields; material: tomato leaves; isolation source: leaves from tomato fields | host: Solanum lycopersicum ... | reverse complement strand
GATCGCCGCGATCGCCGCGTTGGCCGAGCCGAGCCATTGCTGCGCCGTCTGCTGGTGCGGCTCGTTCATCAGGCCGAAGATGACGTTGGGGCTGCCGGCGTAGTGGCGCGCGAGGCGGCTCCACAGGTCCGCGAAGGCGCTGTCGGGCGTCTCGGCGCTGCCGACCGGATGGCCGTAGCCGGAGCCGAAATTGTGCGGCTCCAGGATCACCTGCAGGCCCCGGCTCGCCGCGTACGCAACGACGCCGTCCATCTGCGCGAGCTCGCTCGTGCTCAGCGGGCCGTTCGCGGCGAGCTGCACCCGCTCCCAGAGGAAGGGCAGCCGGACGATCGACATGCCTTTGCCGGCGTAGTAATCGATCTCCTGCCGGGTCGGGTATGTGTAGTCCGTGCCGAGTGTTCCGGGCAGATGTCCGCCGCCGAAATCCGCACCCGCGAGGTTGACACCGAGTTTCATCGCGCCCTCAAGACAGCGCGCAGCCGTGGACTACTCTCGGTAGGCGTGTGGTTCGGCTGCGAAGAAGCAGGGCCGACCCTGAGTCCGAAGCGTTAACGTGAACCTAACCGGCTCGTCGCCAAGCAACCTCAAGCTCAAATTTCGGTTTCGTGTGTGCGTACGATCCTCCCGGACGGTGATGCATCGCGTCCGTTCCCGGCCTCGAGCCGGGCTGTAGCCTCGGCGACCTCGGGGAGACGGCCGGCCCCGCCCCGAAGACAGGCGGCGCGCCCGGCATCCGGACGCGCCCCCGCCGTCAGCGTCCGTAGATGTCCTCGACGCGGATGATGTCGTCCTCGCCGGTATAGGAGCCGACCTGGACCTCGATCAGCTCGAGCGGGATCTTGCCCGGATTGGTCAGGCGGTGCATCGAGCCGATCGGCAGGTAGACCGCCTCGTTCTCGTGGACCAGCACCACGCGCTCGTCCACCGTCACCTCGGCCGTGCCCTTCACCACCACCCAGTGCTCGGCCCGGTGGTAGTGCTTCTGCAGGCTCAGCCGCCCGCCCGGCGTCACCATGATCCGCTTCACCTGGAAGCGCGCGCCGATGTCGATGCGCTGGTACCAGCCCCAGGGCCGGTACATGCGCAGGTGCGCGTCCGCCTCCGGATGCGCCTTGGTGCGCAGCTGGCCCACCAGCTCCTTCACCCGCCCCGCCTCGGCCTTCGAGCTCACCAGCACCGCGTCGGGCGTGGTCACCACCACCACGTCCTCCAGCCCCACCACGGTCGTCAGCCCCTCGCCCGCGCTGTGCACCAGGCTGTTCTTCGTGCCGATCAGCTCGACCCGGCCCCGCAGCGCGTTGCCGTCCGCATCGTGCGCGAGCACCCCCCAGACCGCGTCCCAGGTGCCGACATCCGACCACGGGAAGGCCACCGGCAGCACGCCCGCCCGCCCGGTGCGCTCCATCACCGCGTAGTCGATCGAGATCTTCGGCACCTGCCCGAAGGCCTCGGCGTCGAGGCGCGTGAAGTCGAGGTCGGTGGCCGCCGCCTCCAGCGCGGCGCGCGCGCCCGCGAGCACGGCGGGCGCGAAGGTCTCGAGTTCGGCCAGCATCACGTCGGCGCGGAACAGGAAGTAGCCGGAGTTCCAGAGCGCGCCCTCGGCGATGAGGCGCTCGGCGCCGGCCTGGTCCGGCTTCTCGACGAAGCGCTCGACCGCGCAGGCGCCGCCCGTCTGGCCCGGCAGCGGGCTGCCGCGGCGGATGTAGCCGTAGTCGGTGGCCGGCCGGGTCGGCTCGATGCCCAGCGTCATCACGGCGCCGGCGCGCGCGCCCTCGGCGGCCGTGGCCACGGCGGCGCGGAAGGCTGCGGCGTCGCCGATGACGTGGTCGGCGGCCATGATGAGCACGACGGCCTGCGGGTCGAGCGTGGCGGCGTGCAGCGCAGCGACCGCGACGGCGGCGGCGGAGTCGCGGCCCTGCGGCTCGAGGATGATGTCGGCCGACAGCCCGGCCTGGGCGAGCTGCTCGGCGACGATGAAGCGGGACTCGGCCGCCGCGATCACGCAGGCGCGGGCGAACAGGCCGGGCTCGGCCACGCGCTGGGCCGTGGCCTGGAAGGTGGAGTGCTCCGGATCGACCAGCCGGGCGAACTGCTTGGGCATGCTCGCGCGCGAGGCCGGCCACAGCCGCGTGCCGGAGCCCCCGCACAGGATCACCGGGTGGACGGCGGACGACGTCGATTCGGGCATCGTGACATTCTCCTTGTGGCGGTTGGGTCGGTCGGCCTGAAGGCCCGGGCGCTCCCCCGTCACCGGGGGGCCTTGGACCGGGGAGCGTTGGCGGCGCCGGTCAGGGCGGCGAGCGGGGCGAGCAGCCGGGAACCGATGCCGCGCGCCCGGTCCACGTCCTCGGGCAGGATGCATCCGAAGAGCTTCAGCGCGACGGCGTAGACCAGGGCGCCGACGACGATCGCGGGCGCCAGCGCGAGGGGCCCCGGGAAGGCGCGCAGCAGGGCGAAGGCGGCCAGCCCGCACAGGGCGGCGGCGCCGACGATGCGCACGACCTGCCCGAGCGGGGCCGGTGCCTGCAGGTGGCGGTGCACGTACCAGATCGAGGCCGCGGCGGTGAGCACCTGCACCGTCGTGCGCGTCGCCGCCGCCGCCATCAGGCCGTAGGCCGGGATGACGAGGAGGCCCGACGCGATGATGCTCGCCGCGCCCACGATCCCGACCACGATGTTGAAGCGGTTGCGCTCCGCCGCGTTCATGTAGATCTGCGTCACCGCCGTCAGGGCGTAGAAGGCGGCGGCGACCACCAGCATCACGGCCGGCGCCACGGCCTTGGCGAAGGCCTCGCCGTAGACGAGCGGCACGAAGACCGAGGCGATCGCGGCCAGCCCGAAGCAGGCCGGGAAGACGAGCATCGCGAGGTAGCGCATGCCGCTCCGGTAGATCCCGACCGCGGCCGCGTGCTGTTTGGCGGCGATGTTCTGCGCCAGGACCGGCAGCAGCGGCCCGGTGAGGAGGAGCGGGGCCTGGACGGCGAGGTTGGCGAGCGTCAGCCCCACCGAGAAGAAGGCCACCGCCTCGCTGCCCCAGCTCCGCTCGAGGAACAGGATCTCGGTGCGCGCCCAGGTGACGGCGGAGAGCAGGTAGGCGAGCCAGGTCGCGCCGCAGTAGCGCACGAGCCGGGCGCGCAGCTCCGGCGCGACCGCGCGGCCGCCGCGCAGGTCCCGCATCAGGAAGACCGAGGGCGCGAGCCCGACGACGACCGCCGCGCTCAGCGCGCCCACGAGGCCAAGCGCGACCGAGCCCAGGACCGTGACGCCGATCTGGGCGGCCGCCGAGACTAGCATGATGCGCGCCATCCGGCCGAAATCCTGCTGCCCCCGCAGAAGGCCGACCGCGAAGGCAGAGCTGCTTTGGGCGAGGACGGCAGCGGCCACGAGCGTCCAGAAGAGCGGGGAGGTCTTGTAGCTCCCCGGCTCGATGTGGAGCGCGAAGGTCGATCCGGCCGCCCGGTGCCAGAGGGCGAGGCCGAGGAGCGCGCAGGCCGCGAGCCCGACCACGAGGATGAAGCGCTTGTAGAGGTAGAGCGCGAGGCCGTGGCCGGCGCTCGCGTCCCCGGCGCCGCGCAGCTCCGGCAGGTAGCGGGCGAGCGATCCCGGGATGCCGAGGTCGGCCACCATCAGGGTGATGCTCACCACCCAGGCGGCGTAGGTGACGACCCCGAGGTCGGCCGGGCCGAGCAGGCGCGCGACGATGATCGTGCTGAGCGCGCCGCTGATCAGGATGGAGCCGGTGGCGAGCGCGTTGGCGGCCGACTGCCGCGCGAGGCCGCCGCTCACCGGGAGACCTCGCGCGGCAGGAGCGGTCCGATGGACGGCCGCGCGGCCGCGCGGGTCGAAGGGAACACCATCGCTGACGTCGCAATCCTCGGCTGGACCGTGCTGGCGGCTCCGGGGCTCACAGGTATTCCCGCAGGAGCGCCATCTGCGGCTTGTCGCCGGCCTTGTCCGGCTCGATGCTGAAGGCGTAGTCCCCCCACCACGGCCCGCCCGCCCAGTAGGCGTAGGCCCGCCAGACGTCCGCGTTGGCCTTGAGGTAGGCGAGCATGGCGCCGGCCTCGGTCCGCCCGGCCGGCAGCGCGAAGCCGAACTCGCCCAGGAAGGCCCGGCACGCCCGCGCCCGGGCCCAGTCCGTGAAGGCGCGCAGGCGATCCTCTCCGGCTCCCGGCACGTAGGTCTGCAGGTCGGTGCCCGAACTGTTGGCGTCGAGGTACTGGTGCACCTCGAACATGAAGTTCCGGTCCTCGAAGCCCTCGAAGGCCGCGGCGTTGCCCTCGGAGACCCAGGAATGCGCGCCGGTCCAGCCGGCGCCCGGCACCATGATCAGCTGGTCCGAGCCGAGGTCGCGGATCGTGGCGACCACCCGATCGACGATCGGGCGCCATTCGGCCGGCTTGTAGGCGACCGGCTCATTCATCAGGCCGTAGGCGATCCCGGGCGCGTCCCGGAACGGGGTGGCGAGGCGTTTCCAGAAGTCGGCGAGGTCGGCGGCCTCCATCGGGCGGTCGTCGCGCTTGCCGTAATTGTGCGGGTCGAGCACCAGCAGGAGGCCGTGCCGCCGGGCGCTCGCCGCGCAGCGCCGCAGCTCCGCGAGGTCCCGCTCCGCCAGCGCCCCGAACGGCTCGGGCTGCAGGCGCTCGATCCGGAAGGGCAGCCGCACGAGCCTGAGGCCGCGGCTCGCATAGTAGGCGAAGGCCTGGTCCGGCGGGTAGATGTAGCCCTGGCCCAGCGGACGGCCGAGGTCGCCGAACTCCCCGCCCGACAGGTTGACCCCCGGATAAGTCAGCTCCGCGGACCGCGCTGGGGCGGGTGACAGGCCCGCGGCCCCGCCGGCGGCGAGGCCCGAGACGGCGAGACCCGAAAGTGCTTGTCGTCGCGTGAGATTCACGTGCATCGAACCTGTGGTCTGTTCATCGTCCGGTGGCGGAGGCGCGTCTCTCCGGATCAGAGCGCGTTCGGATCCTTCACGAGCCGGATCGGCGTCTGCAGAACGATCGACGCGTCCAGGGCGAGCGACCAGCGCCGGATGTAGGCGCGGTCGCGGCTGATACGCCGCGCGATCTTGTCGTAGGTGTCGGTGGGGCCGCGGTAGCCCGTGATCTGGGCGAGCCCGGTCAGGCCCGGCCGCACCAGGAAGCGGTCGTCGTAGTCCGAGACCATGTCGGCGAAGGTGTCGTCCATCGCGATGGCGTGCGGGCGCGGACCGACGAGCGACATGTGCCCGGCCACGACGTTGATGAGCTGGGGCATCTCGTCGAGGCTGGACCGGCGCAGGAAGCGCCCGATCTGGGTCACGCGCCGGTCGTTGGCGCTGGCCTGCTCGAAGGCCCCGCTCGATTCGAGCACCGTCATCGTGCGGAACTTCAGGATCTCGAAGGGCTGCCGGTTCAGGCCGTAGCGCTTCTGCCGGAAGAAGACGGGCCCCTTCGTCTCGGCCTTGATCAGGAGCGCGACCGCCAGGAAGAGCGGGATCAGGAAGAGGAGCGCGGTGAGCGCGACCGCGACGTCCGCCACCCGCTTCACGGCGGCGCCGTTGGCGGCGCGGGCGCGGCGGGCGATCGGCCGCTCGGCCCTGCCCCGGCGCGCGGGCGCGCGCCCCTCTTGGGTCCGGGGGAGCAGCCGGTCCTCGCGCTGGAACTTAACTGCTATTCCCTGCTGCATTCCCAAAACTCCAAATGCGGCGTGACGACGGGGACGGGATCCGCGGGCCGGCGGCGCCGGCCCGGGCGGCGGTACGGGTGCCCGGTTCGGGCACCCCGATCAGGTGCGGCGGCTGATGCCGCGCGCGGCGCGGCTGTGGGCCGGCTGGGCCGGGCGGGCGAGATCGCGGGCGACGAGCCAGAGGAACTGCCAGGAATCCACGAGGTAGCGCCGGTAGAGGCGCCGCGGCTCCGAGGCGACGCGCCAGGCCCATTCGAGGCCGATGCGACGGATCAGGACCGGCGCGCGGCGCTTGACGCCGGCGGCGAAATCGAGGGCCGCGCCCACGTTCAGCACGTAGCAGTCGCCGAGCGCGTCGTGGTAGCGGTCGGTCCAGATGTCGGATTTCGGTGCGCCCAGGCCCATGAACAGGTGCGTCGGCGCGTGCGCCCGGATGCGCGCGGCCAGCGCGTCCGAGTAGGCTGCGTCGCGCTCGAAGGCGTGCGGCGGCACGCAGAAGGCCAGCGCGTCGCGCCGGAAGCCGCGCCGCAGGAGGCGCTGCTCCAGGCGCTCGGCGACCTCGGCGGTGCTGCAGACGAAGAAGCAGCGGTGGCGGCCCGGATCGAGGACCTCGATGAGGCGCGCGAAGAGGTCGGCGCCCGTGACGCGGCCGGGCAGCCCGACGTTGCGCAGGCGGGCGTAGAGGTAGACCGGCATGCCGTCGGCCGTGATCGTCCAGGCGCGGTCGTAGGCCCGGCGGAAGGCGGAGTTGCGCGCCATCTGGACGATGTGGTCGAGGTTGGCCGTGGCCAGCCGCTTCGGGCCCGAGCCCGAGGGGACCGCCTGCGTCATCTGCGCGACAAGCGCCTGCTCGTCGAGGGCCGAGAACGGCAGACCGAAGATCCGCCCCGCCTCGGCCGTCGCGCAACGGTCGGGCTGGGGGGCGTCCGGCTGGTAGGAAGCGAGTGACTGGGCCAATGTGCGCGTCCTCAAGGTGAAGGGCCTGCTCTGTGCGTGGTCGTGGTCGGGGCTCCGAGGCCGGAGGTCCCCTCAGGGCCGGGCGGCGTCCCGGCCGAGGGCCTCGGGCACGCCCGCCGGCATCCGGGCGGCGATCTCGCCGAGGGCGCCCCGGTAGTCGTGCCGCGCCAGGTACTCGGCGAGCCAGGTCCGCAGGGCGCGGGCGCGGGCCCGGGCCTCGGCCGGCGCGGCGCGGATCCGCCGGAGCTGCTCGGCCGCGTGCGCGACGTCGGGCTCGGCCCAGCGCGCCCGCCTCAGGCCCGCATAGGCCGGGTGGGGATCGTTGAACGGCACCAGCGCGTGATCGACCGGGTAACAGAGTTCCGGCGGGCAGATGTCGGTGCTGCCGGACCAGTTGGTCGCCACGACCGGGATGCCCGCGAGCGCCGCCTCGGCGAGCGTCAGGCCGAACCCCTCCGAGCGGTGCAGCGACAGGTAGGCGTCGGCCGAGGCCAGGAGCCCCTGCAGCGCGGCGCGGTCCCAGACCGCGTCGATCAGGCGGATGTTGCGCGCGCCCGCGATCGCCGCGTGGATCCGGTCGCGCTCGGCCGGGTAGCGGGCGCCGTCGCTGATCTTGAGCACCAGCTCCGCCTCTTCCGACTCGCCGAAGGCGGCGCGGAAGGCCATGATCGCCGCGACCGGGTTCTTGCGCAGGAAGGACGAGCCGAGGTTGAAGATGCTGACCACGCGGAAGCGCGCGTCCGCGCCGCGGGCGACGCTGTCGGCGACCGGGGCCGGCCGTTCGACCGGGTGCGGGACGACGACGATGGGCTTGCTCGTGTAGGCCTGCACGGCCTCCTGGCAGAACCGGCTCGGCACCATGACGGCGTCCACGAACCGGAGGGCGCCGACCCATTCCGGGGGCAGCGTCTCGAGCTCCCAGGCCCAGTAGCCGATGCTGTAGGTGCGCAGGTGCTGCGGCAGTCCCGCCCGGAGGATGCTGGGCAGGAGCATGGTCGGGTTGAGGTGGTAGATCGCCACGTCGGCCGGGGGCCCCGAGTCCCGCCGCGGGTAGGCGACGCCGTCGTCGCTGTCGAAGAGCGCGGCGACGTCGGCGGTCGTGACCCCGCAGCCCGCCCGCGTCAGCGAGTCGATGCAGAGGCGCGCGGATTCGCCGAGCCCCGACGAGGAGGAGAGCAGGCCGACGACCCGCACGTTGCGCACCGCCTCCGGGAAGGGGTGGCGCATGGTGGGCATGACCCGCGGCAGGATGTGCCGCCGGACCGCCCGCGCGACCGGGCGCGCGGCGAGCCGCGCCGTGCGGATCAGGGGTGAGGATGCCATCAGGCGGCTCCCAGGAGGTAGGAGGGGGCGGCGCCGGCCGGGGCGGGGCGCTCGGCGGTCTTCGTGCCGTTCATCACGACGCCGACGATGCGGTCGGCGATGCCCGGGCAGGTGGTGAAGGCGTGCTCGACCGCGTCGCGCCGGGTCCGGCCTCCGCGCACCACCAGCACGAAGGCGTCGATCAGCTCGGAGACGACCCGCGCATCGACGGCCGTGACCACGGGCGGGACCTCGACGAGCACGTAGTCGTAGTGCTGGCGCGCCTCGGCGAGGAGCTGCCGCAGGACGGGCGAGCCGAGGATCTCGACCGGGTGGTTGGGAACCGCGCCCACGGTGCCGGGCAGCAGGTGGAAGCCCAGGCGGCTCGCCACGACGCACTCGGCGAGCGGGCGACGCTCCGTGACCGCGCGCGCCAGGCCCGGGCCGGGATCGCCCTCGGCGAGGTCGGCGAGCCCGGCCCCGTGCAGGTTGGCGTCGATGACGAGGACCCGGGCGCGCATCTCGACGAGGAGCACCGCGAGGTTCGTCGCGAGCGTGGTCTTGCCGTCCTGGGCGTTGGCCGAGACGATCCCGACGACGCGGGAGGTCTCGCGATGCAGCGCCTGGTCGATCGAGACCTTCGTGGTGCAGAGCGTTTCCAGCACGCTCGGCGAGCCGGACCCGTTCGCGATGAAGAGCGGGACGGGCAGGCGCCGGCCGCGCCCTCCTGAGCCGTCCGTCCCGTGCCGGAACGCGCGCCCGCGGGCCGGGCAGCCGGCCAGGGAGCCGAGGAACGGCTGGCCGAGATCGTGCGTGACCTGCTGGGCCCAGCGGATCCGCCGGTCGGATGCGTCCCGCAGGAAGGCGGCCGCGACCCCCGCGCCGAGCCCGCCGATCAGCCCGAGCAGCAGGATCAGCGCGGATTTCGGCCCGCTCTTGGTGAGCGGCGGCAGCGCGGTCGTGACGATGCGCGCCTCGGTCACCGGCATCGACTGCTGCTGCAGGAAGGCGCTCACGCGCGTGACGCGGTTCTGGAGCGCCTCGTAGTTGCCCTGCGCCTCCTGGGCGGCGCGCTCGAGCGCGCGCTCCCGGTCGGAGGCCGGCCCGGGGGCCGCGCCCTCCGCGTCCTGGCCCTGGAGATCCTGGATCTGCTTGTCGATGAGCGTTGCCCTGAGCGCGGAGGCGGCGACCTCCTTGCGGCGCGCCTCGATGCGCTGGTCCAGCCGCTCGCCGAGCGCGCGCAGCACGCCCGCTCCCGGTGCAGGCCCGCGCTGCTCCGCCACGAGGCGGGACAGGTCCGCGTCGCCGAGGCGATCGATCCGGGCGAGGGTGTCGGCGTCGGGGTTGCCCTGCGCGAGGGCGGCGGCGAGCTGCGTCATGCGCTCCAGATCCGCCCGGGCACGGGCCAGCGCCTCGGCGGCGCCCGGCCGCGATCCCTCGCGCTCGGCGCGCTCGGCGCTGCGCGCCGCGTTCCTGTCGCCCCCGCCGGCCCGGAAGGCCGCCAGGGCGGCGTTGGCGGCGTCCAGCCGCTCGCGGACCTCCGCGAGACGGCGCTGCATCCAGTCCGTCGTGCGCTGGCTGGCCTCCATGCGGCCGCTGAGCTGGTCTTGGATGTAGGCCTCGGCCACGGCGTTCGCGATCGCGGCCGCCTTGACCGGATCGAGGCTCGTCGCCGTGATTTCCGCCAGGATGCTGCGCCCGGCCCGCGCGACCTTGACCTTCCGGCCGAGCGCGGCCGCAGCGGCCTGCCGCTTGTCCGTCCGCACGGCGCCCTGCGGGCTCGGGTCGAAGACCGACACCAGGCGATCGATCGTGGCGCGGAGGAAGGACGGCTCCGATCCGACGAATTCGGGATCGCCCGTGAGATTGAGCCGATCGACGACGTCGAGGGCGATCTTGTCGGACTTGAGGATCTCGACCTGGCTGTCGACGACGGCGGGATCGATCGTCATCTCGGACGCGACCGTCCCCGGCGAGGGCGGCGTCAGCTTGGTGTCCAGGACGACGCTTGCCATCGAGGTGTAGGTCGGCGCGGTCAGGCTCGCGTAGGCGGCGGCGATCGCGAAGACGATCACGGCGACGAGACCCACCGTCCGGCGGCGGCGCAGCGTCGCATCGACGATGTGCGCGATCGTCCACGAGCGCGGCCGCGGCTCCGGCAACGGGCTCGGCCTCGCGCCGGTTTGGAAGGCGAAGCGGTCAGGATTGATGTTCATCGGACGTCTCAGATCCTCCGAGCGGCATGACCGGACGAGCGTGTGCGGTCCGGCCGACGGCCGGACCGCGTGAAATCTCAAAGCTTCGCCACGCGGCCAGCAAGGATTGCGGACCTGACGATGAGGCAACGATTTTCCTACCGGCGTCGCGTTCGGTCGCGATCCGGGTGCATGTCTAACGCTGTTCAAGCACTGACTAGCGAAAGCAGAGGTTGTTTCCCCTGACGATGCGCGCAGCTCGATCGAAGATCGACTAGGTTGTCGTGTGCACCTGCACAGCTGCTGTGACTGGAAACTGACGGACTCCAGCGGACAGCGCAAGTGGATGACGAACGAACCCGAGTAATGAGCCGGACTAGTCATAATCGCAGCAGAGGCGCG
>JAAIGE0100546070.1_pt1 | contig 10524 bp, 8 predicted proteins | sample 6487951 | NCBI WGS metagenome assembly JAAIGE01 (sample SAMN13974128, study PRJNA590717) | phyllosphere metagenome | biome: tomato field; feature: multiple bacterial spot infested tomato fields; material: tomato leaves; isolation source: leaves from tomato fields | host: Solanum lycopersicum ... | reverse complement strand
GGTCTCGACCTTGCAGCCGCCGCGCGCGATGGAACCGTTCTCGACGATGCGCCAGCCGCCTTTCGTCAATTCCTCGGCCATGCCATGGCGCACCAGTTCGGCGTCCTGCGGGTTCAGGGTGAGCACGGCCGGCTGTTGCAGGACGGGCAGCTGATCGATGGCGTCGCGCACCACCGACAGGATGAGTTCGGGACGCACGTCGAAACCGGTGCGCACCATGCCGCGCGCCAGGCGCAGGGCCAGGTCGAGCACGTCGCGGGCGATGGTCTCGTCGGCCTGGGCGATCGCGTCGCCGAAGCTGGCGGCGACCTGGCGCACCTGCTCCAGCTCGGCCGCGGCTTCGCGCTGGCCGGCCTCGGCGCCTTCGGCATAACCCTGTGCACGGCCCTCCTGGTGGCCCTGGGCGCGGCCTTCTTCCAGTCCTTGCGCGAAACCTTCCTGGCGCGCCGCTTCGCGCATCGCTTCCAGTTCTTCGACGCTCGGCAGATTGAATCCCGGCGGCAGGGCAGGCGTGGCGTCAGCAGGAGGCGCCGCCGCCGCGGCTTCGGCCGCGCGGCGAGCGAGCGTGCTGGGGCGGTCGTCGCCGAACGACGCCATTTCCCAGCGCTGGTAGGCGCTCTGCTGTTCTTTCGGTAGTGCCATCAGACGAACGAATCCTCACCTTTGCCGCCCAGCACGATCTGGCCTTCGTCGGACAGACGACGCACGATCTGCAGGATCTGTTTCTGCTGCGATTCTACTTCGGACAGGCGCACCGGACCTTTCGATTCGAGGTCTTCGCGCATCATCTCGCTGGCACGCTGCGACATATTCTTGAAGATCTTCTCGCGCAGATCCTGCGAGGCGCCCTTCAGTGCGATGATCAGCATCTCGGACTGCACTTCACGGAGCAGCAACTGGATGCCGCGATCGTCGATGTCGATGATGTTGTCGAACACGAACATCTCGTCCATGATCTTCTGCGCCATGTCGTTGTCGTAGTTCTTGATATTGTCCATCACGGCTTGCTCTTGCTCGCCGCTCATGAAGTTCAGGATCTCGGCCGCGGTGCGCACGCCGCCCAGCGAGGACTTCTTGATGTGTTCGTTACCCGACAACAGCTTGGTCAGCACGTCGTTCAGCTCGCGCAGCGCGGCCGGCTGCACGCCGTCCAGGGTGGCGATGCGCAGCACGACGTCGTTGCGCAGTCGTTCGGTAAAGTTTGCCAGAATTTCGCAGGCCTGGTCGCGCTCGAGGTGGACCAGGATGGTGGCGATGATCTGCGGGTGCTCGTTGCGGATGAGTTCGGCCACCGAGACCGAGTCCATCCACTTCAGGCTCTCGATGCCCGAGGCGTCCTTGCCACCGAGAATACGGTTCAGCAAGACTGCCGCCTTGTCGTCGCCCAGGGCCTTGGTCAGCACCTGGCGGATGTACTCGTCCGAGTCGAGGCCGACGGTCGAGTGCAGATTGGTCTCTTCGACGAACTCTTCTAACACCGTGACCACCTGGCCGTGCTGCACCGCCTTCATCTGCGCCATCGCGGCGCCCAGCTTGAGCACTTCGCGCGGGCCGAGGAATTTCATCACCTCGGCCGCTTCCGCTTCACCCAGGGCCAGCATCAGGATTGCCGCCTTGTTCGTGCCGTCCTTGTCTTTATCACTCATTTGAACCCAACCATGCTTTGATGACGTTTGCGACGATGCGCGGATCTTCGTTTGCCAGGTCTTTCGCCAGCTTCAGGTTGGCGCGGTAACCCATGTCCCGGCGAATCTTTTCTTCTTCCTCGAGGTCTTCCTCGTCCGGCTCGGCGTCGTCGTCCTCTGCCTCGCCCTCGGCCTCTTCTTCTTCCTTCGGTTCTTCCGGCATTGCGGTCGCTTCGTCGAACTTCTTGATCGCCGGACGCAGCAGCGGGCGCAGGAAGCGGTAGTACAGGAAGGCGATCACGGCGAACACGAAAGCGTAGCGGGCCAGGTCCTTGAACAGCGGCATATTCGCCGGGTCACGCCACCAGTCCGGTTCTACCACTGGATCGGCCGGCTTGTCCACACCGTCGAACGGTGCGTTGGTCACATTCATGGTGTCGCCGCGTGCCTCGCTGTAACCCATTGCCTGCTTGACCAGTTCGTTGATCTGGGCCACTTCGTTGGCTGCCAGCGGACGCACGGTGACCTTGCCGGTGGCCGGGTCGACGATGCGGCGGTAGTTCACCACCACGCCGACCGTCAGGCGCTTGATGCCGCCCATCGGACGCTGTTCGTAGCGGATGGTCTTGTCGACTTCGAAATTGGTCGTCGAATTCTTGGTGCTCGGGCCGGTGGCGGCAGGCGCTTCGGCCGGGGGCTCGCCATCGATCGGCGCGGTGTTCACGCCCGGCGGCTGGTTCGACAGCGCGCCCGGGATGCCCGACGGGCCGGCGCCGGCGCCTTGCGTCTCCGAGGTCTGCTGGCTGCGGATCGCCTGCGGCTCCGGCGGCGAGTTCGGCTTGTACATCTCGGCCGCGGTATCCACCTGGGCGAAGTCGATCTCGGCGGTCGCCTGGGCGCGCACATTGCCCTCGCCGACCAGCGGCTTGATCATCGCTTCGACCTGCTTGATGATGTTTTCCTGCACCTGGTCCACGTATTTCAGCTGGGTGGCGTCGAGCATCTTGTTGCCCGCGCCCTTGTTTGCCTGCTCCGACAGCAGCGCGCCGGTCTGGTCGACCACGGTCACGTTGCCGAAGGTCAGTTCAGGCACGCTGGAGGCGACCAGGTGGACGATGGCGTTGACCTGGCCCTGGTCGAGGGCGCGGCCCGGCTGCAGGTTGAGCAGCACCGAGGCGGTCGGCTTTTGCTGGTCGCGCACGAACACGGACGGCTTCGGCAGCGCCAGGTGGACGCGCGCGGCGCTCACCGAACCCAGCGACTGGATCGAACGCGCCAGCTCGCCTTCGAGCGAACGCTGGTAGTTGACCTGTTCCAGGAACTGGGACACGCCCAGCTTCTGGTTCTCCATCAGCTCGAAGCCGACGTTGCCGCCCTTCGGCAGGCCTTGCGCGGCCAGCTTCAGGCGCAGGTCGTGGATCTGCTCAGCCGGCACGAGGATCGCCGTGCCGCCTTCGGAAAACTTGTATTGCACACCCATCTGGTCGAGCGAGGCGGTGATGGCGCCGCCGTCGCGATCGCTGTAGTTCGAGAACAGCACGCGATACTCAGGCGCCTGGCTCCACATCCAGACAGCGATCATCAGCGCCAGGATCAGCGCGATGCCGCCGCCGATGGCGACGCGCTTGCCCATGGTCGTCTGGAAAAACGACGGGGGCGCTGCCGGAGGCTGGCCCTGGGGGGTGTCGAGAAGGTCTTCCGCAGTTGCTGCCATGGTCGATGGATTCAGGTGAATGGGTGGGTACAGGCAGCATTATGGAGCTGTGGGGCAACATTCAAACCCCGAAATAGGGGGCGTTTACCGGCCTAACTCACGGGTGAAATTGGCGCCTGCGCTGATATTCTGCTTTCCTGAGTGCATTTGTAGATGATTCTACAAGGCAATAACATGCAGGAGGGTAACATGAGTATTGGCGGTATCGGCGGCATCGACAGCAGCCGCATCCAGGCCATGATGGAGCAGCTCAAGGCGGCGGCCACCAAGCCGGACTCGGCGGGGCCGGTTGCCCCTAGTGGGCTGGGCAATGCCAGCGCGGTCGGCGGCAAGTCCGCGGTCAAGCTCGACTTCGCGGAAGCGCTGCACAATTCCTTGCAGGGCGTGAGCAACCGTTCGGCCGAGGCGCAGGCGCTCAGCAAGCGGTTCACGATGGGCGACGACACGGTCAGCCTGTCGGACACCATGGTCGCGATGCAGAAATCGAGCATCGCCTTCCAGGCGACGGTGCAGGTGCGTAACAAGCTGGTGTCGGCCTATCACGACATCATGAATATGCAGGTGTGATACCGACGGCGCCATGGCGGGGCAAGCCAGCCATGGCGAACCTTCCTGTCGTGCTATTTCCTAGATCTGCTCGACATTACCGCCGGTGGGTACGCCCTGGCCAGACTTGTAGGCCCCCAGCTCGACGGACCCGACGGGCACCTGCTTGGCGGTCGCATAAGCCAGTCGGGCCGCCTGGGTGAAGGCGCCGCTCTCGACGTGCGATACGTGAGGCTGGGTCTGGCGCCGGTAGTAGGTGATTGCCGGCAGGACGCCGGAACTGGTTTTCTGCGTCATGTAAAGAGGCATGTCATCTCCTTGATGCCTGACGAGCGAAGAGAGTGAAAAAGACGCCGTGCTCGATCGGGCTCACTTGCTCTTACCCATGCTGATCGGCACCACCGCGATGACCTTGGGCGCGTTGGTGTTGTCGGTGATGGTGATCGAAGTCTTGTCGGAGGACATCTTCACATCCTGGCTGAAGCTGCTGGCGCCTTGCGACATATTGGCCTGGGCGCTCCAGCAGAAGCCGCCGATGGAAATGCTGGCCGAGCTGTTTTGCGACATCCGCGAATACAAGGACTGGATGCTCTGGGTGTCCGAGGTCAGGGTCACCGAGGGCTTGAGCACCACCAGCAGCTTGCCGGCGCGCAGGTTCAGCATGCCGTCGGGGCCGAACAGCTGCTTGTTGGCCAGGGCCGAGGTCGGCGAGACCTGGTCGTAGAAGTCGGCCACGATGCTCGAATCGAACCAGGCGCCGGGGGCGATGGAAAACAGTTCGGCGGCCTGTGCGGTATAGGTCATGGTCATGCCCTGGACCAGGCTCGTGTAATCCTGGGCGTCGCTCGATTGCGAATACGAGGTCGAGGCCGAGCCGCCCCAGAAAAACGCGTCGTAGGTGCCGGAGGCCGAGACGTCCAGGAAGTTGCTGACCACCAGGTTGCTGCTGTTGGAATCGTCGAGCTTGATGGTCATCGAGATCTGCGGCGGCGCGCTGCTGGCCAGGGTCTGCAGTGCGCTCACGTACCAGTCATTGAGGCCGGGAGTGATGACGTACGCCGGCTGCAGGTTACCCGATGCATCGGCGACGCCGTTGCCCGACGCGGGGCTCAGCACCACTTTGGCCTGGGCGCCGGAAATGGTCTGGTAGTCCGGGCCGCCGACCTGCGCCAGGGCCTGGTTGTACAGGGTAACCTGGGCAGCGAGCGCGTTCTGGGCGCTGGTGATCACCTGATTCCAGCCGTTCGCCTGGTACCACTGGGTATAGGTGGACTGGGCCGACGGCGGCAGGCTGGACTGGGCCGTGTTGAAGGCGGCCCAGGCGGTCACGCAATTGGTGTTCGCAGTCGACAGTGCCTTCTGGGCAGCGGTGACCTTGGCCCCATAGCCATCGGCGATCTGCTGCAGGGCCGGATTGCCGCCCTTGAGAGCGATGGCGAACAGGAAGGCCTTGTACTGGTCATAGAAATTCATCGACGACGGCGCATACGACGGCGACCACGCCGGCATGACGTTGGACCAGTTCTCCAGCCCGGCTACCAGGGTGCTGCCCGGCGTTGGCGGGGTGCCGGCGGCTGCGGGCAGGCCGGTCACGTCCATATACTGCCAGTCGGCGTTGGCGAGCCCGCCGGTGGGCATCAAGGTTGCCGGGTCGAGGCCGGCCCCGGCGCTCGACGAATTCAGTCCCTGGACGAATTTTTGCCACATGATGCTTGCTTGATTGACAGACATGATCGTTCTCCAGAAAGTTGCGAGGACTTCGTGTGTTCCCCAGTGGTTGGAATGGGCCGGCGTCAAGCTGCCGGCCTGGATGGTGCGGCCGCCAGGCGCGGTCCGCAGGCCATCTATCGCAAGGGGTGTGCCAGCGCCGCGGGCAAGGCTTGTGCGCGCATGAAAACGCCATTTCATGCGCGGGGCATGCGAACAGGGCCTTATGTGGCTGGTTTACCGCTGTCGGCATTGTCAAGGAAGTGTAAAATTGACTTCCCGTTTCCACGCCATATACACCGCCAGGGACCCGGACATGGCCGCTGTGAGGATCGCGCATGCATGAGCTCAGTGACTCCCGTACGCTGACCGCGCCGTTGATGCATGCGGACGGCGCCGCCAGCCGTTTGCTGACCCTGACCATCCTCTGGCATCCTGACTCGTCCCGCATCGGCGAGCAGTGCATCGCCGGCGCGCCCGGCGGCGTGCTGGAGCTGAGCCGCTACACACCGCTGTTCAGCCGTCCCGGCGCCGAAGGCTTGCCGCTCGGGCATGGCAGCATCTCGCGCGAGCCGCTGCGCATCGCGCGCATCGACGACGGCGTCTCGCTGCAGGCGCCGCTGAGCCGCATGACCACCGAATTGAATGGCCGCGAGATCGGCGCCAGCGTGGCGCTCGACCACGCCGACCTCGAACGCGGCCAGGTGATCGCGCTGGGACGGACCGTGCTGCTGTGCCTGCACTGGAGTACGGTGCTGCCCAAAGCGAACGAGGTGCAGGGCCTGCACGGCGTCGGCAGCGCCGCCGTCATGCTGCGCGACCAGGTCCGCATGGTCGCCCGCAGCGATTTGCCGGTGCTGTTGCTGGGCGAAACCGGAACCGGCAAGGAAGTGGTGGCGCGCGCCATCCATGCGCTCGGCGCACGCGCCGGCGCCAGGCTGGTGACGGTCAATATGGCGGCCCTGAACGAGTCGCTGGCCGCGGCCGAACTGTTCGGCGCCGCCAGGGGGGCCTACACCGGCGCCCTGGGCGAGCGCAAGGGGCTGTTCGGCGAAGCCAGCGGGGCGACCCTGTTCCTCGATGAAATCGGCAACGCCCCCGCCTGCGTCCAGCCGATGCTGCTGCGGGTGCTGGAGGGCGGCGACTATCGGCCGCTGGGCGCGGCGCAAGAGCTGCGCTCGACCGCGCGCATCCTGGCGGCGACCGACCAGCGCCTGGATGGCGCCCATTTCAACCAGGCCTTGCTGCGCCGCCTGGAAGGCGTGGTGATCCAGCTGGCGCCGCTGCGCAGCCGGCGCGAGGACATCGGCGTGCTGATCCAGCAACTGTATCCGGCCGACGATGGCCGCGTGGACCTGCCTTGCTCGCTGGTGGCCGAACTGGCGTGCTACGACTGGCCGGGCAATGTGCGCCAGCTGGCGCGCGTCCTGCAGCGCGCCGCGCTGATGGTCAAGGGCGGCGTCACGCCGCGCTTCGACCAGCTGGTGCAGGCGCTGCCTGCGGCCGATGCCGGCAAGCGCGCGCCGCGCCGCAAGCCATCCGAGCTGAGCGACGATGAGCTGGTCGAGGCGCTGGCGCGCCACGGCTGGATCCTGCGCAGCACCGCCGAGTTCCTCGGCATCTCCCGTCCCAGCCTGTACAAGCGGCTCGACCGGCACCCGTCGATCCGGCGTGCCGAAGGCATCGAGCCCGGGGAGATCGGCCGTGCCTGGGCCGGGGCGCAGGGCGATGTGGAGCGCTGCGCCGCGGCCCTGAAGACGCTGGCCGGGCCGCTGCGCCGCCAGCTCAACAAACTGGGCTTGCTGGAGCGCTCACGCGCGAATCGAACCGACCTGTAGTTCCGGATCGGGCACGAAATAAAACGAGGTGCTGCTGTCCCCGTGGGCGACGGTGAACGCGATGCTGAATCCCCACAGCCCGGTCGACGTGCCGACCTTGAGGTTCATCGATTTGCTCAGGTCGATCAGCGAACCTTCCTCGAACGGCGCGCCCTTGGTCTTGTCGGACTGGGAGCCGGACAGCAGCACGGATTGCACCACGGTGCCGCCACCGTCGTCGGATTCGGGCTGGAAGGAGAAGGCGATGCTGTCGCTGGTGTACACCTTGCATGTCTCGATGTCGTCGGCGCCATCGAATTTCCAGCGGATCTGCCGGTCGGCCTTGCTGTAGTAGACCTGGAAGGTATGGTCGGTTGGGACTGCTTGACTGACGTCGCTCATGGTCATGCCTTTCTGGTGGGTGGGAAATGGAGTGGGCCGGGCGCTCAGGGACGGGGATAGCGCAGGTCACGCCGCAGGGCGACCAGGTCGGGTTCCGCGTCGATGAAGGCGGTGGGATAGCCCAGCCGCCGTGCGCTGGCGATCGACGCCAGGGCCAGCTCGCGCTCGCCCAGCAGTTCACGCGCCAGGCCGGCGCGGAACTGCACGTCGGCGCTGCGGGGCGCGAGCTTGGTAGCGCGCGCCGACAGCTGCATGCCCGCGTCCCGGTCGCCGCTGCGGGCGGCGTACAACCCCATGCGCGAGACCAGGGTCGCATCGTGCGGCGCGCGCTGCAGGATGGGCGCGAGCAGGCGGCGCGCCTCGCCGTAGGCTTGCCTGGCCTCCGCTTCGCGTCCCGGAATCCAGAGCAGGGTATCGGCCAGGTTGGCCCAGTTGAGGTATTCGCCCGGCGCCCCATGCAGCGGCGACACCGCATGCTCGAAGGCGGCGGCGGCGCCGACGTAGTCGCCGCGCAGGAACAGCGCGTTGCCGAGGTTCCCGTACAGGGTGGCGCTCGGGCGCACCTGCAATCCCTGCTGCAGCACGCGCAGGGCCTCGTCGGCGCGGCCCTGGCGCAGGAGGGCGGCGTTCAGGTTGGCGTAGCCGGTGACCGCGTCGGGCTGCAGGGCGATGCTGCGGCGGAAGGCTTGCTCGGCGCCGGCGAGGTCGCCGCGCTCGTAGAGCAGGCTCCCCCATTCGTCGACGAACACGCGCTCGCGCGGAAAGCCGGCCTGGGCCAGCCGCAGCGTCTCGAATGCCTGCGCATCGTGCCCGGCGTGGCGCAGCAATTGGGCCTTGCCGTACCAGGCGAAGAAATCGGCCGGGTCGAGCTGGAGCGCGCGCTCGAAAGCCTGCCCGGCGCGCTCGTACTGTTTCTGGCTGCCCTGCACCCAGCCCAGGGCGATGTGCGCCAGCGCCAGCTGGTCGTTCAGCTTCATGGCTTGCTGGGCGCTGGCGTCGGCCTTGCGCAGCCAGACCTCGTCCTGGGTGTCGCCGCGGTAGCGCAGTGTCTGCACCAGGGCCATGCCGGCCACCGCCGCCGCATGGGCGCCGTCGCGCGCCAGCACCGCGCTGAAGTGACGCTCGGCCGCGTCCAGGTTGCCCGGGCGGTCGAAATTCTTCAAGGCGGCCAGCCCCCGCTGCATCTCATGCGCCGGCGAATGCACCGGCACGGGCGCCGGCGGATGGACTGGCGCCGGCGCGAGCCGCCATGCGCCGCCCGCCAGCACGACCGCCACCAGCACGGACACCGAACCCTGCCAGCGGCGGCGCGGGGACGGCGGCGGATGCGGATGCGGCGCCTGCAGGTGCGCGATCTCGCCCAGCCGCTGCACCACCTGCGCCATGCTGGGCAGCCGCTGCGCGGGCTGCTGCGCCGTCATGTCCCTGATCAGGGACACCAGCGGAGCATCGATGGTGTCGGGATAGTGCCAGCTGGCCGAGCTCGACTGCATGTGCGCCGCCGCCAGCGCCAGGCCGCTGAGGTGGCTGTGCGGGCGGGTTCCGGCCAGCAGTTCGTACAGCAGCACGCCGACGGCGTAGATGTCGCACAGTGCGTCGGCGCGGTGTCCGGTCAGGCGTTCCGGCGCCATGTAGGCGATGGTCCCGATCGGCCCGGTCGATTCGACCGCGCCGGTGGCCAGAGCGTCGCAGCGCGAGGCCAGGCCGAAGTCGAGTATCCGCACCTTGCCGGATGGCTCGATCATCAGGTTGGAGGGTTTGAGGTCGCCGTGCACCAGGCCTGCCACGTGGGCATCCTGCATGGCGGCGGCGGTCTGGCCGATCCAGTCGAGCGCCGTGGCGCGGGCGATGGGGCTTTTCTGGGCCAGTTGCCCGATGGTGCTGCCCTGCACCAGCTCCATCACGATCGATGCTCCGGACGCATCCTCCTCGATGGCATACACGGTGACGAACGACGGGTGGTGCAGCGACGCCGCCATGCGCGCTTCATGCAGCGGGTCGGCGTGGCCACCCGCATGGGCAGCGCGTTCGATGCGCTTGATCGCCACCCGGCGCTGCAGCTTGTTGTCCCAGGCTTCGTATACTTCGCCATAGCCGCCGGCGCCGAGGTGCGCGCCCAGTTCGTAATGGCTGGGAAGCGGGCTGTTTGCCGGGGGCGCCTCCGTTGGCATTGCGCTGAAAGAGCAGATCCTTGCGATCATGGACAGTGTCGGATTCCGGAGTATCGAGGTCAAGATGCATGGTACGGAAAACCGGCTCGGGGGAAAGTTTTGCCAGATGGACTGTTGATTTTTATCAAAAGCCACCGTTTTCAGCGCATGCGGCCAGTACCGATGTCTGTCCTGGCGTAATACTGCCGATTGCAATGTCGACCCGGTTTAATATCCGAACACGTGGCGGGAGCCTGGAATGAACCTTTTGCGGGCATGGCCGACTACAGGAGCATGATCGCCGGCCGCTGGCTGCGCATCGCTCCCTCCACCGCTCCCCGCAGCCAAAGGACATGCCTTGGACAAGTCGACCGATTTCATCCAGCAACAGAGTAGCGACACGCGCGCCGATGAGTTGCTGGTCGTGCGCTGCCAGCTCGGCGAACGCGCCGCCTTCGATGCGCTGGCGGCGCGCTGGTACCAGCCTCTATGGCGCTATGCGCGCAACCTGACCGGCAACGATGCGGCGGCGGACGACGCCACCCAGGACATCTGGGTCGGCG
>JAAIGE0101094554.1_pt1 | contig 10525 bp, 5 predicted proteins | sample 6487951 | NCBI WGS metagenome assembly JAAIGE01 (sample SAMN13974128, study PRJNA590717) | phyllosphere metagenome | biome: tomato field; feature: multiple bacterial spot infested tomato fields; material: tomato leaves; isolation source: leaves from tomato fields | host: Solanum lycopersicum ... | reverse complement strand
GTTTCGGTTGCTAAGCAATACCAGAACCAAGGACTTTCGCTGGGTGATTTGATCAACGAAGGTAACCTGGGTTTGATCAAAGCCGCGCAGCGATTCGATGAAACACGCGGGTTTAAGTTTATTTCGTACGCCGTTTGGTGGATTCGTCAGTCGATCCTACAGGCACTTGCCGAGCAATCGCGTATCGTTCGTCTGCCATTGAACCGCGTGGGTTCGCTGAACAAGATTTCGAAAACGTTTTCGGATCTGGAGCAAAAATTTGAGCGTGAGCCGTCACCGGAAGAGTTGGCAGCCGTGCTTGAAATCTCAGCTGCTGAGGTTGTCGACACACTGAAAATTTCGGGTCGCCATGTGTCGATGGATGCTCCGTTCGTACAGGGTGAGGAAAATAGCCTGCTTGATGTGCTTGAAAACGATGGCGAAGATAAACCCGACTCGGGCCTGATCAACGATTCGCTACGGAAGGAAGTACAACGGGCCTTGTCGACATTGACCCAGCGCGAAGCCGACGTGATTACCCTTTATTTTGGCTTAAACGGCGAACATGCCATGACGCTGGAAGAAATTGGTGAAAAATTCAATCTAACCCGTGAGCGGGTTCGTCAGATAAAAGAAAAAGCCATTCGTCGTCTCCGGCATACGTCCCGGTCGAAGGCGTTAAAAACGTACCTTGGCTAACATTCCTGTTTGTGTGTGATAAATGGCTCCTGCGTGTGTGGGAGCCTTTATCATTTTTACCCCCTCCTGGAAAATGAGAAAGCGAAGGCCATTTGCTTGTTCAGCCTTTGGCATTTCGAACACCCACTTATCCTCCGCAGTTGTCCCAGCGGAACGTCTATTTTATCAGCTTGGGCAATGCTTGATGTAACCGCTGTTATTGTCACCCGTAACCGGGTCGATACGCTACTTTGGACAATCGGTAAATTAGTTGCTTTACCCGAACAGCCACCCATTGTCGTTGTCGACAATGCATCCATCGATGGGACACCGGAGAAAGTCAAGGCCCTGTTTCCCGATGTAACCGTAGTTGCGTTAACGGAAAACCGGGCGTGTTCGGCTCGTAACGAAGGGGTACGAAGGGCAAAAACAGCATTGATTACCTTTTGCGACGATGATTCCTTTTGGGTGCCGGGTGCGCTGCATAAAGCGGTGTCTTATTTCGAGCAGTACCCGCACTTGGGTGTGTTGGCCGGAAAGGTGCTGGTGGGAGAAGACGAAGCGGAAGATCCGGTGTGTCACGCCATGCAGGACAGTCCGATTACTGATCCACGCCCATTACCTGGCCCTGCTATTCTTGGCTTTGTGTGTTGTGCCGTCGTGGTACGGCGAGAAGCGTTTCTGAGCGTAGGGGGCTTTCACAACCGTTTTGCCATTGCCGGTGAAGAGCGTTTATTTTCGGTTGACATGCGTACCATAGGGTGGAGCCTGGCCTACGCAGCCGATGTCGTTGCGCACCATTACCCGTCTAAGCTACGAAATAATTCGTTGCGTACCCGACACATTACCCGGGATACCATCTGGTACTACTGGCTGCGTCGGCCATTTTATTACGCCCTGCGGCATACACTGCTTATACTGAAGGCTGTTCCTAAAGACGTAAACATACGGAAGGGCTTCGTGGACGCCCTTCAGGCGGCCCCGACCATAGTAGCCAGCCGCCGAGTCGTGCCCAGCGGAGTTGAAGAGCAGATTTTAAAGATAGAAAGCTTTTATTGAAAAGTTAGGAAGCCGAAATAGCGCGTATTTCCGTCTCATAAGAAAGGGCGCCCCGCTAGCGAGACGCCCTTCTAAATCGATATTGCACAACTTACTTTGTATAAAGCCAGGGCTCCGAGTGCGCTACTTTTTCGATAATGCTCATACTGGCGACGGCTTCATCGCGAACGGAGGAACCGGCGGCTGCTACTTTATAAAGCTGGCCTTTTTGCGTGGGGCAAATAACGTAAGCATCCGTGTAGCCCGCCTTTTTTAACTGTCTTCTCAGCCGCAAGGCATTCACTTTACTGGAAAAGCTACCCGCGATCACGGTATAATAAGGACCTGTTTGTACGGGTTTGACGACCTCTTTGTCCGTAACCTGAACCTGAGGTTGCTTGCTCAACGCTACAGGCGAATGGTTTGTTTCAACCGGAGTCGCGATTGGCTTAACCGGAATAGGCTCAGCGATCGGTTCGGCAACAGGTACAACAGCCGGTGTTACGGCTGTCTTGGGAGCCGCAGCTTGTTTTTTCGTTTTCGCGATAACCGTCGAATGCTCAGCGTTTAGCGCGGGAAGACGAAATAAATTGGCTGGATTGAGGCTGCTTTGTAACGACTGCCCAGGTTTCAGAACGGAAAAATAGCTGATTAGCCCAAGCGATCCAATTAGCAGAGCGGTTGCTGCCACGCGCCAATAGGAGTAGGACGGTTGAATCGGTTCGATCGTTGTGTCTTCGTCGCGAACAAGAACCGGTCCGAGGGCTGTAATGGGAACCGCTTCCAGGACTGGTTGGTCGACAGCAGGCTGATCGACCAACTGTACGGAAATGGCACTCATGCCAAACGCTTCTCCGAAAAAGTTATGCCGAAGACTCGGATCAAACTGAAGCCGACCTTCTTCATTCTGCGAAAACGTACCGATACCATCCAGTTCAAAGCGGCCTGTTTGTTCGACCTGTTGCCGTAGTTCGCCAACGAACAAACCGACGTGACGCTGAGCGCCTTCCCGCGTAACAGGCTCATGCAACATGATGTAGTTAGCGAGAATACCATCGTCGAGTCGCAACGCTTCATTGAAGGCAACGCGTTTGCGGGGGGGAAGGTATATGCCACTACTTTCCGTAAAGGATGCTGGCTGGTAGTGCGTAAGGAAAGCACCCAGTTCGGGCACAACTACGCAGTCGTACTGGTACAGCAACTTTTTAAGATAGTCATTAACGGAAGCCATAAGGTAACCGGAGGCAGTTGTTAAAATGAATAACTGATTCCGCCAAGAAAGTTAAGCCCTTGCGATTGATAATACAAATAGCGCTGGTAGTTCTGGTTAAAGATATTATTTAACGAGACAAACGCTGACAACTGTTTTCCTAGGAAATAGTCAATTTTGATGTTGGCATCGTAGATCGGTTTAAGGGTATAGACCGTGTTAGACACAACGTTTTTGTTTTTGATGCCCTGATAAAAGTACAAATCCGCCGTGATAAACAATTTCTTGTTCAGAATGTACGAGTTGGTCCAGGTACCCGCGAATTGTGGACGGCCCCAGGCTTCTTCCAGCCGATCAAGGCCGTAGCGGAAAAAGTCGCCTTTAAGCGTCGACCGGAATTTGTCTTTACGCGCATAGGCCAGCTGACCGGAGATGGTCAGCACCCTGGAAATACCACCGTCGTAAAGGACAAAAAACTTTGTTGAGTCAGGAAACGTATTGTTGAAAGTAGAGAAGTTTCGGTAGCTGGCGTACGACACTTTGCCTTCGTACGAGAAGCCACCACCCAGCCCGCCTTTCGAACCCCCGTAGATATCCAGCGACTTAACAGTGTTAACTAAAAGTACTTGTGGAGCTAACCACTTGTTTTCGCTTAATAATGAGCGTAATGTGTTTCGATTAATGTCGCCATCCAGGCCGGCGAAGAAATGAATGTTTCCTACCGGAACCACGTCGATATCGAGGACCGGAAACGCCCGGGTATTGTTGATGCCCTGGCGCGAATCGGTCTGGTTGACGGCATTGATACCCGCCGTAACCGTAAAAAGCGGAGACGTGTATTTGAACGTCGGCTTCACGCGGAATAAATTCCGGTTATCAACAATTGATCCATCGGAGCGCTGGGTGACGTACGCATCCGCAGCCACGAGCGCAAAGACATTGTCAGTGATGCCCAACGACCCCGTAAAGTTTGTGCCCCAGTCCGTTTCGGAAGCATTGAAACGGTCGCCCAACGAGGTAAGCCCCGTGCGGAGCGAATAGTCGATGGCGTTTTCGGTATTGGCGTTTTCGATACCCAGCCGAACGTTGAACGTACTCAGGCGTTGTTTGATCAGGTCCGGGTTAAAGTCGGCTCGGGCGGCATACTCCCGGCTGTACCCGTAAAAATTGTAGCCGTTCCGGTCGTATCCGAGATCGGCCTGTAACTTGAAGGCATCGGTCAGGTATTTACCCGTCACCTTTAAGCGCGTATCACTCTGGGCCGAATTTTTACCGTCCACTGGCCCGATGGCCGATGATAAATGGCGGGCGGAGGCTTCCAGGGATAAGTTTGATAGGTTATTGATTCCGACAAAACCTTCGCCCAGAAACGAGCTGTAATTCCCCGCGCCAACTTTTACGTAATTGCTGAAGGCGGGTGTGTCGTCGGATTGGCCCGTTGCGGGGGCCAGTACGCCGGGCGTGATGCGAGGATCACCAACGGTTAGCTTGCGATCTTCAAACTCGTACGTGAGTTTCCGCTGCTCGGCCGATGGTTTCACCGACGGGATTTTGTTAAATAGTCGATTAGCGGGCGGGAGTTCGATCTTTCGGCTTTTTTCGACTGTGATTTCCTGGTTATCGACTTCTCCTTCTTTGGCCGGACGCGTTGGTTTAGGCTGCTGGGCAAAAAGCGTAGCCGACAGGGAAACCAGAAAAAGGGTGGGTATTGAATGGCTTGGGCGAATCATACGGTTGATGTATGATAGAGAACAGCGGGCTGCCTAACTGCGTTGAGCGGACAAATACCGGTCAGTCCGCTGTTCTCTAGTAAAAAGTTAGTTTTTCGATTCCAGGCTCGCCAGCTTTTGTTTGGCTTCGGCAATGATGGCTTCGTCTGATGAGTTTTCGATGATTGAGTTCAGTACCGCTTTGGCCTGGGCCATTTCGTCCTGGGCTACATTGTTATCGGCGACCAGGATAAAGGCTTTCCCTTTCCAGTATTCAAATTCGCTGAACTGCTCGTTGAATTTGAGCAGCGAAGCCACCGATTCCTTGTATTTTTTCTGACGGTACAACAGATCGCCGAGGTAATACTGCGCTTCGGCTCCGTTGATGTCTTTGGCCAGGGCAATCGTTTTTTCGAAATCGGCCTGCGCGGTTTTATAGTCGCCTTTGTTGAGCGCTACCTTGCCGAGCATGAGCTGCGCCCGGTTCTGGGCACCCGGCACCACGTTACCAGCTACGAGGACTTCACGGGCAATCGCAGCGGCTGAGTCGAGTTTGGGGATCACGAAGTACGTATCCATCATACCCAATTGCGCGGTTACCTGATCCGCTTTTCCGTTTGCTTTTGCCAGGATGACCTGGTAGTTGCGAATAGCGCGGGGGTAGTTCTTTTGTTTGGCTTCCAGATCAGCCGCGCGCGTGGCCGCCCGAATCAGAAAATCCGACTTGTTATCCGCAATAATCAGGTTGTAGTAGCGGAGGGCATTCGCCACGTCGTCGGTCTGGCGATACGATTCGGCCAGGTAGTACCGAGCTTCGTTGGTGTTAGGACTCGCCGGATATTCCTGCATAAACGCGAGTAAGGACTGAATGGCCTGCTGATACTTTTGGTTTGCGTAAATATCCTTGGCGTTTTCAAATTGAACCTTCTCCACGTCAGTGCTGGCCGGATTCGACTTTTTGTACTGACCCAGCACCTGCGAAAACTCTTCGGGACGACCCGCATCGTTCAGCGTATTCTGAATACCAAGCAGGGCGCTTTGTGCCTGATCGGAATCCCCGTAGTCAGCCAGGATGCGCTTGTAATCGGCAACCGCCGGATCGTACTGCTGAATGTTGCCGTAAGCGATGGCCCGTTTCAGCAACGCAGCCGGCACGAGGGTGCTGTTCGGCTTGCCGTCGATAAGCTTGGAAAAGCCCCGAATGGCCACCTGATACGCGCCTTTTTCAAAATCGACGTTGGCCGTCTGAAACAAGGCTTCGTCCACAAAACGCGAATTTGGGTATTGACGCTGCACCTGATCGAACTGCGCCTTTGCTTCGGCATCCCGGCCTACGTAGCTCAGAATGACTGCTTTCTGGTAAGAAGCATAATCTTTGTCGGGGGCATTCTGGGCGATAGCCTGGTCGTAGTAGCGCATGGCATTTTCGTACTGCTTCGTCGCAAAATACGAATCGGCCAGGCGAATGGTGGCGTCCTGCACCTGCGCCGGATCACCGGCTCCCGTTCCCCGACCCAAAAAATCGCGGAAGTACGTTTGCGCACGGGCGTAATCCTTTTTGTTGTAATAGGCGTAGCCGAGCCCGTACAAGCTTTTCCCCCCGTAGCTGCCTGTGCTTTTTGCTATGCTCGCGTAAAGCGGAATGGCGGTATCATATTGCTTACCCGCCGAGTAGGCTTCGGCTTTCCAGAACTGGGCACCCTGCTGAAGCTCGGGATCAACCGGGAACTTCAACGACTTATCCAGATTGGCAACGGCCTGGGGGTAACGTTCGGCGTTAAAATCACTGACGCCCTGGTTGTAGGTCAGGCGCTGGTAGGTCGCGTTGATTTTCGGTGTCCGGCGTTTTAACCCTTCGATGTAGGCAATGGCCGCCGGGTAATTGTTCGACGCAAAATACGCTTCGCCGACCAGTTCATTGGCTTCGTTCTCAAATTTACTGTTGGGGTATTGCTTTAGAAAAGCGGTCAGTTCCTTTACGGCATCGGCTCCGTTGTTCTGATCCAGCAGCAGCTTGGCGTGGTTGAACCGGGCTTCTTCCTGAATATCGCGATTAAATGCCAAGCGCCCGGCCTGATCGAAGGCATTCAACGCGTAAGCGGGGTTCTGCGTTTGCAGATAACTCACGCCGAGGGTGTACGCTGCATACTGGGCTGTGGTGTCCTTGCCACCCGCCAGGGTTTTCAACTGGGTAATGGCTTCGGGATAAGCACCCGTGCGGAACAGCGATTGGCCGTACCGAAATTTGACCGCACCCGGTGCTTTGGCACCAGCCGCGTTGATGTACTGCTTGTAATACGGGATCGCTTTGGCGAACTGGTTCTGCTGATAATACACTTCAGCCGTAAACAAAGCCACTTCGCTCAGGCCCGCACCACCCGTCCGGCGGAGCAGCGGTTCGGTATACGCCAGCAGATCATCGAACCGACGCTGGCGGTAAAGCGCCTGCGCAATCCAGTTGGGGACCTGATCCTTGTACGTCGGATTCGATTCGATTCGCCGAAAATCCGTTACGGCTTCGTTGAAATTTTTATTCCGGAAGTTAATGATCCCGGCGTAGTAAGATGCGGCTGGAGCGTCGGGCGAGTTAGCGTCGCGTTTTACGTCATTCAACAGGGGCAATGCCCGTTGCAAATCCTGGGTGTTGTAGTAGGAGAGAGCCAGCTGGTATTTAAAGGTCGCGTTCGCACCCCCCTGTGCAACGGCTTTCTCCAGAAAGTTGATGGCTTTACTGTAGTCCTGACGGGTGTAGTAATACGTGCCCAGATCACCGTACAACTGGCTTGCTTTCGGATGCTGACTGTGGTTTTTAACAAACCGATCGACCAGTACCTCGGCACCCGGCTCGTCAATGTACAGACTGGTCAGGGCAATGTAATATTCGGCTTCAACCGCGTTCTGGTCGCTGGTATTGAGCAGCGTACGGGTACCATCCCCGCGTCGGGGTTCGAGATACTGCCGAAATTCGTAACGGGCAGCGGCATAATTATGCTTCTCGAACAACTCCTGACCGTTGCGGTAGTGGTAATCGGGTTCGGAATAACTTTGGGTGCGCTGGGCTGATGCCGACAGCAGGGTAAGCAACCCAAAAACCAGGGAAAACAGCCACCTGTCCGGCGAAAATCGGACTGTCAGGTACTGACCCAGTTGGGGGTTTGAATAGGGCATAAACGAAATGAACGGTTGTGAATCCTTGGAATGCGTCGTAGCTTCGCCAGTAAATTGGCAAATATCACGTCAATTCTGGACAAAAAACGAAGGTACTCCTGTTTCCGTATGAAAAAAAACGCCCGGCTCCTGTATTTACTTACTGTCTGGACATTTTTTACCGCTTTTCGATCGACAGCTAATCCCGTAAACCATTCCGACGAGAACCCGCTGGCCGCTTCCCCCTCGATTGTCTATGTGCTTTCCATGCCTCAGCCGCAGACGCACTATTTCGAGGTAGAGATGCAATTGAAAAACAGCGCGGCCGCCACCAACGCCAAAAAAAACGGGTACGTTGATATTAAAATGCCCGTCTGGACGCCCGGCTCGTACCTGATCCGGGAATACGCCAAAAACGTAGAAGCGTTTACGGCAACGGTCAATGGTCAACCGGTGCCGAGCGAAAAAATTCGCAAAAACACCTGGCGCGTCACGACCACCGACGACAACCTGACCCTCCGCTACCGGGTGTACGCCAACGAACTGACGGTACGGACCAGTTTCGTGGATAGCGATCACGGGTACGTAACCCCCGCCAGTATATTCATGTACCACGATGCGCTCAAAAATCAACCGCACCGCGTGGTTGTTCAACCCTATAAATCCTGGAAAACGGTAACGACGGCCCTGGAACCCGTAGCGGGGGCGGCCAACACGTTCGACGCCCCGGATTACGATTTGCTGGTCGATTCGCCGATTGAGATCGGTAACCAGCGCACGTTTGGGTTTACAGCGTCCAACGTACCGCATACGGTGGCGATGTTCGGCGATGTGGACTATGACGAACAACAGCTGGCGGCTGACTACAAGCGGGTTTGCGAAACCGCAGCCAGTGTCGTGGGCGAACACCCTTGTAAGCATTATACGTTTATTGTACACCACATTCCGCAGGGGGGCGGTGGCCTGGAACACCTGAACTCAACCACCCTCGAAACCTACCGCAACGCGTATTCGACGCAAAGCAACTACAAAGGGTTTCTCACGTTGGTAGCGCACGAGTATTTTCACCTCTGGAACGTGAAGCGCATTCGCCCGGTTGCGCTCGGACCGTTCGACTACGAGAACGAAAATTACACGCACATGCTGTGGTTGTCGGAAGGGTGTACGTCGTTTTACGAAGATTACATCCTGCGTCGGGCTGGGTTTCATACGCCGGAAGCGTACCTTTCGATTGTCGCCAACGATATCAACACCATCGAAAATCAGCCGGGTAACCGCGTGCAGTCGGCGGCCGAATCGAGCTGGGATGCCTGGATTAAAGGCTACCGTCCGAACGAAAACTCGTCGAACACCACCATTTCGTACTACAGCAAAGGAAGTGTTCTGGGAACACTCCTGAATCTGGCGATTTTGGCGGGTAGCAACGGCCAGCGGAATATGGATGACCTGATGCGTTATCTGTACAACGAATACTACAAAAAGCAGAAACGCGGGTTTACGGACGAAGAATTCCGGCGGGCAGCCGAACAGGTGGCGGGTCGCAAACTCGATGACTTCTTCACGACGGCGGTCAATACGGCGGATCCGATCAACTACAACGCGTATTTCGAACCCGTCGGGCTTCGGCTGGTCAATGTAGCGGCCAGAAGTCAGGATGGCTTTCTGGGAGCGGCAGTGAGTCCGGCCAATGGAAAATCGACGGTGACGAGCGTTCGGCGCGGGTCGGCGGCTTACACGGATGGGCTAAACGTAGGGGACGAGGTTATTTCGGTGGACAGCGTTCGGGTGGGTGACGATCTGCTGCGGCTGATCAGCGGTCGGCGCGTGGGCGAAACGCTCAAGGTGCTGGTTAACCGGGCGGGAATTCTGCGGGAGCTTCCGATTACGTTAACCCCCAATCCGCTCGTCAGCTACCGGCTGGAACCGTTGGCGAATCAAACGGAAGCGCAGAAAACATTGTATGCCCGCTGGCTATATACCAAGTAGCCCGCGCCGTTCTAGTCCGTGAAAACAAGGCCAGGCATCCGTCTGGCCTTGTTTCGTTTGGGCGTATTGGTGTGGTTTGTCTTACTTCATCTACTGTATTGCATGGCTTCTCCGTTACGCTTTGAACTGACGACGCCCGTACTCGACGACCGTCCGGTTTACGTGTCGGGTAATTTTTGCGGCTGGCATCCTAACCTGGACTCGCTTCGCCTGTGGCCTACCGGGCCGGGGTGTTACGCGCTGGACCTTCCGGCGGAGGTGGAGCTACCCGACGTGCTCGAATACAAGTTTACGCGCGGGGGGTGGGATCAGGCAGAACTTGACTTGGCTGGGGACATACCTCCCAATCGGGTTTCCCATCAAAAAACCGGTGTTCTGCGGGCTGTTGTTCCCCACTGGCGGTGGTTTGGGCACGCGTACAATCCCCATTTTCTGCCTAAACTGGGGATGATCGACGAGGAATTTGCCGTTCCGCAATTGCAGACAACGCGTCGGGTGCGGGTTCTGGTGCCGTATGATTACGACGATACCGATAAGCGGTACCCCGTGTTGTACCTGCATGATGGACAGAACCTGATCGGGGCGGGTTCGGCGTACGGTAGTTGGGAAATCGACCGTCGCCTGGCAGTGCTGGCTTCGCGTCATCATCACGAGCTGATCGTGGTTGCCATCGATCACGGGGCGGAGAACCGCCTGAGCGAATTTACGCCGGACCGTACGATGGCCGGGACCGGTGAAGGGCATAGATACCTTGATTTCGTAGCCTGCACCTTGAAAC
>JAAIGE0100022930.1_pt1 | contig 10531 bp, 12 predicted proteins | sample 6487951 | NCBI WGS metagenome assembly JAAIGE01 (sample SAMN13974128, study PRJNA590717) | phyllosphere metagenome | biome: tomato field; feature: multiple bacterial spot infested tomato fields; material: tomato leaves; isolation source: leaves from tomato fields | host: Solanum lycopersicum ... | reverse complement strand
CTCGGCACCGACTGCAGCGGAAAAGGGGCGTACTTCAAAATTCTGCGTTGGCTGGTGATTGGCAGAACTCAACGACACGGCGGGCATTTGCGCAACTCCACACGGTAAGGGCGCCAATGGGGCGCGTCTCAGAAGCAGGTGGTCTGGCACCTGTATTCAGTCGTGCGGCGCGCCGGTTAGCCAGCGGGTACGCATGGGCGAACTATATCGATATAAAAAAATTAATTTAAATACCTTTTTAGCATTTGCTTATGGCGATCCGCATTCGCCTGCATAAATGAAAACGCCGACAGGGTTCAGCCCTGTCGGCGTTTGGTACAGCAGCTGTGAGCTTTAGAGCTCGCTCACGATCTTTCGGCTTTGATTGATAGGTGGCAGGAGCGGTCGTCCGATCCATTGTGGGAGCCGCGACCTCGCGGCGATTCGTTCAGGCACCGCCGGATAGGCAGTCAGGCTGCAATCGTTTCGCCCCGAGGTCGGGGCTCCCACAGGTTGGTTTGAGTGGCCGCTTCCGCCTTGCAACCGCCTCCTCATGTCGCCGAAAAAGATCGTGGACAGAGCCTTAGAACGCGGGCAACACGGCGCCCGAGTACTTCTTCTCGATGAAGGCTTTCACCTCCGGGCTGGTCAGCGCGTCGGCGAGCTTCTTGATGGTTTCGCTGTTCTGGTTATCCGGGCGGGCAACCAGGTAGTTCACGTACGGCGAATCCTTGTTCTCCAGCACCAGCGCATCCTTGTTCGGATTGAGCTTGGCTTCCAGCGCGTAGTTGGTGTTGATCAGCGCCAGGTCGACCTGATCCAGCACGCGCGGCAGCATGGCCGCTTCGAGCTGCTTGAACTTGAAATTGTGCGGGTTGGTGGCCAGATCCTTCGGGCTGGCCTGAATGTTGGCCGGGTCCTTCAGGGTCAGCAGGCCGGCATGTTGCAGCAGTTGCAGGGCACGACCGCTGTTGCTCGCTTCGTTGGGGATGGCGATGGTGGCGCCGTCCGGCAGCTCGTCGAGGCTCTTGTATTTGCGCGAGTAGCCGCCGAACGGCTCGACGTGCACGCCCTTGACGATCACCAGGTGAGTGCCACGGCTTTCGTTGAAGCTGTCCAGATAAGGCTTGGTCTGGAAGTAGTTGGCATCGAGTTGCTTCTGCTCGACCTGCAGGTTCGGCTGCACGTAATCGGTGAACACCTTGATCTCCAGGTCGACGCCCTGCTCCGCCAGCTTTGGCTTGATCAGCTCGAGGATTTCAGCGTGGGGAACCGGCGTGGCGGCCACGGTAAGTTTTTCCGCGGCGAATGCCTGGGTGGTCAGGACGGAGGCCAATGCAGCCAACAGAAGCGTTTTTTTCATGTTTATTCTCGGTAGTTGCCGCTGGATCGACAGCGGCATGGGGATGATTGGCCGGGCCGGATAGGGTCGGCGCGCTGACGATACGGCCCTCAGTTATACGTGGAAAATACTTTTAATTCATTCTCATATTTCTTATCAGAATAAGCAGAGGTCGGCGCACTTGTTGTGTTTCGGGCGGTCACTTCTAAAGTGAAGACACCCCCATTGCGGATTGATGAACATGATCAGCGAAGCCCTGAACCGTTTCGAGCGCCTGGAACTGGTTCCCCATGCCACCCCGCTGCAACACCTGCTGCGCCTGTCGCACCATGTGGGCCGCGACATCTATGTCAAACGCGATGACCTGACCCTGTTCGCCCTCGGTGGCAACAAGGCCCGCAAACTGGAATACCTGGGTTCCGACGCACTGGCACAGCACGCCGATACGCTGATCACTGCGGGCGCCATCCAGTCCAATCACGTACGCCAGACCGCCGCGCTGGCCGCCAAGATGGGCCTGGCCTGCGTGGCCCTGTTGGAAAACCCCATCGATACGCAGGAGCAGAATTACCTGCACAACGGCAACCGCCTGCTGCTGGACCTGTTCGGCACGCGCGTCGAGCACGTCGACAACCTCGAGGAACCGGATCTGATGCTGATGGCCAAGGCCGATCGCCTGCGCGCCACCGGCAAGAGCCCCTACGTAATCCCGATCGGCGGCTCCAACGCGCTCGGCACCCTGGGTTACGTCAAGGCGGGCCTGGAGTTCGCCGAACAGGTCGCTGACAAGGGCCTCGACAGCGGCACCCTGGTGCTGGCTTCGGGCAGCGGTGCGACCCATGCGGGCCTGGCGCTGGCGCTGGCTCACGTGCTGCCCGAGTGGCGCGTGCTCGGCATTACCGTATCGCGTCCTGCCGATCTGCAACGCCCCAAGGTAATGGGCCTGGTGCAACGTACCGCGGAACTGCTCGGCGTCAACGTGCCGCAAGCGCTGACCATCGAACTGTGGGACGAGTACTACGGGCCGCGTTATGGCGAGCCGAACACCGGTACGCTGGATGCCATCCGTCTGCTGGCGAGCAGCCAGGGCCTGCTGCTCGACCCGGTCTATACCGGCAAGGCGTTCGCAGGCCTGCTCGACGGGGTGCAGAAAGGCGCGTTCGAGGAAGGCAAGCCGATCGTGTTCCTGCATACCGGCGGTGCGCCGGCGTTGTTCGCGTATCAGTCCTTGACTCTCTGAACGGCATATACAAATAATTTTTTATTATTTTCTCGACTACTCAGGCAACCGTAGAGTGCCGCGTCCCGAACGCACCTGACAAAACCACCCACCGAGGCTCGATCATGATAATCGCCACCCTGCGTCGAAATTTCCTTATTGGCAGCCTCGGTCTGGCGCTGTTCGCCGGCTTCGGTGGCCAGGCTCATGCAGCCGATGACCTGCAGAAGATCAAGGACAGCGGCAGTATCAAGGTAGGCCTGGAAGGCACTTATCCGCCCTTCAACTTCCAGGATGAAAGCGGCAAGCTCGCCGGCTTCGAAGTAGACCTGGCCAATGCATTGGCCAAGGAGCTGGGCGTGACCGCGAGCTTCCAGCCGACCAAATGGGACGGCATTCTCGCCTCCCTCGAATCGGGCCGCATCGATGTGGTGATCAACCAGGTCACCATCTCCGACGAGCGCAAGAAGAAGTACGATTTCTCCACGCCCTACACCGTCTCCGGCATCCAGGCGCTGACCCGCAAGAGCGAAGCGGACAGCGTGAAAACCGCCGCGGACCTGGCCGGCAAGAAGGTCGGTGTGGGCCTGGGCACCAACTATGAGCAGTGGCTGAAGGAAAACGTGCCGCAGGCTGACATCCGTACCTACGACGATGATCCGACCAAGTTCCAGGACCTCAACGTGGGCCGCATCGACGTCGTGCTGGTCGACCGCCTGGCCGCATTCGAAATGGTCGCCAAGACCGGTGAGCGCATGGCCGTTGCCGGAAACGCCTTCTCACGTCAGGAGTCGGGTATCGCGATGCGCAAAGGCAACCCGGAACTGCTCGCGGCCATCGACAAGGCCCTTGCCAAGCTGCGCAGCGACGGCACCCTGAAACAGCTCTCCGAGAAATGGTTCAAGGCTGACGTCACTCAATGATGCCGGACACCTTCCAGCTGGTGCTGGACTCCCTGCCCTTTCTCCTCAAGGGCGCGATTTGGACCATCGTTCTGAGCCTTGGCGGCATGTTCTTCGGCATGCTGCTGGGCTTCGGCCTTGCCCTCGTCAGGCTCTACGCCATCGCTCCACTGGGCTGGCTGGCCAGGGTCTACATTTCGTTCTTCCGCGGTACGCCGCTGCTGGTGCAGCTGTTCGTGATCTACTTCGGCCTGCCTGAACTGGGGCTGCAGCTCGAGCCCCTGACCGCGGCGCTGATCGGCTTCTCCCTGAACATGGCGGCCTATGTCGCCGAGATCATGCGGGCGGCCATCGCCTCCATCGACCGTGGTCAGTGGGAAGCAGCTGCCAGCATCGGCATGAGCAAGAGCCAGACGATGCTGCGCGCCATCCTGCCGCAAGCGATGCGCACGGCCCTGCCGCCGCTGGGCAACAGCTTCATCTCGCTGGTCAAGGACACTGCCCTGGCGGCCACCATCCAGGTGCCGGAGTTGTTCCGTCAGGCCCAGCTGATCACCGCGCGCACTTACGAGGTGTTCGCCATGTACCTGGCGGCAACGGTGATCTACTGGATTCTCTCCAGCCTGCTCGCCCACTTGCAGAACCGCCTGGAAGCACGCGTCAACCGACACGAGGCGGACAACTGATGGCTTCGAGCATGATCACCGTTCGCAACCTGAGCAAATCCTTCAAGGGCCAGAGCGTACTCAAGGGTATCGACCTGGATATCGCTCCCGGCGAGGTCGTCGCCATCATCGGCCCCAGCGGCTCGGGCAAGACCACCCTGCTGCGCTGCCTCAACCTGCTGGAAACGCCCGATGGCGGTAGCATTCGCGTTGGCGACATCGAAATCGATGCCGGCAAGCCGATCGGCCAGCAACAGGGGCTGATCCGCAAGCTGCGCCAACACGTGGGTTTCGTGTTCCAGAACTTCAACCTGTTTCCCCACCGCAGCGCCCTGGAGAACGTCATCGAAGGCCCGGTGGTGGTCAGGAAGCAGCCGCGCGACCAGGCCATCGAACTGGGCCGGAAGCTACTGACCAAGGTCGGCCTGGCCGGCAAGGAAGACGCCTACCCCAAACGCCTGTCCGGCGGCCAGCAACAGCGCGTGGCCATCGCCCGGGCGTTGGCGATGGAGCCGGACGTGATCCTGTTCGACGAACCCACCTCGGCGCTGGACCCCGAGCTGGTCGGCGAAGTACTGGCGACCATCCGCGCGCTGGCCGAAGAGAATCGCACCCTGGTGATCGTCACCCACGAGATGAGCTTCGCCCGTGACGTGGCCAACCGAGCCATCTTCATCGACGGCGGCGTGATCGTCGAACAGGGCGACGCCCGCGAACTGTTCAGCGCGCCCAAGCAGGCACGCACCCAGCAGTTCCTCAGCAAGTTTCTTGGTAACGAGCCCACACGTCCCTGAAGCGAACCTCGACGCAGCCAAATGAAACGCGCCATTGCTGGCGCGTTTTTATTCGCGGTCGAGCAAATGAAAACTCGGCAGTGAAAACCGCCAGCGGATGGCGGCCAGGCGAATGCCCAGTACCACCAGCATGGCCACGCCGGTATCCAGCCAGTGCGGGGTTTCCAGCATGCGCAGCAACACGAAGGTCACTGCGCCGGCCAGGCAGGCAGTGGCGTAGATTTCCTTCTTGAAGATCAGCGGTATCTCGTTGCAGATCACGTCGCGCATCACGCCGCCGGCGACGCCGGTCATGATGCCCATGATCACCGCCGTGCTGGAGGGCATCGCGTACTGCAGCGCGACCTCGGTGCCGATCACGGTGAACACGGCCAGCCCGAAGGCGTCGGCGATCAGCAAGCCCTTCTCGTGGATCGGCCGGGTCATGCGCACCCAGATCACCGTGCCCAGGGCTGCCAGGGTGGCGACCAGGATGTAGGTGTCGTTGCGAATCCAGCTGACCGGGTGGTTGTCCAGAATCACGTCACGCAGGGTGCCGCCGCCCAGGGCGGTGATGATGGCGATCACCAGCACGCCGAACAGGTCCATGGACTTGCGTCCGGCCATCAGCGCGCCGGTGATGGCGAACACCGCCACCCCGAACAGATCCGCGAAATAGAACAGCTGGTTCATCGACAAGTCAGTTCACCGGCGTACGCAAGGTCACGAATTCTTCGGCAGCGCTGGGGTGCACACCGATGGTTTCATCGAATACCTGCTTGGTCGCCCCGGCCTTGAGCGCGACCGCCAGGCCCTGGACGATTTCGCCGGCATCGGGCCCGACCATGTGGCAGCCCAGCACGCGATCGGTCTTGGCATCGACCACCAGCTTCATCAGCGTGCGCTCGTCGCTCTCGGTCAGGGTCAGCTTCATCGGCCGGAAGCGGCTCTCGAAGATCTTCACTTCGTGCCCCGCTTCGCGTGCCTGTTCTTCGCTGAGCCCCACGGTGCCGATGTTCGGCAGGCTGAACACCGCCGTCGGGATCATCCGATAGTCGACCTTGCGGTATTCGTCCGGCTTGAACAGGCGCCGTGCCACCGCCATGCCTTCGGCCAGCGCCACGGGGGTGAGCTGCACGCGACCGATCACGTCGCCGATGGCCAGAATCGACGGTGCGCTGGTCTGGTATTCGTCATCGACCTCGATGTAGCCCTTGTCGTCCAGGCTGACCGAGGTGTTTTCCAGGCCCAGGTTGTCGAGCATCGGGCGGCGGCCGGTGGCGTAGAAGATGCAGTCGGCCTCCAGCGTCCGACCATCCTTGAGGGTGGCCTTGAGGCTGCCGTCGGCCTGTTTGTCGATACGCGCGATGTCGGTGTTGAACTGCACGTCCAGGCCGCGCTTGGCGAGCTCTTCATGCAGGTGGGTCCGCAGGGATTTGTCGAAGCCACGCAGGAACAGATCGCCGCGGTACAGCAGCGAAGTTTGCGCGCCGAGGCCGTTGAAGATCGAGGCGAACTCCACCGCGATGTAGCCACCGCCCACCACCAGAATGCGCTTGGGCAGCTCTTCCAGGAAAAACGCCTGGTTGGAGTTGATCGCATGCTCATGGCCCGGGATCTCCGGAACATGGGGCCAGCCGCCGGTGGCGATCAGAATGCGCTCGGCACTGTAGGTGTTGCCGTCGACTTCCACCCGATGCTCGTCGAGCAGGCGCGCATGGCCCTCGACCAGGGTGACGCCACTGCCCACCAGCAGTTTGCGGTAGATGCCGTTGAGGCGTTCGATCTCGCGGTTCTTGTTGGCGATCAGCGTCGGCCAGCTGAAGCTGGCCTCGCCGGGCGTCCAGCCGAAACCTTCGGCGTGTTCGAATTCATCGGCGAATTGCGCCCCATAGACCAGCAGCTTTTTCGGCACGCAGCCAACGTTGACGCAGGTACCGCCCAGATAACGGCTTTCCGCCACGGCCACCCGGGCGCCATAGCCCGCCGCGAAGCGTGCCGCGCGTACACCGCCGGAGCCGGCGCCGATTACAAACAGATCGAAATCGTAGGTCATAGAAGCCTCCTGAACAGACGCAGAGCATACCGTAAACGCAGCGCCCTGCCCGCCTGGCACATGGGGCAAACTTGTCGTCGCCACATTGGGTCTAGAGCCGAGAGGAGGAACCAAACCATGCGCCCGATTCTCACCCATCTCGCCCTGCACGTACCGGATCTGCAGGCCTGCATCGACTTCTACAGAGACTTCTGCGGCATGCGGGTCATCCACCGGCGTCCTGGCAAGGGCTCGCAGATCGTGTGGATGGCCGAGCCGGGGCGTGAGAGCGACTTCATATTCGTCATCATGCCCGGAGGCGAGCCTCGCCAACTGGCGCCTGGCGATTACAGCCACTTCGGCTTCGCCCTGCAGAGCCGTGACGAGGTCGACGCGGTGGTCGCCAAGGCCAAAGCCGCAGGGTGCCTGCTCTGGGCGCAACGCGACGAGCCTTACCCGGTGGGCTATTACTGCGGCGTCCGCGACCCGGCAGGCCATCAGATCGAGTTTAGCTATGGCCAGCCACTGGGCCCCGGTGCGACTCCGATCAACGCCAGCTGAGCGGCCCTGCCCAAAGAACGGCAGGCACAAAAAAACCGCCCGAGAGCGGTTTTTCCAAGCACATGGCTGAAGCGACTCAGCCTTTGCCGGTCTTGTAGAGATTCTCGAAGCAGAAGTTGGTCGCCTCGATGTAACCCTCGGCGCCGCCGCAATCGAAGCGCTGGCCCTTGAACTTGTACGCCAGCACACAACCGTCCTGCGCCTGTTTCATCAGCGCATCGGTGATCTGGATCTCGCCGCCTTTGCCCGGCTCGGTCTTCTCGATCAGCTCGAAGATGTCCGGGGTCAGGATGTAGCGGCCGATGATCGCCAGGTTGGACGGCGCATCTTCGGCCTTGGGCTTCTCGACCATGCTGTTCACGCGGAAGATGTCGTCGCGGATCATCTCGCCGGCGATCACACCGTACTTGTGGATCTCGTCCATCGGCACTTCCTGCACCGCCACGATCGAGCAGCGGAACTGGTTGTACAGCTTGACCATCTGGCTCAGCACGCTATCGCCATCCAGGTTCAGGCACAGGTCATCGGCCAGGACCACGGCGAACGGCTCATCACCGATCAGCGGACGGCCGCTGAGGATGGCGTGGCCCAGGCCTTTCATTTCCACTTGGCGGGTGTAGGAAAAGGTGCAGTTGTCGATCAGGCGACGGATACCGACCAGGTACTTTTCCTTGTCGGTGTTGCGGATCTGCTCTTCCAGCTCGTAACTGATGTCGAAATGATCTTCCAGCGAACGCTTGCCACGACCGGTCACCATGGCGATTTCGGTAAGGCCGGCGGACAGCGCTTCCTCCACACCGTACTGGATCAACGGCTTGTTCACGATTGGCAGCATTTCCTTGGGCATGGCCTTGGTTGCCGGGAGAAAACGAGTGCCGTAGCCAGCGGCGGGAAACAAGCATTTCTTGATCATGGAAGTCCCTGAATGAGAGAGGGTTATCGACGCCGCAGCAGTCTAGCAGGACGCGCAAGGCTTACAACGGGAGCAATGCAAACAGCTCAAACGTTTGCGGCAGCGGGCAGTCACAACAGGTGAAACCCACCGCAACGCGAGGTTCGCATGTCCATCGACAATGACCTGAAGAAAGAAGTTCTCACTCGTCTGCTGCACGCGCATCCGGCAGGCCTTGGCAAAGAGGTGCTGGACAATTTCCGCGGCGAGTACGCGGTCATGGACGTGCTCAGGCATCTGCACAAAGGCGGCCTGATCCACGACGGTAACCTTTCCGAATCGGACGGCGAGCTGTCCATCCATTACCCCATCAAGCTCAGCTCATCCGGCGTCGAGACGGCCAAGCAACTCGACGCCTGATCCGCCCCTTACTCCGTTCAATTTGCGCCGCTTCCCTTTCAAGGGGCAGCGGCGCAGCTGTTTCTGAGGCTCGCTCAAGAGACGCCGTATCGAATACCGGCAAATCCTGTAAACTCCCGCGCCGCGCGCAGCCGGGATGGCCATTGCAGAGCCCTCGCCTGTCTGCGCCAACGCCTTGGGCAACCAGCGCGGCGCTGCGTAGCGACTATTCAACACTTGCCGGAACACCTCTAGATGAAACACACCGCAACCTCCCTGTTGCTGGCGGGCAGCCTGCTGGCGCCTGTCCAGACCATGGCCGATCTGCTGCTGTGGCAGGACAACAGCCTGACCTACCTCAACGGCATCGACTTCAAGGTCGATCCGCCTCGCCAGCAGACGCTGACCTTCGAGCACGCCAGCGGCTGGAGCTTCGGTGACCTGTTCCTGTTCGTCGACGGCATCAAGTACAACACCGACGCTACCAACGGCGCCGGTGACGGCCACACCTTCTACGGTGAGATCAGCCCGCGCTTGTCATTCGGCAAGCTCAGCGGTGCAGACCTGTCCTTCGGTCCGGTCAAGGATGTGCTGCTGTCCGCTACCTACGAGTTCGGCGAGGACGATGTCGACGCCTACCTGCTGGGCCCGGCGGTGGATCTGGCGATTCCCGGCTTCGACTACTTCCAGCTCAATACCTACCTGCGCCGCCCGGACGGCAAGCGCGACGGCCGCAACGTGTGGCAGATCACGCCGGTGTGGAGCTACACCATCCCGGTCGGCCGCTCCGACCTGGTGATCGACGGTTTCATCGACTGGGTGGTGGACAACGACGACAGCTACCACGCCAACCTGCACATCAACCCGCAGATCAAATATGACCTGGCCAAGGCCATGGGCTGGGGGCAGAAATTCTACGTTGGCGTCGAGTACGACTACTGGAAGCACAAGTACGGCATCGACAACGACAGCCCGCTCGGTGATGACGTGCTCGGTGGCACCAACCAGAGCGCCATCAGCCTGCTGGTCAAGGCGCACTTCTGACGCCCCTCCGCTGGCCGTCACCCCGGCGGCCAGCTCCGCTCAGCCCGCGAGCAATGCGCGGGCGGCCTGGTCGGTAGCGAGCAGGCTGTATTGGTGGAGGCTGAGATAGCGCCCATCCTTGTACTCGACGTCGCGCAAGGTGCCGTCGCGGCTGAACCCTAGCGTTTCGGCCAGTCGCCAGCTGGCGATGTTCTCGGGCTCGATATCGAGATGGATGCGGTGCACGCCCATGGCCTGAAATGCATGCCTGAGGATTACCGGCAGCGCCTGCCCCATCAGGCCGCGTCGCCAATGCTGCGGCAGTAACCAGTAGCCCATCTCGACGCGACGATGCTGGTGGTTGCGATCATTGAAGCCACAGGCGCCGATCAGCACATCGTCGTCATTCGCCAGGGCCCACCAGATTCCCGCGTCGTCTTCGAGCAATTGCTCGTACCAGCGCATCTGCTCGCGGGTAGCAGCCAGGCTGGCGTAGGAAACACCGTAGTGGGCGATCACCTGCGGGTTGGACAGACCTGCATAGACCTGGCCGATATCGTCGGGGCGAATACGCCGTAATCGGCCATTGGCAAAGGGGAGTTCGGGAAAGGTAGCGAGTGTGCTGTCCATGCTTCACGCCCGTGGGAACGAGTGGAAGAACGCGCGGGCTTCGCACGGGCCGACGCTGGAAATGGTGCCCCGAGCCGGAATCGAACCGGCAAGGCCTTGCGGCCGGCAGAT
>JAAIGE0100297510.1_pt1 | contig 10535 bp, 2 predicted proteins | sample 6487951 | NCBI WGS metagenome assembly JAAIGE01 (sample SAMN13974128, study PRJNA590717) | phyllosphere metagenome | biome: tomato field; feature: multiple bacterial spot infested tomato fields; material: tomato leaves; isolation source: leaves from tomato fields | host: Solanum lycopersicum ... | reverse complement strand
CGGTGTGGTCAGCAACGGAGCTGATGCGGTGACGGTGAACCTGCGCTGTGTGGCGGCGGAGATCTGCGAGACGCCAGCGACGGTGACGATTCCTGCGGGACAGAGCCGGGCCTACATCAACGTGGGCGGCCTGGAGTTGGGCTCCACGCAGATCGAAGCTTCCGCTGCGGGGATGGATTCCATCTATATCAACGTGGAAACAGTGGCACCGACGTTGCGTCTGCAATCAGTTCCGGCTTCGTTGAAAGCCGGGCAGAAAGCGAATTCCATCTATGTGTCTGCCGAAGTACCCGGGGCCTATTGGTCAACAAGCCAATATCCGTCAAATCCCCTGACCATCACCTTCACCAGTTCCGTTCCTTCCATAGGCAACGTCACAGACACCGTGACCTGGAACGCCAACACTGGTAGTTCTACCTACGCCACCTTCACGGCCGTCGCCCCCGGTACCACCCAGATCACGGCCAGTTCGCCCGGGTTCACGCCTGCCATCAGTGCGTCGATCACGGTGAATCCATAAGAAGGAGATGACCATGCAACGCTCCCGATTTTTCCAACATGCCCGCTCCGTCCTGTCGGAGCCCGGCTGGCTCAACCCGCTGACAGTGCTGCAGCGGCTGTCCGTGGCGGCATTGGCCGTCGTCCTGGGCATGAGCACGGCCATCGCAGCCGATACGGCCCAACTGACCATTGCCGATGGCGTGATCGTCAAATTCGGCCAGGGCGCCGGCATCAGCGTGCGCGGCGGCCTGCACACGGGATCTGCCGTTGTGCTGACCAGCAGTCACGACGACTCGCAACTGGGCCCGGTGCAGCCGCAGGGGCCGCAAACCCGGGCGCCGCAGGCCGGCGACTGGCTGGGTGTGCTGGTGGCACCTGAAGCCCTTCCCGCCAACCTGAAGCTGGATGGCCTGTCCATCCACCATGCCGGTGGTACCGATGGCTTGCCAACCCATATGGCAGGAGGTGCGGGTTTGGTGCTGGCGGGCGCCAGCTACCGCTTCGACCGGCTGCAACTTGCTGGCAACGCCGTTGGCATCCGCATCGTCGGCAGCGGCATCCCCCGCATCACACGCTCGCGTATCACAGGCAACGGCGTGGGTCTGCTGGCCGAGCAGGGGGCCACCCCGTCCATCGGTGAATCCGATATTTCGGGCAACACCCAGTTCGGCATACGCAACACCAGTCCGTCCAGCATCGTTCAGGCCAAGGGTAACTGGTGGGGCCATGCCAGCGGCCCGCGCGATGCGGTGGCCAACCCTGCAGGCCAGGGCAATGCCGTCAGCACGGGAGTGGACTATGGCGCCTACCTGACGGCCGAGCCCGTACTGGCCTGCACCATCGTTCCCACGCAAGGCTATGCCACGCGCGTGCGTGCCGTGGAGCTGCGCCTTGACTGCCCGCAGGCCTCGCAATTCCGTCTGCAGGAAAGCGATCAGTTCGAAAGTGCTGCATGGCAGAGCATGACGGGCCACCCCATGCTGGCAAGCTACACGCTGTCCCTGGGGGCGGGGGACAAGATGATCCATGTGCAGTTCCGTACGGCACAGGGCGGCGTCAACCAGTTCTCGCTGGCACAACCCATTGCCTACGCACCTGAAGGCCCTTTGGTGCAGTTCGACCAGCCAGCCGCTGGTGCCGTGCTGGAGCAGGACACGACGATCGCCATCAACGTGACCGATCCTGAAGGCGTGCAGCAGGTGGAAATCCTGGTGGATGGCCAGCGTCTGGCCCTGCTGACCGAAGCACCTTTCCAGACCACCTGGGCGCTGGCTGCCGTGCGCAACGGCAACTACACCCTGCAGGCCAGGGCCACCAATGGCATAGGCCTGAGCAACACGGCAACGCGCCCCGTGCAGGTGCAGAAAAAGGGTGGTCAAGGTCCGGTCATCACCGCCACTTTGGCAGGCGCGGCGCTTGTGCCCGATGCGACCATTTCCGCCGCAGGCGAATTGGCCGTGTCCGCGCAAAGCCCCATCGGCATTGCCAACGTCAAGGCCACCATCAACGGCCTGCAGATCTTCGAGCGCAGCGGTGGCAACACCAGCCCTTTCAACCACAGCCAGTTCATCGACTTTGCACAACTGCCCAATGGCGCGCATCGGTTCAGCATCACCGCCACTGACTCGGACGGCATTGCGGCCGTGCTGGACATACCGTTCACGCTCAGTCTCAGCGCACCACCTGCCCCGGTCATTGCGCAGCCCGTCAACAACGCACAGGTGTCCACGCCGCAACTGGCCGTCTCCGGCACGGCCATGGCGGGCTCGCAGGTGCAGCTGTATCTGGGCGGCCAGGCCGTGGGCAGCCCGATGGCCGTGCCAGCCAATGGCAGCTTCTCCGGCAGCCTGAACCTGCCGGCCGAAGGCACGCACCGCATCGAAGCGACGGCCGGCAATGCGCGTGGCACCAGCCCCAGGAGCGCGGCGGTTGCCGTGACCTATGCCATCGCGGCTCCGACGGTGAACTTCACCATGCCCGGCCAGGATGCCACCGTGGTCGGCAGCACGGCCGTCGGTGTCGCCGCCTCGGCACCGGACGGTATTGCCAAGGTCGATTTCTTCGCCAATGGCAGCCTGATCGGCTCGGCCACGCAGGCTCCGTTCAGCGTGCAGTGGGACACGTCGGGCGTGGCCAACGGTGCCCTCACGCTCAGGGCCGTGGCCACCAGCAAGGCAGGCAAGACCGGTGACGCCACGCGCGCCGTCACCGTGAACAACAAGCCGCCCGAGCCCGAGCAGCCCAAGACGCCCTACACGGGCACGGTCAGTTCCGTCAGCCCGGCGGTCTCGTACGGCGCGCAACGCGTCGTCATAGCCGGTGCCGCCGTGTCACGCGCCAGCGGGCAGCCCATGCCCAACGCAGCATTGCGCATGGTGCTGGACATCTCGGGCTTCAAGCGGCGCATAGGCATCGCCACCGACGACAGCGGCCAGTACCGCTACGAATTCGTGCCCACGGCCAATGACAACGGCACCTACATCGTCTCCGTCATCCACCCGGAAGAAACCGTCACCACAGAGCAGGGGCGCTTCACCATCAACCGCCTGAGCTTCGACCTGGCCAGCTACCAGCTCACCGCGCCGCGCGGCTTTGCCGCCAGCATCACGGTCAACGCGCGTGCCAGCGCGGGCACGGGCGCCACCGGCGTGCGCTGGGCCGTGGTTCCGGCACAGCAGCCCAGCGGCAGCCTGCCGCCGGGCATCAGCGTGGAGCCGGGTGCGCCGGTCAATGTGGCAGCAGGCGCCTCGGTGCCAATGGTTATCCGCTTCACGGGCAGTGCATCGGCCGGGGAGACGGGCACCGTCGTGCTCACGGCCTACGCCAGCGAGACAGGGGACACGCCCCGGGGCAGCTTCACCATCCACTACCGGCTGGTGCAGGCCCTGCCCGAGCTGTTTGCCAATCCCACCTACATAGAAACCGGGGTACAGCAGGAAAAGACGGTCACCGAAAGCATCACCATCGGCAACCGTGGCCTGGTGGCCGCCCAGGACGTGAAGGTCCAACTGGTGGACAAGGATGGCAAGGCCGCGCCTTCCTGGATCTTCCTGTCCAGCGCCAGCCACATCGGCGCCGTGGACGTGGGCGCCCAGGTGCCCATCCAGGTCACGGCCAGCCCGGGCAAGGACGTGGCCGACGGCATCTACAACTACCGACTGCAGATCACGGCCAGCAACCAGGGCACGGGCACCATACCCGTCTCGGTGGCCGTCACGCAAAGCGGGCAGGGCGGGCTGAGCTTCCATGCCACCGACCTGTTCACGGAAACGCTGGACGCGGGCGGCAAGCCCATACCGGGCGTGGCCAACGTGCGCATACGCCTGCAAAACGATGCCGTGCTCACCTATCTGCGCACCCTCACTACGGACGCGCAGGGCAAGGCCGTGCTCACCGACCTGCCGCCCGGCACCTACACCTACCGCGCCAGCGGCCCGCGCCATGCCGACAGGTCGGGCCGCATCTTCGTGCGCCCGGGCGTCACCACCTCGGAGCGCGTGCACCTGCAGTACCAGACCATCAGCATCGACTTCAGCGTGACGGAAACCACCATCAAGGACGAGTACCAGATCACCCTGGAAGCCACCTTCCAGACCCAGGTACCGGCCCCCGTAGTGCTGCTGGAGCCCCTGTCCATCAGCCTGCCCGAGCTGCAGGTGGGCGAGGAATTCACGGGCGAGCTGACGCTGACCAACTACGGCCTGATCCAGGCCGACAAGGTCGTCTTCACACCGCCGCAGTCCGACGAGTACTACCGCTATGAATTCCTGGCGGACATCCCCAAGACCCTGGCCGCCAAGCAGCGCGTGGTCATTCCCTACCGCATCACGGCCGTCAAGCTGCACCCGCGCAGCATGGGCTTCAGGCAGGCGCGCTCGGCGGAGATGGGTGCCGTGCAGAGCATCGTGGTGAATGCGCGCAATGCGCGCAGCTGCTCGTCCTATGCGCAGTGGGCCACGGCGGAATGTGGCTGGGTCTGTGCCAATGGAGAGGAAGAAACGCGCACGGTTTCCTCCACCTTCGGCCGGCTGGTCGGGGGGGCCTGTGGTGGTGGCTCTGGTGCAACTCCTCCTTGGCAGCCCGACACCAGATGCCAGGTGATCAATGGCCGTGAGTATTGCGGCCCAGGCTACCCGGGCTGGGGTGGTGCGGGCGGCGGTGCGCAAGGAACCCCGCTGCCGCTGGCCCCCGAATGCACGCCCACCTGCCGTGGCCAGTGCTGCGCAGGCGGTGGCGCGGGCCCCGGTGGAGGAGGCTCTGGCGGAGGCGGTTCGGGCGGCGGAGGCGCAGGAGGTGGGGGCGACTTCCGCTAATGCAAAAAGCATTCACCACACATCAGCCACGACCGGACATCGCCCGGTCGTCAGCCCAAGAGATGCATTCAACAAGGCAAACGATTCGCGAGACGAGAGGGGAAGAAATGAGAAATAGAAAACATGCTGTGCACGGTTGGCTGTGCGCAGTCCTTGCAGCAGCAAGCCTGCTGCCATCGATGGCCAATGCGCAGGAGTACACCAGCCCCAGCGCCTTCACCCGTCCGGGCGACCCCGGCTACTCCCTCACCACCCAGGCCAGCGAACCCCAGGTGCGCTGGATCAACGGCGAATACACCGAAACCCACATCGACCTGCGCGTACAGGTCCTGGGCGGCCCGCTGGATATCGTGCGCAGCTGGAGCCAGGGCCGCTGGTGGCTCAATCCGGCCTGGGCGCCGCTGAACTTTGAACTCGACCCGCTGGGTCGTGACGCCCGGCTCATCGAACGCGCAGGCGTTCTGTACGAGCGCAGCGGCCAGGCCGACCTCTACATCGCCAAGGGCAAGAACAACGCCCCCGTCTTCATCAAGCGGCTTGCCGAAGGCGGCAGTGCCCAGAACCCGCAAGCACAGTGGCGCTGGTACGACCGCCTGGGCAACAGCATCGACTACGACGCACAAGGCCGCATCCTGGGCTATGCCAACACCAACGGCATCAGCGTGCGCTTTGCCTACGACAGCGCCACGCGGGCCCGCATCCTGGACCACCATGGCGGTACCGTCTACACGGCCACCCTGACCAATGGCCTCATCACCCGCATCGAAGACCGGGCCGGGCGCAGCGTCAGCTACCAATGGAATGGGCAGTTGCTCACCCAGGCCACCGACGTCATGGGCCAGCGCTGGAGCTACACCTACGACGGCAACGGCCAGCTCACCAGCCGCACCGACCCCCTGGGCGCCCAGGTCACGGTCCAGTACAGCCAAAGCATCCCTGCCCCCGCACCGCTGCTCACCCTGGGCGCCGCCGGCAAGGTCCTGGACCCCACGGGCACCAGCGGCACCACCAGCAAACTCGCCAACCTCTGGGGCGGTGGCCGGGTCGGAAAACTCGATGGACAGGGCTGCGCTTCCACGGGCAAGAACCAGTACCTGCGAGAGAAACGCCAATTCCTCGTCACCTACTTGGACTGCCGGGGCAACACCACCGTCTACCTCTACGACCGTGAAGGCAACGAACTGGAGAGAGCCTTCAACGGCAAGCCTGCAGCCAAAACCCTGTGGGACGGCAACTACCAGACCCGCGCCATCGACGCCCGGGGCCTGACCATCACCACACACTACGACTACAACTACCAGCCGCTGCAGATCATTTACCCGGATGGCAGCCGGGACCAATACGAATACGAGCCTGTGCGCGGCCTCAGGACAAAGCACATCAACCAGGGCGGCATCACCAGCACCTGGAGCCATGACGACAAGGGCCGCGTCACCACCTGGACCGAAGCCTTGGGCCGGCCCGAACAGCGCACCACGCGCTACCAGTACGACAGCTACGGTCAACTGACCAGCCGCAGCACAGGCGCAGGCGACGGCACGGGCGAAGACAGCAGAACGACCACCTACCGCTACGACAACAACGGCAGCCTGATCGAGGCCACGGATCCGTTGGGTCATACCAGCAAGGCGAGCTACGACGCCAGGGGTCTACCTGCAACGCAGACCGATGCCCTGGGCAACACATCTACGCTGAGCTTTGACGCTGCAGGTCGCCTCACCCAGGCCACCAACGCCCTGGGCCAGAGCACGATCCACCAATACGACGCCAGAGGCCGGCGCACCCAGAGCACCAGCGCAGCAGGCCGAACAAAGCAAACCCGCTACGACCCGCAAGGTCGAGTCATAGAAACCATTGCCCCGGGCCAGACCCAAGGCGCAGGCACGCGCATCACCTACGACAACACGGGCCTGCCCCTGAGCACCACCAGCCCCAGCGGCCTTGTCACGCAGACCACCTACGACAACCGTGGTCGCACGGCCCGCAGCATTGATGCCGCAGGCAACACCATTACCTACACATACGGGGAAGACGAAACAGCACAGGCAGGCCTGCTTATCGCCACCCAGTACCCCACGTACAAGGAAACCTACCAGTACGACCCGATGGGCCGGCAGACCGCCGTCACCCAACACTTGGCCCGTCCCTCGACGCCGGAGCAGACCCTCACCCAGCACCAGCAATACAACAGCCTAGGTCAGAGGGTCGCTACCACCTACCCCGCAGACCGCACCACCATCCACGAATACGACGGCCTGGGCCGCATCGTCAAAACCATCGACCCCATGGCCCAGGCCACGCAGCAGACCTGGAATGCCCACGACCAACTCACCAGCCTCACCGACGCCAAGGGCAACATCCACCGCTTCGAATACGATAAGGTCGGGCGCCTGATCAAGGAAACCCGTCCCATGGGCGGTGCAATCCAGTACAGCTACGACGCCGCAGGCCAACTGACCCAACGCACCGACGCCGGCGGCAACACCCGCAGCTATGCGTATGACAAGGCCAGCCGCATGGTGCAGGAAGAGCATAGGCTCCAAGGCAAGGAAACAGACCAGCAGATCAGCTATCAATACGACGCCGACGGCCTGCTGACAGGCTACGAACAAAGGGACGGTCAGCACAACCTCATCAGCAGCGTCACCCACGATAAAGATGCCCAAGGCCGTACCACACAGAACAAGTTCACCTACGGCAAGGTCGACAACACGGGCAGTTTCAGCTTCACAGTAGGCCAAAGCTACAACGCTGACGGCCAACTGGCTGGCCATACCTATCCTGATGGCAGTGCAGGCCAATACCGCTACGACAAGGGTCGCCTGAGCCTGGTGACCCTGCCCGACCAGAGCCAGATCCGTTACGGAAACTATCAATGGCTCACGGCCACGCGCATAGAAACACCGGGTGCCACCAAGACCTTGAGTCTGGACTCCCTTCAAAGGCCGCTGTCCATCGAAGTGAAGAACGCCGCAGCCGAACTGCTGGCGAGTCGTCACTACCAATACGACAAGGCCGGCAACATCACCCAGATCAACAGCGACCTGGGCCAGACGCAATACGGCTATGACCCACTGGACCGATTGACCAAGGCGGCACCAGATCAAAAGCTGCAGGACCTGGGCCTGCCCACGGAGCAATACCAGTACGACGCCGTGCACAACCGCAGCTTCAGCGGCCATCAGGTGGGCCAATGGAACTACAACGCGGACAACCAGCTCACAAGCTACCCGCGCCTGCGGCCCTTTGACAAAGCAGCGCAACCCACGCAAACGGAGGTGGAATACACACCTCAAGGCAATACCGCTAAGGAAAGCGGTAACAAAGGCGAACGAACCTATAGCTACAACGCCGCAGAGCGCTTGATCCGCTACGCCAGCATGTTGGCGGGCCAGAGCACTCCGAACATTGAAGCCCAGTACCGTTATGACCCGCTGGGGCGACGTATCTCCAAAGAGGTCAAAGAGGGGCGGGCCACTAAGGTCACTTACTTTTTCTACAGCGACACGGGTCTTCTGGGGGAGGCCGATGAACAGGGGCAAATAGCGAGGGCCTATGCCTTTGATCCGCAGAAGGCGCAGCAGGGGCTATGGAGCACGGACCCCATCTGGCTGGCGCAGGTCGGCGAGGTACCGTTGACGAACGAGAGCAAAAGTGTCCACTATATGTATACGGATCATCTGGGAACGCCGATGTTAAGCACAAATAAACAGGGCGCAATAACGTGGAAATCTTTGGCGGAGGCTTTCGGGGCGACCGGGGGCTTGCCCGAGAGCGGTATCACCATGAATCTGAGGTCGCCAGGGCAGTATTTTGATGAAGAGACCTATACACATTACAACTTCCACAGGGATTACAAGCCCGACACAGGAAGATACGTTCAAATTGATCCAATTGGGCTGGAGCCGGGTCCCAATTTATATTTATATGCCTCTGGAAATTCTCTGGTATCAATTGATCCAAAAGGATTGGAGGATTTTTTGGAAAACTGCAAAGGCAGGTATGCGCAATGTGCGAAAACTCAAGATCCCGGAGCAAGTACAATCGGCAATTGGTTGAGATGGAGGCTTTGTAAGAAAACATTTGATACTGGCTGTGACAAAGGACCTCAGATTTGTTGCGATGCAGATAGAAAAGATTGTTTAGGGGATGTTGATCCAAATGAACCAATCGGAATAGAACAGATTAAAAAGGTGGCAGAGTGCCAAGCTGAATATGCTTCATGCATGGCAAGTTTCGGGAGAAATAAATGAAAAAATTATTAGTGGGTTTCATTTTTATACTTGTCTTTTTGTGTGGTTTTGTATTTTGCTTATTTTTTTCAGTCAAAGCTAGTAAATTATGGGTTGCTGAAGAGGATATCAGAAGAGCGTTTTATTACGAATCGAAAGCTGTGGAAATGTATAATTCTGGGAATATTTCTGCTGCACGAGATAATATTGTGGCAGCCAGTGCTCTGGTTGATAATATTGTTAAGCGGAATGAATGGGACTTGTTTGCGCCACTATTTATTATCGTTCTTCAGGAACCTGAGTCGAGAGAAGATTACAATAAATGTTTATTGAGCTATCTTGATAAGGTGAAGGAATATGGTAAAGAGAAATATGATTCGAAAGACTATTGTAGTGTTTTAGGGGAGGCGCTATTCAAGCGCAGAAGTGGAGGGGGAAATTAGGACTTGCGCAAAATCCGTGTCAACGTGACCTGCCGATTTCTTCGGGCCAGTGATTTATGGGAGGAGAGCGTGCTTAGATGTACGGTCCCAGGAACATTCGTCAGCTGGAAGAGGAGAAAGCACTACGGCAATCCGCCTGCATGGCAGTGCCCGCACAAAGCCGCGTATCCGCGCAGAACTCCAGCTAGCGACCGGCTCGCATCGGTCCTTGGCCAAGCTCTACGGCATTAAGAGCGGCTAACACCACTTGGTCAGAAGCCCCCCGCAGAGCGTTATGCTCGCTGCCCTCATGGCACGACGACCCGTAAGCAAAGAACTGTGGCGACAGCTACAACCTCTCATCCCAGCCTTCGTACCTTCCGCCAAAGGTGGTGCCCGCAAGCTCGCAGTCAGCGATGAAGCCGCTCTCAACGGCATCCTGTTCGTGCTGCAAACAGGCATTCCATGGGAAGACCTTCCCCAATCTCTTGGGTACGGTAGCGGCATGACTTGCTGGCGGCGCCTGCGCGACTGGAATGCCGCTGGTGTGTGGGAACAGTTGCACCAGGCCATGCTGACTCGCTTGCGTGAACATGACCAAATCGATTGGAGCCGAGGCAGCATTGATGGCTCCTCGGTACCAAGCCCCCGGGGGCCAGGCAACGGGGCCCAACCCGACGGACAGAGGCAAGCTCGGCTCCAAGCGACACATCGTTGTAGATGCCAGAGGCATCCCGCTGGTGATCTTGGTCAGCGGCGCGAACCGGCACGACTCCAAGATGTTCGAGAGGTGCGTGGACGCGATTCCTGCGATTGCTGGCTTGCCAGGACGTCCCCGTAGAAGACCGGCAAAGCTGCACGCCGACAAAGGCTACGACTTCAAGCGATGCCGAGCCCACCTGAGGCAGCGGGGCATCATTGGCCGAATTGCCAGACGAGGCATTGAGAGCAGCGAGAGGCTGGGCAAACACCGGTGGGTGGTGGAGAGGACGCACAGCTGGTTTGCAGGCTTTGGCAAGCTGAGAATCCGCTTTGAACGACGGCTGGATATCCACGAAGCGCTGCTG
>JAAIGE0101391624.1_pt1 | contig 10548 bp, 9 predicted proteins | sample 6487951 | NCBI WGS metagenome assembly JAAIGE01 (sample SAMN13974128, study PRJNA590717) | phyllosphere metagenome | biome: tomato field; feature: multiple bacterial spot infested tomato fields; material: tomato leaves; isolation source: leaves from tomato fields | host: Solanum lycopersicum ... | reverse complement strand
TGTCAATCAGCACCGAACATTCACCCCTTTTACTTATCCAATTTTGACCCCCCTGTATGCGATCAGCGCTTGGCCTGCCCGGCGCTGGCCGGGGTTGCAGAGGGTAGGCCAAGTGCGGGTGATGGGTATCTTCGGCTTTAGCTTTGAGAGCGGTTTTTGAAGCGCCAAGATTCGTTTCCGGTTTCTACGATTTCGCAGTGATGGGTGAGACGGTCGAGGAGTGCGGTTGTCATCTTCGCATCACCAAACACCGACGGCCATTCACCGAAAGCAAGGTTTGTCGTGACGATGATAGAGGTGCGCTCGTAGAGCCTGCTGATCAGGTGGAACAGGAGCTGACCTCCGGCCTGCGCGAACGGCAGATAGCCGAGTTCATCGAGGATGATGAAGTCGAGGCGCGTAAGGTAATCGGCCATCCGACCTTGCTTGCCGTTGCGTGTCTCTGTTTCCAGCCGGTTAACCAGGTCAACGACATTGTAGAAGCGCCCACGTGTGCCGTTACGGATGAGCGCGCGGGCAATTGCAATGGCGAGATGGCTCTTGCCCGTTCCTGTACCGCCGACAAGGACGACATTGCGCTGGTCGGCGACAAAGGTGCCGGTGGCCAGCTCCCGCACCAGGGATTCATTGATGGGCGTATCTGCAAAATCAAAGTCATCGATGTCTTTCGCCAGCGGCAGCTTGGCGATAGTGAGCTGGTAACGAATGGAGCGTGCCTGCTTCTCGGCGATTTCCGACTGCAGGAGGTCACCGACAATATGCGGCGGTTCGTGCTGCCGTTTGATCCCATTGCTCATGACCTCGTCGTAGGCGCTGCGCATTCCGTAGAGCTTCAATGTGCTCATCAGTTCAAGAACCTGTGTTCGTTCCATCAACTTGCCCTCCTGAGCCTGTCGTAACGGGCGCAGTCGGCGACTGGCTCATGAGCAAGCCGAAGCGCATCCGGGATTTGAAGTGTTGCAGCAGGAGCCGGATCGCGGCTTCGCGCCAGAATGTTGATGATCACCGAGGCCGAGCAGACGCCGTGATCAAGCGCTTCCTGGCAGGCAGCTTCGACGGCGGCAAGACCATCAGCAGGAACGCATCCGAGTATGGTGACCATCTGCCGATCACCGTCGTCGGCGATCTTCAATCGCTTGCGGACCTTCTCCATCGCGGTTGGCAAGACCCATTCGCGGAAGGGAGCGCCATTGCGCAAGGCACCGGGTTTGCGAGCAAGGACAGGAACATAGTGCCAGGGGTTGTAGACAGTGTCGCCACGACCAAAGCTGCGCCGGTGTTCAGCGACCGTCACTCCATCCTGTTTGATGACGATCCGATCAGCATAGGCGTGAACCTCGACCGGACGGCCGACGGCTGTCGACAGGACGGAATATTTGTTGTTGTCGAAGCGCACGGTGCAGGTCTTCGACACCGAGGCTGGGACGCTGTGGAACCCGTCAAATGGGCCGACGTAGCGCACAAGGCTGCCACGCTCGGCCTCGAACATCCGCCAGATTGTTTGTGCCGTCTGTTCGGGATGGTTATGGGCCTTGGCATAGGCAATGCATTTATCGAGGAGCCAAGCATTCAATTCCTCCAGGCTTTTGACTCTGAGACGCGGCGTGAAGAAGCGCTCGCGCACAAGGCCGACCTGGTTCTCGACCTGACCCTTCTCCCATCCCGATGCAGGGGTGCAGGCGACCGGTTGAACGAGATAATGGCTGCACATTTGCAGGAAGCGGCGATTGTACAGCCGCTCCTTGCCGATAAAGACCGCCTCGACCGCCGTTTTCATATTGTCGTAGATGCCGCGCGTGCAGGTGCCACGGAAGAAGTCGAAGGCCTTGTCGTGGGCGTCGAAGACCATCTCCTGGCTCTCACGCATATAGGCTCGGGCAAACATCATCCGGCTGTGGCAGAGGCGGACATGAGCGACCTTCACCGTGGTCGTCACACCGTTGATCAGAACGATCTCATGGCTCCAGTCAAACTGATAGGCTTCACCGGGCGCGTAGTAGAGCGGCACGTAGGCTTCGGCCGTCACAGAACCACGGCTCTTGGACCAGGCCTTGGCATATCGGCGAACGGTGTCGTAACTGCCGTCATAACCAAGTGACCGGACCTCTTCGTAAATCCGGATCAGTGTCAACCGGTCGCGCGACGCCTTGCCTTCATTGGCAATCAGAAACCGCTCGACATCACCCTTCCAAGCTCCCATCCGGGGCAAGGGTTGATGCCCACGCTTGTAGGCAAACTCAGTCGCATCGGACCGCAGAATTTTGCGCACAGTATTGCGAGAAACATTCAGCTCTCTGGCAATCTTCTTCACCGACCAGCCCTGAACATGGAAGGCTCGTCGGACACGGGCAATCGTATCCACTCTCTTCAACTCCCTACTCCATCCGCTGCCAAAAGCCGGATGGTCGGATGAAATCCAGAGGGGGTCAAAATTGGATAAGTATTACCCCATCAGAGGGGTCAACATTCCATGCTTAAACACAGAATGTCAGAACCTCTGAATTCCAATCCGCCAGACGGTCGCCCCCGAACCCGAAGATGGATTGGAAAGGGTCTCCGACGATCGCTGTCCGCAGGCTCTGGGCGAGCCAGGTAACCAACGCGTGTTGGCGGATCGAGCAGTCCTGATACTCGTCGACGAACAGTCGTTCGTAGCTGGCGGCAAGAATGTCGTTCACATGTCCGGCTGCGACCAGTCGAGCCGCTGCGTCTCTGATGGCTTCATAATTCGGGCGGGCACCATTTATTATCCGCGGATCGTGCCCCGCGCGCTGCGGAAACGTCGAAATCAACCGGATAGCAAAACCATCCAACGTGGCTGCTCGATAAGAGCTCGGCTTCACCCCCGCCTTTTCGAGACGCCCACGCAGAGCTGCCACGCCGGCGTTGGTGTGCGTCAACACCAGAACCGGTTTCGCGCCGTCGTGTCGCGCAAGCGCGTCCGTGATGAGCTGCGTCTTTCCGCAGCCAGCAGGAGCTACGACAAGTCCCCGCCTGATTGCATTCAGGTCGATTTCACCGGCTGCCATCTTCAACCCAATTCAAGACGCCATCCATCACACTCGTCAGACTGGCATTGGCGGTAGCATAGGAAGGTCCGACAATGGTCCGTCCGGCGGCCTCCATGGTTGTGATGGTCTTAACCCAGCCGAACCGCGCCGCAGCGTTCCCCAGGAGCGTTCGGCTGGCGGCATCGAACCCTTTAATCAAAGCGTCGGTTTCAAGAACAATCAGCGACGTCGAGTTGTTCGAAATCGTCTTGATATGCGCGTCGATGACTGCGCGATCTTTTGCTTCGACTGCAAGCTCGAGGAGTTGCGCGACGGACGAGTCGGACAAGGCAGCAAACAACTCCTGCTCAAGCGCCCGGCCGCCGCGCCAGGCGAAGACCTCCCCTCCGTCGGCCAGGAAAGTCGCCTCCGCGGCTGCTGGCGCGGCCTTGTCACTGTCGCGCAGGATGGCGACGCGGTATCCAAGGGACTGCAATGCGTTAGCGCGGCTGAACGTCTCATCGCCATTGCCGTTGACGAGCGTGGCGCCGCAGGCGGCCAGCGATAGTTCACCTGTTCCGGTAAAATGTTGATCCAGCCCGCGCATAAGGCCGATCTCGCTTCCGCCTTCACACACAACGATGGACGTGGCGAGGAGGGCATGGGCGTGAGCCCGGATCGTCCCTTGAACGTCCCCCGCGTCGCTGGCACGGGTCACGGTGTGTTCGTGATCCTTGTGTCGGACAATGTGGAGCTGGTGAGCGCTCAGTTCGGTGACGGTCGTTGGTGAATGGCTCGTCGCGAACACCTGCATCGGAGGAATATCTTCCTTCGCACCGAGCGCCCCGAGCAAGCGGATGATGCGGTGCGGCTCAAGGCCGTATTCCAGCTCATCAATCAGGAAGGTCGTTGCCTTTTCTGCAGCTTTCCGCTGCAAAGCGGCGATCAAAAGACGCGACGATCCCAAGCCAAGCGACCTCAGCGGAATACCACTCTCGTCGTGCAGCGAGATCAACCCGCCCGTAAAGCTGATCGAACCGGCGTCGATAAGGGCTTGCACCGCCGCACCGACAGGAACGCCCATCTCACCTGCAGCGGCGGTGACGATCTTCAACGAGCCTTCCAACTCCTTGAGTTTCTCCTGATCAAAAGCATCACGCATCTCGCGCGCCAGCCGGGTCAGTTCGCCCGATGTATCTGCCTTGCCGTCCGTGATTTTGCTCAACACCGAGCCACGCCGCCACGTTAGGTGTGAGTCGCCCGCCCCACCGAGCCGCGCCGGGGCGATCTGGGTGCGATCGGCCCAGCTGAGATTGCGAGTTCGTCCCGCTGCCTGCGCGCGGGGCGACACGAGCGTCCATTCCGGCTCGAGGTCGCTCTGCACGGTGAGTTGCAGGGTTAGCGCCGTTTCCAACCCGGCACCTGGCTCTGCCTCCACGGTTCCTCTAGCCGCGTCGAAACCCACCAAAAAATCGCCATACGCATCGATATTCTTGAGCGGCTCATCGAGAGCGCCAAGGGTAATAGAGATGCGGACAGGCTTATCGAAGTCGATCCCATGGAAGTCCGCATCGGTAAAAGACAACGATCGCCGCGCGCCGAGGCATAAATCGATTGCGTCGAGAATGGTCGACTTCCCACTGTCACCTGGGCCGATCAGACAGTTTACTCCAGGCCCTGGCAGCCATCGGAGTTTTTTAATCGCGCGAAAGTTCGAAATTTCCAATATTCGGACTAAGGTCATGCCACCCCCCTCAACATCTGCGTTATCTCGCCTACCTATCGTGCGCTGCAATAGATCATCACGGTAAGTTCTTCCGCGAATAGCCATTCGGTGCAGGCGCGGCGGAAATGCTAGGGCTAAAGACATATAGCAGTTGATGCCACGAAGGCCCGCGTTTTTTACAGCTTGGCCGCGAAACCCCCATGGGAAACGCTTGCATGCAAAAGGCTTCAGCTGCAAAACGTAACGGGGCAGCATTTCTACTTGGTGGGCCGGGCTTATGGCTTAGGTCATCCGTAACAGAAAGACGACGGGGAGGCCTTATGGATACAACGAAGCCTAATCAAGGTCTCTTGTTCGATGACCGGTTTCTGGACAAGTACGCCGGGCCGATCATTTCAGATCCCGCAGTCGCAATCGTGGAACTTGTGGCAAACGCTTGGGATGCCTACGCCACACGTGTCGACATTGTCTGGCCCAAACGAACAGAGAATATCCCTTTTTCGATAACGGACAATGGAAAGGGGATGACGCCAGCACAGTTTGAGCGGCGCTGGAAAACTCTCGACTACAACCGCCTCCTCGAGGAGGGAGATAAGTCTTCGCCGCCCGCTGAAATGTCCAGCTCCCCTCCGCGCAGTCCCTATGGACGCAACGGAAAAGGCCGTCACGCTGCCTTTAAGTTCTCTGACCCATATCGCGTTCGGACGTGGCGTGACGGCGAGGAGACAATATACGAGGTCCGACGCGGTACCACACAGCCGTTCGATGTAAAGGTTGTCAGCTCACGCACGGGTGTCGAAGGTCACGGGACAGAGATAAAGGCGACCACGTCCGATGGGGTTGCCATGGACGCCGATACAGCGCGGGAGATCATTGGTACTCGCTTCCTTGCGGACCCAAACTTCGTTGTCTCCTTAGACGGCACACTCGTTACATTTGACGACATCCCTACGCACAGCATTCAGAAAGTCGACGTGGATGTCCCGGGCTATGGAATTGTCCGGATAGTCATGATCGATAGCCAAAAGGCTGACCGAACTACGAGGCAACATGGCATCGCTTGGCGTGTGAATACACGCCTCGTAGGCGTACCAGGCTGGATAGGTTTCGATCATGAGCGGATACTCGATGGTCGCAGTAGCGAGGCGAAACGCTTTCAGTTCATCGTTTCTGCTGATCTCCTTGAGAACGCTGTTCAGCCTGACTGGACGGGCTTTATTTCCAGTGATCCTGCCTGGCAGGCGACCCGCGATGCGGTTCACGCGCAGATCAAGAAATATCTCTCTGCATTTTCTGCTGATCGCCGTCGTGAAGCCAAGGAGACTGTGAAAGAGAACCTTGTGAAAACCGTGCGACAGCTGCCGCCCGTGGGGCGGGAACGCTGGAACAAGTTTGTCGACGAGGTGATCGACAACTGCCCCTCCATTTCGACCGATGAGGTAGGGAAGGTGGCAGGTATTCTCGCCAACCTCGAATTGAGCACATCGAAATACGGATTAGTCGAAAAGCTCCATGAGCTTCAGCCGGGGGACCTCGACGCCCTCTATCAACTTCTTGACGATTGGACGCTCAGGCTCGCCAAGGATGCCTTGGACGAGATTCAGACACGACTGAAACTGATTGAAGATCTCGACAACAAGCTTCGTGATGAAACCATGGATGAAGTGGGAGACCTTCAACCACTGTTCGAGCGATCACTTTGGGTATTCGGCCCCGAGTTCGAGAGCCTCGAGTTCACCAGCAACAAGGGAATGACCGAAGTTATCAGGAAGATCTTCGGGTCTGATAAAACGGGCAGCAGACAACGCCCTGACTTCGTCATATTGCCGGACGGAAGCGTTGGGCTTTATAGTCGCGACGCACACGACCTCGGTCATGATGTCGACGGGGTATCCCGCCTCGTGGTCGCCGAAATCAAGAGGCCTGGAGTCGCTATTGGCTCGGAACAGAAGGATCAAGCCTGGCGGTATGTGAAGGAGTTGAGAAACAAGGGGCTGTTGACCGAGGCAGCGACCATCACGTGCTATGTGTTGGGATCCAGGATTGACAAAGACGAAAGCGCCCACCGCACAGAATGGGACGGTCGGGTAACAATCATCCCGATGTCTTACAATACGTTCATACGTCGAGCAGAGAAGCGAATGCTCGGCCTGCGCGAAAAGCTCAAAGAAGCGCCCTTTTTACGCGACATCGACGAGACGTTTCTTGAGCCGCCTCATGAACAGCAGGCCGACATGCTCGTCAGCTGACGCGGTTCGCGCAGAGTCGCTAATCTTCCGCGAGCGCCTGTTTGACGGCATCCAGTATTACAGAGACGTCGTCGCCGATCGGTTCGATCTCCAGATCGCCATGAACGATGCGATTGCGGACCGCAATCAATGGGCGCAACCGGCGCTCGGTCTCGGGCGTGACGTAGCCTAAAGTAGCGAGCGTCTCGACAACCGTGCCAGGCGCGCGCGGCCGCTTGCCCTCCTCACCTTGGAGCCGGTGCAACGCTGCTTCTAGAAGAGCCCATCCTAACACGAACGCGGCCCGATGATTTCCTTGTTCGGAAAGAGCTTCCACCTCCAAGAGGCGCTTGGCGATCAATGCTTGCGAGGCCTGGGGCATCACTACAGTCGCTTGAGGATCATTTCCACCATAGCTGATAACGAACTCCCACTCGGGGTGCCCGTCGAAGAGCTTGCGGATCTGGCTCAAACTCCGCTCGGCCGCTGGGCTATATTGCTGCTTCACCTCGATCGCAATTTGGGCGTCGTCCTTCGACGCAATCGCGTCCGGCTGATATGAGCCAAGAAAAGGCGGGGTGAGCTCCTTGCCGGGATACATCACGAACTTGAAACCCTTCGCCTCGTACTGATCACGAAGTTTCTCGAGTGTTTTCCGTTCGAATTCGATAGCTGATTGTGAGCTCAAGGTCACTGGATACTCCTCCAACTTAAATCGTTGGTGACATGTACATATACAACTGGCGTGGGGACTTCGGAAGCTGTCACTATGTCCAAGGCAGCAGTGAGCTGCTCGCTTGGATCGAGGAATTGCCAACCGCCTGCGGGCTCGAATTTCTGGACGCTCACTCGCTCGATTGATTTGTCATCGAGATATAAAATTCCGATCAATGCATCGAGGATCGGCTTGATGATATTGTCGACATCACCCCCCATAGACGCGATAGGGAAATAGTAGATTGTGAGAGCCAGCGGTTCGGATTCGAGATAGGCCCACTCGACGACCTCATCCCGCCTCGTCGCGGCAGCCGCGGCAACCTCGCCCTTCCAGCGCTCTTTCGATGACCCTCGCCCTTGAAGCGAAACGGGCGTTCCTTCGAGATGGAATTCAAATGGAAACAATTCTTCCTCTTCTACGCTGAGGCCCTTTGGTTAAATTGCGGTTTCTTGGCATGCTGCCAAAATCTCGGATACGTTTGGCGTGAAGGGCGCCATTTTCAGCTGCTTCCTCAATCCCGACAGTGCCGCATTCTCGAATACTAACAGGCAGTGCCATGGGTCCGATCACCGATTGCCCAGGTTCCGGATAAGAGCTCCTGATGGAGGTTTACGTCTTCACGCCAGAGTTGGTTCTTGAGGCGATAGTAGGTGCGACAGAGCGCAACGATCTTCTCGCCGGCACCAAGCCGCACCGGTACCGAAATTTCCGTGATGCCGCTATAAACTGTTTTGGTGAAGCCGGAACTGGATAGCAAGAAACTTCCTTCGACTTCTTTTGACAGAGTCACCTTGATCAATTTCTTGAGATGCCCCGAACCGGGGCGTTGATCCGTCCAGTGTTTGACCTCGACCAAGAAGACACGCCGCCTCCCTCCTTCTGATATAGTAAGCTCCAAATCAAACCCACCGTCTTTGGACGCTCTCGTTTTTCTGGCGCCGAAGCCCATGCCCTCAAAGGCTTCGCGAAGAACTGCCTCAACCTCCCACCACTTTAATTTGGCGAGTGCTTGAGGATTTCGCGCCACCAAGTCCGCAAGCGATTTCATGGCACCACCGACGATCCTCTCGTAGCTGGCGGTAACATCCTCCGGAATTACCTGCTTTGTGATCCAGTTGCGCAAGGCGGCCGGGCCAAACATATCGACTTCACCAAGACCCAGGCTTTCGGCTTCTCGAAGCGTTGCGGCTAGAAACCCCGCCCTGGAAATCACCATGGCCCGATCGAAATTTGGGGATTTGTTTTTTAAGGCGAAGGCGTGCTGAACACATTTGATGTCCGCGGGTCTTCTTCCAACCCTTACCTCAACGGCGACTGTTTGATTTCTTCCGTCGATCAACCCGCTAAAGTAACAGTCGACGCCTTGATCGCCGCCAACGAAACCAGCTTGGGTTACGTCGTAGCCGCAGGCGTCAAATATCCCTCTGACGAGCTGCTCAGCATCCTGAGGCGCCAGAGGTTGTTCGCCATTCTCGAAGCGATCGATAAGTCCGAGCGCAGCGTCTATCTTATCCGCCGTGATGCCAGTCATGGTTCGGGCTCCGGTCAACGATAGGCTCTTTCGCGTTTGTCATCAAAGTGAAGGCTTGTCCGCGGTTGAGTTGAGATGGGCCTCCAACTCCTGAATGCTGGTCATGACCGAAACAAATTCAGGCGGCGTTCCAAATATCATGGCGGACATTTTTTCGTAGTCGGCTTCGAGTTTCTTGCGCATCTCGGGCGTAGGCACCAGCCGGAAACTACCGGGCACGGCTCGATCATATCGATGGTCCGGTGCACGAAACATCAGCTCTTTATGCCGGCGGCAAGCCTCAGCGAGATCGAGCATCGACGCAGTGGCCTGGCCGTAGTCGGGATTCGTCCAAATTTGATGAACATCGTAGTAGTGGCGCGAGTATCGATTGAGATCTGGAACTTTCAGCTCAGGACCGTCCTGCATGCTTCGTTTTTCGGTCATCTCCGTCATCGCGTGAAGGATCAGAACTTTCTCCCAAAAAGTGCGCTCCGGCTTGACGGTCGTTACATTCTGGACGGTCAGGTCAGTGCCCTCTCGCATTTCCGAGGCAACGTATGGAATGATCTCTCGCTTCTCGGCCGGAACAGGGTCCGGGCGTGCCCCGCCTTCGATGCGCACTGCCGCTTCGACATAACCGCCGCTCGTGTCAAATACGCTTTTGTATCCCAGAACCAGTACATCGAGCGCCTCCTTCTTTCGGTAGAGATCGAATCCGAAGTCGAGGGAGAAATGTCCTGATTGTCCGGTCTCTCCCTCGACCGCAGTGATTTCCTCACCGAGCAAACGCTTGAGCGGTCCGGACATATAATGGCGCGCTGCCTCGTCCACCTGCTCGGCCAGAGCCTTCTGCTGTTGATTGACGGAGGGGAGGGCTGCGATATCGGCCTCCAGCGGAACTTTTAGGTCTGCCTTGTAGATGCCGATGTCGATGTCTTCGGAGAAACGCTTTATCAGGCCATATGCCTTGCTGAGGCTGGTGCCGCCCTTAAAGTAAAGGCCGATCGCATCATCCTTGCGCCGGTTGAACAAGAAGTCCAGCACCCAGCAGACGTACAGATCCTTCTCGATATTCTCGGCCCGCGTCTCCAGGTCGGATGCAGCGGCGGAGAATAGTGCTCTCCGCTCATCAACGCTTGCGCGAAGGATATCAATGAAACTCTGTCGCATTTTCATCCATCCCCCCCGCGGCCCGGCGGAGTGTTTCCGTCTTCCTGGTGTGTTGGGTCGGCGGTTATGGTCTCCACAGCCTGGTACATCCAGGCTGGGATGGCGTGAATGTTTTCGCGCAGATCCTCGACGATCGGCTGCCTGTAGGGGCTTCGTGCCAGGTAGCGGACGATACCATCAACAACGGTCTCCAGATTGGATCG
>JAAIGE0101559687.1_pt1 | contig 10553 bp, 17 predicted proteins | sample 6487951 | NCBI WGS metagenome assembly JAAIGE01 (sample SAMN13974128, study PRJNA590717) | phyllosphere metagenome | biome: tomato field; feature: multiple bacterial spot infested tomato fields; material: tomato leaves; isolation source: leaves from tomato fields | host: Solanum lycopersicum ... | reverse complement strand
CTCGGCCGTCGTCTCGTCGAGCAGATCGAGGTGCGAGACCGCGCCGTCGGGGTCGACGGTCGTGAGGCCGAGGGCGGGTTCGGCGAGCTCTGCCGCGCCGGCGATCTCGCCGTGGCCGTCGCCGGAGGCGTCGGCCGCCGGCGTCGACGTCGCCGACGGCGGGGCGGCGCAGCCCGCGAGCACGAGCAGCGCGGCGGCCGTGACGACACCCGCGGCGCGACGCGCAATCAGACGGACGGGATGCGAGGGAGAAGATCTCATGGGGGCTTTCACGTCAGGCCGCGACGGCGGCAGGGGTGTCGAGAGGGGGGAGGACACGGCGGCGGGCGGCGTCGCGGACCGCGCGCAGCGCCCACGACAGCCCGGCGCCGACGAGGGCGGTGGCGGCGATGGTCGCGCCCGCGGCGGTGGCGGCGTGCCACGACACGAGCAGTCCGACCGCGACAGCGGCCGCGCCGATGACCGCCGCGAGCACCATGGTCGAGGCGATGCGGTGCGTCCACTGGCGGGCCGCGACGGCCGGGGCGACGAGAAGTCCGACGACGAGCAGCGAGCCGACCGCCTGGTACGAGGCGACCACCGCGAGGGTCACCAGGCCGACCAGCACGACCTGGGCCACGCGCGGACCGAGACCCAGCACGCGAGCTATCCGCTCGTCGAGGGCGAGGGCGACGAGCGAGCGGTGCGCGAGCGCGGCGGCGATGACGCCCACGCCGACTGCCGCCCCCAGGACGACGAGGTCACCCCCGCCGATCGCGAGGATGTCACCGAACAGGATCGCCGTCGCGTCGGTGGCGAAGCTCCCCGCGTGCGAGATCACGATGACGCCGAGCGCCAGCATCCCGACGAAGAGCATGCCGATGCTCGTGTCGTACGACAGCTTCGCGCGCCGCTGCAGCACGCCGATTCCCAGGCTCATGACCACCGCGCTGAGCGCCGCGCCGACGAGCACGGGAAAGCCGACCACCGTCGCCAACGCGACGCCGGGCAGCATGCCGTGCGCGAGCGCCTCACCCAGGAACGCCATCCCACGGATGACCACCCACGTCCCCGCGATGGCGCAGAGCACCGCGACCAGCACGCCACCGAGAAGGGCGCGCTGGACGAATTCGAGCGAGAACGGATCGGAGAGCCAGGACACGAGGCACGAACGTAGCGTTAACGAGAATGATTCTCAAACTCATAGAATGGATGCCATGACCTCGAGCCCACCCCCTCTCCCCGCCGCGCGGTTGCGCGGCGTGCACGTCGTCCACGACTCCGGTCGGGCGCTCGACGACGTCGACCTCGACATCGCGGCGGGCGTCCTGACCGTCATCGTCGGCGCCAACGGGGCGGGCAAATCGACGCTGCTCGAGGTCGTGGCGGGAGCGCGTCACCCGACGGCGGGGTCCGTGCAGTACCGCACCACCGCTCGGGCGTTCGTCCCGCAGCGATCAGCGGTGCCCGACCGCCTTCCCCTCACCGTGCTCGACGTCGCCATGATCGGCGCCTGGGGGCGCGTCGGGCCGCTGCGGCCGCTCACGACAGCCGCCCGCGTCGCCGCCACCGCGGCGCTCGACCGCGTGGCGATGACGCCGCGGGCGCGGCATCCGTTCTCCACCCTGTCGGGAGGGCAGCGTCAGCGCGCGCTGCTGGCCCAGGGGCTCGCGCGAGGCGCGGACCTCCTCTTGCTCGACGAGCCGACCACCGGCCTGGACGCCGAGAGCGCCGACCTCATCCGCGAGGCCGTGACGACGGAGATCGCCCGCGGGGCCACGGTGGTGTGCGTGAGCCACGACGACCGCCTCATCGCCGACGCCGACGTCGTCGTGCGGATGGCGGAGGGACTTATCGTCGACGTGGCCATGCTCAGCCCCACCGTCGAGCTGATCCTCGACGCCGTCAGACCAACGATCGCGCGGACGTCGTGAGGCGACCGAGCAGGTCGGTCAACGCCGCGGCGGCGGCATCGGTTTCGCGGCGCACCATGGCGTCGACGTCGTGGGTGAAGCGCGTGAGCGCCGACCACGGCTCGGACTCGAGATCGATCTCGAGGTGGATGTGATTGACCCGGCGGTCGTCGCTGTCGAGCTCGCGGCGCAGCAGCCCTCGCTCGACCAGGCGGTCGACCAAAGTCGTCACACCGGCAGAGGTCACACCGAGGTGATCGCGCAGCGCGCTCGGGCGAATGCCGGGCTCAGCGCCGATCACGGTCAGGGCGCGCGCTTCGAGCTCACTGACGCGCAGTTCTTTGCGGGCGGCGGTCAGCGCGGCCGCACGGACTTCGACGTACTCCTCGAGCGCGGAGGTCAACGGAGACAGGGAGGGCAGAGGCATCCGGTGTCCTTTCGTCGAACGATCGCCGGCTTCCAGCTTAGTCATCGAGATGAACATTTCACGAAGTTAATTAACAACGCGAACTACGTGCTACGTTAGTAATCCGTCTGGACCCGCCTGACGACCCGAAGGAGGGACACGCATGGCCACTCTGTTCTATGGCTCCGACACCACCCCCGTCGCGCTCCCCGACCGCTTGATGGGCTACATCAAAGTCATCGCAGCCACGAAGCTGCGCCGTAACGAATCGTTCACCCTCACCTGGACCGGTCAGCCCGGCGCCGGCCGTGAGACCATCTGGCTGCAGCCGTCCATTCCGCTGCGCTTCGTCTTCGAGTCGACCGAGCCCGATCAGCTCGTCGGCGAGTACCTCCGACTCATGGCCGACCAGTCGAACTCGTCGTCCGGCCTGATGATCGACCTGGCCACGTGGGAAGACGCTGAGGCCGCCGCGCGGCCCGCGGCGCGCCCCGTTCGCGCCGCCTGACATAGCACACCGGCTCTCCCCCATCCGGCGCCCCCATAATGAGGGCATCGTCGCGAATCATTCACGCGACTGGATCGGGGAGAGCCGTGCCCGTCAGGGAACTACTCAGCAAAGACACCCTCGAGCTCTGGCTCGGCGAATTCCGCGCGCTCGGATATCTGACCGGCAGTGACATGCGCGTGCTGCAGCAGCAGGACGACGCCGCCCCCGACACCGGATTGATCGTCGTGGACCTGAGCAATGCCGCCACGATCACCTACCTGCAGCCGATAGACGGCAGCGGCGGCGCGTGGAAGGCGACGATGGAGGCTCGCGACGCGACCATCGAGCTGGGCGCGGTCGACCTGCTCAACCTCGGCAACGAAGTGAACGTGCTCGCCGCTCTCTGCGCGTTCCTCGAGAAAAAGTCGAAGGCACTGCTGGCCGCGAACGCCGCCTGCTGACCGCGGCTGCTCACCGGGCCGTCGCGCTCGCCTCGCTCTCACGGTCGAGCCAGAAATCCACCGCCTCCGACGACGGCCGCGGTACGACGGCGATCCGATCGCCGAGCTCGAGGAGTCGATCGGGCGCCTCCTGGACGATGGGCCACGACGGCGATCCGCCCGCATCCGGTCGGGCGCTCACCGTGGAGTCGAGCCAGGCGCGAGTCATCACCGCCTCGTCGCTGTTGCTGCCGAGCCGCAGCGGGACGTCGTTCTGCTCCCCCGCCGCGTAGGTCTCGGCCGGCGTCGACGGGAGGACCGCGTCATCGAGGGCCGGCCACCAGTGCTCGGGCATCGTCTGCGCGGCCTCGAGGATCTGCTCGACGGACATGTCCCGCATCTCGGCCAGCGTCGCGCCGCCCAACCGGTCGCTCAGCTCCCACGCCGCTCGCGCCGCCGTGGCGCGATCGTCGTAGAGGTCACCGTCGTGCCGATCCCCCGCGCTTCCCAGGCATCCACCGCTCTCCCCGATGAGGCCATCGACGAGGTCGGCCGCCAGCGGAGACGCCCCGAGGATGCAGACGCTCCCCGATCCCGCGGACTCACCCGCGACCGTGACGCGGTTCGGGTCACCGCCGAGGCGGAGATGTCGTCCCGGAGCCACCGCAGCGCGGCGAGCTGATCGAGCAAGCCCTGGTTGCCCGCCGCGTCGCCGCCGAGCGCGTCCACAGCGAGGAACCCGAACACACCCGATCGGTAGTTGACGGTCACGACGATCGCTTCGCCACGGGATGCCAACGAGGCACCGTCGTATGCCGGGAACGCGCCGGATCCGCTGTCGGAAGACCCGCCGTGGACGAACACCAGCACGGGAAGCGATTCGTCGACGGCGCGGTCGGATGGGCTCCAGATGTTGAGGCGAAGACTGTCTTCGTCGGTGCGATACCCGCCGAGCAGCGCCTCTCCGAGAGGGGTGTTCGTCGCCCGCGTCGCCGCACGGGTGAGGAAGGACGACTCCGGCTCTCGCGGGGCTAGTCGGCGCGTTCGTCGCCGGAGCATTGCGGTGGCCGGCTCCTCTCGATACCGCCGTCACCGTCGCCGAATGCTGCGTTCGGGTTCCCTGGGGTGACTCTTCCCGCACGGTGCATGTCGCGCATTCGCAACGACGAGCAGACGATGCGGGCGATCCACCCCTTGTCCCCCGAACGGGGGACGCGTAGTGTCCAACTCAGGCTCATGCGGCTCAAAGGTGGCACCCCCGACCGCATGAGTCGAAGCGCCGCTCGTCACGCCGCTGATGGGCGTGTGCTGGAGATCGGTGTCCCCTCTCCCCTGGGGATGGAGGGGGCACCTCTCGCCGTCGCGTGCTGCACATCACTGGTCTGCGGACAAGCCCCGCGCCCACCTTGGTGACGTCCATCTACGGTCCGGCAATGAGCAGAATGACCCGAACCAGCATCCATATCGACGATTCCACGCACGAACTCGCCCAAGGCGCGAACGAGGCGCACCTGCGGCACCGTATCGAGCGTGCCGTGCGCCGCGGGGGTGGCTTCGTCGACCTCGTCGTCGTGGGTAACCGACGCGTCGCGGCGCTGTTCACCCCGCACAGCAATGCCGTCTTCACAACTGTGGAGGTGAACTTCGATGCCCGCGACGACGGCGACGAGACCACCCCGTTCCTGGCGGGACCCGATTACGACACCGTCCTGTGAGCACTGCCGGTAGAACGCAGCAGGCGCGGTTGCAGTATGACATCGACCGCTACAGCAACGTCAGCGACGGCCCTGGCCACGCACGCCTCACAGTCCATCACGCCGCCGACGAGCGCTACTCGTTCGTGGTCGTGTACCCGCTCGCGTCCGTGGACTCCACCGCCTCCATCACGATCCCCACCGCCCCCGGGGCGGACATCGCTATCGAGGTCCACGAGCTCGCGCAGCGCACCTTCACCTCGACGGAGCTGGACGCTCTCAGCGACGAACTGGCCGACGTTGCCCATCTGGCGGCCTACCTCGCCAGCAGCGGACACGCCCCCCGTGCCTGACGCCCGAGGATGGCCGGGGCGTGCGATGCGTTGGCGCCGCTTGAACTCGATCGCGGGCGTGTCCCCTACTCAACGCGCGGAAGCGCCTCATGCCTCCCCGAGTCAAGAGGGGAGGAACCCCGGTGCCCGGGGGTGGGCCGCGGAGGCGGGCGGTACCCACTGAATCGGCCCACTCGAGGAGACGCCACAATCATCACTTCAAGAGCGTTCGAGCTCACAGTTCCCGCTGCGAACGTCATATTCCGGGCTTACCTCCACCGGAGCCGGTGGATGTGGGGAGGGCATACGCTCCACAGATGGAGACCTTCAGAATTCCCGGCGTTGGAATGGTCGAGGTCGAGTTCGAGGACCGTCGCTTCGGGTTAGGCAACGACACGATGAGAAGCATCAGCACGGTCCGCTGGCCGGGCGGACGCGAAACCAGCTGCGAAGTCCACGAACGCACCGCCCTTCACCTGGAAGCGCTCGGAGTGACCTACTGACACCCCCACAACAGATCGGCAAGCGGCGGGACATTTCTTCCCCAGCGTCCGGCGCCGAGGGCGCGTCGCAGCATGTTGTGGGTAGTTCCAGCAGCGCGTCGCGGCTCCCCCGGCAGGCCCTCCCGAATGTATTCCCTTCCGTCACCGCAGGCGCATTCGATTGCCCCGTTCATCGCGTGCGTCGGCGAGCGGCGACGATGGCGCGGAACACGCGCTGTGACCCCGCGCAGGCCAAGGAGGCTCGCCCCACCACGCGGCCGACGGGACAGGGACACCACCCCCTATCTATTTCGCAGGATGAGCGTACTGTCGCGAATATGTGGACAACACTTCTCGTCTTACTCGTGGTCTGGGTGGTGCTGGCCATCGTGGGATTCACGTTCCAGGGGCTTCTCTGGCTAGCCATCATCGGAATCGTTCTCTTCGTCGCCACGCTCATCTTCGGTGCCATTCGCACACGCACCGGCCGTCGCTCTTCATGAGCGGATGCCGCGCCGACAGCCCGCTTCATCACAACGAAAGGTTCGGCGCAAACAGTGACCAATTCATCTGCACAAACGGGGCAGACGCCAGCCCCCACGCCGACCGCTTACCCAAACGCACTCGGGCTCACCTCGGTACTGCCCGGATCCCTACCTCGCTCGCTTGGTACGGTTTTCGCCCCGGATACGTACCAAGTTGACGCGGTGTTCAATCGACGCCCGCAGGCCGAAGAAGTGAAAATTCTGCAGTCTCGCGAAACCCTTCAAGCCCTCAGCGAGGCCGGCTACTCCCACGTGAGCTTGCGCGTCTCAGATCGGCGCCTCGAGATCGCAGGAACCGGCCTCGACGAACTCGAGGCAGGTCTCGCCGGATTCCTCGCCTCCCACCTCGCTTCGGTCACGGCGCATATCCAAGCAGACCGAGCTGCCGCGCAGGCAAGCATGGCCGCCGCCGTCGAGGCAGAAGGGGTACGCGCCGACGCCATCGCCCGTCAGGCCGAGCGCATCGTCTTCACCCCAACGCCTACGCCCGGCTAGCCGCGTAGGGCATCACCACGGTCCCCGCCTCCGACGGCGCAGGCAGGGGCCGTGCTAGTGCCCCGCTCGAATATCACAAGCCGACGTTCCAATCGCTCCATCGTCTCCGCCATCGCCGCCATGATGCCGACCTCATCGAGGGGATGTTCGCCCGTCAGCGCAGACGCGAGTTGCCGCAAAAAGTGCACAGTCTCCGTCAACCCGACTGCATCACAAGACGCGATCCGCTGCCGCACCGAGAACACTGCGTCTAACGGTTCTCCCAAATCCCACGGCATGTTGTCGGCCGTCACGTCCGTCGAGTAATCTGCCGGCCGGCCCCGACGACCTGAGCCCCTGCGTCAGGGGTCGGGCGGGCTCTCGGCAGGAACTTCCCGGAACACCATTTGCTCACGCGACTCCACTTCGGGGTACCGCTCGGCCGGTTCCGGCACCACATACAAGCCCGTCGGACTGGTAGCCGCGTGCGTCAGCGCACGCAGCCATTCCGGGTTCAGCTTCGGAGTTCGGCCTCCGTGGAACTTGAACACCAGGCTCGCTCCAGGGTGCACATAAACCGAGGTACGCCCGCCTCCGGTGCTGACGTCCTCCCGCCACGTGAACGCGAACGCCTCGCCCCGGCGAAGCTTCGCCAACATCACCACCTGCAGATGAGCAAGCAGCCGATCCTCAAAATCGTGCGCAACACCGCCGTCGTAGACAAACTTCCCCACCCGCTGCCCCCGTCCCCGAAATGAGCAGTCCTATCGTCACGCAGCGGCGCGCGGCATTCAACAGGCCCCACCAAGACTGCGGCCTTTCAACACGGCTCGAACCCGACGTCCGGGCGGGGGTGAACGACCACGTGCCTGCGGCGAGCCTCATGGGCGTCGGGAACAACATGTGTCGCAACACCAAAGATGTCTGCGAACTTCGGGTCCCTGACAGGCATGGACGGAGCCTCGCGGCGGAGCTGAACCTCCCGACCTACGTTCTCGACGGGCGCGACAGCCCTGTTCGCGCCTCAGGAGAACCGCTGTACGGCGTGGCCCCGGGGTGACACGGCAGAACCACGGCACCCGTATGAGCTCACCCCGTCACAACCGAGCTTCGCAGCCGAGTACAACCGGTCGGGGCGGCGACACCGTCGCTCACCGCCGGAGCCGAACAAGCGCCACGGAATCGTCTGTATGGACAAGCCTCCCGGTCCGCCGGGAGCGCGCCCGGACGGAGCGCCAGTGCGGTGTCGACGCGTCACGCAAGCCGCAGGAGGTCGACTTGGGCTCCCTTCTGATAGCTTGCAACGTTCCGTCCGACGCGCCCGCTCAACCGCCGCTCGCGGGCACGGCTTTCGCTATCAGCCTCACGCCGACACGCCGCGAAACGAGTCAGGCCAGGCTCGAAAATCGAGCCTGGCCTGGAGGAATGAAGTACGGGGATGATTTCCCCGAGATACGGGGATACCCCGTGGTGGCGAGTGAGGGATTCGAACCCCCGAATGCAATGCAGTCTGATTTACAGTCAGATCCCTTTGGCCGCTTGGGTAACTCGCCAAGTGCGCACCCGCCCGGCTTGCTCAGTCGACCAGAGGCGCGATCAGTAACTCTACTATCCCCGGAGGGGTGCCTCAAACCACGACGCCGCAAACCTCGGCATCCCGAACCACGAAGCCGGCCCGAACGCTCGACTCACTCCGGAACGCGCAGCAGCGCCCCCTCGTGTCGGCACGTCGCGGCGGCGACGTCCATCGCGCGCTGCAGGACCTGCGCCCACGCCTCTTCGTCGGTCGGCAGCTCATCGCGCACGAGCGCCACGGTCGTGGCGAGCACCGCGTCCCCACCGCCCATCGTGTCGACGATGGGTCCCGGCAGGTCCGAGATCCCGGATGCCACGGTCACCGCGCCCGCGTCGATCGCGGCGCCTCCGGCACCGCACGTCGCGAGCACGGCGGTGACGCCGAGGTCGCGCAGACGCCGCCGGAGTTCGTCGAGCGAGCCGCCGTACAGCACGTCGGCGTCGTCCTCGCCGACCTTCACCAGCAGGGCACCCGCTGCCGCTTTCTCGAACCCGCGCACGAACTCGTCGCGGTCGTGCATCATGCCCGTTCGCGGATTCGGGTCGATGGCGAGGAGCGTCGAAGGTGAGGAGGTGGCATCCGCGAGTTCGTCCACCTGCGCGGTGTCGTCGAAGGGGAAACAGCTGACGACGACCATCGCCGACGCGTCGATCGCCGCGCGGGCGCGCGCATCGAAGTCGACCCGTCGGTTCTGGGCGGCCTCGTTGAAGACATAGACCGGTTCGCCCCCGGCCGAGCGGGTGCTCACCGCGCGCGACGAGCCGTGCATCGACGGACTCGCGATCAGCTCGACGTCGTGCTCGGCCAGATAGGCGCGGATCTGATCCCCTGCCGCGTCGTCGCCGACCATGGCGATCAGCGACGCCGGGACGCCGAGCCGCGACAAGCCCACCGCGACGTTGAGCGCCGCGCCGCCCACGAACTCGCGGTCGCCGGTGTCGTCGCGCAGCTCGTCGATCAGCGCGTCGCCGATGACGACGACTCGCGCCGTCACCGTGACACCTCGGCGTTCTCGAGCACGCGCTCGACGAATGCCTCGGTGCGGCGGCGGGTGCCGTCGATCTTGAGGTCTACGCTGCCGCGGATCTCGCTCGGCGCCAGCGGCGCCGCCAGGCGCACGTTCTCGTGGCACGACAGGTCGGCGCACATGTAGGTGCCCACGGTGTCACCGTGCTCGCCCGCCTCGCCCGCCTTGCGGGCCGTGAAGAGCGCCACCTGATCGCCCGGCTGCATCGTGTGACACAGGTTGCACATAGCGGCGCGGGCGCGCGACTGCCCATCGGCGGCGCGCAGCACCACGCCGGTCGGCGACCCCTCCCGCTCGGTGACGAGGTACCCCCGACCGCGGGTGCGCGGATCGCGCCACGCGAAGAAGTCCAGGTGGTCCCAGTCCGTCAGCAGAAAGTCGTGCGGCATGGCGACGACACGCAGTTCATCCGGTCCGGCGTTCACGAACGCGGCGCGGACCTCTTCTTCGGTGAGTGCTCGCATGGCATCCGAGTCTACGAGCGGACGGATGCCACGGGGCGGGCGTTCAGAACCCGCTCACTCCTGGCTGACGACCACCCAGGCGCGGTCCGTCCGCTCGGGCACCGCGACGCTCAACTGGATCGGTCCCTCGTAACCGATGTCGTACGACGACCGGTACATCGCCGGCGAGCTGCAGGGGATCTCGCCCTCCGCGAGCAGGGCGCTTCCCGCCCCTACGGTGGCGTTCAGCATGCGGAAGGTCGCCGCACCCTCGCCCGAGCACTGGCCCTCCACGATGAGGGGCGCATTTGCGCGGGCGATCGCCGTGGCGACGGAGCTCGTCGACGGCGTTTCGTCGATGATCATGTGCTCGGATCGTGCCACCTCGCCCTCGACGGTTTCGGGCATCTCGTACGGCAGGGCGGTAGGCGTAGGCGTCGGTGCAGGCGCCATGCTCTCGGACGGCGTCGGTTCGGCTCCGCCGGTGCACGCGGCGGTGCCCAGACCCAGCAGAAGCACGGCACTGACGATGAAGGGACGAGGAAGGGATGCCATCAATCGACGCTATGCGGCCCTACGCGGCCTGTCGAGGGGGCTGGCGCGCAGCGACCCGAGCCCCGTTCCCGTCGGGTGGCGCCCCGAATAGAATCGACGCATGGCTGATTCTTCGTTCGACATCGTCTCCAAGATCGACCGGCAGGAAGCCGACAACGCGCTCAACCAGGCGCACAAAGAGGTCGAGCAGCGCTACG
>JAAIGE0101339904.1_pt1 | contig 10554 bp, 6 predicted proteins | sample 6487951 | NCBI WGS metagenome assembly JAAIGE01 (sample SAMN13974128, study PRJNA590717) | phyllosphere metagenome | biome: tomato field; feature: multiple bacterial spot infested tomato fields; material: tomato leaves; isolation source: leaves from tomato fields | host: Solanum lycopersicum ... | reverse complement strand
TGACCGTGCAGAACATCCTCGATCAGCTCTGCCCCGGCCTGCTGGCGCTGGGCCTGACGATGCTGATGGTCCGTTTGCTCAACAAGAAAATTAACCCGGTATGGCTGATCTTCGCCCTGTTTGGCCTGGGGATTATGGGTAACGCACTGGGCTTCCTGTCCTGATTTTTTCGCCCCGGTGGTCAGCCGGGGCTATCGCTCAACATGAGGTGGAATATATGTTAACAACAGCTCTGCGCCTTTATGGCAAACGCGACCTGCGCCTGGAAACGTTCGAACTTCCAAAGATGCAGGACGATGAAATTCTGGCTACCGTGGTCACCGACAGCCTGTGCCTCTCTTCCTGGAAAGAGGCTAATCAGGGTGAGGATCATAAAAAGGTGCCGGACGATGTAGCGACCCACCCGATCATCATTGGCCACGAGTTCTGCGGCGATATTATCGCCGTGGGGAAAAAGTGGCAGCACAAGTTCCAGCCCGGCCAGCGCTATGTGATTCAGGCGAACCTGCAACTGGCGGATCGCCCGGATTGCCCCGGTTACTCCTTCCCGTGGGTAGGCGGCGAAGCCACACACGTCGTGATCCCCAATGTGGTGATGGAACAGGACTGCCTGCTGGCTTACGAAGGCGAAACGTACTTTGAAGGATCGCTGGTCGAGCCGCTCTCCTGCGTGATCGGCGCATTCAACGCCAACTATCACCTGCAGGAAGGCACCTATAACCACAACATGGGAATTCGTCCGCAGGGTCGCACACTGATCCTCGGCGGGACGGGGCCAATGGGGCTGCTGGCGATCGACTACGCGCTGCATGGCCCGATCAACCCGGCGTTACTGGTGGTGACCGATACTAACCACGACAAGCTGAGCTATGCCCGTAAACACTATCCTTCTGAACCACAAACGTTGATCCACTACCTGCACGCACAGGATGCCGCTTACGACACGCTGATGGCGCTGACCGGCGGCCACGGTTTTGATGATATTTTTGTCTTCGTGCCGAACGAACAACTGGTTACCCTGGCCTCTTCCCTGCTCGCACCCGACGGTTGCATGAACTTCTTTGCCGGCCCGCAGGACAAGCAGTTCAGCGCCCCAATCAACTTCTACGATGTGCATTACGCCTTCACTCACTACGTGGGCACCTCGGGTGGGAACACTGACGATATGCGCGCAGCGGTTAAACTGATTGAAGAGAAGAAAGTGCAGGCCGCCAAAGTGGTCACGCACATTCTTGGGCTGAATGCCGCAGGAGAAACCACGCTGGAGCTGCCGAAAGTGGGCGGCGGTAAAAAGCTGGTCTATACCGGGAAAGCGTTACCGCTAACCGCTCTCAGCCAGATTGACGATCCCGCGCTGTGCGCTATTCTGGAACGCCATCACGGGATTTGGTCTAAGGAAGCCGAACAGTATTTACTGTCGCACGCCGAGGAGATTTAACATGATTAACCGCGACACCCAGTTGTGCATGTCGCTTGCCGGTCGGCCCGGCAACTTTGGTACCCGCTTTCACAACTATCTGTATGAAAAGCTGGGTTTAAATTTCATCTACAAGGCGTTTACCACCCAGGATATTGAAGCGGCGGTGAAAGGGGTTCGCGCGTTAGGCATTCGTGGCTGCGCGGTATCGATGCCGTTTAAAGAGAGTTGTATGCCGTTTCTCGACGCGGTCGATCCATCGGCAAAAGTCATTGATTCCGTCAATACCATCGTCAATGACGGCGGCAGACTGACGGGCTACAACACCGATTATATTGCGGTAAAAAGCCTGATTGCCAGCCACCAGCTCGACACCACTGCGCGGGTGATGATTCGCGGCAGCGGCGGGATGGGCAAAGCGGTGATTGCCGCCTTTCGCGACGCCGGTTTTCGCGATGTGATCGTCGCCGCTCGTAACCGGGACAGCGGTCCGGCGTTGGCGAAACAGTATGGCTTTCAGTGGCAGCCGCTGCCGGAAGGCATTGCCTGCGACATTCTGGTCAATGTCACGCCCGTCGGCATGGCCGGAGGTAAAGAGAGCGATGAGCTGGCGTACAGCGAAGCCATGGTCGCCAACGCCAGCGTGGTGTTCGATGTCGTTGCCCTGCCGCCGGATACCCCGGTGATCAAACTGGCGCAGAAGCTGGGTAAAAAGACCATCAGCGGCGCAGAAGTAATTGCGTTGCAGGCCGTTGAGCAGTTCGCAATGTACACCGGCGTACGCCCGGATGACGCGCTGATTAGTGAAGCCGCTGAATTTGCCCGGGCGGGGTAACATGTGCAAATAACCCTCCTCTGATGACGCTGAGGAGGGTTATTAAACGCGTAATCACAACGTTCAGAAACTGTAGCGGATACCCAGTTGACCACTATAAGGCGTCTCGATATGTTGCCCTTTTTCGTAGCTGACTTCTCCCCATGCGGACCACCGATCGCTTAGCTTCGCGGTCATCCCCAGGCCATATTTGCCGCTTGTCCCTGACAGGTCATTTTTGAACTTCTCAGTGTGGTTAATGACGACGTCGTTGTTCTTCATAAACTCATGACGAACGGCCACTCTCGCATACGGCTGTAACAGTGTCCCATCTACCAGTGTCACATTCTTACCGAAGGTTAACCCGGTTTCCCCTTTTAACGATCGCGCAGCATCCGCTTTAACCGACATGCCACTGTCGAGTTTGTAGTGAGTCTGGTCGCCAATAAACCATGATGCCTGGAGATAGGGTTCAACAAACCACGTCTCAAGCGCAATATGCTTACCGATCTCGACTGAAGCCCCGCCGCCAACGGTATTATCTTTCGCATGGGTGCGTCCGCCGTTGAAGTAGGGGTTGTTCTCCGTACGGAAATAGTTGGCTTTCAACACACCATCGATGTAATAACCGCTGTTGTGTAACCAGGTCGTGTACAGTCCAATGCCGTAACTGTCCGCTTTGCCGTTGGTACTGGATGAGTCGAGATCCGCACGCGTATAGGAAGCCATACTGCCCATAATCAGTGCGCTATTTTCTAAATCAAAACGCTTATCACCACCGAGCATCACACCGTTCACATCCTGACGGTAAGCCACGTGCTCTGTGGAAACGCGGTAGCGGCTACTGATGTATTTGCCCCATGCACCCTCTTCGTAGTCACGCATCTGACGAATTTCACCGAGACGGGTTCGCAGCGTTGACAACTCAGCGTCCCACAAAGTGGGTGTCACATTCGCCATGGCAATAACCGCTTTCGCGCTTTCTGATAAATCCGGCTTAACTCCCGGTTCAGGATTCGGTTCAGGCGAAGGTCCCGGACCCGGCTCAGGATCCGGGCCTGGCTCAGGTTCTGGCGTATTCGCCTGTGGTGACAAATACCAGTTATCCTTATCGCTATCGGCGCCATGCACCAGATAGTATTTGTACGCACCAAGATCGACGCTGCCGTTGGTCATCGCAAAGGTGTCTGCCCCGCTCCCATTCGCATAAATTAAGTGATAAGGAGTAGCCGCTCGACTGCGTAACTCACTTCCGGAATCATGCACCGTGACCTTAAATTGCCCCGTCACGGCATCGGAAACGTTCAGAAAATCCCCAATCCCGCCGGACAGATTGGTGTTCATAACGAAAGTCCCGGTCCCCTCCAGCGTGGTGAGTTCAAGACGGTTAAATTGCCCCGCGTTGCGTCCCTCTGGCGCACTAAAATTGACCACACCATTATGCGTTAAGGCTTTAATCGTCGTGACGGATTCCGCAGTATCCGCGTTGTGTTTTAAGTACAGAACGGAAGAAGGGCCTTGTAAGTCCACCGACGCGGCCCAGGCACCCTTACCCAGATTTCCCGTCCAGTCGTGTACACTTCCCCCTTCCATAGTCAGTGAACCGTCTTCTACCGTCAGTGCCCCCGTTGAATAGCCTCCATAGGCAATCAGGCTGCTCCCGCCATTGCGAAGCGTTGTGTTCGAGATATGCCCCAGCGCAAGCACTTCCTGACGGCCGCCATCGATAACCGTATTACTGGCTTCACCGTACCAGGCAAGTTGCTGAAGGCCGCCCGCATGAACGGTCGTATTTGTCGCGTTAGCGCGAATGCCACCGGTCCATCCAGATTGCTCCACCCAGCTTCCCCCAACCCAGCCACCTTTCTGACCATTGACAAGTTGAGTGCCATAGACCTGTGTGCCATCGGCATTGCCGGTTTGAATACGTTGCAAACCACCGGCATGGATGGTGGCGTCCTTCGCCTGCTGCCCGTTGACACGAACGTTGGAATTACTGTCGGAAACCCAGTCTCCATCGCTCCATTGACCGTCTACGCCGGTAATCACCTGCGTGCCATAGACCTGCGCATTTTCTGAAATACCCGAGGTTATCGTTTGTCGCGCACCGGCATAAACGGTGGTATTGAGGTCCGCAACGAACTCTTCGCCTTTACCGCTAAACACCTGCTGGAATGCGCCGTTATACAGGTACGTATCCAAAGCCAGACCGCTGGCAAGCTGATAGCTGTTGGCGCCGATGTGCGAGTTTTTCGCGGTCCCGTTATAAATGATTTGCTGGCCGCCATTTTGCACAATGGTATCTTCAGCCAACGCCGTACTGGTGACTGAGAGCACCTGAATACCGCCATCGATGAGATTCGCCTGAGCATAAGCACGGCCTCCAACAGTCTGTCGACCACCGGCTTTCACCACGGTGTCATACGCCTGTGAATCACCATTCATCGTCAGGGCACCGTTATTCTCAACCAGCGTATGGAAGGCTTTCCCGTCGCCATTAAGTTGCAATACACCTGTTTCAATATTCCCTTTACTATTGGTGTATTCCCCTTTCACCGTGGTATTCACGGCTTCAGAACCGGCGGCATCGTATATACCGTCACCGATATTAAGCTGCACAGAATTCAACGTATTGTTATAACTATACGACTCATTTAATAACGTCACGACCTGTTTAGAAAAAGCAGGATTGATCAGCGTAATTTCCTGGTTAGCAATATATTTTTTATCTTTGATGGAAAAAGTGGAATAGCCTTTCTCCCAGGTTTCTTTCACCCAATCCCAGTGATTCGTATAATCCGAATTCGATAATAAGTCGTCCGGCATCGTGGTAGTTTGCACGGGCGGATAAGGTGTGGGAAGCATTTCCGCTGCAGTCAGTGGGTACGCGGTTAAACATAACGCGGGGAAAAAAGCATGGTAAAAAACGCGTTTCATATCTACATCCATAGTTAATAAGATCCCTATTAAACGGGCAGTTCTATCTTGCTTATAAATATTCCACTGGACGCTCAGGCATCAGAAATATTCATACTGGACAATGATGATTAATTCGAAATAAGGAGATGTTCGAGTTTTCGTACTTTAAATTTCCGCGCGACCGTAGTCTTCCATCTCTGCAAGGTGGAATACGCGCGACAGTGTTTCTCTTGTAAATAGCCCATACTTCCCCCTTCAAGATAATGCCGCAGAAGTAAAACGTCTCTTGAAGAGAGTAAACAGGCAGGCCCCGGGAAGGACCAGACGATTTGCCGCCCGGTCGCGACAGTATCCAGACCGCGAATAACATCATGAACAGAGCAACGCGATTCGAAAATTGCGCTGACGGCGTGACATTTCAGGTGCCAGAAAAAAGCCAGCGGCATGAGTCGTTGGGTTGAAATAATAATCAACTGATAACCACTCTTGCTCAATTGAGAGAACGATCGAAAAAAAAGCTTTAAGGTATAACTATTAAGATTAATAAACAGATAGTCTGGGCCGGAATGAGAATTAGTCACTTTTCTGGCCAGCGCAGAGATACCCGTGGAAAAATAAACATCATTTTCAGGCCAACTGGCAATATGGCTCTTCTTTACATATTCCTTTGTCATACAGATGATGCTCCCTATATCCTGGACAGCCTGTTTTTTATTTTCAGGGGGTATTTATTATCCGGCGAGGTTATTTATTCTGACGATGTCCGGCACACCCACTCTGCTGCTGTCGGTATAATATTGATTCAAACAGAATAGTACATGAGCAATATTGATTGTCAAACCTGATCGATAAAACAAAATCAATAGTTAAAGACTATCACTTGAAAGATATCGATCGTTGTAATCGATCTTTTTTTCGGAATTTACCTTACTGTTTGTAAGTAAAACAAAAAGATACATAAATTTTAATTTTTGGTAAAAATCCTATATTTCAGTGAGTTACAATAATTTTTCCATTCGAATTGAAATGTTTAGTTACATAATAATGAAAATAGCGACACTGTTGTTGATCAGAAGACAGACGCCAATGCTTCAGCATGGACCAGAAACCTTATAGTGCTTATCGCAATACGCTTAAGCCTGTTCGGGATAAATCCAGGGCAATGCCGCAATGTTGCTGTTTTAAATTAGTAACCGTCAAAATTTAAAAATCCCCTTCACACTTTTCATAAAGAGTGAATAAACATTTCAACTACGATAACTTCAATCACACCTGGTTTATTGTATTATCAAGGCGTTACATGTTCATACTGGCAGAGTGAGAAATATCTTCACTCGCTTTAATACGCATATCGTGCATTTTTCATTATTGAGTCGGTGGTCCTTTCTACACCCCCTTCCAACATCGTGAGCCATGTCAGTAAGGCGCTACACTGTCAGTGGTAGCATGACCGCGTTTTGTCATTTACTGATTACAGGGAGAAAGAATGGAACTGCTTTTATTGAGTAACTCGACACTGCCGGGTAAAGGCTGGATGGAGCATGCGCTGCCGCTGATTGCGGAGCAACTGGAGGGGCGCCGTTCGGCAGTATTTATCCCCTTTGCAGGCGTCACACAAACCTGGGATGAATACACAGAAAAAACGGCTGCAATCTTCGCCCCGATGGGCGTCAAGGTGGTGGGTATTCACACCGTGACTGATCCAGTGGCGGCCATTGAAAATGCGGAAGTGGTGATTGTCGGCGGCGGTAATACTTTTCAGTTACTGAAAGAGAGCCGCGAGCGCGGGTTGCTGGCACCGATTGTTGACGTGGTTAAACGCGGTGCGCTGTACATTGGCTGGAGTGCGGGTGCCAACCTCGCCTGCAAGACCATCCGCACCACCAACGACATGCCGATTGTTGATCCGCAAGGTTTTGATGCGCTGGGCCTGTTCCCGTTGCAGATTAACCCGCATTTCACTAACGCGCTGCCGGAAGGACACAAAGGCGAAACGCGTGAACAGCGTATTCGCGAGCTGCTGGTTGTCGCGCCTGAACTGACGGTGATCGGTCTGCCGGAAGGCAACTGGATTAAAGTGAGTAAGGGTCAGGCGGTGCTTGGCGGTCCGAACACCACCTACGTGTTCGAAGCCGGTAAAGACGCCATTGCCGTTGAGGCAGGTCACTGCTTTTAACCGACGTTGTCGGATGGCAGCGTAAATGCTTTATCCGGCCTGCAATGAGCGCAATTTGTAGGCCGGATAAGCGCTATCCGGCCTTACCGCCTGTTAGTAATCATCCCGCTCGTCATCTTCGTCCGGCTGTTCCAGCACGCTGTAAGCCACGGAACAGAACAACGAGTTCAGACGTTGCATATCCCCCAGTAATCCCAGGTGCAGGGAGCTGGTCTCGATACTTTGTACGTTCTGCTGATGCAGACGATCAACGTGCGCATGCGAGTAACGGCGATTCAGTATGCGGAAACGATGCTTGCTACGGCGCAACCGCCGGGCACTGGTCACATCGCCGGAGAAGAAGACCGACATCGCCAGTTGCAGGTTGCTGAGCAACTGGTCGTACAGCGCATCCAGCTCTTTTAACCCCTCAATAGAAAACGCCCGCCGCGCCGCCAGCGATTTATCAGCAATCTCGCTCCCCATGCGCTCCACAATATCCGACGCCTGTTCAAGGTTGAGCGACATCTCGATGATCTCCGCCCAGCGGCGCGACTCCTCTTCCGCCAGTTCCTCTTTCGGCATCCGCGCCAGATAGAGTTTGATGGCAGTGTAGAGCACGTTGATGTCATCCGCGATTTTGCGCAGCTCCTTCTCTTCGCGCGGCTCGCCATGCATCACCTTCTTCAGCCCTTCCATCATCTGTTCCATCGCATCGCCGATGCGCAGCGCCTCACGGGCGGCATTGGCGAGCGCAAGGGTCGGCGTATCCAGCGCGCTAACGTCCAGATGCTTTGGCTTGAGATGCGCATCCAGCTCAGGCTCGTCGCGGATGATGCGCTTACAGAAGCGCGCCATCGGCTCGGCAAAAGGAATCATTGCCAGGCAGCGGACCAGGTTGTAGAAAACATGGAAATAGATCACCAGCTCGGATTTCGCCAGCGGCAATTCATCCATCAGATTCGCCAGCGGATGGACAAATGGCAGAATAATCAGGCTGCCCACCAGCTTAAACAACAGACTGCCAAGCGCCACGCGACGAGCCGCGGCATTAGCCGCGCTGTTGTTGAGCATCGCCAGCAGGCCGGAACCGAGGTTGGCGCCAATCACCAGACACAGCGCCACCGGGAAGGAGATGATCCCCGCCGCGGTCAGGGTGGCCGTGAGCAGTACCGCCGCCAGGCTGGAATAACTGATGATCGCGAACATCGCGCCAATGAGCGCATCCAGCATGATATCGCCGGTCAGCGAGGCAAAAATGACCTGTACGCCGTTGGCCTGGGTTATAGGGGTGACGGCCTGGACAATCAGTTCCAGCGCCAGCAGGATCAGGCCAAGGCCGATCCCCACGCGCCCCAGTTGTCCGGCGCGTGACTGTTTACGGCCGAGGAAGAAGATCACGCCGATAAAAATCAGCAGCGGCGAGAGCCACGATAAATCGAAGGTGAGGATACGCGCCATCAGCGCGGTCCCTACGTCTGCACCAAGCACAATCACCAGCGCAGGCGTCAGTGCGACCAGATCCTGAGCAACAAACGAGGTTACCAGCATGGTGGTGGCATTACTGCTCTGCACCAGCGCAGTGACGCCAATTCCCGCGCAGAAGGCGAGCGGTTTCTTTTCGACGCTACGGCTAAGCACGGTTCGCAGGCGGGCGCCGAACACACGCATCACGCCAGTACGCACAATATGGGTACCCCAGACCAGCAGGGCGACAGCAGAAAGCAGGTGGAGCAGGGTTAGCACGGAATCAGGTACTCCTTATCATTTACACTTTATCCTTCAAGCTGCCTCTTTGTTGGCTGCGCCTGCTCACTCCAGTCACTTACTTCAGTAAGCTCCTGGAGATTCCCAGGCTTGCCGCCTCGACGCAACTTGAATGATTGCGTGTAAAAATATAACCAGAGAGGTCATAGCCTTCTTCCAGTATAAGGGTTTAAACGCAAGAAAGAGACAGGGTGCCCGACAAGCACCCTGTTAGTTGTAAGGAAAGATGACAGTTTCGTGAATCAGTCGGCGTCATAGCCCAGGTTAGGGGCCAGCCAGCGCTCAACGTCAGAAACACTCATCCCTTTACGGAACGCGTAGTCTTCCACCTGATCGCGCTGAATCTGTGCAACCGCGTAATACTTGCTGTCCGGATGGCTGAAGTACCAGCCGGAAACCGATGCGCCAGGCCACATGGCGAAGGATTCGGTAAGCTTCATGCCGGTGTGCTTTTCCACTTCCAGCAACTGCCAGATGGTGCCTTTCTCGGTATGCTCCGGACAGGCCGGGTACCCCGGCGCCGGACGAATTCCCTGGTAGTTTTCGCGAATCAGCTCTTCATTGCTGAGATTTTCGTTCGGCGCATAGCCCCAGTAGACCTTACGCACGCGCTCATGCAGGTATTCCGCGAAGGCTTCCGCCAGACGGTCGGCAAGCGCTTTCACCATGATCTTGTTGTAATCATCGTGCTGCGCTTCAAACGCATCCGCCAGCGCGTCCTCCTCCAGACCACCGGTCACCGCAAAAGCACCGATGTAGTCCGCTTTGCCGGTCAGCTTCGGCGCCACGAAGTCAGACAGACAGTAGTTAGCAAAGCCCACTTTTTCAGTCTGTTGACGCAGATGATGGCTGACCGTCAGCACGTGCGTTCGCGTTTCGTCACGATAGATTTCGATGTCATCACCCACGCGGTTTGCCGGGAACAGCCCCACCACACCGCGCGGATTCAGCGCCTTCTCTGCGCTCAGTTTATCCAGCATGTCGTTGGCATCGTTAAACAGGCGCTTCGCCTCTTCACCTACCACTTCATCTTCCAGAATGCGCGGATACTTCCCGGCCAGCGACCAGGTCATAAAGAACGGCGTCCAGTCGATGTAGTTACGCAGCGTTTCGATGCTGGCTTCGACCTCCTGCACACCCAGACGGTGCGCCACTGGCGGGGTATAGCTTTCCCAGTCAAACGCCAGATCGTTATCCCGCGCGGCGGCGAGCGTCACCGGCGGCGTGCGCGGTTTCTTACGCCCATGCTGGATGCGCACGGTTTCATACTCTTTACGAGTACGGGCGACAAAGTCATCGCGCTGGGTATCAGAAAGCAACGTGGCGACCACGCCGACGGTTCGCGAAGCGTTCTGCACATACACCGTAGGGCCGCTGTAGTTCTGCTCGATTTTCACCGCCGTGTGCGCTTTTGAGGTCGTCGCGCCGCCAATCAGCAGCGGTATGGTGAAGCCCTGACGCTCCATCTCTTTCGCCACGTTG
>JAAIGE0100044604.1_pt1 | contig 10561 bp, 10 predicted proteins | sample 6487951 | NCBI WGS metagenome assembly JAAIGE01 (sample SAMN13974128, study PRJNA590717) | phyllosphere metagenome | biome: tomato field; feature: multiple bacterial spot infested tomato fields; material: tomato leaves; isolation source: leaves from tomato fields | host: Solanum lycopersicum ... | reverse complement strand
TGAATTGTTCCTGCTTCTGCGCGATACGAACTGGTAGACATGATGGCAAGTGGTTTGCCAAATATTCGACTCAAAATATCCCCGGGACGCAAACCACCACGAGCAAGACACAAAATCGTATCGAACTCCCACCCAGATTGATAGACCTTGAGGGCTAACTTCTCAATTAAGCTATGATACTCATCATAACTTACATATAAATGCTTACCATCTTCCGTTAACATGCAGCGCTCCTTACTCAATCACCAATACACATTGAATAAACAGACACGTCAACTCATAGAATATGGGTTATGCAATGTAATAGTATGATCTCGATCAGGACTAGTAGAAATCATGGCAATAGGAACTCCAGTAACTTCTTCAATCCGCCCCAAATACTTCCTTGCGTTCGCAGGCAATTCCTCATAACTCGTCACACCAACGGTTGAGTCAGACCATCCGGACATCGACTCATAGATGGGAACACATCGAGAAATATCCTCCGCTCCCATTGGTAAAATTTCAATACGTTTTCCATCCAGCTCATAACCTGTACAAAGCATGAGTTCCGGCAACCCATCCAGTACGTCGAGCTTAGTAATACAGATTCCTGTCAATCCGTTGACTTGGGCACTGCGCTTCAGAAGTGCCGCATCAAACCAGCCGCAGCGTCGGCTACGGCCCGTCGTCACCCCTTTTTCTGCGCCTACGGTACTCATGTGATAACCCGGTGTACCAGGAACCTCCCAGTCCAGCTCCGTAGGGAAAGGTCCCCCTCCAACTCGTGTGCAATAAGCTTTGGTGATACCCAAAATATAATGAAGCAAGTTCGGCCCTACGCCAGATCCAGCAGCTGCATTGCCTGCAACACAATTGCTAGAGGTGACGTATGGATAAGTGCCATGATCCACATCCAGCAACGTACCTTGTGCGCCCTCAAAAAGCAAATTGGCGCCTGCCAGATGGGCTGTATTCAATTCGAAAGACACATCAGCAATCATAGGATGCAGCAACTCCGCGTGGCGCATAGCTTCATCGTATACCGCATCAAACTGCACCTCCCCATCCACCAAGTACGGCGCGAGTGATTCTCCAAAAACAAAAGATCCAGAGTTTAGAAAGGTCTTAAGAACATGGTTATGCAGCGTCAGCAATTCACGTAGTTTTTCCGCGAAGCGAGCTGGATATTTCAAATCCTGAACGCGAAGTGCACGACGAGCAATTTTGTCTTCGTATGCTGGCCCAATACCACGACCGGTTGTTCCTATTTTTTCAGTGCCCTGGTGTTCGCGTGCCGCCTCGCGAGCCACGTCAATGGCCACATGGAAAGGCAAAATAAGTGGGCAGGCTTCGCTTACACGAAGGCGTGAACGCACCTCAACACCGGCTTTTTCCAACCCTTCGATTTCTTCAAACAATTTGGCAACGGATAGAACAACGCCATTGCCGATGTAGCATTTCACACCTGGCCGCATGATGCCACTCGGAATTAGATGCAATGCAGTCTTGACGCCGTTAATGACCAATGTATGACCGGCGTTGTGCCCCCCTTGGAAACGAACAACGCCTTGAGCGCTTTCCGTGAGCCAATCCACCAGTTTTCCCTTGCCTTCATCACCCCATTGGGTGCCCACGACGACTACGTTCCGACCTTTGGTTGCTTTCATTTAAAACCCGATTCAATATAGCTAATGCTTCAGATAACTTTCACGATCCAACGGTCAGCAACTTTGGCCAACTCCCGGTCGTAACGAAATTCGTCGAATTCACTCTCATTGCCAGGAAACACACGCACAACCGTCTCTCCACGTTTTCGCAAGTCGGCCACGGCTGCATTGACTTCTGCATCTTGTATCCAAGGGGCTCGGATGGCAGTTTTCAATGTCCGAGGAGCGACCACCCCCACCAATTGCTTGATATCCAAGCTAAAACCAGCGGCGGGTCGGTTACGGCCGAAAACTGCACCCACTTCATCGTATCGACCACCACGAACTACCGCGTCGCTCGCTCCTCTGGCGTAGACGGTGAATCGAGCGCCGCTGTAGTACGCATAGCCTCTCAAATCCGCCAAATCGAACGTGACGGACGCCCCGCCGAGATGAGCAGCCAAGGAGCGCAAGTTCGACAAGATGTCGTGCACGCCAGGTACATGACGAAGGGCCTTCTGGGCCTCATCCAGCACAGAAACGTCGCCATACAACTCCAATAGCGCGTTCAAGCCCTCTCGAGATGCAGAGGGAAACGCACGCGTAAGGTTCGCCAACTCGCTGGCATCCTTGGCTGCGAGCGCAGCGTGAACCCTGCGTATCGTCATTGCGTCCAGAGGAAGGTCATCAAGAAGACGCCTCACAATACGCACATCGGCCAAATCCACACTGGTGTCGCGAACTTCGGCCACGCGCAAACACTCCAGCGCAAGCAAAACAGTCTCCAGGTCGGCTTCCAGACCTGCGTGGCCATAGATCTCGGCGCCAAACTGCAGCGGCTCTCTTGTAGCGTAGGGACGATCGGGCCTTGTATGCAGCACAGGACCGCAGTAACACAACCGGGTGACACCTTTACGATTGAGCAAATGCGCATCAATGCGCGCAACCTGCTGTGTCATATCCGCTCGAACTCCTAACGAGCGCCCAGACAACTGATCAACCAGCTTGAAAGTCTGAAGGTCGAGCGCTTCACCTGCGCCCGTCAACAACGACTCCAAATGTTCCATCAAGGGAGGCATGACCAGTTCATAGCCATAGCCCTGAGCGGCATCTATCAGCCCGCGACGTAGTTCTTCGATGTGGCGAGCCTCAGAAGGCAAGACATCGGCAATGTGATCCGGCAGGACCCAGGCAGACATGGAAGTGGGAGGCTGTTAAAAACGCGATTCTACCGGCATGACAACCAGCAGCAGCTGCCTCCATCTGCTACGCCGAATGGACCTAAGCGGTGCCAATGAATGACATCATCGGCCAGCTGCACAGATGAAACAGGTACGCCACCTCAAGCACCAAGATGGCAGGCACGAGCATTTCAGAAAAGACGAGCGCCCCCAAGGAGCGCGCACCCCTATGAAATCTACTTGCGATTTGCGGAAGCAGGGGCTGCAACAGGGCTTGCGCCACCTCCACGGAAAGCTTTGAAGAACTCAGTGGAGGATGGATCTACCACCATGACATCGCTTTTCTTGTTGAAGCTCGACTTGTAGGCTTCCAAGCTGCGATAGAACTGCGCGAATTGCGGATCACGTCCGAACGCCTCTGCGTAGACGCGAGCCGCTTCTGCATCGCCTTCGCCCTTCACCTTCTGAGCATCACGATACGCATTGGCAATCGCCACCTCGCGCTGGCGATCTGCGTCAGCACGGATCTTTTCACCCTCTGCCGCCCCCGTGGATCGGAGTTCGTTGGCCACCCTCTTACGCTCCGCCTCCATGCGGCGGTACACAGATTCTGTGATCGCCTCCACATAGTCCACGCGAGTGATACGCACGTCGACTACATCAACGCCCCAAGGCTTGGCGCCTTGAACGACCTCCAGCACCTCACGCTTCACATCCGACATCAATGCATCGCGCTTGAGAGACAAAAGCTCTTTGACGGTCCGCTTGTTGACTTCTTCCTGAAAGGCGTTTCGCACCACCCGATTCAACTGCAACGCTCCAGCATTCTCATCAAGGCCCACATTGCGAATGTAAGCCGACGGATCGGAGATCCTCCAGCGCACATACCAGTCAATGACAACGCGCTGCTTTTCTGCCGTCAGCATCGACTCGGTGTCGGTGCTGTCAAGAGTCAGCAACCGCTTGTCGATGTACCGTACGTTCTGAAAAGGCGGGGGCATTTTGAAGTTAAGGCCCGGCTCCGTGATCACGTCCTTGATTTGACCGAGTTGGTACACCACGCCGAATTGGCGCTGATCCACGACAAACAAGGTGGAGCTCAAAAGCGCGAGCAAAACCAAAACGGTGGAAACGAAAAATCCGACTCTGTTCACAATGCGCTCCTAACGAGACTCGCGCTCACGCGTACGGCTGGAGTCCCGAGCGCGGGGGTCAGCAGGGAATGTGGAAGTAGATCCCGTCGAGGGCACGGGAGACGACGCAGCTGGCGGCAAAGCGTCAGGTGAAGCAGCCGCACCCGTCTGCGCCACACCCTGCATGATCTTGTCCAAAGGCAGGTACAGCAGGTTGGAACCCTGGCGGGACTCCACCAACACCTTGGTGACGTTCGTGTAGATCTGTTGCATGGATTCAATATAGAGGCGATCCCGCGTCACCTGCGGCGCCTTCTGATACTCCGCCAGCAGCGAACTGAACCGCTGCGCATCGCCTTGAGACTGCGCAACAATTCGCGACTTATAGGCGGCGGCCTCCTCGGCCAAACGAGAAGCCGATCCGACCGCGCGAGGAATGACATCATTGGCATACGCCTGCGCTTCATTCTTAGCCCGTTCCCGCTCCTGCCCAGCCTTCAGAACATCATCGAAAGCCGCTTGCACCTGCTCAGGCGGACGTACACCCCCCTGCTGCAAATTGATGCCTACGACTTCAACACCGACCTTGTACCGGTCCAAGATCGTCTGCATGAGAGTGCGCACCCGCGGCGCAATTTGATCGCGCTCTTCGGCCAAGGCGGTGTCCATGCGCATCTTGCCCACGATTTCCCGCACCGCGGTCTCTGCGGCTTGAATCACGGCATCTGCTGGGTTGCGGCTTTCAAACAGCCAAGCTCTGGCATCGTTCAACCGGTACTGCACGGCAAATTTGATTTCGACGATATTTTCGTCTTCGGTCAGCATTGCCGATTCACGCAAGCCAGTGCTCTTGATCACCACATCACGGCCGACATCGGCGGAGCGGATTTGCGTTACGAAAACGAGTTCATGGCGCTGAATCGGGTAAGGCAAGCGCCAGTTGAAACCGGCATTCACCGTGCTCTTGTATTTTCCAAACTGCGTGATGACGGCTTGCTGCCCTTCCTGCACAATGAAAAAACCTGTGCCAAGCCAGATGAGCACGGCAATTGCAGCGATTAGGCCGATGCCAAAACCAGCATTTTTCATGTCCGGCTGAAACCCGCCGCCAGCGGGACCTCGACCGCCGCCTTGCTTTCCTCCGAAGAGGCCGCCCAGCTTTCGATTGAGGTCACGCCAGAGTTCATCCAAGTCGGGGGGCTGGCCGGCATTGTTTTTGTCACGTCCACGATTGCCCGAGGGGGGTGTGGACGGAGGCCGCTCCGGATCGGAGTTTCCCGCAGCATCGTTCTTATCATCGCCACGACCCCACCGAGGATCATTCAGATTCAACATTCCCCGGATGCGCTCTGGCAATATGGCCCAGCGCGGGGCACGGCTTTGAGGATTCATTCGCAAAATCTCTGTTTCTCTGAATACGTGAACAAAGCGGCATTGTGCCCAATCAAGCGCTGCCCGGAGGCAATTCAACATCGGCACCTAGGGTCATGGATGCGGATTGCGGCGGCTGCAACCTGTCCGACAATCCGCGCCTCAGAGAAGCCAAACCTTCCCCTGAGCTGGCGCTCAAGAAGAACCGCTGAACGGGGTTGCCTTGCATGTCGTAGGTGTCACTCAGGACTGCCGGCCGCTGCTCAGGCAAGAGCATGTCCAGTTTGTTGAAGACCAAGATCTGGGGGACGCCCGATGCACCAATTTCGGAGAGCACGCGCTGGACTTCGGCAATCTGCTCTGGAAAGTTGGGGTTCGATGCATCCACCACATGCAGCAAAAGATCTGCGTCGACCGCTTCCTGAAGAGTGGCTTGAAATGCGTCAATCAATCCATGCGGAAGATCACGGATGAAACCCACGGTATCCGACAAAGACACCGATCGTCCCGCCTCGGAGAGGTAGAGCTGACGGGTCGTTGTGTCCAACGTGGCAAACAGTTGATCTGCAGCATAAGCACGGGCTTTTACCAGCGCATTGAACAGTGTGGACTTGCCCGCGTTCGTATACCCCACCAACGAGATGTTGAAAGTGTCCCGGCGTTCGCGCTGTCGCCGCTGCGTGGACCGCTGCCGCTTGACTTTCTCAAGCCTGTCACGCGTGCGCTTGATCGCCTCGCCGATCATTCTTCGATCCAACTCGATCTGGGTCTCACCCGGCCCACCCCGGGCTCCGATGCCCCCGCGCTGGCGCTCCAGATGGGACCAGCGCCGGACAAGCCTGGTGCTCAGATACTGGAGCTTTGCCAATTCGACCTGAAGCTTGCCTTCATGGCTCCGAGCCCGTTGTGCAAAGATCTCCAAGATCAACAAAGTTCGATCGTTGACTGGAAGGTCCAGATGCCGCTCGAGATTGCGCTGTTGCGCCGGGCTCAACGCTTGGTCGAACAGCACTTCGACTGCCTGATGCATTTGCGCCAGGAGACGGATCTCATCCGCCTTGCCACTGCCGACAAACAAGGCGGCATCTGGGGCTTTCCGCTTGCAGGTGATTCGCGCAACCGGGTTCAATCCCGCTGTCTGTGCAAGCAATCCCAGCTCTTCCAGTTCGGCGTCGAAATGGGGCAACCCAAAATCGACGCCAACAAGGATGACAGGCGTCTTCGGCGAGCCAGACCTATCGAACGAACTCAAGACTGTCCGCCCAAAGGCACGTTCGCTACATGCCCCATGGGCATACCGCCTTCAATCAAGAGTTACCGGCCTCGGCGTCAGGCGCTTCAGCGGTGGAGAAGTTGACAGCGCGACCTGGGACGATTGTGGAGATGGCATGCTTGTAGACCATCTGGGTGACCGTATTGCGCAGCAGCACCACGTATTGGTCGAAGGACTCGATCTGTCCCTGAAGCTTGATACCGTTCACGAGGTAGATCGAAACGGGTACATGCTCGCGACGAAGCGCGTTCAGGAAGGGATCTTGAAGAAGTTGGCCTTTGTTGCTCACGATATTCTCCGTGTTCAGGAATATTGTTGTAAAGCGGCACCTTACCACAGCTGTAGCGGTGCCGAAGGAAAACCGGGGAAACCCCTTGCGGGATCGGGCTAGTGGTCGCCCTTGTCGGTGAAGGGATTGTGCGATGTCTTCAGTTCAATGCGAAGCGGCGTCCCGACCAGATCGAACTCTTTGCGAAAACGGCCTTCGAGGAAGCGTTTGTACGCCTCTGTCACATGCTCCAGCGAATTGCCATGAATCACGATGACAGGCGGATTCATGCCGCCTTGGTGGGCATATCTCAACTTGGGCCGGAACATGCCAGAACGCTTTGGCGCCTGGAACTGCACGGCCTCCAACAACAACCGGGTCAACACCGGCGTGGACATCTTGCACATCGCCGCTTTCTGGGCCTGCACGATGGAGGTCCACAAAGGGCCCAAACCCTGCCGCTTCTTCGCAGAAATGAAATGCAGCGAAGCAAACTTCAGGAATGACAAACGCGTCTCGATGGAACGCTCCAGCAGTTGGCGGCCATAGTCATCCATGGCATCCCACTTGTTGACCGCCAAAACCACGGCGCGGCCACTCTCGAGGATGTACCCCGCAATGTGCGCATCCTGGTCGGTGACTCCTTGGGTCGCATCGAGAACGAGCAGCACCACATTGGCGGACTCGATGGCTTGCAATGTCTTCACCACCGAAAATTTCTCGATGGCCTCGAAAACCTTGCCTTTGCGACGCAAGCCTGCGGTGTCGACCAGTTCAAAGCGCTGACCATTGCGCTCGAACGGAACGGAGATTGCGTCGCGCGTGGTCCCTGGCATATCGAATGCCACCAGCCGCTCCTCGCCCAGCCAGGTATTGATCAAGGTGGATTTGCCGACATTCGGACGGCCTGCCACCGCCAGCTTGACCACCCCCTTGTCTTCGCCTTCAGCTTCATCGTCCGGATCCGGCAAATGCAACGGCTCCAAAGCCAACTCGACCAAGCTGCGAATGCCCTGCCCGTGAGCTGCGGAAATGGGATAGATCTCCCCCAGTCCCAATTCATAGAATTCGACGAGCTGCACCCCCTCACGCATCCCTTCGGCCTTGTTGCCGACCAGAAGGCAGGGCTTGCCCAGGCGCCGCAGGTAGTTGGCGATGTCATGGTCCTGGGCAGAAAGCCCGGCACGAGCATCCACGACAAAGATGACCACGTCAGCCTCGGCGACGGCCTGCTGCGTCTGCTTGGCCATCTCACGATAAATGCCGCTAGCGGCATCGGGCTCGAAGCCGCCGGTGTCGATCACGATGTATTCGTGCTTGCCCTGCTTTCCGTTCCCGTAGTGCCGGTCACGCGTCAAGCCTGCAAAGTCGGCAACGATCGCATCCCTCGATTTCGTCAGCCGGTTGAAGAGCGTGGATTTGCCCACATTGGGGCGCCCCACCAAAGCGATGACTGGTTTCATCCAGATCAACCCGTCAATCCGGACGGAAGCCGTAAACGCCGCCATTGCGGGTTACGACCACCAGAGTGCCACCTGCCGCCACCGGCGCCGCAGCAATGCCCGAACCATCGGTTGTCATCCGATTCAGCGGCGAACCATCCTCACGCGAGAGCAGGTGCACCAAGCCCGTGTCGTCGCCGACGACGACCGAGCGGCCAAGCAGCAGCGGCGCGGTCAAGCGGCGGTATTGAAGTCGATCCGAAGACCAGGCACGCGAGCCATCGGTACGACGCCAGGCAACCACCGTCCCATTGCTCTCCGTGCCAAAAATGGTGGAGTCATCCCCGTGAATGCCTTCCGTTCCATTGGCCGGCTGGGTCCAGGCCACGGTACCTCGCACCGTGTTCACACAGCCTACAGTGGACACAAAAGCGCGGGCACACACACTGTCGCCCTCGCGGCTGGTGCGCCCCACCAACTCCACCAGCCTCTCGACGTCATTGGTCCCTCTCGGGCTGGCCAACGGCGCTTCCCAACGCACCGTGCCATTGTCAGGATTGAATCCGACCATGCGCCCCGCCAACCCCGCGACCAAGGTGTCGCCCACCGCCGTCAATACGCCCGACTGGCGCAGCACCAGCGGCTCTCCCGGCCTGGGCTGATTCCACAAACGAAGCCCCGTCGCAGCATCAAACGCCGAAACAGACCGATCGGCCGCCAGGACGAAGACGCGATTGCCCGCTACCAACGGTGCTGTGTACGCCTGGGCGGGAAGTGGCTTGCGCCAGATCTCGCGGCCGTCAGACAAGGCGATCAACTGGTTGTCGACCGAGACCACGGCAGCCCATTTACCGTCGCTTCCCACACCGGCAGACAAAGGCGTGCCCAGGCTGGCCCGCCAGATATCCCCACCGGTCCGCGCATCGACTGCGGCAACCACGCCATCCGCAGAAGCCACCGTCACCGTCGTGCCATTGACATGCACATCCAGCGGCAACCGGCCGATGCCGCCCACTTTCGACGTCCATGCCTGGCGCACGCCGATCACGGGCACGTTCGCGCCCAACTCGGCCGGTTTCGGCTTTGCGGGACCACTCCACAGGGAGCAACCGGTCAAGAAAAGACAAGCTGTCGCCACGGCAACGGCCAACGTACGCGACGCACCCGAACGCACTGCCAGGGAGCCCATGGGATTGCGCATCATTTGGAATCTCCTGCGGTGGCTGCCGAAGCCACGAGTTGTGGCTGCACACCCAGGGCATTGAGCTTCACCTCGACCAAGCGACGATATTCCATGCCCTCTTCCAGCGACTTGTAGGCACGTTGGTATTCAGCGATGGCCTCCTGCTTCTTGTCCAGCAGCGCCAAGGCGTCGCCCTTGCGATCCGCGACCAAGGCATCGAACTCTGCAGGGAAGCTTCCGGACAACTGCTTCAGCGCTTCGTCGTATGCCTTCTGATCCATCAGCAGGCTGGCGAGCCGCAGCTTGGCCAGTGCCTTGTAGCCCGCGTCCGAAGCGTTGTCGGCAACCCAAGCCAGCGCCGCCTTGGCGCCGTCTGGATTGCCGCTTTCCATCAGGCTTTTGGCCACCAGAAGGCCTGCCTGCCCCGCCTTTGTCGTACCGCCGTACCGCGACTTGAGGTCGCCGAAAGCCTGTTCCAAACGCGCAGTATCTTTGGCCTGCGCCGCAGTCTCCACGGCATCAGCCAGCGCTGCGGCCTGTGCCGCCTGGCGGTTCTGCCAATACTGGTATCCGTTCCATGCGGCAAACGCGCCAAAAACCAACACCAGGATGCCACTGATCAGCGTGCCCCAGGTATTCCAGAAATGCTTGAGTTGGTCAAGCTGCTCTTGTTCTTCAAGATCGAGGTGATTTGCCATGTAGGGTCTCTGTTAGCGGGGGGATTGTAGAGTGGGCGCCCAGTCGGGCAATGCATCGAGCGCCCGCTCCAACTGGTCACCCCCGCTTTCCCGCAGTGGTTTGATGGTTACGGCCGATCGGGCCAGTTCGTCAGAACCAAAGACCAGTGCATACCTGCAATGTGTGGCTGACAACAAAATTGGTGAACCACTAAAGAAGATCATCAAGCTCAATTTAATAGGTAATTGTTTAACGGAATCTCAGAATTGCCTTGTGGATATGGAATCTATTTTGAAGATGATCATGTCATTATTTAAAATCGATTTATAAAAAGATTTTCCTTGTCTAAATTTTAGCTTTTTTGATTTTATTGATTTTTTCCCTTTAAGTTTGATCTTTTGGTT
>JAAIGE0101526668.1_pt1 | contig 10562 bp, 9 predicted proteins | sample 6487951 | NCBI WGS metagenome assembly JAAIGE01 (sample SAMN13974128, study PRJNA590717) | phyllosphere metagenome | biome: tomato field; feature: multiple bacterial spot infested tomato fields; material: tomato leaves; isolation source: leaves from tomato fields | host: Solanum lycopersicum ... | reverse complement strand
GCCTTAACGGACCGCGCGGATTCGCTCCTGCTCACCCCGCGCTCTCGCCGGCGTCCTGCCGGCTCGCCCTGGCCGTCACGCTGCGCCCGGCGCTGCGGATGGCGCCCCCCTCCCCGCCTGCAAATCCTTCATTTTGTTTTTTAAAAGTGTTGTGGTGTGGTCTGAAGCGTTTTCACGAAACCTTCAGCCATAAAAAACGTAAGAAAAAGAGAAAAAACCAGCAGCGGCGGGAAGCGCCATCCGGGTCCGCCGAGGGAGGGCACGGTTCCGGGATGAGCCGACAGGACGTCGGCGAAAGGGCGCGGTGAGCAGGAGCGAATGGCGGCCGGTCCCGGGGAAGCGGGCGTGAGAGAGGGAACCGCACAGCGGCGGACGGGGCTGGCGCAGGGCCGGGGAGTGCAGAGGGCGCGGCCAGGCGTCCTCTGCCCGGTCGCCGCGCCGGAGCAAAAGCTGCCGCCGCAGCTGACGGCGAACGGAACCAGCGCTTAACATGCGCCCCGGCGCAGCAGCACGCAGCTGGCGCTAAATCGGGGAGTACAGAGGACGCGGCCAGGCGTCCTCTGCCCGATCGCCGTGCCGGAGCACAGGCCACCGCCGCAGCTGACGGCGAACTTACCGCCTCGCCTGCATCTCCGGCGCAAGCTGCTATGCTTGAAGATGGCAAAACATGGCTGAACCGATTACGCCGCCTCTCTCTCCGCCACGCCATAATCAGAGAAAACGCATTTTAATCAGCGGGCGTCTGTAGCACTGTGTGGAACCACTATCCCCAGCAAAGGGCGCAGACAAGGCGACGGTTGCCCGGCATTCTTTTGCCCACAATATTGCTAATCAAGGAGTTAAGCGATGAACCAGCTAGACGCACTAAAACAGTTCACCACCGTGGTGGCGGACAGTGGCGATATCGAATCCATTCGCCATTACAATCCGGAAGATGCCACTACCAACCCTTCTCTGATCCTGAAAGCTGCCGGTCTTGACGCTTATAAACACCTGATTGATGACGCCATCGACTATGCGAAAAAGCAGGGTGGCAGTAAAGAGACGCAGATTATCAACGCCAGCGACAAAGTGGCTGTCAATCTCGGCATGGAAATCCTGAAAAGCGTGCCGGGCCGCGTTTCAACTGAAGTTGACGCCCGCCTCTCTTTCGATCGCGGGATGTGCGTAACCAAAGCAGAAAAGCTGGTACGCCTGTATGAAGAGCACGGTATCGACCGCTCACGTATTCTTATCAAGCTCGCCTCAACCTGGGAAGGGATCAAAGCGGCTGAAGAGCTGGAGAAAAACGGCATTAAGTGCAACCTGACGCTGCTGTTCTCCTTTGCGCAGGCGCGCGCCTGTGCAGAAGCGGGCGTCTATCTGATCTCACCTTTTGTGGGCCGCATTTATGACTGGTACAACACGCGTAAGCCGATGGACCCCTATGTTGTGGATGAAGATCCGGGCGTGAAATCTGTGCGTCGCATCTATGACTACTACAAAAAGCATCGCTACAGCACGGTGATCATGGGCGCCAGCTTCCGCAAAGTTGAGCAGATTCTGGCTCTGGCGGGCTGCGATCGTCTGACTCTCTCCCCTAACCTGCTGGAAGAGCTGGCGAACAGCGATGCGCCGGTTGAGCGCAAGCTGGAACCTTCTACCGAAGGTTTCCATCAGCCTTCCTCGCTGTCAGAAGCGGAGTTCCGCTGGGAGCACAACCAGGATCCGATGGCGGTTGAAAAACTCTCTGAAGGTATCCGCCAGTTCGCCGTTGACCAGCAGAAACTGGAAGATGTGCTGGCTGCACGCCTCTGATTGCACCACCGTTGAGTGCGGGCGAGCCGAGGCGGACCCGCTGATGCTTCACTACAAGGGAGAACCCTATGTCTTCACGCAGAGAGTTGGCTAACGCGATTCGCGCGTTGAGTATGGATGCGGTACAGAAAGCAAATTCCGGTCACCCAGGTATGCCGATGGGCATGGCCGATATCGCGGAAGTGTTATGGCGCGACTTCCTGAAACATAACCCCAATAATCCGGCCTGGGCCGATCGTGACCGCTTTATCCTTTCTAACGGCCACGGCTCAATGCTGCTCTATAGCCTGCTGCATCTCAGCGGTTACGATCTGCCGATGGAAGAGCTGAAAAACTTCCGTCAGCTGCATTCAAAAACGCCGGGACATCCGGAAATTGGCTATACGCCAGGCGTCGAAACCACCACTGGCCCGCTCGGCCAGGGTCTGGCGAATGCGGTGGGTCTGGCGATTGCTGAGCGTACGCTGGCCGCGCAGTTCAACCAGCCAGGACACGATATTGTCGACCACTTCACCTATGTGTTCATGGGTGACGGCTGCCTGATGGAAGGCATCTCACACGAAGTCTGTTCGCTGGCGGGTACGCTGGGCCTCGGCAAGCTGATCGGCTTTTACGATCACAACGGCATTTCTATCGATGGCGAAACTGAAGGCTGGTTTACCGACGATACGCATAAACGCTTTGAGTCCTATAACTGGCACGTGATCGGCAGCGCTGAAGGCATCGATGGTCACGACGCCGACGCCGTGGCCGCCGCGATTAAAGAGGCGCAGAGCGTAACCGATAAGCCGTCGCTGATTATCTGCCGCACTACCATCGGCTTTGGTTCGCCAAACAAGGCGGGCAAAGAGGAGTCGCATGGTGCTGCGCTGGGCGACGAAGAGATTGCGCTGACGCGTAAGCAGCTCGGCTGGAACTACGCGCCGTTTGAAATCCCGCAGGATATCTACCAGCAGTGGGATGCAAAAGAAGCGGGTTCCGCCCACGAAAAAGCCTGGGATGAGAAGTTTGCCGCTTACCAGCAGGCGCATCCGCAGCTGGCGCAGGAGTTTAGCCGTCGTCTTAACGGTGAAATGCCGGCGGAGTGGGAAAGCCAAACCGCTGACTTTATCCGCGACCTGCAGGCGAATCCGCAGAAAATCGCCAGCCGCAAGGCGTCACAAAATACGCTGGAAGCCTTTGGCAAACTGCTGCCGGAATTCCTGGGCGGATCGGCTGACCTGGCACCGAGTAACCTCACCATCTGGTCAGGCTCAAAATCGATCAAAGAGGATGCGGCCGGGAACTATATTCACTACGGCGTGCGTGAGTTCGGGATGACCGCGATTGCAAACGGCATCGCGCACCATGGCGGCTTTGTTCCTTATACCGCAACCTTCCTGATGTTTGTTGAGTACGCGCGTAACGCCGCCCGTATGGCTGCGCTGATGAAAGCACGCCAGATCATGGTCTACACCCATGACTCTATCGGCCTGGGCGAAGATGGCCCGACGCACCAGCCGGTCGAGCAGCTGGCGAGCCTGCGTCTGACGCCTAACTTCAGCACCTGGCGTCCGTGCGATCAGGTTGAAACCGCGGTGGCATGGAAAGCAGCCGTTGAGCGTCATCACGGCCCGACCGCGCTGATCCTCTCCCGTCAGAACCTGCTGCAGCCCGAGCGCAGCCAGGCGCAGGTCGAAAACATTGCGCGCGGCGGCTATATCCTGAAGGATTGCGACGGCACGCCGGATGTGATTCTGATCGCCACCGGTTCAGAAGTGGAGATCACGCTGGGAGCGGAAGCGAAACTCAGCGCGGATGGCCACAAGGTCCGGGTCGTGTCACTGCCCAGCACCGATGTGTTCGATAAGCAGGATAGCGCCTACCGTGAATCCGTGCTGCCCACTACCGTACGCGCCCGCGTCGCGGTTGAGGCAGGTATTGCAGACTACTGGTACAAATATGTCGGCATCGACGGCAAAATCGTCGGCATGACCACCTTTGGTGAATCCGCGCCGGCCGGCAAGCTGTTCCCGGCCTTCGGCTTTACCGTTGAAAACGTGGTAAGCCAGGCGGAATCGCTGCTGAAACCGGCATAAGCCCCGCGGCCCTCACCCGATAACGGTGAGGGCCGTTTTTTTTAGCACTTTCTATACAAAAAAAATCGCGTTTTCCCCTTCCCGCTCTGCGCAAACTGATTACTATAGGTTTTCTTCCGATTCTGATAGCGGACGCACTCCCGTTGAAAAAACCGACTTCATTTTTACTGGCCCTGATGGTCTCCGTGCTGCCTGTCAGCGGTATGGCACAGGTCTCACCTAATCCTCTGCTGGCATCGCAGATTGTTGATCGCTATGCCGAACATATTTTTTACGCCAGCGGTGCAACCGGCATGGCGCTGGTCGCCATCGACGGCAATCAGCGCGTCTTTACCAGCTTTGGTGAAACCCGCCCCGGTAATAATGTCCGGCCGCAGCAGGACTCCGTTATCCGCATCGCGTCACTCAGCAAGCTGATGACCAGCGAAGTGATGGTGAAAATGGCCGAGCGCGGGCAGATCCGCCTGGATGACCCGCTCAGCCGCTACGCCCCGCCGGGGGCGCGCGTTCCGGCCTATAACGGCCAGACGATCCGCCTGATCAACCTCGCCACCCACACCGGCTCGCTGCCGCGCGAACAGCCCGGCGGTAAACCGCACCGTCCGGTGTTTGTCTGGCCAACTAAAAGCGATCGCTGGCAGTGGCTGGGCAACGCCACGCTGAAAGCCGCGCCCGGCACTCAGGCGGCCTACTCCAACCTCGGGTTTGACCTGCTGGCTGACGCGCTGGCGAAAGCGGGCGGCACGCCCTATCCGGCGCTGCTGCAGCGGTTAGTCACGCGCCCGCTGGGGATGAAGGACACCACCTTTACACCCTCACCGGACCAGTGCCAGCGCCTGATGGTGCCGGAAAAAGGGGCCAGCCCCTGTAATAATACTCTGGCGGCGATCGGCAGCGGCGGCGTCTACTCCACCCCTGATGATATGGCGCGCTGGATGCAGCAGTTCCTCGACTCAGCGGTAAGCCACCGCACGCCGCAGATCGATCGCCTGCAGACGCTGATCTACCGGCGCGATCAGCTGACCAAAGTTGAAGGGATGGATGTACCCGGACGTGCCGATGCGCTGGGTATGGGCTGGGTCTATATGGCCCCCAAAGCGGGCCGGCCCGGTATCATTCAGAAAACCGGCGGTGCCGGCGGCTTCATTACTTATATGGCGATGATTCCGCAGCATAACCTTGGCGTGTTTGTGGTCGTCACCCGCTCACCGCTCAGCCGCTTTACGCCCATGAGCGACGGCGTGAATAATCTGCTGACAGAGCTGGCGGGCAATAAGACGGGTTCGCCGATGATGATCGGCGCGATCCCCTGACTCCCGGAAAGTCGCTCAGCGCGCCGGCTGGCTTACCCACAGCGTGGGCCAGTCGTCGCTGCTGTGCCAGGCGTCGCAGATCTGTTCTTCCGCATATTCCGCCAGAACAAACGCGCTGCCATCAAACTGCCAGCGTGTTGCCGTACCGCAATCACCCAGCCCGCGATTTTTACTGAAGGTATAGAGCAGGCCATTACTGGCATCAAACTCTGCGTTTACCAGCTCCAGCTGCGTGTCGCTGCGCGCCGGAGGAACAAAAGGCAGATTCAGCGTCAGCCCGCGTGATACGTAGGGCTGGCTGCGCGTCACTTCAAACGCCAGATCGATAACGTTGTAGGCACCGGTTTCACAGCTGACCAGCAGCAGCGCTTTGCTGTCGGTCAGCGGCGCGACGCTCACCTCGCGCCGCAGCGGATCCAGTGAGCAGCTATCGGTGGTGATGCGCCAGGTTCCATAGTCGATCAATCCGCTGGTCTCCTCCTGCGTCAGCGGCGCGGGCGGCGGTGCTGATGACGGCAGCGATGGCAGCGACGGCGGTGGCGGGAGATCCCACTGCGCCCCACGCCTGACCCATGCGCTGGTCCCGTTTACGCGCCCCTGCACATCATCCATCAGCAGCAGCGCAGCTTTCAGGCCACGCAGCGGAACCACCGCTTTGGCCTGGTACGTCAGCTGCAGCGTGCTCGCGTCCAGCGTCTGTCCCAGAAACTCATCAATCGCAATAGCGTTGCTGGTAGCAAGATGGTGCGGCTCAACCGTCCAGTGTTTAAGGTCGGGCTTCAGGCGACGCTGATCCAGCAGCAGATTATCTTTCAGCGGGCCACCCGGCAGCGCGCCGGTATAGGCGCTGCCGTAGTCGATACGCAGCAGCGGACGATCGTCGACGCCGGCGTGGCGCGACAGCGTCATCACCAGACCATTGTCGCCGGGAAAGCTGCGCGCCACGCAAAAAGCCGCATTGTTACAGGTGAGCTGCCAGTCAGAAAAAGACTTCTGCAGAGGTTCAGCCTGCACGCTGGCGCTGGCTGCCAGAGAGCTCAAGAGCAGTGACTTTATCCAATACGACATTAACAACCCGGTCCCCGAATTTCTGGAAAGAAAATCATAGCGCACTGCGTGCGTTATCAGCAGGCTGGAAGTGTGAAGCGGCCTGAAAAGCAGAATTAACTGCTTATTAAATCAGCGATTCATCATCGTACGGACAGGTTGTACGCTGCGGTCCCATCATCCACTGCGCCTGACGGCGGCTCAATCAGATTCCCCTGACTATCAGGGCGCAGTCTGAAACGGTCAATCCCGCATAAACGGTCATAAACAGTCATGCTATGGTAGCTATGGATTAATAAGCTGGCGATCGGATCTGTTTTAACTGTGACGCTTCAGGGGTTAATTATGTGAGCCACATCAACATTACGTGCAAATAAGCGTTAAGCATTACATTAATAACTGAACTTATATCACTCAATAACGGGCCTCTTTTTTTACCACCGTGGACTCCTGCCCAGTCCACATTTTCCCGTGCCCGCTTCCAGTAATTTATAGCCATCGGAGGATAAGTATGTTGCCGATTGAGAGACAGCAAAGAATTATTAACGAACTTAATATAAATGGCCGCGTAATTGTCTCAGAGCTGGTCACGCTATGTCAGGTTTCGCAGGAAACCATACGGCGTGATTTAAGCCAGCTGGAAAAAAGAGGATTATTACAGCGCAGTCATGGTGGTGCTGTTCCGGTAAAAAAACAGAACGCCGGCATTCAGGGAAATAACAGAGCTGTCAGAGAAAACGAATTATCTTTTCGGCAGCGTATTAATGAGCATGTCGATGCAAAAATGAGCATTGCCAAGCGCGCGCTCGATTTTATCACGCCGGGTGACTGTATTTTGCTCGATAGCAGTACCACCTGCTGGTATCTGGCGCGGCAGCTGCCCGATATCGAGTTAACCGTGCTAACCAATTCGCTACGCATCGTGCAGACGCTGGCGGCGCGCGGCAGCATTCGCACTATCTGCCTCGGCGGAGAATATTCTGACCGCGATGAGGATTTTCACGGCGTGGTGGCTGAGCAGCCGCTGCGTGAATTTCAGATTAATAAGATCTTTTTTTCCTGTAGCAGTTTAGGTAATGACGGATATTTACGTGAAGGCAATGAGAATAACGCGCATTTAAAACAACAAATGTTACTGGCCGCTGAAAGAAAACATCTGTTACTGGATGGCAGCAAATTTATGCGCCCCTCTTTTGCCCGTGTTTGTCACTACCGTGATGTCGATTTTCTGATAACTGACCAATTAAAAGATAAAGAGCTGGAGCAGGAACTGGCGTGGAATGGCGTTAACGTCATTGTCTGTTCTCAGCGTCATCAGTCCATGCAGCTAATTAAAAATTAACCAGGAGTCTGTATGAAAAAACATCTTATCGCCTGTTCTCTGCTTGCCCTGTTTGCCGCTACCGGCGCGCAGGCCGCTGATAAATTACGCATGGGTATCGTCGTTAAAATCGGGGGTATTCCCTGGTTTAACGCCATGGAAGCGGGCATTAAAAGCGAGGCGGCGAAGCGCGGCATTGATGCATGGATGGTCGGCCCTACCGCAGCCGATCCGGCACTGCAGGTGCGCGCCATTGAAGATTTGATTGCGCAGAAAGTCGACATCATCGGCGTGGTACCCAACGATCCGAAAGTGCTGGAGCCGGTACTGAAACGGGCGCGGGACGCCGGTATCGAAGTGATTACGCATGAGTCACCCGGCCAGCAGGGTGCCAACTGGGATTTTGAGCTGGTTGACGCCGCAACCCACGGAATCAATCACATGAAAGCGCTGGCGAAGTGCATGCACGACGAGGGCAAATACGCCATGTACGTGGGCAGCCTCACCGTACCGCTGCATCAGCAGTGGACCGATGCCGCGCTCAATTATCAGAAAGAGCACTATCCCAACATGCAGCTGGTCACCGACAAATTTGGCGTCGGCGAATCGCTGGATGACTCCATCCGTACCACCAACGAGCTGATGTCTAAATATCCCGATCTGAAAGGCATTATGGCGTTTGGTTCACAGGGGCCGATTGGTGCCGGGCGCGCCGTCATGAACCGCAAAAAAATTGACCAGGTTTGCGTCATTGGCTCCTTCAGTCCGGGTCAGGGCGCCTCGCTGGTGCAGCGTAACGCCATCAAAGGCGGCTACATCTGGAATCCGGAAACCGCAGGTGAAGTCTTTGTGCGTATCGCCGACATGATGCAGAAGAAAGAGCCGATCACCGACGGTATGACGATTGAAGGACTGGGCAAAGTCAAAGTGGATGAAGCGACGCATACCATTCTCGGCAACAACACAGAGAGTCTGGATAAAGACAACCTGCCAAAACTGGTAAAAATGGGGCTCTGATATGCAAGAGGTCATTCCACAGACGCTAATTGCGCTCGAGAATCTGTCGAAAACATTTGGTGGCAACCGCGCGCTGAGCGATATCTCCCTGACCTTACTGGCAGGCGAAGTGCACTGTCTCGCTGGCACCAACGGCTGTGGCAAGAGCACCCTGATCAAAGTCATTTCCGGGGTGCACGCCCCGGACAGCGGCAGCCATATTACGCTGGGCGATGGCCCGGCACTGCCGCGCCTGACCACGCAACAGGCGCGTGATTTCGGTATTCAGGTCATCTATCAGGACCTCTCGCTGTTCCCCAACCTGAGCGTGGCGGAGAACATCGCGTTTGAGCATAACCTCAATGGCCTGTTGCGCTGGCACCGCAGCGCGCGCCTGCGTGAAAGCGCCCGCAGCATTATAACCGAGCTGAAATTTGACCTCGATCTGGATGCGAAAGTCGCGGCGCTTTCGATTGCCCAGCGCCAGCAGGTCGCGATCTGCCGCGCGCTGGTCGCCGATGCGCGCCTGGTGATCATGGATGAGCCAACCGCCTCGCTGACCCGTACCGAGGTCAATCAGCTGCTGCGCACCGTGCGCTATCTGAAAGATAAAAATATCTGCGTGGTCTTTGTCAGCCACCGGCTTGATGAGGTGCTGGAGATCTCCGACCGCGTCACGGTGATCCGCGACGGCCGCAAAATGGGCTGCTGGCCCGCCCGGGAGATGACGCCGCATCATCTGACCGAGCTGATGACCGGCCTGAAGCTCGACTACCAGCTGAAAGCACCGACGCGTAATAGCGAGCGCGTGATCCTGGAGATAGATAATCTTACCCGTGCCGGTCAGTACCGTGACGTCAGCTTTAAACTTTATGAGGGCGAAGTACTGGGGCTGTGCGGTCTGCTTGGCTCCGGACGTACCGAGCTGGCGCTGTCGCTGTTTGGCATGACGCGTCCCGACAGCGGCAAAATCTGGCTCGACAGCAAACCGGTCCGCTTTCGCGGTCATGAAGATGCGATCAAAGCCGGCATTGGCTATGTGTCAGAAGATCGCCTGACGCTGGGGCTGGTGCAGCAGCAGTCGGTGGCCGACAACATGGTGCTGCCGATCCTCGACAAACTGCAGAACCGCTTTCACCTGATCGATGAGTACCGTAAAAACAAACTGATCCTGCAGTGGATCCAGCAGCTCGGCGTGCGCGTTGCCGACCCGAATCTTGCCATCTCTACCCTCTCCGGCGGCAATCAGCAAAAAATTGTGCTGGCAAAGTGGGTTCTGACGCAGCCGCGTATTCTGATCCTCGACTCGCCTACCGTTGGCGTAGACGTCGGTGCCAAAGCCAGCATCTATCAGCTGATCCATGAGCTGGCGAAAGAGGGGCTGTCGATCATCCTGATCTCTGATGAGGTGCCGGAGGTCTGGTACAACTGCGACCGTATCCTGCACTTCCGCGATGGCACCATTCATGCCGAATATCAACCCGATAGCGTCGAGCAGCAGCAGCTGGCGGAGGTGATCAATGCCTGATTTTTCCCGTTTACGTCCGCACTCCAGCCAGGGCTGGCTCGCCTGGGTGCTGCTGGCGTTCATTCTGTTTTTCTCTGTGACCAGCGATCAGTTTCTTACCGTACAGAACCTGCTGGATCTGGCGGAGAGCTACGCGGTCACCGGCATCTTTGCGCTGGGCCTGTTTGTAGTGCTGGTGACCGGCGGGATCGATATCTCTTTTGCCGCCGGTCACCCACATCAGCAGGCCGAACAGCAGCGACTGCATGCTGATAGTGATGATGATGGAGACCACCCGCAGCGTGGTGATCAGCAGCGCATTGATCACGCCAAACAGCGTGCCGCACACGATCGCCAGCACAATGCTGAGCAGCGCGTTATCAAACTGAAACTGCACAAACAGGGACGCAAGCAGGTACTGCACCACTGAGGCAACGGCGGCAAAAGAGATATCGATCCCGCCGGTCACCAGCACTACAAACAGGCCCAGCGCAAAGATGCCG
>JAAIGE0100277264.1_pt1 | contig 10567 bp, 7 predicted proteins | sample 6487951 | NCBI WGS metagenome assembly JAAIGE01 (sample SAMN13974128, study PRJNA590717) | phyllosphere metagenome | biome: tomato field; feature: multiple bacterial spot infested tomato fields; material: tomato leaves; isolation source: leaves from tomato fields | host: Solanum lycopersicum ... | reverse complement strand
CCCGCGCCCGCCACGTGGACGCCGAGGCCGCTGCCCCGTCCGCTGACGGCATCGGTCGGTTCCCGCGCGGCTGCCGTGCTCGACGAGGTCGACGCGCAGCAGGCCGTGCGCCGCGCCGCCGTCGCCGAGGCCATCCGCGTCGAGGCCGAACGTCGAGCACCGGCCCGCATCGAATCCGCGCGCCCGGTACGGCCGGCCGCCGGGGCGGGCCCGGACTTTGCTCGCATGGGCTTGGTCGACGACGCCGAGATCGAGGATCACGTGCGCCGTCTGCTCCAGAGCCGCGCGGCCGGCTGACCTGTCGCCGTCCGTCGGCGCCTCACGCCGCTGCCATCACGTCACGACCTCGATCGCCAGCGTCGCCGCATCCGGACGTCCCCATCCCGCCGTGAGCGTGATGCGGCCCGCATCGACGCGGAAGCGACCGTCGCGTCCGACGTACCCGAAGGCGTCGGTCGGCACGGCGAAGCGGACCTGCGTCGTCGAGTGGGGCGGCACCGACACGCGCACGAAGTCGAGCAGCTCGCGCAGGGGCCGCGTCACCTCGGCGACCTCGTCGCGGAAGAACAGCAGAACGGGTTCCGCCGCCGTCGACGGACCGTCGTTGCGGACGGTGAGGGTCACCTCGAGCTGCTCGCCGCGCGTCACCGTCGCCGGGCCGCTCAGGCTTCCGTAGCGCAGTCGTGACGCGCCGCTGCCGAACGCCGCGAAGGGCGCGGCGGGTCCGTCGAGGTAGCGGCCGAGGCCGCGCGGGTCGTTCGGCTGGGGGCGCCCCGACGGGCGTTCGGTGTGAGAGACGGGTAGTTGACCGATCGAGCGGGGAAAGGTCATCGGGGCAAGGCCCGTGACGGAGACAGCGTCGAGGGGCATCCCGAGGGGCATCCCGTGCGGCATCCCGAGCAGTACTCCGGCCAGGGCCGTCGCACCCTCGGTTCCCGGATGCCAGGCGACGATGAGCCGGTCGGCCAGCGACGCCGCTTCGTCGAGGACGAGGGGCCGGCCCGCGAAGACGACTACGACGAGCCGGTGGCTGACGGTGCGGAGCGCACGCAGCAGTTCGAGCTGACCGGGCGGCAGACCGATGTCGCTCGCCGCAGAGTCTTCGCCCGAGCGGATGGCGTGCTCGCCGACGAGCGCGATCACGGTCGACGCCTCGCGGGCGAGTCTCAGGGTGCGGTCGGTGAATGCGCCGTCGTCGATCACCAGCGGGGGAGTGCCGGCGTGCGCGTCGCCCTGCGCCGTCGCCCTCATCGCATCCGTCATGGCATCCGTCATCGCATCCGCCACGGTGGGAACGTCGTCGGGGTCGCCGTCGAGCGTCCAGGTGCCGAGCAGCGATGCGCGCTCGCGCGCGTAGGCGCCCGCGAGCAGGACCGGTCCGGGTGTCGGGCCCGGCGGCGTGCCGTGCAGCGCGTCGCGCCGCGCTTTCGCCACCTGCGCCAGAGTCGGCTCGATGACCGGCTTGCCGTCGTCGGCGAGTGAGACGAACGACGCCGCGGCCGCGCGCCGGGCGAGCTCGCGGTCGATGCCCAGCGCCCGGCTGCCCTGCGCCGACCCGCCGCCGGGCAGGCTCGGGCATTCGGCGTCGAAGAGGCCGAGGCGCAGCTTCAATCGCACGACCCGGCGTGCGGCGTCTTCGACGAGTGCGCGATCGACCTCGCCCGCGGCGACGAGATCGGCCAGGTGCGTCGCATACGCACCCGAGACCATGTCGACGTCGATGCCGGCGTCGATCGCCTGCCGCGCGGCGTCGCGAAGATCGGATGCCACGCCGTGAGCGACCAGCTCTCCGATGCCGTTCCAGTCGGCCACGACGACGCCGTCGAAGCCCCACTCGTCTTTCAGCACCCCGCGCACGAGTCCGCGGTGCGCGTGCAGCGGAATGCCGTCGACGTCGCTGAACCCGACCATCACCGTGCCGACGCCCGCGTCGACGGCCGCTCGGAAGGGGCGCAGGTGGGCGCCGCGCAGCATCCGCTCTCCGACGTCGACGCGGGCGTAGTCCCGGCCCCCGCGAGAGAGCCCGTACCCGACGAAGTGCTTCGCGGTCGCAGCGAGGTGCCCCGACGATTGCAGCCCGCGAACGAGAGCGGCACCGAGTCGTGAGGTGAGCGTCGCGGACTCGCCGAGCGACTCGGCGACGCGGCCCCATCGCGGATCGTCGACGAGGTCGAGCATGGGGGAGAACGCCCACGTGATGCCGTCGGCGATCGCCTCGGCGGCGGAACGCTCGCCGATGCGCTCGGCCAGCTCTTCGTCGAACGCCGCGGCGAGTCCGAGGGGGATGGGAAAGACGGTGCGGTGGCCGTGCACGACGTCACGACCGATGAGCAGGGGGATTCCGAGGCGCGACTCCGCCGCCGCGCGCTGCAGGGCGTCGACGCGCGCGCGGGTGATGCCGGCGTCGCGGACGTTGCCCGCGGTCGCGCCGCTGGCCAGCAGTGTCGAGCCGACGCCTCCCGCGAGCAGCAGCGTCCGGTCGTCGGCGACGGATGCGTCGAGGTTGGCGCTCTGATGCAGCTGGCCGATCTGCTCGTCGAGGGTCATCTCGCCGAGAAGGGAGTCGAGCCGTTCGTCGAGGTCGAGGCGGGTATCGAGCCAGGGGTGCTGCGCGGGCATCTCGCGAACCTCTCCGTTCGGTCGGACGACGGTGGTTGACACCGTGCCGAGCGTCGTTCACTATCTATTTGATCGATCATTTGAACGATCAAGTTGTACCGATCATAGGTCGACCGGTGCCGAGGCCACCAGTGAGGGTGAGCCCGATCACGACCGATCCCGACGCGAGGCTGCGGCGGGGTGGCTGCTCCGGTCCGAGTCACGAAGGAGACATCATGGCGACCACACGGAACCGCCATCGCGCACTGCTCATCGGCGCCGGTGCCGTGAGCCTTGCGATCACGCTCAGCGCTTGCGGCGGAGACAGCTTCGGAGGCGGCGACGACGCCGGCTCGGGCGGTGAGGCCGACGGCACCCTCGACGTCCTGGTCGCCACGGGCGACACCGACAGCCTCGCAGCGCTGCAAGACCTCGCCGACACCTGGACCGAGACGAGCGGCGTCGAGGTCGACGTGCAGCCGGCGAGCGATATGAACCAGCAGCTGTCGCAGGGCTTCGCGGCGGGCAACCCGCCGGACGTCTTCTGGGTGGATGCATCGCTGCTGCCGACCTACGCCGACGCCGGCAACCTGTGGCCCTACGGCGACGAGATGACCGACGTCGACTTCTACCCGGCGCTGGTCGACAGCTTCACCTACGACGACCAGCTCTACTGCGCGCCCAAGGACTTCTCGAACCTGGGCCTCGTGATCAACACCGACATGTGGGCGGCTGCGGGCCTGACCGACGCCGACATCCCCACGAACTGGGACGAGCTGCAGACGGTCGCCCAGCAGCTGACGACCCCCGAGGTCGCCGGTCTCGTGATCGGCGACACCCGTGACCGCGTCGGAGCGTTCATGGTGCAGGCGGGCGGTTGGATCACCAACGCCGACCAGACCGAGATGACCATCGACTCGCCCGAGGCGATCGCCGGTCTCACCGAGGTGCAGGAGCTGCTCGAATCGGGCGCCGCGAAGTTCCCGAAGCAGGTCGACTCGGGATGGGGCGGCGAGGCCATCGGCACCGGCAAGGCGGCGATGACCATCGAGGGCAACTGGTTCAAGAGCGCGGCCGGGGCCGACTACCCCGACCTCAACTGGCGGGTCGCCGAGCTACCCGAGGGTCCCGCCGGCAAGGGCACGCTGACCTTCACGCAGTGCTGGGCCATCGCCGAGGCGAGCTCGCAGAAAGAAGACGCGCTCGACTTCGTGAAGAGCCTGTACACCCCCGAGATCCAGACCGACCTGGCCAACCGGTTCGGCGTGATGCCCTCGATCGAGTCGGCACGCGAGCAGTACATCGCCACGGTGCCCGAGGCGGAGCAGGCCTGGCTCGCCGGCGCCGACTACGCGCAGGGACCCGTCTCGGCCGTGGGCATGGATCCGGTGATGAAAGACCTCGACACCCTCATCCAGCAGCTCCCCGGCATCGATCCCGCCGAGATCGCCAGCCAGACCCAGCAGAACGGCGAAGCCGTCCTCGGCGGCTGAGACACCATGTCCGTCCGACAGGAGACGGCCCTGGCCGCTTCCATGACGAAGCCCGCCGCCGGCCCGGGAGCGCTCGCTCCCCGGCCGGCGCGCCGGCGCACCCGGCTCACCGGCTCGGACCCGCTGCTGGCCTGGCTCTTCGTCGCTCCGCTCATCGTGATCGCGGTGCTCTTCCTGGTGGTGCCGATCTTCATGGCGGCGTGGGTCAGCGTGTCGGACTGGAGCGGGCGGGGCAGCCCGCTGTCGTCCGAGGTGAACTTCGTCGGCCTCGACAACTACGCCGCGTTCTTCGAGCCCGGCCTCGCGCAGCGCGACCTGACGACCTCGATCCGCAACACGCTCTACTTCGTGCTGTTCGTCGTGCCGCTGCAGACGATCCTCGCGCTCGGGCTGGCGCTCGTGCTCAACTCCCGCCGACTGCGGGCGAAGAGCTTCTTCCGCACGGCCTACTACTTCCCGTCCGTCACCAGCTCGGTCGCGATCGCGGTCGTGTTCCTGTTCATGTTCTCGGCGAGCGGTCCCGTCAACGCCATCCTCTCGGCCGTCGGCGTAGAAGGCCCGAACTGGTTCGCCGACGCCCGCGGCGTGTTCCACATCATCGCCGGAGCGTTCGGCGTCGAGGGGACGCCCGCCTGGGCGGAGGTCGACCTCGGCGGCATCAGCCTGTGGGCCTGGCTCGCCGGGCCGAGCGTGGCGATGTGCTCGATCATCGCCCTCGTCGTGTGGGTGTCGGCCGGCGGATACATGCTGATCTTCCTCGCGTCGCTGCAGGGCATGGACGAAGAGGTCAACGAGGCCGCCGTCGTCGACGGCGCGACCACCTGGCAGCGCATCCGTCACGTCACCATCCCGCAGCTGCGCCCGACGACCGCGCTCGTCGTGACGCTGGGGCTCATCGGAACGTGGCAGGTGTTCGACCAGGTGTACATCATGAGCCAGGGCAATCCCGGCAAGACCACCCTCACGCCGGCCTACTTGAGTTACACCACCTCGTTCGGCTCGTTCCAATGGGGTCAGGGCACGGCCATCTCGTTCCTGCTGTTCGCCCTCATCGTCGTGCTGACGATCATCCAGCGCACCCTGACGCGCGACCGCAGCGACAGTCCGCGAGCCCTGCGCCGGCAGGGGAGGGCAGCACGATGAGCCGCACGGTCACCCCCGAACGCGCCGCTGAACGCGACGCCGAGCGCGCCGCCAGACGCGGCGGCGATCGCGGCGGCTCGGGCGCCCCGGGCCGGACGCGCAAGAAGCGCGTGCAGCCCACGAGCCTGATCTTCTACGCGCTGCTGATCATCGTCGCGCTGATCTACATCTACCCGTTCGTGATCCAGATCGGCACGTCGTTCAAGACCGACGGCGAGTCGACGACGAGCCCGCTGAACCCGTTCCCGGCCGAGCCGACCCTCGACGCGTACGCCACGCTCGCGAACGTCGACTTCCCGCTGTGGTTCGGCAACTCGGTGATCGTCACCTTCTTCGTCACGATCGGGCGGGTGCTCATCTGCTCCGCCGCCGGTTACGCGCTGTCGCGGCTGCAGTTCCACGGTCGCCGATTTCTGCTCGCCGCGATCCTCGCGGTGATGGCCGTGCCGGGCGTCGTGCTGCTGATCCCGAAGTTCCTCATCCTCAACCAGCTGGGCATGTACAACACGTTCTCGGCGATGATCATCCCGCTGCTGTGGGATGCGACCGGCGTGTTCATCATGAAGCAGTACTTCGACACGATCCCGCCCTCGGTCGAAGAGGCGGCCAGGATCGACGGTGCCGGGGTGTTCCGCCGCTTCTGGTCGGTGATGCTGCCGATGGCCGCACCCGCCCTGATCACGCTGACGGTCTTCGCGTTCCAGGGCAGCTGGAACGAGTTCACGCACATGATCGTGGCCAGGTCGAGCGCCGAGACGAACACCCTCACCACCGGCGTCGCGGCGCTCACGACCGGTCAGTTCGGCTCGGGCAACAGGTATCCGCTCAAGCTCGCCGCGGCGCTCGTGATGACCGTGCCCGTCGCGGTCGTCTATTTCATCTTCCAACGAAAGCTCGTACGCGGGCAGGGCGCGGGCGCGGTCAAGGGCTGACGCCCCGGCGCCACCGCATCCGTCAACCCGTTTCGACGACCTCAGGAGTCCCATGGCAGATCAGCCCTTCCTTCACGACCTCGTTCCCACGCTCATGGCTCCGACGCAGGTGTGGAGCGAGAGATCCGGTCAGGTGCGCGGGGCGGGGGCGCAGGGCGTGCTGCACGGCGACCTTCGCGCGCTGTCGCGACTCGTCGTCACCGTCGACGGTGCCGAGCCCGAACCGCTCTCGATGAGCGCGCCGGGTCCGGGCCGCTCGCAGGCGATCGGCGCGCTGCGTCAGATCGACGGACCGGGCGCCGACCCCACGACCTGGCTGCGCCGCACCACCGTCGTGCGACCGGGCGAGGTGCAGGTCGAACTCACGGTCGAATGCGCCACCGAGCAGCCGGTGCAGGGCGTGCTGCGCCTCGAGGTGGCCACCGACCTCGCCACCCTCGAGATCGTGAAGCAGGGGGGTCGCCACGACGACGTCGCCCCGCAGGTCGACGCATCCACCATCGTGTTCCGCGGCGAGGGCGCCACCGTGACCGTGCGCACCGACGGCGAGATCGTCGACGGCGGAGGCGCCGTCGAGTGGAAGCTGCGCGCCGACACCGCCGACGCGTTCACCGCGCGGGTCACCGTCGGCATCGACGACTCGCGAGCCGTCGTGATCGCGCCGGTGCGCCCCGACCCCGAATGGGCGCGTCCGGTCGTCACGGCCGCCGACCCGCGCGTCTCCCGACTGGTCGACTGCGCGCTCGACGACCTCTCGAGTCTGCGGATGACGTGGACCGGAGCCGCCGACGACGTCTTCCTCGCCGCCGGAGCGCCGTGGTTCTTCACGCTCTTCGGACGCGACTCGCTCTGGGCCGCGCGCCTGCTGCTGCCCCTGGGCTCCGACCTCGCCCGCGGCACCCTGCGAACCCTCGCCGCCGGGCAGGGCGCGCGCCGCGACCCGGTGACCGCCGAGCAGCCGGGCAAGATCTTGCACGAGGTGCGCCCGGCGCCCCTCGCGCTCGCCGACGGCACCCTGCTGCCGCCCGTCTACTTCGGCACCGTCGATGCCACCGCGCTGTGGGTGTGCCTGCTGCACGATGCGTGGCGTTCGGGCATGGCACGCGAAGACGTCGCCGCACTGCTGCCGGCGATGGAACGCGCCCTCGCCTGGATCGTCGACGACGGCGACGGCGACGGCGACGGATTTCTCGACTACGTCGACGAGACGGGAGCAGGTCTGGCGAACCAGGGCTGGAAAGACTCGGGCGACTCGGTGCAGTGGCGCGACGGCACGCTCGCCGAGGGGCCGATCGCCCTGGTCGAGGTGCAGGCCTATGCCTACGAGGCCGCCCTCGGCGGTGCCGCCGTGCTCGAGGCGTTCGGCCGCGACGCCTCGCGGTGGCTCGACTGGGCAGCCGGGCTGCGCGAGCGATTCCGCGAGCGCTTCTGGTGCGAAGACGCCGACGGGCCGTACCTCGGCATCGCCCTCGACCGTCACGGTCGCCTGGTCGACTCGGTCGCCTCGAACATGGGCCACGTGCTGGGCACCGGTATCCTCGACCCGCACGAAGAGGCGCTCGTCGCCGCTCGCCTGGTCAGCCCCGAGTTGAGCAGCGGTTTCGGGCTGCGCACCCTGTCGGACCGGATGGGCGGCTACTGGCCGCTGCGGTATCACGGGGGTGCCGTGTGGGCGCACGACACGGCGATCGCGATCCGGGGCCTCCTCGTGGGCGGCTTCGACGACGAGGCCGTCGTGCTCTCGACCGGCCTGCTGGCCGCGGCCGAGCGGCTCGACTACCGGCTGCCCGAGCTGTTCGCCGGGACGAGCCCGCAGCACGCGGCATCCGTTATTCCCTACCCGGCGTCGTGCCATCCGCAGGCGTGGTCGGCCGCCGCCGCCATCCCCGTGATGCAGGCGATGACCGGCCGGCCGGGCGCAGCGAGCGGTCAGGAGTAACGTACCCAGGGTGACCGAGCCCGCCGGGCGAGGGAGCCCTGAGCAACCGGGAGAGGGCAGATGAACAGCCAGCCGACGATCCTCGACGTCGCATCGGCCGCTGGCGTCTCACGGCAGACCGTCTCGAACGTGCTCAACGCCCCCGAGCGGGTGCTGCCGGGCACCCGGGAGCGCGTCGAGGTCGCGATCTCGGAACTCGGGTACCGCCCGCATGCTTCGGCGCGGCGGCTGCGCACCCGCAAGAGCTCGACGATCGGCGTGGGGCTCAGCCCGCACGCCAACGGCATCTCGGGTGTCGTGCTCGACCGCTTTCTGCACGCGGTGACCGAGCAGGCGGCCCGGCGCGGCCTGCGGGTGCTCGCCTACCCGGCGATCGACCCGGTGCAAGAGATCGCGCAGATCGCTCAGCTGACGGATGCGGCCGACGTGGACGGTTTCGTGCTGACCAACACCATCGACGGTGACCCCCGGCTCGACTGGGTCGATCGTCGAGGGGTCGATTTCGTCACGTTCGGCCGCCCGTGGGGTGCCGAGGTGCCCGCCCACCGCTGGGTGGACGTCGACGGTCGCGCCGGCGTGGCCGAGGCGACCGTGTCGCTGCTCGAGCGGGGTCTGCGCCGTATCGGCTTCGTCGGCTGGCCGAGCCCGTCGGGCACCGGCGACGATCGCCGGGCCGGTTGGGAGTCGGCGATGGCGGCGGCCGGGATCGATGAGCGCACCCGTGCCGAGCTCACCTCCGCGTCGGAGGACGGCGTGCCCGAGGGTGCCGAAGCGGCCGGTGCGCTGTGGGGGAGTGCGGGCGGTGTCGAGGCGCTCGTGTGCGTGAGCGACTCGCTCGCCCTCGGCGCGCTGATCCGAACCGGCGGGCGCATCCCGGTGATCGGCTTCGACGACACCCCGGTCGCCTCGTCGATCGGCTTCTCGAGCATCGAGCAGCCCCTCGACCTCGTCGCCTCGTCACTGCTCGATCTGCTGGGCGGTAGCGGCGACCCGCACGTGCTCGTGACGCCCAAGCTCGTCACGCGCGAACTCGCCTCGCGCGAACTGCTGCTGGGCGCTCTGTGACGTCGGCGCCGTCGCGGTTCGGGTGGCCGGAGGTGCGCCTCTCAGCGTGATAGTGTGAATGAGTTCCGGGCCTGTGGCGCAGTTGGTAGCGCGCTTCGTTCGCAATGAAGAGGTCAGGGGTTCGAATCCCCTCAGGTCCACCGAAAAACCCCCGCTAGTCGGGGGTTTTTGGTTTGCTGCTGGAGTAGTGCGAAGAAACCTGCCGGAACGGCCCCCGCGGCGCGGCGGGCGACGATGATGGATACGTGCGCGCGAAGCGAGAGACCCGACCGCTTCGCGCCCGCCTGCTCGTGCCCCTCTCGGGCGATGCGAACGGCACCCCGCCGTGGGTCGTCCGCCTCGAGCGGGGCGACGATCGCGGCCTGTTCACCGAGGACGGCGCCGCCTGGACGGTGCATGCAGGCATTCCCACCCTGGTCGCCGGCATCCGGGCGCTGCTGCTGCAGGCGCTGCACCCGGGGGCGATGGCGGGAGTGCACGACTGGTCGCGCTACGCCGAAGACCCGCTCGGGCGGCTCTCGGGAACGGTGCGGTGGGTGCTCTCGCTCACCTTCGGCTCGCGCGAGCAGGTCGAGTCCGAGCTGGGGCGTGTGGCACGGTTCCACGCGTCGGTGCGCGGCGAGTACGACGCCGCCGACGGTGCGCGCCGCAGCTACAGCGCCGAGGACGCCGACCTCGTCGAGTGGGTGCACCTTGCCTTCACCGACGCCTTCCTCACCGCCCACGCCCGGTGGGGCGGCCCCATTCCGGGCGGACCCGACGCCTACGTGTCGGAGTGGGCGACGGCGGGGCGACTCATGGGGGTCGGCGAGCCGCCGGTGACGGTTCACGACCTGCGCGGCCGGATGGATCGGCTCCTCGCCGACGGCACGTTGTGCGGTGGCCGACGGGTCGACGACGTCGTCCGCTTCTTGCGCAACGTGCCGCTGGAGGGGTCGCTGCGCCTGGGCTACCGCATCCTGTTCGAAGGCGCCGTCGCCACCATCCCGCGCGAGTACCGCCGCCTGCTCGGTGTGCGCCGCTCGCCGCTGCCGGTGGTCACGGCGACCCGGGCCGTCCTGTGGTTCGCCCAGCGCGGGCTGGGTGAGGGCCCCCGCGCGCAGGACATGGCGCGACGGCGGCTGCGGCGACTCGACGGGCGTCCAGGGGCCGAATGACGCGTGGCCGGCACCTCTCGGCGGCACCGCTCGGCGCTTCGAGCGTCAGCGCACGACGGTGTAGCGGGTGCTGGGTCTCCCGGCCGTGGCATAGTCCATCGTGCGGCGGGCGGACCCGTCGTCGGCCAGGTGCTCGAGGTAGCGGCGGCAGCTGACCCGAGACAGTCCGATGTCGTCGGCGAGCTCGGCGGCGCTGGCGGTGCCGCGGTTCCCGAGGCCCGTGCGCACCACCTCGAGGGT
>JAAIGE0100580371.1_pt1 | contig 10573 bp, 9 predicted proteins | sample 6487951 | NCBI WGS metagenome assembly JAAIGE01 (sample SAMN13974128, study PRJNA590717) | phyllosphere metagenome | biome: tomato field; feature: multiple bacterial spot infested tomato fields; material: tomato leaves; isolation source: leaves from tomato fields | host: Solanum lycopersicum ... | reverse complement strand
GCACTCGGCACGCCGGACGCCGGCCGCGGGTCAGATCGCGCCGGCGCGGTGGACGGCCGCACCCAGGGGGTGGGCCGTCGTGATCTCGGCCAGGGCGAGGGCGCCGTCGATCCCGACGCCCTGCGGGGCGACGAGCCGCAGCCCCGCGCCCTCGCCGAGCGCGGCCGCGAAGGCGTCGTGCAGCGTCCGCGAGGCGAACACCCCGCCGATCGCGCAGACGTCGAACACCGGCTCGTCGGTGCGCACGCGGCGGACGGCGGTCCGAGCGGACCACGCGAGCTGCTGCGCGGCACGGTGCGAGATCTCCCGCGCGACGGCGTCGCCCGCATCCGCCGCCCGCGCGACGTTCCGCGCGAGCGACGCGACCACCCGCACGCGATCGTGATCGGCCTGCAGGGCCATGTACGCCTGCGAGAGGTCGGGCCACCGGGCGAGGGCGTCGTCGGTCAGCAGCGTCGCCGGTCCGCGACCGTCGTATGCGCGCATGACGGCGTCGAGCGCCTCTCGACCGATCCAGTAGCCGCTGCCGGCGTCGCCCATGATCCAGCCCCATCCGTCGACACGGGCCGTGTCGGTCGCGCCGACGGCCAGGGTGACCACTCCCGTTCCGGCCGCGACGACGGCGCCGTGCCGGTCGCCGAGCGCGCCGAGGAACGACGTCGTCGAATCGTGCGCGAGCATCGTGGCCCGCACGCCGTCGGCGTGGACGAGCGAGAGCAGCGCGTCGGCATCCGCGTCGCGGTCGGTGAGTCCAGAGATCCCCGCCGCGATGACGTCGGGTTCGGTGCCCGTGCGCTGGAGGGTCTCGTGGACGACGCGCGCCAGCTGGGGCAGGAGCGGTCCGCCGGTGTGGATGCCGCGGAACGCGAGGTCCTCCCGACGGGAGCCGTCATCGACCCTCACCTTGATGTCGCTCTGGCCGGCGTCGATGGCCAGCACGCGGCGCGCGCTCATCGTCCTCCTCCTGTGGCAGCCGTCGTCAGCGCACGATAGTGCGAGCGCAGGAACTCACCCGCCGGCTTCCCGTATGGACAGTAGTCGTCGTTGTCCTCCGCCGCGTCGGGGGCGTAGAGCTCCGCCGGCCAGTCCCAGAGGAAGAACCCCGACACCCATTCCCGTTCGCCGCACGCGTCGAACATCGCGCGGTAGTAGTCGAGTTGCGCCTGGCCCGACGGAGCGCCCTCGAGAGCCCAGTCGTTCGGCCTCATCGGGGAGTTCTCCCGCGAGGGGCATCCCGCCTCGAGGAACACGAAGGGCCTGCCGGATGCCGCGACCACCGCCTCGATCCGGTCGAGGTTCTCCTGCCACGCGTCGATCGGGTAGTAGCCGCTGGACGAGATGACGTCGACCGCGTCCCACCAGCCGATCCGGTCCTCCTGATACTTGTCGCAGTTGTACGTGATCAGTCCGGAGTACACCTCCCGCACCGCTCGGATGAGCTCGCGCCAGTGCGCCTCCTGCCCGTCGGCGCGCACCATCTCGCAGCCGATGCAGAGCATCGCGCAGCCCTCGGCCTGCGCGATGCGGGCGGCCTCGAGGATGAACGCGCGATAGGACGCGAACCACTCGGTCCAGCTCGGTTCGCCGGGGACGTCCCAGTCGAAGAAGCCGATGAAGGCGCGCCAGGTCCCGTCGGCGACGTTGACGACCGGCTTCAGGCAAACCTTCATCCCACGCTCGTGCGCGGCGCGGATCGCGTGCACGATCTCGTCCTCGGTCACCGTCGGCTCGTCGCGGAACGGGATGTCGGTCGAGAACGCGGTAGCCTGCTCGGCGGCGTACGCGAGCGCCGTCCAGGTGACGCCGTGGTCGGCCATCGCGTCGAGGGATGCCGCTGCGGCGGGCGTCGTCCACGTTCCGCGGACGCCCGTCCACCCCCACGTCATGCCGCAGACGGGCCCCTCGAGGGCGGTCATCCGGTCACCAGCTGGTTGGCGGAGCGGAGCACACGCGGATCTGCGAGGGTGTCGGCATCGAGCGCGACGCCGGCGTCGTGGTGCACGACGATGCGCCCGGTCTCGCCGGGGAGCAGCGTGAGCAGGCCGTCCGCCGGCTGCGCGGAGGCGTGCACCTTGTCGGCGAGCAGCGAGACGTCGCGGGCGAAGCGCTCGGCCGTGATCCTCACCTCCGTGCCGCCCTCGACGGGGCGCGTCGCGACGGTCAGGCCGGGGTCGTCGAGCGTCGAGTCGCGTGGCTCGGCGAAATACCAGACCCCGCGCGCGGAGTCGGCGTCGAGGACGAGCGCCTCAGCGGCGGCATCCGTCGGCGTGGTCAGGTCGGTGTCGATCGGCACGACGAGCGCCCCCCGGGCCTCGACGGTGACGTCCACCGCGCCGTCGGCGAGCACGTCGCCGCCGAACGAGACGCGTCGGGTGCGCAGCGGAACGCTCCACGTCTCATCGGTGTCGTTGCCGAGGACGGCGACGAGCCGGCCGTCCCGCGGCTGCACCGTCACGACGCGCGGGGCGAAGGCGTTCTTCAGCGCGTGGAACAGCGGCTTGACCCGCTCGGCTCCGTCGATCGCCGCCCACGAGGTGACCGGCCAGCAGTCGTTGAGCTGCCACACGACGGCGCCCATCGTGTGCGGCGCCCACGAGCGGAAGTGGTCGAGCGCGGCGCCGACGGCGAGGGCCTGGTTCAGCTGCATGGCCCAGTGCCACGTCTCCATATCGGCCGGCATCCGGAAGTGGGGGAGCAGCCCGTTCGTGAGCTTCGTGTTCCCCTCCATGGCCTTCTGGTGCACGATCATGCCCGGCGACTCGGGCGTCAGCGGACTGTCGTCGACCGAGTCGACGAGCGTCGTCCACGCCGGCGGCGCCTGCCAGCCGAACTCGGCCACGAAGCGCGGGGTGTGCTCGCGATAGGTCGACCAGTCGCGGCGGTTCCACTGTTCCCAGAGGTGCATGCTGCCGTGCTTCTCGTCGTTGGGGTGCGGTCCGGTCTGACGGCCGGATGCGGCATCCCATTCCGTCTCCGGACTGAACGGGCTGCCGGGGGCGTACGGCACGTGCGGGGCGAGTTCGGCGATGATCGCCGGGAACATCTCGTAGTAGTACGTCGCGCCCCAGCTCTTGCCGTCGAGGCTCAGCTTCCAGCCCCAGTCCTCGAAGCCCCACAGGTTCTCGTTGTTGCCGACGAGTTGGGCGAGCGAGGCGTGCGACGCCAGACGCACGACGTTCTCGCGCGCCTCGGCCTCGATCTCGGAGCGCAGGGGCTCCTCCTCGGGATAGGCGGCGCAGGCGAACAGGAAGTCCTGCCAGACGAGCAGTCCGAGTTCGTCGGCGAGGTCGTAGAAGTCGTCGGACTCGTAGAGGCCGCCGCCCCACACGCGGATGAGGTTCACGTTCGCGTCGATCGCCTGGCGCAGTCGGCGCTCGTAGCGGTCCCGATCGACGCGCACGGGGAGCGCGTCGTCGGGGATCCAGTTGACGCCCTTCACGAAGATCGGCCGGTCGTTGACGACGAGCGTGTAAGGGGTGCCCGCGGCGTCCGGTTCGGTGTCCCAGTGGACAGTGCGGAACCCGACCCGTCGGGTGGTCTCGTCCAGCGTCCGCCCCGCCGCGTGCAGCGAGACCTCGACCGTGTAGAGCGGCTGCTCGCCGTGACCGACCGGCCACCAGCGTCGGACGGCCGAGAGGTCCACCTCGACGCGGCCCGTCTCACCGACGACCGCGGCGCTCGCGGTCGCCTCGCCGTCGAGGCCGGGACCGTGGACGATCGCGTGCACCTCCAGGTTCGAGCCGGCGGCATCCGTCCGTTCGACGTCGACGTCGACGTCGACGGTGACCCGTCCGCCGTCGCCCATCGGTGTCGCGACGACGCGCGTCCGCGACAGGCGCGCGGTGGACCACGACTCGAGGTGCACCGGCTTCCAGATGCCGCTCGTGTAGGTGGCGATGCCCCAGTCCCAGCCGAAGCTGCAGGCGGACTTGCGGATCGCCTCATAGGGCAGCGGGTAGGGGCGCGGGCGGGCACCGAGGTCGAGGCTGGCCTGGTTCGCGTAGGGCACGGGCGCGCGGAAGGCGACCTCGAGTTCGTTGTCGCCGTCTCGCAGGTGCGCGGCGACGTCGTAGCGGTACGACCGGTGCTGGTTGGCGACCTCGCCGACGGCGCGGCCGTTCAGGCGGATCGTCGCGACCGTGTCGAGGCCGTCGAAGACGAGGTCGTGGTGGTCGCTCCCGTCGGGCGTCCAGGCGAACGTGGTGCGGTAGGTCCAGTCCACGAGACCGATCCAGGCCAGCAGCGACTCGTTGTCCCCGTGGAACGGGTCGGGGATGCGCCCCTCGGCGAGCAGGTCGACGTGGATGCTGCCGGGCACGACCGCGTCGACGTCGACACCCGCGAGGGCATCGGGGACGGGCCCTGCGGCGGCGCGGACGGTCCACCCGTCGTGGAGGGGGCGGCGGGAGAGGTGGGTCACTTGACGGCTCCTGAGGTGAGGCCCTGGTAGATCCAACGCTGCAGGAGCAGGAAGGCGATGAGCGTCGGGATGATCACGACGAGCGTCCCGGCGGCGATCACCTCCCACTGCGCGCCGAAGGGCCCTTTGAATCGGAAGAGGGACGTGGAGATCATGCCCTCGGAGGGCAGGTAGAGGAAGGGGGCGTAGAACTCGTTGTACACGGCGATGCCCTTGATGATGACGACCGTCGCGATCGCGGGACGCAGCAACGGCAGCACCACACGCCAGTAGATGGTCCACCGGTTCGCCCCGTCGATCATGGCGGCTTCGTCGAGCGAGATCGGGATGGACTGCATGAACTGGATGAACAGGTAGATCGCGATGATGTCCGTGCCCATGAACAGCAGGATGAGCGCGGCCTTCGTGTCGTAGAGCCCGAGGCCGTTGACGAGCTGGAAGGTCGCGACCTGGCTCGTGACCCCCGGGATGAGGGTCGCGAGAAGGAAGAGTCCCATGACGACCTTCTTGCCGCGGAACTGGAAGCGGTCGAGGGCGTAGGCGGCCATCGTGCCGAGGGCGATCGTGCCGACGAGCGACACTGCGAGCACGATCGTCGTGTTGACGAAGCCCTCGAGCATCTTGCCGCTCGTGAACGCGGTCACGAAGTTGTCGACGTTGAACCAGTTCGAGGGCGGGTCGAAGGGGCCCGTGCTCGCGTACTCGCTCGAGCTCTTCATCGCCGCGAACAGCAGCACCGACAGCGGCAGCAGCGTCACGATCGCCGCGATGACGAGGCTCGTGTACTTCGCCGCCGTCGCGCTCAGGCTGCCGAGGCGCTGCAGCGGCGTCCGCGCGGACCGGCGCCGGGGGAGCGGCGTCGGCTTCGTGGGCGGCATCAGGGTCGCGGTCACGTCAGGTCCACCTTCTCGTCGGGGAACACGCGTCGTTGGATCACCGTGACGACCAGGACGATCACCAGCAGCACGACGGCCATCGCCGAGGCGAGGCCCACCTGTCGGAACGAGAACGCGGTCTGCAGGGTCTGGATGACGAACGTCGCGGATCCGTTGGCGCCGCCGGTCATGATGAAGGGCACCTCGAACACCGACAGGCTGCCGGCGATGGCGAGGATGAACGACAGGCCGATGATGCGACGGATGCCGGGGGCGATGATCGACCAGAACTGCTGCCACTTGTTGGCACCGTCGAGCTCCGCGGCTTCGTACAGCTCGCGCGGGATCGACTGGATCGCGCCGAGGAACAGGACGAAGTTGAGGCCGGTGTAGCGCCAGACCGAGGTGCCCGCCAGCGACCAGTTGACGACGTCCGGGTCGCCGAGCCACTGCGGCGGGTCGGCGAGGCCGAACCAGCCGAGGACGGTGTCGAGGGTGCCGCCGGGCTGGAAGAGGTAGAGGAAGACGAACCCGATGGCGACGCCGTTGATCAGGTACGGGAAGAACAGGATGCCGCGGAAGAGGTTCGAGAATCGCGTCGAGAAGCTGAGGATCGTCGCGAAGTAGAGGGCGATCCCCATCTGCAGGAACGACGCCGCGAAGTAGTACAGGCTCACCCAGAAGACGCTGAAGATGCGCGGGTCGGTGAACACTTGGATGTAGTTGTCGAGCCCGACGAGGTCCTTCTCGAGGTCGATGCCGTCCCAGTCGGTGACGGAGTAGTAGAAGAGGTTCAGCGCGGGCCAGTACGTGAACAGCAGCAGGAGGCCGACGGCCCCCGAGAGGAAGAGCCAGGGCGTCAGCCGCTGGACGATCCCGCGTCCCGCCCCGCGCGACCCGGCGCCGGGTGCGCCGGTCCCGCGGCGCGAGCCGCGGAGCCGGCGCACCCGGGCGGGTGCGGACAGGACCGCAGGGGCGTCCGCGGGAGCGGAGCCGGGAGTTGCGATCGCCATCGTGGATGCCTCTCTCAGCCGAGCTTCTCGACCGATGCGCCCCAGCGCTCGTTGAGTTCGGCGAAGTAGCTCTCCTTGTCGCCGTCGGCGGCGCCGCGGGCGATGTCGATGAGCTTCTGGCGGTAGAGGGGGCCGTAGAGGTCGATCTGCGAGTCGTCGGCGACGGAGTTGATGAGGCCCTCCTTGCCGGCGGGGGCGGGGTTGATCTCCATGAGCTCCACGCCGGAGTCCTCGAACCCGGCGAGGTTCTCGGGGAGCGGCTTGTCGAGCACGGGCGAGATCATGCCCTGCGCCTCGGTGTAGCCCGAGTCGGCCGCGACCCACTGGATCCACGCCCACGCGGCGGCCTTCGCCTTGGAGTGCTTGCTCACGGCGAGGTTGTAGTCGCCGCCGATGACGGCGTACTGCGTTCCGTCGACGTTGGCGGGGAAGGCCATGTAGCCGATGTCGTCGGCGGAGCCGCCGTTCGCCTCGGCGGCTGCCTGCATCTGCGAGATGGCCCAAGAGCCGAGCGGCATCGTGGCGATCTTGCCGGTACCGAGGTCGACCTTGGACTGCTCCCAGTTGGTGGTCAGCGGGTCCTCCTCGGTGAGGCCGGCGGCGACGGTGTCGTACAGGAACGAGTCGACCGCGTAGGCGTCGGTGCCCTCGGTCCAGGGCGCCGGGTCCTCGGCCATCGTGATGGGCGCGTCCGGGTCATGCGTGATCGCGCCGAGGTTGCCGAACGCCTGCGTCAGCGGCCAGCCGTCCTTGTAGTTGGTGTACATCGGGATCGCATCGGTCCCGTCCTTCACCTTCTGGAGGGTCTCGAGCCAGCTCGCCTCGTCGGTGGGCAGCTCGGTGATGCCGGCCTCCTCGAAGACCTTCTTGTTGTAGACGATGCCGTTGGCGTTGCCGCCGAAGGCGATGCCGTACTGCGTGCCGTCGTAGCTGGCGGCCGGGAGGAAGCGGTAGGTGTCCTCGAACGACGACGTGTCACCGAGCGGCTCGAGGAACTGCTCGTACTGGTCGGGTTTGATCGCCGGGATGCCGATGACGTCGCCGTAGTTGGTGGTCGACATGCGGGTGAGCATCTCCCCGGCGTAGTCCGTGATCCCTTCGAAGGTCACGTTCACGTCGGGGTAGGTCTTCTGGAACTCCTTGGCGTACTCCGCGAACGTGCCGTCCTCCACGAGGTCCGTTCGCCACGTGATGACCTTGATGTCGCCGGCGACCTCGCCGTCGATCGTGTTGTCGCCGGCCGGCTGGGCGCCGCCGCCGGCGCAGCCGGCGAGGGCGATGCCGGCGACGGTGAGCGTCGCGAGTGCGGCGCCGATCCGTGTGCGTGCCATGTGTGCGTCTCCTGTCAGGTTCGTCTTCGAAACCACTCGGGTGCGGGTCGGCGACTTCGCCGATGGCGCTCACGTTAGCCGCGCGGAGGACCCTCCACAAGGCCGCAATGACAGCGCTGTCTCTGTCTGTCCTGTCTCTTTCCAAGTCCAGAAAAATAGCGCTGAACTGGACTTCGTGAGCGCGATGGAGACAGCTCGACGTCTCCTATGTCGCTAATATGTCTATCGTCGTCATTGCGGCCCTGGTGCTATCCTCGGCGTCAGGAGGAACCATGACGGTGCAGCAGCGCGCGACCCTCGAGGACGTCGCACGTCTGGCGGGGGTCAGCTCGAAGACGGTGTCCCGGGTGTTCGCACAGCGCGAGCTGGTCTCGCCGCAGACGGTCGAGCGCGTGCTCACGGCGGCCAAGCGGTTGCGGTTCCGACCGAACAGCCTGGCCCAGGGGCTCCGACGCGGAGGCAGCCGCACGGTCGGCTTCATCATCGGCGAGCTGAGCAACCCGTTCTACTACAAGGTCGCCGCGGGGATCGAGAAGGAGCTCTCGTCCCACGGGTTCAGTCTCGTCGTGGCGACCACCGACGACACCGAGGAGGGCGAGGGGCGTGTCGCCGATGCGCTCCTGGCCCAGCGCGTCGGGGCTCTGCTGCTCATCCCCGTCGGCGAGGACCAGTCCTACCTCGAGGGTGAGCGACAGCTGGGCACACCCGTGATCGCGATCGACCGTCCCGCCCGCAACCTCGCGGCGGACGCGATCGTGCTCGACAACCGCACCGCCGTCCTCGACGCGACGCGCAGGCTGACCGCGCTCGGCCATCGCCGCATCGCATACGTCTGCAACCCGGCATCCGTCTGGACGCAATCGGAGCGACTCGCCGGTTACCGGCAGGCCATGGCCGAGGCGGGTGTCGATCCGACCCCGTGGGAGATGCTCGGCGACGACCTCGAGATCTCTCCCGTCGACCTGGTGCAACGGCTCTGGCGGGGCGACGCCGCGCCGACTGCCATCATCGCGGGGAACAACCGCGTGACGGTCGGCGCTCTCCGCGCGCTGCGCGCACGGGACGACCAGCGGACGGCCTTGATCGGCTTCGACGACTTCGACACCGCCGACGTCCTGGGGGTGTCCGTCATCTCCTACGACCCGCTCGAGCTGGGGCGTCGCGCGGCGACGCTCGCGATGGAGCGCATCGGCGACCCGTCGGGGTTCGTTCGCCAGATCACCCTGCCGACCTGGATCATCGAGCGGGGGACCGGCGAGCGGCCTCCGTTCGACTGATCCCGCTCAGACCCGCGCGGCGAGGAACTCGGCCTGCCGCAGCCACTGGTGCGCCTGACCGCCCTCGTGCTCGTTGAAGGGGAACACCTCGATCTCCTTGTCCGCCCCCGCCCATGCGTTGAACGCGGCGAACACCGTCGACGGCGGGCAGATCGGATCGAGGAGCGCGACGGAGAAAAGGGATGCCGCATCCGCCCGGGCGGCGAAGCTCACCCCGTCGAAGTACGCCAGGGTCTCGAAGACCCGCTCCTCGGCACCGCGGTGGACGGCGAGGTACCGCGCGACCTCCTCGTACGGGTCGCGCCCGGTCATGCCCACGGCGCGCTCGAAGTGGCAGAGGAACGGCACGTCGGGCATGGCGGCGACGAGCCCGTCGCTCAGCGCGGCCGCGGCGATCGCGATGCCGCCGCCCTGGCTGCCCCCGGTCACGGCGACGCGGGCGGCATCCACCTCGGGAAGGGTGCGCACCGCGTCGATCGCCCGCACGGCGTCGGTGAACACGCGCCGGTAGTAGTAGGTCTCGGGGTCGTCGATGCCCCGCGTCATGAAGCCGGGGAAGGCGGGACCCGAGCCGTGCGGATCGGGCGTCGCGCCGCCCGCCCCCCACGCGCTGCCCTGGCCGCGCGTGTCCATGAAGAAGTGCGCGTACCCGGATGCCGCCCACCCGAGCCGTTCGACGGGGAGCCCGCGTCCGCCGCCGTAGCCGTTGAACTCGACGACGGCGGGCAGCGCCCCGTCACGGTGCGCGGGCAGGAGCAGCCAGCCCTTGACCGGGTCGCCCGCGAACCCGGGGAACGTGACGTCGAACGCCTCGATGCCGCGCAGCGGCGTCGTCACGGGCGTAACGACGGGCGCCCCGCCCGCCTCGCGAGCACCCGCGATCGTGGTCGACCAGAAGGCGTCGAAGTCCGCGGGGACGCGGACGTCGGGACGGTAGTCGCGGAGGTCGGACAGAGGCAGATCGAAGCGCGGCACGCGCTCACCCTAGCGGTCATCCGGCCGCGCACGCAGGTGTCTTCCGCGCCCGCCGAGATATCTCGACATCGAGAGAAACGGGGGCGGTGCGATACGCTGAGACCGATCCGCGACGCCCTTTTCTTGGAGACGACACGTGCCCGATTCCACCATCATCTACACCTACACCGACGAGGCTCCCGCGCTGGCGACGGCGTCCTTCCTGCCGATCGTCGAAGCGTTCGCCGGAAAGGCGGGCGTCGGCATCGAGACGCGCGACATCTCGCTCGCGGGCCGCATCCTCGCCGCCTTCCCCCAGAACCTCACCCCCGAGCAGCAGGTCGGCGACGCGCTCGCCGAGCTCGGCGGTCTCGCGACGCTCCCCGAGGCCAACATCAAGCCCAAGCGCAAGGTGGCGGCGCTGTTCAAGGCTGCCGCACCGGCCGCTGAAACGTCCTCTTCGAACTGAGCGCATCGCCGGCAGTCCGCAGCGCGGCCCGCATGGCCCAGCGAAGCGGTTCTGGCGAGGCGCCGCATCGCAGGCAGTACGGATCGGATCGGTACGGCTCTCAGCCCGGTGCCTGCGCCTGGTCGCAGTGCACCGTGATGTGTTCACGGTCGGCCAGCGTCGCGCCGAACCGCACGGCGCTCAGGCAGCCGCCCCAGACGCATCCCGTATCGAGCGCCAGCAGGTCGGGGCGGT
>JAAIGE0100361093.1_pt1 | contig 10573 bp, 13 predicted proteins | sample 6487951 | NCBI WGS metagenome assembly JAAIGE01 (sample SAMN13974128, study PRJNA590717) | phyllosphere metagenome | biome: tomato field; feature: multiple bacterial spot infested tomato fields; material: tomato leaves; isolation source: leaves from tomato fields | host: Solanum lycopersicum ... | reverse complement strand
CGGCCGATGGCGATCGTCAGCGCCCCGAGCGTCAGGATGTTCAACGAGTACCCGAATGCCTGCAGCCCGATGAAGGTCACCAGCACGCTCGTCGGGATTGAGATGGCCGTCACCAGGGTCGAGCGGACCGACATCAGGAAGATCAGGATGACGACCACCGCGAAGACGAGTCCGAGCAGCCCCTCCTGGGCGAGCGCTTCGATCGACTGCTCGACGAACGGCGCCTGGTCGAAGACGACGGTGAACTCCGCTCCGCCGAGCGATGCCTCGAGGTCGGGCAGCGCGGCGAGCACCCCGCGCGAGACGTCGACGGTGTTGGCCGCCGGGAGCTTGGTGACCGCGATGGTGAGCGCGGGCTGCCCGTCGACGCGCGAGATCGTCGTCGTGGGGTCCTGCTCCTCGGCGACGGAGGCGACGTCGCCGATGGTGGTGAGGCCGGCCTGAATCTGCTCGGCGTCGGACGGCACGAGCGGCAACGCGCGGAGCTCGTCGACGCTCGTGAGCTTGGTTCCCGTCTGCACGGTGAGCGTCTGGTCGCCCTCGGTCAGCTCACCGCCGGGAAAGAGGACGCCGTTCGCATCGAGCGCGTCGGTGATGGCCTGCTGCGCGAATCCGCGCTCGGCGAGCGCCGCCGCGTCGGGCGTGATCGTGACGCGCTGCCCGACGCCGCCGACGATGGACGCGGCGTTGACGCCGTCGACGTCCTGCAGCTCGGGGATGACGGTGGATTGGAGCGTGGCCTGGATGGTCTCGGCATCCGGGAAGCCGGTGACGGCGAGCTGGATCACCGGGAAGTCGTCGATGCTCGCCGACGCGACCGATGTGTCGGCCGAGTCGGGCAGCTGATCGTCGATGCGACCGATGGCGGCGAGGATCTTCTGCTCGGCCGTCGCGAGGTCGGTGCCGTAGGTGAACGACGCCGACACGATCGAGGCGTTCGTGGTGCTGGTCGCGGTCGTCGACTCGAGTCCCTCGACGCCCTGGATGGCGTTCTCGATGGGCGTCGAGACGTCGGCCTCGACGACCTCGGGCGAGGCACCCGGGTAGGTGGTGACGACGGCGAGCTGCGGGAACTCGATCGAGGGGATGAGCTCCTGCTTCAGGCTCGTCAGAGCGAGGCCGCCGAAGACGGCCGCGACAATGGTGACGAGCGCGATGAGGGCGCGGTTCTTCAGGCTCAGGACGGCCAGATACGACACGGGGTGTTGCCTCCGGGACGGCAGGGGGCGGGACCGCGAGGCGGCCTATGGATACAGAGGTGTATCGAAACCGAGTATCGCATGCCGAGGGAACCGGATCGGCGGGGTTGCGGTCGCCCTCGCGGGACCTCGGTGGACGGCAGCGGCGTCACGGTGATCGCAGAAAGCGCCCGATCTCGCACGATTCCCCGCGAACATCGCGAGATGCGCGCTGAACCGCGACAAGGAGGGACGGGCCGCGTCAGCCGAGCGCGCCGCCCAGTGCGAGTCCCGATGCGGCGGCGACGACCGAGCCGACGAACGACGCCGCCGCGTAGGCCAAGGCAGCCCGCGACCGCCCCTCCTCCGCGAGAAGCGCCGTCGTGAGCGCCACCGCGCTGAACGTCGTATAGCCGCCCAGCAGGCCGGTGCCGAGGATCCACCGCCACGCCCCGTCGGCCACGAGGGGCGTCAGGATGCCGAGCGCGAACGCCCCGGTCACGTTGACGATCAGAATGCCCCAGGGAAACCGCTCCCCCGTCGCCCGCCGGACGACGGTGTCGAGCACGAAGCGGAGGGCGGCCCCGACCCCGCCGGCGACGGCGACGGCGACGAAGATCAGCGGCGTCATCGGTTCCCCCGTCCGCCGCGACCGACGACGACCCCGGCCCACGCGGCCGCCGTCCCCACGACCACGGTCGCCACGCCCCACCACAGCAGCGCGAGGTCGGCCGACTCCACGGCGAGCGCACTGTAGGTCGTGAAGCCGCCGAGCACGCCCGTTCCGAGGAACAGCTGTGTCCGTGCCGCGCGGGAGGACGTCGGCATCCGGGATCGAACTCCGAACAGGATGCCGATGAGGAACGCGCCGACCACGTTGATCAGGGGGACCAGGGCAGGCCCGAGGTCGCCGGCGACGAGGGTGAGCGCGAGACGCGCCGCGGTTCCGATGGCGCCGCCGAGCGCGACCAGTCCGACGTCGCGCCATGTCCCCACCGCGCCACCCTACGCCGCCGCCTGATGCCCCTGGCGGCGGCCTCGCGCGAGCGTCGCGGTGGCCTCTCGACGATGACCTGCTCGGCGTCGGGCGCTTTCGCAACCCCCGCGACGAGTCGCGCTCGGCCGACCCAAGATCGGGTCGTCCCGAGGAGAGGAACCGCGATGAGGAGATCGAGAGCTTTCGCCGTCGCGGCGGCCGCGCTCCTCGTGCTGCTGACGGGATGCGGCATCCACATTCCGAACGACCCCGACGGCACCCTCGACACCGTCCGGGGCGGGGTGCTGCGGGCGGGGATCTCGCCCAACGGCGACCTGGTGCGCGTCGACGGCGGCGCGCCGAGCGGGTCGGAGGTCGAGGCGCTCACCGCGTTCGCGCGATCGCTCGACGCTGACGTGGAGTGGACGGTGGCGTCGGAGGAGACGCTCGTGCGCGGGCTCGAAGAGGGCGACCTCGATGTCGTGGCCGCGGGGCTCACCGACCAGACGCCGTGGACGAACAAGGCCGGGATGACGCGACCCTACGCCGAGACGACGCTCGAGGACGGGTCGACGGCGAAGCTCGTCATGCTCGTGCCGCTGGGTGAGAACGCCTTCGTCTCGGAGCTGGAGACGTTCCTCGACGAGGAGGTCTCCCGATGACGACCGAGACGGTGCACTTCGGTCGGGCGCCGCTCCCCGACCGGCAGGTCGAGGTGCTGCGACGCGCGATCCGGCTCGAGTGGATCACGATCGGCTTCCTGGTCGTCACGGCGACCCTCGTCTTCCTCGTCCTGGGTAACTCGCAGGCGATGAAGGCCGCATGGATCGAGGATCTGCTGTCGTTCATCCCACCGCTCGCGTTCCTCATCGCCGTCCGCCTTGCGCGGCGGCCGCCGACGGTGCGCCACCCCTACGGACTGCACCGCTCGGTCGCCGTCGGGCACCTCGTCGCGGCGGTGGCGTTGACGGCCATGGGCCTTTTCCTGATCGTCGATTCGGGCATCGGCCTGGTGACGGCCGAGCACCCCACGATCGGGACCGTGAACCTCTTCGGCGTCACCGTCTGGCTCGGGTGGTTGATGATCGCGGTCATGGCGGTCACCGCGGTCCCGCCGGTGATCGTCGGACGCATGAAGCTGGGGCTGGCCCGCGAGCTGCACGACAAGGTGCTCTACGCGGATGCCGACATGAACAAGGCCGACTGGATGACCTCCCTCGGCACGATCGTGGGTGTGCTGGGGATCGGCGTCGGACTCTGGTGGATGGACGCCGCCGCCGCCATTTTCATCGCCGCCAGCATCGTGCACGACGGCGTGAGCAACCTCCGCGCCGCGATCGTGGACCTCATGGACGCCCGCGCGACGACGTTCGACGACCGGCAGCCGCACCCGCTCGCCGGCCGCGTCGACCAGTACCTCGCGAGTCTCGACTGGATCGATCGCGCCGGCAGTCGCGTCCGCGACGAGGGCCACGTCTTCCATATCGAGGCGTTCGTCGTTCCCCGCGACGAGACCGTGCCGCTCACTGCGCTCGAGGCGGCCCGCGAGGGGTGCGTCGCCCTGGACTGGAAGGTGCAGGACGTCGTCATCGTGCCCGTCCCCGCGCTGCCCGACGTGGTCGAGGCGGTCACTCCCCCAGGATCAGGCGCCTGATCGCGGCGTCCTTCGAGCCGCCGAGATCCATTGTGCGACCGCGGCGGTACAGCGAGAACACCCGCGGGTCGATGTAGCTGGCCCGCGCGACGGCCGGGGTGTTTCCGAGCGCCTCGGCGGTCGCCCGCACCGCGGCGACCTCGGCCTTCTTGCGTTCGTTCTTACCGCCCGTCGCGCCGACCTTGGCGAGCGACTCGGCGGCGAGGATCGTGCCGCGCAGCGTCCGGAAATCCTTCGCGCTGAACGGCCCGCCGGTCAGCGAGCGCACGTACGCGTTGACGTCGCCGGGCGTGATCGGCACGCGTCGGCGGCCGCGGCGGTAGCTCAAGAGCGGTGCGCGGGAACGCCCGACCGCGAGTTCGGACACGAGGGATGCCAACTCGGCATCCCTCAGCGACAGCTCTGCGCGCTTGCCGCTCTTGGCCGGGAACGAGAGCCGGATGAGGTCGTCCTCGACCGTGGCGTCCCGGCGCTGCAGGGTGGTCAGTCCGCGGCTCCCGTTGGTCGCGAAGTATCGCGCGTTCCCGACGCGGGGAGCCACCTGATCGAGCAGCCGGAACGACGCCGCGAGCACGCGCTCGCGATCGGCTTCGCTCCGCCGCAACGACTGCGTCACTCGGGCGCGGGCCCGCGGGAGCGTTTCGGCCAGCTGCAGCGCGCGGGCGAACTTGCCCTTGTCCTGACGCTTCGACCAATCGGCGTGGTACGTGTACTGGCGGCGTCCGGCCTCGTCCATGCCGACCGCCTGGATGTGCGCGTTCGCGTCGCGCGCGATCCAGACCTCGCGCCACGCGGGCGGGATCACCAGTCCGCGGGCCCTCTCGGCGTCGCGTTCCGGAACGGCAGCGCCGGTGTGGTCGACGAACCGGAAGCCCGATCCGTGTTTGACCCGCCGATAGCCCGGATCCTCGTACGGCCGGACGCGCAGGAGGCGCGGCACCGTCAGTGGTTGCGGAGCATGTCGATCAGCTCCGACTTCTTCTTGCCGGAGTATCCGGTGATGCCCAGTTCCTTCGCGCGCTTCTTCAGCTCGTCGACGGTGCGGTCGTCGTAGTTCTCGGCATGACCGCCCTTCTCGCCGACCTTGTCGCGGCCCTGCGCGGCGGCGGCGTTCGAGATGCGTGCGGCCTTCTCTTTGGAGTCGCCCTGCTTGCGCAGCTCTTCGTAGAGATCGGGGTCCTTCAGGCTGTTGGATCCGCGCCCTTCCGGCATGGTCGTCTCCCTCCGACGGATGCCACGAACGTACGACGCAGCGAAAGCGGTGGGCTGCGGGGTTGACAGGCGCCGGCCGCCGGAGCAGTTCTCTCCAGGTACTCGCGCGGCTATCAGCCGTTTCCCAGGAAGGTCAACCCCCTCGCCCGACGGCGGTGACCTGACACGGTGGTATCGAACCAACTCGCCGGTTCCCGCACTCCGCGGTTTCGGAAGGAGCCCCCTGTGAACATCTTCTTGATCATCATCATCATCGCGGCCATCGTGATCGCCATCATCGGCGGCCTGAGCGAAGCCGCCGGCTTCCTGCTCTGGGTCGCGATCATCGTCGGTCTGATCGCGCTCATCGTGCTCTTGTTCCGCTTGATCAGCGGACGCAAGCCCGTCTGACTCTCGAGGGCCGCCGCGTTTCGGGTACGCGGCACCCTCCACCCCGCGGGTTCGCCCGCCCCGGATGCCACGACCTGTGCGGTCGTGGCATCCGTGCGTTGCGGGCGAATTCGGCGTCGGCGCCGGGTGAAAGCCCACCCGCCAACCTGAGCGGATTCCTCGCGCGAGGTCGGTGCGACCTGAACGGACCGTCGCATCGCTCGCCGAAAGGACTCCCATGCTCGCTCCGCGCCTTCTTCGCGCCCGCGGCCGCCTCGCCGCCCTGACCCTTCTGTCCGCCGGCCTTGTCGCGGTCCCCCTCGCCGCCCATGCGGAGCCGCAGCCGCCGACGATCTCGGTGGACTACTACGACGGCGGAACCGCCGACGTCTCCATCCGCGGCGGGGACTACTCGGGGTGGGTGGGCCTGTACAGCGCGTCGAACAACAGGACGCTGGTCGACGGCGACCTCCCGGAAGGCGTCGCTTTCACCGCCGTCTGCGCGGAGGGCTCGTGGAGCTCCCTGACGGGATCGCGGGCGCGCTCCCTCAGCGGCGTCGTCGACTGGTACTACGACACGGACGACGAGACGGTGTACGGACAGGCCGAGCTCGACGATTCCCTGTGCGGCGTCGACCCCGAGCCCGAGCCGATGCCCGACCCGGAACCCACCCTCTCCCCCGAGCCGATGCACGACCCCGAGTGGACGGCGGTTCCGGTCGACCCGAATCCGACGCCGGAGTCGACGCAGGCCGCTTCTCCGGCGTCGGCCGTGGACGCGGCACCGCCCGCGGCAGCCCCCTCCGCCGCGGCGGCCGCGACCCACAAGTCGCTCGCCGCGACGGGCACGGACGTCAACCCGTGGATCGCCGGAGCCGGCGCCATGGCCGTGGCCGTCGGTGCCGCCACTCTCGTCGTTGCGCGGCGCCGTCGAGCCGACTGACGCGACGGCCGGTAAGGCGGAAGGGCGCGGCGACCTTCAGGTCCCGCGCCCTTTCACTTCCCCTTGACGAAAACGCGATATATCTCGATACTCTCCATAACGCGATATATCGCGAGAGGAGAGAATCATGAGCCTGGAGAAATGGATCGTCCACCCCGGCGAGACGAGAGTCATCGACCTCGCGTCGCTGCGGGAACTCAAGGTCGGGCTGGTCGGCGGGCAGGTCGACATCGTCGCCCACGACGAGCCCGGCGCCCGCATCGAAGTGCACAGCGTCACGGTGAAAGACCTCCGCATCGAGATGACCGGCGACCGGCTCGAGATCGACCACCCGCAGCTGCGATGGGACAACTTCCTCGAAGTCTTCCGCAACTTCGGCTCCGGTGGACCCAAGGCCGAGATCAGCGTCGCCGTCCCCCGTGACGTGGCGCTCACGCTGGGCGTCGTCAGCGCCAGCGCGCTCGTCGCGGGCCTGCGCACCGACGCGAAGCTCAACACCGTGTCGGGCGACATCATCGTCGACGGCCTCGTCGGCGACGTGAACCTCAACGCGGTCTCCGGCGACGTCCACGTGCGCGAGCTGGAGGGGGCCCTCAGCGCCAACAGCGTCTCGGGCGACGTCGCGGCCACGGGCGCGGTGTCCAAGGCATCCATCGACACGGTCTCGGGGGCGATGCTCGTCGACTCGACCGGTCCCGTGCAGTCGATCGGGCTCAACTCCGTCAGCGGCACGGCGACGGTGCGCCTCGACCGCGACCTGCCGGCCAACTACGTCGCGCGTTCCGTCAGCGGGCGCGTGCAGATCGACGGCCAGGTGCGATCGGGCTCCGGCCCCACGAGCTACACCGGATCCACCGGCAACCTCGCCGGGACCTTCGTCGATGTCCGCGCGAACACCGTCTCGGCCGACATCACCGTGCTTCGCCGCGGCGTCTCGGGCCTGCGCCCCGACGAGCTCGCCGGAGAGGAGGAATGGTGATGAGTCCCGTCTTCTCGCACGGCGATCTGCGCCTGTACATCCTCAGCCTGCTCGACGAGGCACCCCGCCACGGGTACGACCTCATGCAGGCCCTCACCGATCGAACGGGTGGGACCTATTCCCCTTCCGCCGGAACGATCTATCCCCGCCTCGCGAAGCTCGAGGAAGAGGGCCTGGTCACCAAGACCGTCGACGGCCGCAAGACCGTCTACGAGATCACGGACGCCGGCCGCGACGAAGTGCGCGCGCGCGAGGGCGACCTCGAAGGCATCCAGGCGGGACTCGCCGACAGCGTGCGCCTCATCGCCGACGAGGTGCGCGGCAGTGTGAAGGACGCCATGCGGAGCTTGCGCGCCGACCTGGCTGCGGCATCCCGCGAAGAGCGCGAGCAGGCGAGCTCGATGCCGACCGACGATCCGCGGGCGCGCAGCCGCGAGCAGCTGCATCGCGCGGATGCCGCCATCAACGAGTTCCGCGGGCGGGTGCGCTCGGAGCTGCGGTCGCACGTCGCGCGCGGCGGCGACCTGACCGCGACAGCCGTCGACGCCGTCGAGGCGGCACTGGCTCAGGCATCCGCAGCGGTGGCGGCGGCGACGCGTCGCTGATCCATCACTCCCAGACCAGCTCCTCGTCCGCGGGGACCGGCTCACCCAGCGGCACCACCAGCACCGGCCGGTGCTGTCGATGGGTGAGCCGCGCGGCGACCGAGCCGGTCAGGAACTCGCGGATCGACTCGCCCAGACCGCGCTTGCGCGTGCCGACCACGAGCACACCGGCGTCGATACGGTCGGCGAGTTGAATGATGGCGAGCGCGGGGTCGCCGATCAGCTGCTGCACGCTCCACGTCACCTCTACCCCGGCCAGAGCGGTGGATGCCTCGGCCTCGACGGTCTGCAACAGGGCGCGCGCCGCGGCTCCCGCGACGTCCACGACGCCGGTGTGCACGTAGCCGTCAGGGTCCTCGAACGCCACGAACCGGGTCGTGTCCACGTGGACGACCACTAGGGGGACGTCCGACAGGCGCGCGAGCCGCGCCGCCTCGCGCACGAGGCGCGGGGACTGGCCGGGGACCACCGCGGCGATGACCGAACCGGAGGACGCAGCAGGTGCACCGTTCGTCGGAGCGTCGCTCATGAGGAACTCCTTCGGCCGTCGTCGGCAGTCTGCGCCCGGGGGCACCGTGATATCCTGGCTGCTACTCTTACCGGCTCGGTCCGGAACCGCAATACGCAGGGCCCACATCGGCCCTCGACGTCGATCGTGAGGGGGTCTCGCATGGGGCGTGGCCGTCAGAAGGCGAAGAACACCAAGATCGCCCGTGAGCTGAAGTACGACACCTACTCGGTGAACTACTCGGCGCTCGAGCGCGAGCTCGGCGCACCCGCGGCGGGTGAAGACGCGTACGTCGACAAGTGGGCCGACCAGTACTCCGACGAATACGAAGACGAGAAGGCCTGACGCCTTCCGCTCGTTTCGTTCACGCGCCGACGCCTCAGCGTCGGGTGAGCGACAACGCGATTCGCCGACCCTCGACGCTGAACGGCGGTGACGACATCGTCACCGCCGTTCGCACGTGCACCTCTCGATGACCACGCCCGGTGGCGTCCGTCACCAGGTGCGCCCGGTGCGGCGCTCCCACGCGTCCTCGATGCTCTCGCGCCGCGCGACGACGATGCCCGCCGGCACGGCGCACGCGACCGCCAGCCCGAGCAGCACGAGGGCCGCGGTCCACCCGCCGGTGATCTCGTGGGTCAGGCCGATCGCGAGCGGCATCAGCGCCGCCAGGCCGTAGCCGACGCTCTGCACGAGACCGCTCAGGGCGACCGCCGTCTCGTGCGCACGCGTGCGCAGCCCGAAGAGCACGAGCACCATCGGGAAGAGCAGGGGCGGGATGCCGATCAGCACCACCCACAGCACGGTCGCCGCCGTCGGGGCGAGAAGCAGGCCGCCCGCCCCGAGCAGACCCGAGATCACGGCCGCCGCGTAGAACGGCGTCGTCCGACCGATGCGCTGAACGAGCAGGGGAACGACGAGCGACACCGGCAACCCCATGAAGGCGAACAGCGCCAGCAGACCGCCGGCCGTGGCGGCATCCACCCCCGCCACATCGATCAGCAGGGGCGGGAGCCAGGCGAACAGGCCGTAGGCGATCGAGGAGTTCACCGCGAACGTGACGACGAGCGCCCACGTCTGCGGCACGCGCACCACGCGCGACAGCACCGAGGTGCGGGGCTCTTCCACCATGTCGGCGCGGGAGGCCCGCGCCCGCAGGCTCATCGCGATCCAGGGCACCACGGCCGCGAGCGCCACGACGGCCCAGACGGCGAAGGATCCGCGCCACCCGACAGCGTCGGCCAGCGGGACCGCGACCAGCGGTGGCGTGAAGGTCGCGACCGCCATCGTGGTCGTGTACACGGTGGTCATCAGGCCGATGCGCTCGGGGAAGTACTTCTTCACGACCGCGGGGATCAGCACGTTGGCCACGCCGACCGCCGCGAACACCCCCGCCGTGGCGGCGAGGAGCGTCCACGCGTCGACCACGGCCGCCCGGAGGCCGAGCATGACCGCCGCGACGACGGCGGCGATGAGCACGCTGCGCTCGAGACCGAGGCGGCGCTCGATGGCGGGCGCGACCATGCCGGCGAGCGCGAACGCCACGGGAGGGGCCATGCCGATGAGACCGACCACCGCGGCCGGGAGCGCGAAATCGCGGCCGATGATCAGCAGCAGTGGCGACAACGACGCGACGGCGATGCGCAGCGTCAACGCGAGCAGCACGATGGCCGAAGCGGCCAGTGCGAGCGTTCCCGCCGCTCTCGCCGGGGTCAAGACTCCTGACTGCCCTCGACCCAGGCGAGGTACTCCTCCGACACGGTGCCCGTGACGTAGCGCCCGTCGAAGCAGCTCATGTCGAGGTCGACCAGGTCGGTGCCCTCCATGATCGCCGCCTTCAGGTCGTCGACCTCCTGGTAGACGAGGTAGTCGCACCCGAGCTCCTCGGCGATCTCCGGGATCGTCCGACCGTGGGCGACGAGCTCGTGACGCGAGGGCATGTTGATGCCGTAGACGTGGGGGTAGCGCACGGGAGGCGCGGCCGAGGCGAACGTCACGCTCTTGGCCCCGGCATCCCGAGCCATCTGGATGATCTCGCGGCTCGTCGTGCCGCGGACGATCGAGTCGTCGACGAGCAGGACGTTCTTGCCCTGGAACTCGGTCGACATGGCGTTGAGCTTCTGGCGCACGCTCTTCTTGCGCACCGCCT